>Ga0190349_1000188_pt1 | contig 21787 bp, 9 predicted proteins | sample 48721378_MG_FD_179798 | JGI IMG/M metagenome (GOLD analysis project Ga0190349, IMG submission 179798) | Hydrothermal vent microbial mat bacterial communities from Southern Trench, Guaymas Basin, Mexico - 4872-13-7-8_MG | ecosystem: Environmental > Aquatic > Marine > Hydrothermal vents > Microbial...
CCATCTTTCCCTCTGGCCACTAATTTCCATTCGCCCGAAATGACCGCCCTGTTTCCTTCATGTTCAAAATAAATTGCTTCACGATCGAGAGGTTTATGGTCGAAAGTAGGCACCAGGCTCAGGCCTTCGTAAGGTTGGATGGACTCTCCGTTATAACTCTGAGGATAAGAAGCTTGAGCTACATCGACACAGGTAGCCATGATATCGATTAGATGCCCTGGTTGATGACGGAGTTCACCTGGAGTTTTTATTCTTGCTGGCCAGTGAACAATAAGAGGAGTGGCTATACCTCCTTGATGAACCCAATGCTTGTATAATCTAAATGGAGTATTGGAAGCATTAGCCCAGGGAATCCCGTAGCTAGCATAAGTGTTGGCTGGACCTGGGAAAATATGGGGAAAGTTTCCAAAGCGCACTCTTCGACCCTCCCTGGTAAACTCGCGAGCAACTTGGTCTTGACCGTGAAGAAGCCAATTAAACCAGCTCTCGGTTATTTCCTCAGCACAACCTCCGTTATCGGAGAGGAAAAAGATCAGGGTGTTCTCCAGCTCGCCTTTTTTTTCTAACTCTTTGATTATCTGCCCCACTCCTTTATCCATCTGTTCGGCTTGAGCAGCATAAACTTCCATTCTTCGAGCTTGCCACTCTTTATGAGGAGCTTCTTCCCAGGGAGGAACCCGAGAATCTCTGGTTGTTAACTTCCATTTGGGATCAATAATGCCTAATTCAATCATTCGCTTATACCGCTCCTGGCGAAGTTTGTCCCAACCAATATCGTACCGACCCTTGTATTTCTCGATATCTTCTTCAAAGGCGTGGAGGGGCCAATGGGGAGCTGTGTAGGCTACATATAAGAAAAAGGGGTGGTGATAATCATGTTCCCGAATATATTTAAGAGCCCAATCTGTAATCGCCCCGGTGTAATAATATGATTCAGCTTCGGGTTCGATGCGTTTATTGTCAATGGTTAGTGTTGTTGGTTCAAAATAGCTGCAGGCACCGGTAATGGTCCCATAAAAGCGGTCAAACCCCCTCTGTTTTGGCCAGTTAAGTTGAGGTTGGTCAGGATTTAGATACTTAGTTAAATGCCATTTTCCACACATGTAAGTCGAATATCCAGCCTGTTTTAAAACCTCAGCAATGGTGACGCAGTTGCGATTTAAGTCTCCTCGGTAACCAACTAAATTCCGGTCTTCTGTCATGTGACCAAAACCAGCTTGATGAGGATAAAGGCCAGTTAATAAGCTAGCCCGGCTCGGGCAACATCGGGCCTGATTGTGAAAATGAGTAAAACGGAGACCATTTTTAGCCAGTTGGTCTAAATTAGGGGTGTGAATTTCTCCTCCGAAACAGCCAATATCTGAGTAACCCATGTCATCGGCCAGGATTAGCAGGATATGGGGGCGTTTGAGTTTTGGCCGGCATTGTTCGGAAGCGGAAAGGAGGGAAAAGGTCATCAACCCCAAAGAACCATAAGAGAGTGATTTAATAAAATCTCGCCTTTTGATTGATTTTGGAGATGATTTTGGTTTCATTGTGTTTTCCCTTTTTTTATTTTTTATTTTGATTCAAATAATCATTGTTAATTATATGTTAATCATATTTAAATAGCTTGGAGAAGAGGAGTTCCCAAATTAAAGGTTTTTGAATCGAAAATACGCGATTGTAATATTCGTGAGGGAAAAGCACTTTTGTATACAATTTATAATAATTATAAATAATTATCCACCCAACTAACAAAATTGATAATATTTCCGAGGCAAGTGTTAATTTGTATTCACCATAATTTGTTGATTTCATCTTCCAGACCCGTCATTTCCCAGCAGATTAGGCTTATGGGAATCATGCCTGCTGCGAAAAACTCGTCAAAAAATTGTTTTAACGAGAACTCATTCCCGAGCTGTCGGGATCTGTCGACAAGCAGTTTATCGAGTTGGACCTTTCCCATCAGGTACCCCATCCCGTAGCCCGGTTGCCGGAGGTAGAGTTCTAAGTCATCCCAAAGGAGGAAGCTATCGGCTTTGGCGTAGCCTCGCGGGGTCATCTTGGCTGTGTATTCGAGAGCTTCTTCGAAGGTCAGTTCGTTAGCATGCATCTTTAGATCAGCAGCCGCTCGAGCAGCTCGGAAGCCGACAAGGACGTACATTAGCTCTCTCGAACGCCTTCTTTCATCAAGAAGACCGGCGTGGGTGAGCAGTTCTTCCATACCAGTCGCCAAGGCTTCGGCCCGGATTCCGGCGATGTGGTAGGGACGGTTTTTCCCCCGGATAGGTCGTTCGTCATGACGCTGCCGTTCAGCATCGGGCGTGTGTCCGACGATATCATGAACGATGAGAGGCAGGGGGTCTCTATCCAGACACTCCTCGAAGAAATTCCGGAACCCGCCTGGACGTTCGTAACGAGGAGGAGATTTAGTTGTCATTGAATTTGGTACCGTGAATATTTCTTCCTGTTTGAGAAAGTTGATGAGGTATTCTTGAGCGGAGAGATGGAGTTTTTCGAAATCTTCTCTTGTGGTGACTGGGACTAATTCCGGAAGGTTCCGATTGCGGTGCTCTTCCATCTTTAAATAAGCTTGAGACCTTTCCAGTTCGCGCTGGACGACAGCCATACATTCTTCCCAGGTGTAAGGGAAAAGATAAACGTTTTTTAGTAACCAATTATAATTTTCTTTACCCACTCCGGCCGGAGCTGTCCATCGGGATTTGTTTTCTTCCATCCAGTTCTTGAAGTCATCGATGGCCTCGATAACTTTTTTAACGTCCGGAATGAGGTCGGGATGGTGTGCCTCGAGCCGTTCGGCAAATGTAGTCCACATATCATGCTCTCTCTGTTTCATCTTAATGGCCAGAGTAGCCAAGTCTCTGGCAACTTCTGTGAGATTTGACTTGGCTTGCTCGAGAATTTTTGGAAGAGCCCGAAGTCTGGAACGAAAATTCTCTATCCTGTCTTTAGGAAGGAGAAGCTGCCGGGGAATGCTTACTGTTCCGACCATCGTCTCCTCAAACCTGGGGATAATACAGTAGAATCCCGGGTCGCGAAACCAAGGGCGGAGGACACGATGGTTGAACTCCAATCCGTTCATTTCTGCCCTGACAATATGGTAATCAACTTGCTGGGAAACAGACCACTGGCTAATGTCGAAGGCGTCTAATCGTTTTTGATACTCCTTTAGTTTTTGATATTGTCTTTTCATGGCCTCTTTTGAATAATCAGGTACTCCATCGATGACCCTAGGTTTCATGAATTCTCTAAATTCATTAAAAAGCGAAACCAGGTCTGAGTAATCTCGTTTAGGTTGAGTCTTAGTCGTGCATCCTAAATTTTCTAGAAGGAGAAACCCAATAAAAAGGGCAAAGAAACAGTAAAAATATTTTGTTCTGAGCATTTTTGAGCCTCCTTAGGTAAATTTAATTTAGTTTATTTACCAAGAATTATTTACCAAATGCATTTTAAGTCGTTTTCCTGAATCGCGAATATGGATTTTAGATCTTCTAAAGGAGGAAGATAGCCTCGAAAAGAAAGATTTTCTTTTATTTGGGAAAAGATTGAATTCATTCTTATGTCTTTTCCAAAATGTTGTCTTTGATGACTCCTGGATTAGGGAAGAGCCCAATTAGAAACAAATTTACAATGATGATAATACTTCAAGTTATTTTAATTATTATTACTTGATTTTTTTTCTTTTTACTCAATTTTATCTAGCGCAAATGTAGGTTAAATATTGGTTGTTTTTTGAGCCTGTTTCTTTTTAGTTTTAACTCATTGAAGTAATGCTTAACCCCCATGGAATCTTTCTTGAATTCGGATCCTTTTTAAAATAAAAAATCTAGAGAAATAGAATTCTTGGAGTTTAATTAGCTACTCCAGAGAGAGAAACAACAACAAAAAAGGAACAAAAGGGGAGAGGAAAGTTCCACTCCCCCAGGGGAAAAGGCAAATGGTGATGTCTAAAAGACAAACCTAATCGAGAACTTAAATATTCGGGTGCCTTCAATGCTCTGGAGGCGTCCATAATTCCAGCCAGGAGTGTAAGTGCCTATATTTGTGTTTTCAGCTACAGGGTTCCAAACTCCTCCAGGATCCATACCGACATAGACATAACGATTGCCCATTAAATTATAGAGATCCAAGAAAAAGCTTAGTCTTCCCAATGGTAGGCGAAATTGTTTTTCGAAACGAATATCCATCATGTCGTAGCTCTGATTACGACGCGTTCCATTTTCTTCTACTCTTACCCAAGCCGTCCAAGGAACGGCATTGTGACTTTCAGTCCAGTCCAGGGGAGGGGCGACAGTAACCGTTCGACCATAGGGAGAGCCTGATGTGTGACGATAGAAGAAAGACCCGACAAAACCAAAAGGAAGGTCAAATGTCCCAAAGAGCTTGATGGCCAAAGGTTGATCCCAGTTGTCTCGCCCAAATCCGTTGATGAAGTCATTGGGACTGTCGCCAGCGTTGAAGGACTTATGTTGTGAAAGGACAACCGAACCACCCAAAGACCAGCCGTCCGCGAAGCGTTTGTCAAACGATAGTTCAAGAGCATGGTATTCCCTTTTGGATTCAGGGATGTTGGTTTGCCTCCAGAAGCGATTATTGTAAGGCGAGTTTTGGGAGAAAAAGTAAACCGTAACTTCCTTTTCCGGGAACTCACCGTAAGCAGGCACAATGGTAGTGAAGGGAACCCACCATTCCGGAGCATTCTCTAGATTATACCAAAAGCGACCGGTTTCTTTGTCATATAATCCCCAACCATGCATATCCTTACCTCTTTTGTAGAGGTATTGAATTTTTATTGAGAAATTGCGTAAGAGCTCGTGGTCAATCGAGGCCACAATTTCATCATAATATGGGGCATGGAGGTCAGGGTCGACGCGGCTTTTTAGCCAGTTAGGATCAGGCCGGCTGAATTGGCCAAAGCCACCAGTGGGCTGATATTTGTCAATTCCTGGAGAGTCAGGTTGCCCGTTCTGATTTAAATCCCACCAGTCAAAGGTGTATTGGGCTAAAATATCAGGTGAAACACTAGAAAACCTCCAGACAGGAACTTGCTCAGCGTAACGTGAATAGGCTAGTTTTAAAGCTGTTTTTCCGTCCCCAAATAAGTCGTAGGAAAATCCGATTCGCGGTGATAACATCGTGAAAGCCATGACGTCTTTAATCGGTTCAAGTTCAATGGGGCCAAAAGGATTAAAGCCTAAAACTGGCTCAACGACAGCCTGGCCAATTTCGAAGGGAAGACCGGTTGTTCCGGTTGATACAGCCTTACCCATGTAACCATTATAATAATCTACCCGGAGACCGGCATTGATGGTTAAACGATTGCGAATTGTAAAAGCATCTTGGATGTAAGTCCCAAGGCGGTTAACGATAAGGTCTTTTTCACTATCATGAGGATTTTTACCGCAATTGGTATATCGTAAACGTCCGTCACCAAAGACTGGATGGGGGCCATTAAGACCATAATAACTACGGTAATAGTAAGGATTACCGTTGTAGAAGAACCAGGTGAGGGGATTAGTCCTTTCATAGCCGTAGCGGTCAAGTCCCCAGACATATTCAATCCCTAGCCCTATTTCATGATCCCCCCCGAGAAAGTCATCTTGAAAGTGTGTCAACCGAGCCGAAGCTTGCTTTGTTTGGCGACTTATTTTACTTTTCCAGGTAGGTATTCCGTTCCAGGTATAGCCAGTGTAACTGTCTATATAACATTCATTGGCATCATATTGAGGGTCGGTGACGATGGGATACCACCGATTAACATATCCCACCCGAAAATCCACAAAGCTATCACTACCGATGATCCAGGTTAGATTTCCGGTGGCCGCGATTCGGGTGTTATTATCGAGGACAAAACGTGAATCGTAAGTCCTTTTGGTATGCCAAAAGTTATACACATCTCGGTCGAGGACTTCACCATGGAGCATAGTAAATAATTTAAGTGACTCAGAAATTTGAAAAGTTAGCTTAAACATCCCTCGCCAGGTTGTTTCGGGAAGATCGAATTGATCATATCGTTTTCCCAAGATGGTGGCGGGGATAAATCGGCCGTGTCTTTTGGAAGTGAGAAGCCCTAAATCGGAAAAAAACCAGATTTTGTCTTTGATGATCGGTCCACCTAATGTTCCGGAAACATCCCAATCATAAATTGGAGACTCAGGTTTTCCGATGCCCATCGCTGTGAGTTGTTCTTCGGGAAAAAGAATATTAGTGAAGCTTTCGTTAGTATAGTAAAGTTGAATGTGTCCGTGAAACTCATTTCCTCCCGATTTGGTAACGATATTCACATAAGTTCCCCCAGTATTTCCCACTTGAGCAGGTAGTCCTCCAGTGGCAATCTCTACTTCTTCCATAGCATCATAATGAGGATAAACAATCGGCCCCCCATGAGTTGGACTGTTAGCATTTACTCCATCTAATTCATAGGTTACAGTAGTAGGCGTAGCTCCGTGGATACTTCCTGAATAAGTATCGATTGCGCCTACGGCACCAGGAACCGTGTTGAAAATGTCAATGAAGTTGCGGTTAAGTGGTAATCTTTCTAGCATGTCAGAACTAATGATATTGGCAATTTTTGAAGATTGAACATCGACAGTAGGAGCTTCAGCCACTACTACCACTTCTTCCTCAAGGGTAGCCATAGAAGTGGTAAGTCTGAGAGTTACAACCATTCCAACTCGGACGACAACATTTTCTCTTTTGATGGTTTTGAATCCCTGAAGTTCAGCCGTAATGGTGTACACTCCAGGAGGAAGACTAGGAAGCCGGAAAGAACCGTCCTCATCAGTGACATCTTTTGCTTTTCCCATTAAAGCTGGGCTCGTGGCGGTGATAGACATCCCAGGAACGGGATTTCCTTCCGCATCAACGACTACTCCCCGAATAACACCTGTTTGACGGGCTACTTGAGCTTGGAGGAGAAATCCGGTGAGCAATAAAAACACCAAAGAAAGCAAGATTCTTTTTGTCGTTTTCATTTTCCCTCCTTTCTTAATTTTTTGAAAATTTTTTAGATAGGCAAAAAGATGATGATATAGAAAAAAAGCTTATTTCCCATGCTTGTTTTTCTATCAGGATGAGATGAAAATAAGGCTTAGTTTTTTCAGTCTCTTTAAAATTGGTAGAATTTGAGCACTTTTTCTGCATTCGTTAACGTTAACTAAAAAATAATGATTTCAAATGTGATTGTCAAGCAAAATTTAAGGCAAGAAAGAAATTTTTTTCATTGGAATGAAATTTAGGCAATATTATCTAATTTAAAATAGTTATCGTTAACTAGATTTTTTGAGAACAAGATTTTAAGGCTTAATGTTAGGAGTCATTCTTCCCAATTCGTGATGAGAAGAAATGGAGTTTTATTTTTCGGAAAATATTTGAGCACAAGATTTTGTGTCAAATTAATTTGTGTCCCTGCTTTACCCGAAAGATTACCTTCTTCTAAACAGCCCTTTTCCATTAAAAGCTTATCCTCTCTATTTTTTCCTATTGGTGATTCAATAGATTTTTCATGCAAATAAAGAGACTTAAATTATTAAAAAAATTATGATTAGATTAAATTTAGTATATTGGTTATGCGATTTTACCTCAATTAAAACAGGTTAAAATAAAAGATGAAAAATTGATGTAATCCAACATTAAAGTTTTTGACCTTTTTTAGTGATACTCAAATTAGATTTTGGTAAATTATGATTGGGTTATTTTCGAACATAAATAGCAGGAAAAATTTATTAGCTAGGAATGAGGACAATGAATGAGATGCGAGCCGGGGTATTGTCGGGTGTGGGACGCTTGGAGATAATAGAGGTTACTCGCCCCCAAATATCATCACCTCAAGAAGTTCTTCTTCGAATTGAGACAATTGGAATATGTGGGTCAGACCTTCATTATTTTAGAACCGGCCGGATCGGAGACCAGGTTGTGGACTTCCCCTTCATCATCGGACATGAAGCCGTGGCGGTAGTAAAAGAAGTTGGATCTAACAAGGGAGATTTACGACCGGGAGATTGGGTGGTCATTGACCCCGCTCTTTCTTGTGGTCGATGTGACCAATGCCGGGCCGGACGTTCCCACACTTGCCGCCAGCTTAGGTTTTTAGGCTGTCCCGGTCAGCGAGCTGGGTGTCTGCAAGATTACCTAGTTCTTCCTCGAAATAACTGCTTTAAAATTAATGAAGAAGAATCTACCTTAGGCATTCTGGTGGAACCAATTGCTATTGCCATCTATGCCCACCATCTTGCTGAGGGTGTCAGAAATAAAAAAGTTATCGTTTTGGGAGGAGGGCCCCTGGGACTGGTGGTGGCCTATATAAGTCGACAAAAAGGATGTCAATGGCTGGGAGTTACAGATAAAGTTGATGCTCGATTAGAAGGAGCTAGAAAGGTAGGAGCCGATTGGATTGGAAATCCACTTGACCAAAATATCATTAAAGAAGTTGAATCAATAAATCCTGAGCAAGTAGACATTATCTTTGAATGTTGTGGCCAACAAGAAGCACTTGATCAAGCAGAAATACTTTTAAAGCCGGGGGGAAAGTTAGTGATTATCGGTATTCCCGAAGCGGATCGCATCTGGTTTAATCCGCACCTTCTTCGACGAAAAGAAATTGAGATTATTAATGTTCGTCGCCAGAATAATTGTATTCCAGGAGCGATTCAGTTTCTTCAGAGCCATGCTTCCTCTCTTCGTTTCCTGATTACCCATCGCTATTCCTTAAACGAAATTCAAGAGGCATTTGAAGTTGCCTCTAATTATAAAGATGGGGTAATCAAAGCCGTTATCGATCTCTGAACCTAAATATTCTTAGTTTAATCCAAATCCAAGTTGTTTTAATCTTTTTGGCCAGCCTAAATCTGTTTCAGTATTTGATAGATGTGATTTTTTAATTAAGAATCTGTCTGTAACATATTTTCATGAAGCTCGTTAAGTTTTTGTTTTAAAATCAAAACCAAGCTAATTAAGTCAGACTCTTTGGCTACCATCAAACGGGTAAAAGTTTTATCCTGGTGAAATCAGGGCCCTAGAAAAGTTAATCATTCGGCTCAATAGCAGAATTTTTATTCTGGCCAAATTGCAAATTCACATTTAAGCCAAATTTTAAGTATCAGTAAATTACTAGGAATTCAGATGATAACTTAACTGCCTCTTTTTAAAATCGAAAATAAATCGAAAATAGTCTTCATCTATTGACTCTATTTTGCCTCAGTAAACAAGACTTCTCAACCCTGAGAACAGCTAACAGATAGATGATTAACACCCCAAGGTTCAGATTTTTTCTGATTAAATAAATAAAATATGAGTCACCACTATTTTTATTTTTTAATCCATATGAACTCCTTAATTAATACGAAATACGAAATACTTTATTCTACAGAATCATTTCTTCTAATTATTATTCAATTTTTGGCGATACAAATAATTTCCACCGGAATATTGCGGTTCTCTACTTGAATATCAACTCCTCTGGCTAACTGTTGAGCTGAGAAGATATCTTTTTCGCGCCCATCAATCACTACCCGGTAAGATCCAGGCCGTAATCCATCTAAATATAATTTAGTGAGGTGAGGTTGCTCATAACGGCTTTCGATAACAAATTTGAGGTAATTTAAATTCTTGTGGATGATAATTGGGGGAGAAGAAGTAAAGCCATCTCTCTCTAAGTTCATGTGAAGCTTAACATGGACTTTTATTAAATGAAATCTCTGGCGGAGGCCATCTAAAGAATATATCTTCAATTCATGGCCTGATTCTTCCAGCTTTCCTCCATAACAGATGAAGCCAAAGAGAGGATCTTGGGCAATAATAGTCGCCGCCGTCCTCAGGGCAGCCCCAAAACCCAGATCTATCTCGGCACTGTATCGCCAGGCGCCTCTTTTTTGTTCGTTTCCTAACCAGGTCCGACCATAGGCTTCGGTGACGAAAGCGCTGCCGGCCGCCCCATCATTTTCCTTTACGGGCCACCAGTAGCCATAGTTACTTTCCTCATCTCCAGCATTCATCAGAGCCCACGAGCTCAAGAACGAGGCATACCCTAACCGGAGAAAAGGGTAGAGATTTTCTGCATAATAGAGACCATAATCAAGAATTGACCATCCACCCATCTGAGACATGTAGCGCAATCTTTTCTCGCCACCAAGCTGATAATAAGATGTTTCCAGCCATCCTCGAGTGGCAATGTTTAAGGCGATTTCTTTCTCCATGAATTGCTTGACTTCATCTAAGGTCACTTTTAAGGTACTATTCCCTTCCTTTAGCTGGTGATAAGCATATTTAGCCAAAGCATGGTAAGCTTCAAATCCAGTGGGATCAAATGGATATTCAGAGTGGAATAAATTTGGATCATCTTTGATGAAGTGTTCAATTTTTTTCTCCCATCTTCTTTTTAGCCACTCAGCTTTTTCCTTCCAGCCACGCTTCTCAAGATCCTGGATAAGAAAATTAATGACCATTTCATCCATGGTCCCAAGATCAAGAGCTGACCAGTGAGCCAGTTCAAGAGGAAGGGTAAAGTAAGCTTTAGCTGTTCCAAATGCCCTCTCTAGGTAACCATCAGCATCTAGATAGTGGACCAGTTCCGGGTAAAATTGAGCCAGCCGATACATGCTCCAGTATAAGTTGATGACATGAGGGTAATCGAAAACTCTCCAAAGATGACCAACCCATCCTTCCCGGTCGGTTGGGCCAGCTTCCCGGTTTGTCTTCCAATCCGGGATCCCATAAACTCCGTAGGGATATGTTTCTTGGTTGGTTCGCTGGAGCTTACCCCAAACAAAATTTTTGATGTAGTATTCCACCGCTTCTATCTCCTCTGGCTCGGGCCAGCCAACATTCTTGGCCGCTACATAAGGTGCCTTACCTAATCCGGGATCATCGCAAGAGAGGACATATCGTTTGAGCCCATCTCTTTTGTCCGGGTTCAGAAGGATCTTTTTTTTCATGTCCCATTCTGAAAATAAACCATCATACCACTTACTCGGATCTCGATGTTGCTGTTTATTGACCAGAAAGGAGGCTCTTTTTTTGATGAGAGTTTCCAAGGGTTGGGTGATGAAAAATTCCAAAAACATTCGTTTCCCATCATCCCAGCTAACAGTGATTTTATTTTCGCCTAGTTTATTAAATTTAACTCGGTAAATAATGTGTCCTGAGGATTTCTCGGTAATTTTTTCAATTTGAGTGTGAGTGGGAAATTCTGGGATAAGGTTATAATTATTTTTCGTCCTTATGGCTAGCCGGGCCGCTAGGTTTAAAGGCAGAGTCATCCCGGGGACAATTTCCACGTCAAACAAATTATTTTCAACCAAAGCATCACGGACGCCCTGATAGCCATCCACCCACGTAAACTTAAATATATAGGTGATTTCATCCTGAGGAGAGAATTTGGGAGTAAGGATAAGGCTGGTGGAATCTTGACGCCAATTGCCTCCCTTTTTAATGGCCTCATCAATGGTTAATTTTGAATGCAGATAGACGCCCCTTCGGTCTATGTACTCGAGTTTGGCGGGCTTAAAATTTCGTTCCATCCGGGCATCTTCGAACAAAGGGCATTCTTGAACAGGTGTCATAAGTAAGAATCGCCCCTGGCTGTTAGGTCTCATCCAAAAAATAAATGACCCATGACCAGAGATAAATTGGTGGGGATAAACCCTTTTGGTGTACATGATTTCTTTATCCCATCGTGGTTGGGTATTAAATGGTAATTCTAAAATAAAATCACCGATTTCTAAAGGCTTATGAGTGAGATTGCGCAAATGAAGTGTCCAGTAGAGAGCCTGGCCCATCACTCGAAAACGTTGAGTAAATTCCAAGTCAGCAAAATAATCATCCCATCCGGATTCGTTATATATAATCAAAAAATGAGGTGTTGTTTCTTCATTGTCTGGGGATGAGCTTATAATTCGTCGGCGGGTTGGAGGAATATTTTTGGTCGAGAATTCTTGCCATTTTCCGCCTTTCATCCGGTAGCGCACTACCACATGACCAAGGGTGCTGCCTTCTTGGATAAATTCGGTGTCAAATCGATCGCCTCTTTCCTTTAAGCTAATAATTCCCTGCGAGCCAAATTGCAAAAGGAATGGAGATGAGGAGGGTTTACTTTCCTCATAATCGGCCATTTGAGGAACTTTAATTATCATCAGGAAAGAAATGATTAGAGTAAGTTTTATTAAAGGAACTTTGATTTTTCTTAAAAAAAACATCTTGTTTCTCCTATTCTTTGACAAAAACAAAATTACTATTAATAGTGCATTGTTTGAAGTTGCTTTTATTTAAAACAATATTTAAAACTAAAATTAATTCCCATAAACTTAATATCACAATTCTTGGTTTATGCTTAAAAAATGAAATTAATTCTCTTCCATATTGGATGGGTTAATCAAAACAAAGTTTACCGGTGGCAAGATAGACAATGGTCCGGAGATAATCTAATATGCCTGAACCAATAAGCTTTCTGCAGGACGCCGAAGGTCCCAAGGCGAAAATGAAAATGCTAGGCTCTACGATATTTATTCCTTTCAATTTGGTATCCATGAGGAATCTTACCACACCTTAAGGCCTTTCTTAATTCCTCTCTATCCATACAATATGGAAGAGAACCATAAAATTTACCTCTTTGTAAAAAAATTAGCTTAAAAAGAACGCAATTGTTTCTCATGTTGTTCTTAAACGAGAAGCTAAAGATTACATAAGTATCAAAACACACCATGGCTAATTCTTACGTTAATGACTTATAAGATTCAACTCTGGTATATGAAATTATCTGACCGATTATTCCACTGGATCAGCGTTGACCGAGGGCAGCCATTTTTTTAATTTCTCTTTAAGGTCTTGGTATTCTGGTTGTTGGGCTAAATTATAGTATTCATCAGGATCTGAGTCATGGTCATAAAGTTCTTCCGAGCCGTCAAAATAATGGATATAGCGCCATCTCTCGGTGCGAAGAGCATGATTGTTTTTTCCCCAAGTGGATAGAGCGGGCCACGGCCAGTGGGCAGATGGATTTCGAAGAAGAGGACGAAGGGAACGGCCTTCTAGTTGGTTGTTGGGAGGTAATTGACAGACATCAACTAAAGTCGGGTAAATATCAAGAAGGCTAACCGGCCGAGAACAACGAGAATTAGGCTGAGTTAAACCAGGAACAACAAGAATGAGAGGAACACGAGTTGATTCTTCCCAGAGAGTAAATTTTTCCCAGTGCTCTTTCTCCCCGATGTGCATTCCATGGTCGGACCAAAGGACAATCACGGTGTGGCGGGCGTAAGGGCTTTCTTCGAGGGCAGTAAGGAGACGGCCGACTTGAGCATCGGAGAAACTGATACTGGCTAAGTAAGCCTGAACAGCTTGTTTCCAGAGTTTGTTTTTTAGGATCCATTGATGCCAAGACCGCCGGACCCATTTTTTCGCCACCGGCGAACAGTCTTCTAGATCGTTTTCCTGAATTGGAGGGAGGGTGATTTTATTCAGAGGATAGAGATCATAATATTTCTTGGGAACAAACCAAGGAATGTGAGGTCGATAAATTCCGACGGCTAGGAAAAAGGGTTGCTCATGATTTTTCTTAAGTTGAGAAATAGCCCAATCCACCACTTGAGTATCAGCCATTTTCTTCCCCTTTTCTTCGATGGGACCCCAGTCAAAAAAGTAAGGGGGACGGCCCTTGGTATTGCGGCCCACCATAGGTGGCCAAGTAACTGTGCCAAATTCATCGATCTCGGCTTCTTCCGGCCAGATAGAATCGGGGAGAGATCGTTTTTTTGAAGGGAAATATTCATCCCAGATGGAGAAATCATTCTCATCGAAGCCATAGTCTTTCTGAATCCAGGAAAGACAATGGAAGATTTTACCTCCACCTAACACCCGGTAGCCATGTTGTTTAAAATAAGCAGGGAGCATGATGGCTTTTTGGAGGGCAGGTGAGTTTCGCCAGTGATGGCGGTTGTGGTAAACTCCTGAAGTTGAGGGGCGGATTCCGCTTAACAAACTTGTTCGCGACGGGTTGCAAGCCGGAGCTGAACAATGAGCATTGGTGAACAGCACTCCTTTAGCCGCCAGCTTGTCAATGTTGGGGGTAATGACATTCGGTCGACCTCCAAGACAATTGGCCCAATCATTTAGATCATCGACGGCGATGAATAACACATTATAAGGGCGGCGAGATTGACAATTAATAACCCATGATGGAAGAGTCAAAGTAACAGCTCCTAAGCTCAAGGTTTTAATGAATTCCCGCCGGGAAAGACGGGAAAGGGAAGTAGTTTTCATTATCCTTCTCCTCTTATGAAATGTTATGGAAGGACATAACATTTTTTTTATTATATTCTGGTTAATCAAAAAATCAATGTTAACGTTAACAAATAAAAATTTTTTTGTTATGATGAAAAAAGACGGATGTGGATTGAACTAAAGGTCAACTCTTTTCTGAAAGAGAGGAATAGAATATCTTTTTGCCTTAAAAATAAATTGTCTTGGTGGCCGAAAATAGACCTGGGCAAAACTTTTTCTTTGCCAAAAGTTAACTTTTCCTCAGATGATGATTTGAACTTACATTGATGAGAAAATTTTCTATTAGCTTGTTGTCAATTTTTATGAATTTATTCTACCTTAAAGGAGAGATAAACTAATAGAGCGGAAAATTTTAATCAGGAGGACAAAATCTAACTGACAACTTTTTTTAAGTGATAATTTTTTATGCTAATTAAAACCTTAAGACTAAGTAACATTAAGTAAAATAATGAAAAAGAAGGGACTTCACCTAGGCCCAAAGATTACTCGCCGGGAATTTTTAAAGAATGCCAGCGTCGCTTTAGCAGGAACAGCAGCAAGTTTTCCCGTCTTTAACCTTTCCTGTCGGAGCAAACCTTCTTCTTTCAACCGACCCAACATTCTGTTTATCACGACCGATTACCAGCGTGGCCTCGACCTCCCCTGGGGACCGGCTAGAAATTTTTTACAGATGCCTTACCTGCAACGTCTGGTTGATGAAGGAGTGAATTTCACCCGTTATTTCAGCACAGCACCCATCTGTATGCCCGCCCGCTACACTTTGATAACTGGCCAGTATCCCCATACTCATGGCCAACAGGATAATCAAGCCCGTTGGGTGCCCGATGAAAGTCCAATTTTAATGGTCCTTCTTCGAGAGGCGGGGTACTACACCATCGGAGTGGGAAAGATGCATTTTTATCCCTGGCCACGGCTGGCGGGCTATCATCGACGAATAATTGCTGATCGCAAGGGAAATTGGATTGGAGATAACGAACGCCAAGACGATTATGCTTTGTTCCTAGCCAAACATGGTTTGACCCGTTGGGATTATCTCAAGTTGCAATCAGAAGGGGATATTTTCGGAGTCTATGACTGGCCCTACGATGAATCGCTTCATATTGATGCTTATGTTGGTCATCAAGCGGCCAAGGTCATTGAAAATGGAGAATTACCTTCTCCCTGGTTTATGTGGGTGTCTTTTAATGGTCCTCATAATCCCTGGGATCCTCCTTCCCGATGCTCACAGTTTTATTTGTCTCAAGAGCTTTCCTTAGGTCATACTTTTCCTGGTGAGCTTCGAACCAAACCCAAAGACCATACACGACTCCGGTATAATTATACTCCTCAGGTTGTTGACCGGATTGATCGGAATCGGGCGAATAGAGATAGGATTTTACATCGTATCTTGGCCGGACATTATGGGAATTTAAGTTTTATTGATGAACAGGTAGGAAAGATTCTCTCCGCCTTGGAAAAGAAAGGCGAATTGGATCGAACCATCATCATCTTCTCTAGTGACCATGGCAGCCACCTCGGTGACCATGACTTAATCCATAAAGGAACTCACTATGATACTTCAACCCGGGTGCCTTTTGTTGTCTGGAACCCAAGGCTCATCCGGAGACCAAGAGTTGTGTCTGGTTTTGCTGGTCATGTCGACTTTCTTCCCACGATCTTATCTCTGGTAGAAAGGCCAATTCCACCTGAAGTAGAAGGCAAAGATTTGTCTCCTCTTATCTTGAAGAAGGCTTCTTCTGTTCAAGATCGAGTGATTATCGAGATTCGGTGGGGGACAGCCATAATCACTAACCGCTGGAAAATGAGCATTTATCCCCGAGATGGAGATGGGGACCTCTATGACTTAGCCAAAGACCCTTATGAACTTCATAATCTTTTTTATTCTCCTGAGCACGAAAAGATCAAGAACACTTTGTTAAACGAGATGAAGGCAGTCAATCTCCATTTGGAAGAAGAATTAGTAAAAGGTCCTACCCAAAGAATGCCCCCTCCCCGACAAATATATTGGAAATCAGGAGCAGGTTTTAATCCCAAGCCAGCCCCTAATTTCCAGGGAAAAAAGATCAGAATTAAAACGACTATCAACAAAATTGGCCGAAGTCCTTTAAATGGCATCCTCGTTCATCAAGTCCGAAGTCAGGAAACTAACGGCTATGTATTTTATGTTGAGGATGACCGACCAATTATGAGTGTTCTTATCTGGGGGAAAGTTTATGTGGCTGTATCATCAGTAAGGTTATTGCTGGGAAAGACGGTTCTCGAAGGTATTTTAGAAGAAGATGGAACGATAATCATCCGTCTGAACCATCGAGTGGTGGGGCAGGGCAAAGCTCCCGGAGTTCTTCCTGTCCAGCCAGGTCATTCAGATGTTGTTCCTTGTGGTCAACTTTATATCGGGCAACTCCCTGATGATTATCAAGAGAGAAAACATTTCGTTTCTGGGAGTCTCAAAAAAAATTTAAAAGAAGTATTTCTAAGCTTTGAGGAGTTGGCAGGGTAGTGGAAAATTAGATGTTTTAGCCTGAGATTCTACATGATGGAAAGAATTTGAATTAAGGAAAATGAACTTAATAAACATTTCTTAAATCAAAAATTGCAGAAATGAAAAGAGTCATGTCTTTTATTTTACTTTTCACTTTTTTTTCTGTTGTTTTTAAGTTTTTACCGGCCCAAGAGAAGATTAAGGAGCTTTTTATTAAACCTGAATTGCTTCAGGGATTATCCTGGCGGTCTATTGGGCCGGCTCATTTTGGTGGCCGGGTGGCTGATGTGGCTGGCATCCCCGGCGATCCCCGACATCTTTTTGTCGCCCATTCTTCGGCAGGGCTATTCGTTTCTCATAATGGAGGGACTACTTTTACTTCTATTTTCAATCAAGGGAATACTCTGTCCATCGGCGCCATCGCCATTTCCCCTTCTCATCCTGAAATTATCTATGTCGGAACAGGTGAAGGAGACCCCCGTAACAGCGCCTCATTCGGAGATGGCATTTACAAGACAGAAGATGGAGGGCAGACATGGGTCCATCTTGGCCTTGAAGATGCTGAGCGATTTTCAAAAATAATCCTTCATCCTCAAAATGAAAACATAATTTTTGCCGCGGCCATGGGCCATGCATGGGGTCCTAATGAAACAAGAGGGCTTTTCCGTTCTTTGGATGGAGGAAAAACTTGGGAAAAGATTCTTTATGTCAATTCGACAACGGGGTGTAGTGACGTCTGCTTTGACCCTGAAAATCCGAATATCATTTATGCCGGTATGTATGATTATCTTCGCCAACCGTGGCACTTCCGAAGCGGAGGACCAGGAAGTGGTTTGTATCGCTCCTCAGATGGAGGGGAGACCTGGACTAAACTAACTAACCCCGAGCTTCATAATGGCCTGCCAGGCGGCAAGTTGCTGGGGCGTATCGGAATAGCTGGGAGCCAGAGCAATCCGGAGGTGGTCTATGCCATCATCGAGTCTCAAGAGCCAGGGGTTCTTTGGCGCTCAGACGATAGAGGAAAGACCTGGAAAATGGTCTGTGCTGAGCAGCGAATCAATAACCGCCCCTTTTATTATTCTGATATAAGAGTTGATCCCACCGATGAAAATACAGTCTACGCCTTGGCTGGTGAGCTCTGGGTCTCCCATGATGGCGGGCGTAATTTTTCTCGACTCGGAGACTATTGGGGGCGTTTCGGAGACAATCATGCCCTCTGGATAGATCCTAAAAATCCATTTCGGCTTCTTCTTGGTAATGATGGAGGTTTCTTTATTTCTAATGACCGAGGTCAAACCTGGCGGTTCGTAAATAACATGCCTTTTGCTCAAGCCTACCATGTGGGAGTGGATATGGCTGAGCCATATCACGTCATGGGAGGCTTTCAGGATCATGAAATCTGGTGGGGACCCAACGAAAAATGGAACGAAATTGGAGTCACTCAAGGTGATTGGGTGAGGCTCAGAGACATGGCTGATGGGATGTATGCTTTAGCTGACCCGCGGGACCCAAATATTATTTATTACAATGGCCATTTTGGAGATATAACCCGAGTTGATTTAAAAACTGGGGAAGAGCGTTTTATTCAACCTTACCCCGTTGGACCTACGGGTTGTAGCGCAGCTTTGGAGCTTTTTCGGTTCAATTGGAACTCGCCTATTCATATGTCTCCAACTAATCCCGATGTGATTTATTATGGAGGAAACGTTATTTTTAAAACTACCGACGGCGGAGAAACCTGGTCCATTATCAGTCCTGATTTGACAACTGCTGATCCCGAAAAAATGAAGCTAAGTGGTGGCCCTATTACGCTTGATAACACCAGGGCTGAATTCCACTGTACCATCTTAACTATCGCAGAAAGCCCTGTTGACTCTCAAGTGATTTGGGCTGGCACCGATGACGGCAATCTTCAGCTTACCCGAGACGGAGGAAAAACCTGGACAAATGTCTCGAAAAATATACCCGGACTTCCTTCTAATGCCTGGATGGCCTCGATAAAAACCTCCTGGAAAGAGGCCGGCACGGCCTATCTGGCGGTTGATCAACATCGGCTTGATGATTTTCAACCTTATGCCTTTGTAACTACCGATTATGGCCAGACTTGGAAGAACATATCTTCGGGATTGAGAGGTTATGTTCATGTCGTGGCCGAGGATCCCCGGTCGCCAAATCTCCTTTTTGCCGGGACAGAGTTGGGAATTTTTGTTTCTTTTGATCGCGGTCAATCTTGGTCAGATCTTCGTCTTGGTCTACCTCCCTTGGCTGTCAGGGACTTGGTGGTTCATCCCCGTGACAATGACCTGGTTATCGCCACTCATGCCCGTGGATTTTATATTCTTGATGACATTACTCTTCTTCAAGAGCTGGCCAATGTCTACGAAAAAGACTTCTTTCTTTTTCTTCCTCTTCCTGCCATTCGTTACACTCCGGTTAGCGACACCAGTACGGTTGGCGATCATGTTTTTGTGGGTAAAAATCAGCCTTATGGTGCTCTTATCTCCTATTGGGTCGGAAAACCTGAATGTTCAGAGAAGAAGGTAACTGTCGAGGTTATTAACTCTAAAGGTGAAGTAATTGCCCGTTTCCTTGGACCTGCTCAAGCAGGAATAAATCGAGTGGTGTGGAATTTGAGAGAAGATATTATGAGAGGGGAAAGAGTTGCTGGGGATGAGAAATGGTATCAACCCCTTCGTCACGGCCCTCGTGTTCTTCCGGGAAAATACTGGGTTCGCCTCACCTATAAAGGTTACTCCCAAAAGCAATCTTTGGTGGTCAGACTTGATCCGAGAATTAAGGCCAAGGGAGATGATTTAGAGATTTATTATGATGCTGTTACTCGTCTGGTTAAGATGGAGTATAAAATAAATCAAGCCCTTTTTGAGATTGATGAAATAACCCATTCTCTCGAAACTCGGCTTACAAAATGTAAAAAGGAAGAAAAACAAAGACTAATCACCATTTTAGGCCAACTTAGTGCCCTTCGCTTTGACCTTCAACCCCATCGGAATGATCCTGATCATCTTAATCTAAGAGGAAAGACTGGCTGGCTTTTGAAGCAAGTCAGAAATTACACTGGAAGGCCGACCAGGGCTCAATTGGAGTGGATGGCTAAATTTGAAGGATATCTTGATGATATCCTCAGGGAATTCAATCAACTTAAAAGCGAATGGGCAGAAATGAGTGACTAATAAGCATGAGCTAAATAGAAAAAGAGTTATGGGGTGCTTATTATTTTTTTAGGAAATTGTTTTAAGGAGAGATGAGAATGAAAAATGTTTTTATGGATCAGCAAGGGAGAAAGAATCCCCTGAATCGGCGGGATTTTTTAAAGAGGATGGGAGTTTTAGCTTTCTCTTCATCGTCTCTTTTTTATCCATCAAAAAAGGTTAGAGGTTTATTTCGAAATGATTACCCAGCCGAAAAAAGAGTTGTTGAAACCAAAGGAAAAATGGTCCTTCTTCCTTTTGACTACCAAGGAGTAACTCTTCTTCCCAGTCGGTGGCAAAAACAGTATGCATCAGCTCGCGAGTTTTATTTTAATGTTTCCGATGATGATATACTTTGTGGTTTTAGACGAGCTGCAGGATTGCCAGCGCCCGGAAAGCCATTAGGAGGATGGGCGAGTCGAGATTCTTCGGTTATCTTCGGCCAATGGCTTCAAGCCATGGCTCGGACTTCATCGGCTACCGGTGATGAGGAACTCCGGGCTAAAGCAGTGAAATTGGTTGAAGGATGGGCTAAGACTTTAGGTCCCGACGGAAATCCTCGGATGGGTCATTATCCGTGGGAGAAGATGGTTGGGGGGCTCAGTGATATGGTTCAATATGCTGATTATGATGAAGCTGCCCGGTGGCTGGAAAAAATCGTTGATTGGGGTATCGTCCATCTGGATCGGACACGAACACCGGCTGCGAGAACACCATGGGAGCTTCACTCAGGTAAACCTTTAGAGTGGTATACGTTAAGCGAGAATCTTTATCGGGCTTATTTAGTCACCGGAAAAGAGAAATACAAGGAATTTGGCGATGTCTGGAGGTATGATCATTACTGGAATAAGTTTGCCCTGACGAATAATCCTCCTGATGCCTATGGAGTTCATGCTTACAGTCATTGTAATTCTTTTAGTGGAGCGGGAATGGCTTATCTTCTTGAGGGAGAAGAGCGGCTCCTTCAAATGATGCAGAATTTCTATGATTTTCTGCAAAACTCTCAATGTTATGCCAGCGGCGGTTTTGGCCCTGCCGAACGATACGTTATCAACGATGGTGCCTTAGGCGATTCCCTCGAAACGAGAATCGATAGCTTTGAAGCCCCCTGCTGTACCTGGGCATCTTTTAAATTAGCTAAATATTTGATGACGTTCACCGGAGAAGCACGCTACGGAGACTGGATTGAATTGCTTTTATATAATGCTATCGGAGCTGCTCTCCCGATTTTTGGAAATGGACAACATTTTTATTATGCCAATTATAATTTAGGTGGGGGGCGTAAAATTTATTCTCGAAGCACTTACACTTGCTGCTCAGGCACTTACTTTCAAAATGTAGTCGAGTACCATAACTTAATTTATTTCTATGACCGGGACGGCGTTTATGTAAACCTTTATCTTCCTTCCCAACTTCAATGGCCAGCTAGAGCTGGAAAAGCAATCATTAAAATGACCACCAATTACCCGGAGGAAGAAAAAATCAATTTATCGATTCAGCCCGAAATACCGATGAAATTTAAGCTCCATTTTCGAGTTCCTTCGTGGTCGAAGAACATGCAGATTAGAATTAATGGTTTGCTGGTGGAGGCAAAAACCAAGCCGGGTCATTGGACAACCATCGAGCGTATGTGGTCTCCAGGGGATAGAATAGAAGTTATAATTCCGCTCTTTTTCCGACGGGTGGCCATCGATAAGTGGCATCCTCAAAGAGTAGCTATTCGTCGTGGACCGGTGGTCTACGCTCAACAAGTTGTCCATAAACATATGATTGCCCTCCCCCAAACTAACGAAGAACTTAATGATTGGTTAGTTCCGAC
>Ga0190349_1000189_pt1 | contig 21444 bp, 10 predicted proteins | sample 48721378_MG_FD_179798 | JGI IMG/M metagenome (GOLD analysis project Ga0190349, IMG submission 179798) | Hydrothermal vent microbial mat bacterial communities from Southern Trench, Guaymas Basin, Mexico - 4872-13-7-8_MG | ecosystem: Environmental > Aquatic > Marine > Hydrothermal vents >...
CCGATGTGCAGACGAATGCGATCCCGATTTTTCAGTGTGGGCGCGTCGGTGAGTGTTTCCAGCCTGACGTCCAAAATGTCCGTAGCCTGAAAGAAATCCCTGGCGCAAATCCAATGCCCCCGCCGGATGAGATTGAGGTTCTGCCCGATCAGATTCAACGCAGCGCGCTGTCCCACACCTAACCCGGATTCATCCCGCCCATGACTCTGAATGCCCCGAACCCGGACTTCCGCCTCTAAGGGCATCACCTGCAGGCGATCCCCTGCCTTCACCTCCCCGCCCAATATCGTTCCGGTAACGATAGTCCCAAATCCCTTCAGCGTAAAGGCTCGATCCACCGGGAGTCGAAAAACCCCGCCCTCAGGACGGGGTGGGAGTTTCTCCGGAAAATCCAGGATCGCCTCTTTCAGTTCTTTGATTCCTTGACCACTTAATGAATCGCATAGGAACAAGCGGTAGTTAGATTGATATGCATTAGGAAGGATTTTCTTAACGTCCTCCTCGACCAGTTTCAGCCAATCATCATTAAGGTCTGCGATCTTGGTCAAAACCACGAACAGGTTGGGAACGCCAAGAAGATTTAAAATGGCCAGGTGTTCGCGCGTCTGAGGCATGATGCCGTCGTCCGCCGCGACCACGAGGAGCGCCAGGTCAACGGTCGCAACCCCGGCCACCATCGTCTTGATGAACCGTTCGTGTCCCGGCACGTCAATGATGGTGATGTGATCGCCTAAAAAAGCGAATCCCAGTTCTATGGTGATGCCGCGCCGCTTTTCCTCCGCAAGCTGATCCGTCTCCATACCGGTCAAAGCCCGCACCAAGGCGGTCTTGCCGTGATCAATGTGACCGGCTGTGGCCACCACCATATGTCTGACAACGGTGCTCATGATCAGAATGGCGGCGTTATGCGCCCGGCCCACCGGGTCCCCTTTATGATCCCCCAGGCGCGCCCGGTTAATTCCCATCCTTTGAAGGGCGTATTTCGGGACTTACTGTAAAATTCGGACGGATTAACCTCCCAGGCCTCCTCGGGATGGAAGATGGTCAGTTCCGCAGGTTCGCCCTCTTTCAACGACGGTATGTTAATCCCTAACACTTTACGCGGCCCGCTGCTGAAAAAATACACAAAGTCAAGGGCTGATATCTGCTCTGTCCGTACGAGGCGATCCCAGATTAAGGCTAAAGCTGTTTCCAGTCCGATAATGCCGAAAGCCGCTTCGTCGTAAGGAACCTCTTTCGCTTCAAAAGGGTGCGGCGCGTGATCGGTGGCTATGGCCGAAAACGCTCTACGCTTTAGTCCATCGAGCAGACTGCGGCGATCCTGTTCCTCGCGTAAAGGCGGCTTCATCTTGGTCGAAGTGTCATACTCCAATACAGCTTCATCCGTTAAAAGTAGATGGTGCGGGGTTACCTCCGCCGTTACATGCACTTTTCGTTTCACCGCGCTTTCGAAAACCTTAAGGGCACCACTGGTTGACACATGTGCCAGATGGAGGTGGCCTCCCGTGTATTCAGCCAATATGACATCGCGAACTGTGGCGGAATCCTCTGAAATTCTGGGGATTCCTTCCAACCCCAGCCGCGTGGAAATTTCGCCTTCATTCATGGAACCGTTACGAGAGAGATTCAAATCTTCAGCGTGCGATATGATCGGCGACTTCACCAGAAGACTGTACTCCAGAGCCCGCCGCATAAGTTCAGCATTGCTCACCGGGGAGCCATCATCGCTAAAGGCCACCGCGCCGGCTTGGTGTATTTCCACCATTTCGGTCAGCTCTTCGCCCCGCCGCCCCTTTGTCACCGCGGCAATAGGGTAAACGGAAACAGGAAAATCCTCCGCATGATCAATCACCCAGCGGACCACGCCGGCGTGATCTAAGGCCGGTTCGGTATTGGGCATGCAGGCGACGGCCGTAAATCCACCGGCGGCGGCCGCTTCCTGACCACTGCGAATGGTCTCGGCATCCTCAAAACCGGGCTCCCGCAGGTGAACGTGCAGGTCGAAACATCCGGGGCAGACGATTGCTCCTTGAAGATCCCATTCTTTCGCCCCCGAAGATCCTGAATCCACGGCGCTGATCATACCCTTTTCGATCAACAAGTCTCCTGTTTTGTCAATTTTCAACTCAGGATCCAGGAGCCGAGCATTCTTGAGAAGAAGACTGTCTGGAAGATTGATTGAATCCATTATAGCCTCACGATACCATAACTTCCGGTGCTGAAAGAAGTACCAGCACCGCCATTCGAACTGCGACACCGTTGGTAACCTGATCGAGGATGACGGACGCTCCGCTGTCGGCCACCGCGCTCTCGATCTCAACGCCCCGATTCATCGGGCCGGGGTGTAGAATCAGCGGCATCTTCTTAGCTTTTTCAAGCCGTTTCAGGGTAATGCCGAAGGTCATGTGATACTCCCGAAGAGTGGGCAGAAGTCCGGACTTCTGCCTTTCAAGTTGCAGGCGCAGCACGTTGAGGGCATCCGCCCAGGCGATCGCTTCATCAACACTATTCGATACTTTTACCTCCAGAGCCTCCACATCGCGGGGCATCAGGGTAGGTGGCCCGCAGAGCATGACTTCTGCGCCTAAAGCTTTCAGACCGTAAACGTTGGACATGGCCACCCGGCTGTGAGCGATGTCTCCGATAATGGCCACGCGCAATCCTTTCAGATCGCCGAATTTCTGCCTCAGGGTCAACATATCCAGGAGTGCCTGGGTAGGGTGTTCATGAGCGCCGTCTCCGGCGTTAATCACCACAGAATCCAACCTTTTGGCGAGAAAACCAGGCACTCCAGGAGACTGATGTCTGACGACCACCACGTCAATGCGCATCGCCTCGATGTTGCGGGCTGTATCCAGCAGGGTTTCGCCTTTTGCAACGCTGGAGCCGACCATGCTGAAGTTGACCAGATCAGCAGAAAGTCTTTTTTCGGCCAATTCAAACGAGATACGGGTGCGTGTAGAAGATTCGAAGAACAGGTTCACAACGGTTACTCCCCTGAGCGTGGGAACCTTCCTGATGGGGCGGTCCAGGATCTCCTTGAGGGTTTCCGCGGTATCCAGGATATGGACAATATCTTCGGCGGGCACCCCTTCCAATCCCAGCAGATGCCGCAGCGACAGAACGTGCCCTTCGTTCCGATCAGGCGTCATCAATTTGATCCTCCTCCGCTAGATCTTCTCTCTCAACCAGAAGAATCGCGTCTTCACCATCGCTTTCAGCCATGCGGACGCGGACTTCCTCGCCCAGAGAAGTCGGTATATTCTTACCCACAAAATCCGGTTTGATGGGCAGCTCTCGATGCCCCCGATCCACCAGGGCGACGAATTGAATGCGTGCAGCCCTTCCTAAATCCATCAAAGCATCCAGCGCTGCTCGCACCGTTCTACCCGTGTAGATGACGTCGTCCACCAGGATGAGGTTTTTCTCATCTACGTCGAAATCAATGTGAGTGATCTGAACCTGCGGCCTCTTGAACTTTAACCGGAAATCATCCCGGTAAAGCGTTACGTCCAAGACCCCCATGGGCACGTCACCCCCTTCAATGTCCCGGATTAATTTCCTGAGACGATCGGCAATGTGCACGCCCCTGGTCTGCATGCCGATCAGCGCCAGATTCTGCAGGCCCCGGTTGCGTTCGATGATTTCGTGTGCCAGGCGCGTTAGAGTACGACGCACGCCGTCGGCATCCACCAGTTTTGCCTTTACGCGAAATTTCACGATCAACTCCAAAGGTAAAATAAGCCCCCGCGCGCCGGCGGGGGCTTTAAATTCAAGAGTCCTTACCGACCTCGCTGGATCAGTTTAAAGGGAAATTATCAGCAGGGCTGACCCCAGCAAGGTCAGCCCCTATGTGCCTCGTTTCTACTTCATCAGGATCATCTTGCGAACCGACTCGAAGTTCGCCGTCTTCAGTTTGTAGAAGTAGACGCCTGATGACAATTGCGATGCGTTCCAGGTTACCTGATGGTTACCGGCTTGCAGATCGCGATCCAACAGCTTGGCCACTTCCTGACCCATCAGGTTGTACACGGTCAGCTCAACCTTGGCGTTTTCAGGCAACGCGAAGCGGATTTCGGTCACCGGGTTGAACGGGTTGGGATAGTTCTGCTCAAGCGTGTAGCTCAGCGGCATCGGCTCCGGTACCGGCTCCTCTACGCCGACGGAGAAGCCAGGATTGGCGGCCCAGTAGTCGAGGACGTTGCCGATGAAGGTTTCGCGATTGGTGTCGTCCATCATATAGAGCGAGTAGCCTAATGTGACGACGTTATGCTGCTCCTCGTCATCCCGGAAACCGGCCGGATTATCGGCGAAGGTTCCAGTGGATTCGAAGAACAGCCCTTCAGTGGCGACATTGTCCGCCGGGAAGAGGTAATCGCTCCAGGGATCGCCTTCAAAGCCGGACAGGGTGAGCGGCGAGGTCATCCCCGCGCACATGTCGTCGGCCGTCGTCTCCAGTTCAGAATAGCCCACGCCCGGAGTGATGATCGAGCGGTCGTGCAGCACCTCGCCGATATGCAGCCAGTCGTAGAAGATAGTGCCTGCTTCGAAAACCGTGTCTTCCCAGCCTAACAGACCGCCAAGATACTCTTCAGAGGACCACAACAGATTCTTGCCGTCCGCTAAGAACATGGCGAAGGGGTTATCCGCTGAGTACACGGGGAAGGTTTCGAAGCCATCGTAGGCGCCATAATCCGAGTATCCCACCCAGAGGCAGCTTTCGTAGTTACTCAGGATCGTCCAGAAATCCGGTGGGCCGTATAGGTCGGCATCCCAGACGTCGTAGGTCACTCCCAGATCATCCAGCGGACCGGTGATCATCGGGTCGTAATTACTTCCAGCCCAATACTGATCGGAGCAGAAGAGCACCGTGGCTCCTTCAGTGTAATTTTCACCCGTGTAGGTGCACTCGTAGGTCGGACCGACGTTGATGTTGTCTCCGGCATCCATGGCCAGTACATAGTATTCCAGCGTTGACCAGGAGCCCGGCGGCGACCAATGGTACTCGTACTGGTCACCGATCATCAGCGACATCGCACCGGTTTCCCAATCGCCCTCGTCCCAGCGATATTTCACTGAAACGCTGCCGATTCCGTCGGGATCGGTCACTTCCGCTACCACGCCGTAGGGCCTATTGCCGTAGATGCCGTAGCGCGATCCGGCGATCATGCTGATGGACGGCCCGGGGTTCTCGTTGAAGAATTCCATGACGTTCATCAGGATGGCTTTCGCCTCATCAGGGTCATCGCAGGCTTCCAGCACCCAGGGCAGGAAGACCATTTTGAAGTCGCCATCGTACCAGATACCGGCGGACTCGTTGTCAATTTCCGTCTCGAAGCAGGTCACACCGCCGCCCTGCGGCCAGCAGAAGTCGTTGTAGTTGGGATCCGGATGACTGTAAACGCCGGCCGTGAAATCACCGCCGATGGGATCCGCAGCGATGCCGAAGTGTAGGGTATCGTTGGAATACCCGGAGGTGGGATCCAGGTGGGCATCCGACCAGCCATAGTCAACCTTTAAGTACTCGTACATGAACGTACCCGGTATAGCCGTGAACTCGGTCCAGACGTCAGGATTGAAGGCGCCGCCTAAGTAATCCGAGCTGGAGAAGAAGAAGTTACCTCCATCATCCATGAAGTTGGCGACGGGATCATCGGCGAGAACGGCATCGTTGTCGGGCAGACTACCCGAGTAACCCGGACCGTTGTACCAGAGAACCGTCCGGTAGATGCTGGTGTTGAGCACGTCAGCGCCGGGATAGCCCATATCGTCCGGAGAGCCGGTGTCAATGTACCAGTAATCGTAGAAGAAGTTGTTATCTGCCAGCATCTCGGTGTAAACCTCTTCGCCCTCCGTATCACCGGAATCATTGACTAACAGAATTTTGGCACCGCTGGGCTGACGGTAGGTGAAGTTGTAGCCCGCTACGCTTGGCGCCGTGGAGGTGTGGCCCTGATCGTCGTCCGCTTCCACGCGGAAGTTGATCATAGAACCGACAGCGACGGCCTCAATATCGCCGGCGTATTCATCGCCGCCCGTGTTGGTCATAACCACCGTTGTCTCAGCGCCGCCGTCCACCGAGTAGATCAACCGGACTTCCTGCACCACACCCGGATTGCCGCCCGTGGACTGATCGGTCACCGTGGCGGTGATGGTATAGGGGCCTTCCAGGTAGGTGTCAGACGGATCGGCTAAGTCTTCCACCGTGGGGGGCGGATCGCCGTAGAGGTTCACCTTGGCGCGGATGAACCAGTCAATACCGTAAGCCCACCAGCCGGATTCACCCGGATATGAACCACCCGGATCTGTCAGATAGGTGAGGCTGTGGTAGGGGCGGTCGTCGGCGGCGTCGCCCAGGATGGATGGGTAGTACGGCTGGGCGCCTGTGCCCAGGATACGGTAGCCTAAGTAGAAGTTTTCCGTCCCCACGTCAAGGTCTTCAGGTGGATAGCCGTAATCCTCGAAGACCAACTCCTGAAACTCTCCCGAGTTATCAAAGGAGTAGGTGATCCCGCCGGCGAGGATTTCGCCCAGCGGTGTGGGGCCGGGACTGGCTCCGGGTTCATCGCTGTCGAAGTAGTTGTCCGGATCAAAGCCATCAACGATGTCCCAAATGAATACCTCGGCATCACCGCCCATATTGCCGTTGAAGTTGAACAGCCCGGATATAATCTGGCATTCGGTCGGCGGTTCGAACCAGACGCCGCAGGTATCGTCCGGCAGCGGCCGCCCGGAATAGTAAACCGAATTGCCATCATCATACTGGATGATGAATTCGATCTGGGCGTTTGCTGTCAGCGTGAACGCAAACAGCAGAAAACCAAGTAACAGTAGAGTGTAAAACTTTTTTCGCATGACTCCTCCTATCATGATTCTGTATTTTCTACTCGTCAGTACCTTACGGCCTGCTTCTATTGGTTTCAGCTATGATAAATGAGCGACTATAAGAGAGATATCAGCTCTTATATCTCAATTAGGCTTTCAATGCGCTGGTTCAATTCGTAAAGATATTCAGCCATTTCTCCTATATAGACATAGCTTACGGTGAACTCCATACCTTCCTCGAGGAGACGGTAGAGCCGCACACCCATCCCGGAGGTGGGTTCAATTGGCCCGGAACCATTGTAGGTCAACTGGAGGCCTTCTTCTCCAAAGATGTTCTCTTTACCCACTGTCGCAGAAGGCTCTCCTGCCGTCCCCAGTTCAATGGCTTTGTACATAAAGTCAATGTCACCGTTGGGATAGAGAATCACCTCGAAGGTGAAGTATTCATCGCTGATGCTGGTATCGGCGTGAGCCACGCTGTCCCATTCGACGATGAAGCGTTCTCCATCCTCATCGAAGTAATAAAACGCTTGACCGTGGCCATTACCGTTTTCAAGCATCAGGTCATCCCAGTAAGGAGCGATGAAGTTGTTGGGATTGCTGACGTCAGGAATCGCCAGATTCTCCGGGGAATCCGAGGTAATGCTCAGCGTGATGTATCCGTTCGAAGAGATGTAAGCGACGCTGTCCTGGTAATTGATGAAGGGGAAGGTAAAACCGATCTGGAAGGGGCCTGCCATCTGATTGTCTCCGGTCAGTCCCGTATTGATTCCGGGGAGCGAGCCGGGGCGGTCGGGATTGATTTCCACCCAGTCGTAAGCGATTTCGCCGAAATCGGGCGGATCGGCCGTCACGGCAATGCTATTTTCATTGAACGGCGTGACCTGGTATTCAATGTATTCCAAGGGGAAGGTAATGTCCGGCGGTTCGATGGTCGTATAATGGTGAATGCCCGGATTGACCGGCGTCAGCGACCAGGACACCCCGGGGTCATCTCCCGCAGCTTCCAACTCGATAACCTCACCCTCGACCGGAATGCCGTAGGTCACCAGTAGGGTGTCAATAAAATCGGGATCAACGATGCTCAATTCCGCCTCGGAATTCCCGAAATCCTGCAGGTAATAGTAGTTCTGGGCGTTCAGGAGGTGCAGGCTCTCGGATCCAAAGCCGGGATCGTGATCGGCGGGGGCGTAGTCTTCCCCCTGAAGATCGAAGACCATCTGCGCCATCTGGATGGATTTTTCCGCAAGCTCCTGGAGTTCCTCGGTGGTACTTTCTCCGGCGTCTTCCAAAACCATCCTTTCGATGGTCGCCGACAGACACAATCCCGCATAAGCGTCTGCCAAAAGATCCACCTGCGTCGCCGGATCCGCCAGCGTGGTGATGAAGGAAAACTGAATCTCCGCATCGGTGAAGTCGGTCAGCCGCACCGCAGACCAACCCAGACCGTCATAGGCGGGCAGGTAGAAGGCGTTGCGCTGGTTGGCTTCCAGGAAGCTATCGTAGGCGAGGCCAAAATCCCCGTTGCTGTAGGCAGTCCAGCCTTGCTGCATCAGATAGTCAATTCCCTGCCAGCTTGAATCCGTCGGAATGTTATCACTTTTGTCCTCACAACCGGCCAGGGAAAATACCAGTAAGGCAATGCAGATGGCCGTAAGGCTCACACGAGCTATAAGGCTCTCATGAGTTCTCAAGAGGAGTTTCAACTGTTTTTTCATGCTCGACCCCTGCGTAATTAGCAGATTTATTTCAGGAGCATCATTTTTCGATACAATATCCCTTCCTGAGCTTCTAAGCGCAGGAAGTACATACCGCTGGAGAGGTTGATGGGTTTCCACTCGATGGTGTGCCGTCCGGCAACGTAATTATCATCCGTTAACCGTGCCACGAGCCTACCCATCAGATTGTAAACGTCAACCTTGACGTTTTGCGCCTTGGTCAGCTCGAATTCAATTCGCGTGACGGGATTGAACGGGTTGGGGTAGTTCTGATCAAGGCGGAAACTGTAAGGCATTTCAGGCTTCATGTCGCCCAGCGGCCCGGCGAAAGCCTGAAACTGACCGAACTTCCAACTGTAGGTCTTGAGAATATCATCACCTTCGTCGGCTACGCCGCCGACATAAACCCAGCCATCACCTTCAGAACGGTAAACGCCGACTTCCGAATTGCCCGCCAGAACAGGATCAAAAGGAATTTCGAGTTCTACGGGGCTGGAAAGTTTCAAACCTGCACTCCCCGCCGATACCAGGGGTCCAACAGCATAGTGAGAGGGATCAGAGGGAGCTGCAACCGTTCGGGAAGGAATTTCGGCGATAAATTCGGTCGGATAATCCGTAACGCTGAGCATGATGTAGGCATCATCCTGAAGAGCCAGAGGTGGAATGTACAGGCTGACGGCTGATTCAGCTTGACTCAGCGCTCCACCAACGGTACTCTCGATGAAATCCACCGTGACCGCCAGGGGATCGGATGATTTCTCATTACCGCAGATGTCCTCTCCGTAGGCCGTAAACTCCAAATCAGCCGGAAACTCGATCCTATCGAGGTGATATGCAATGTGATAGATGTAGGCTGAACCCGCCGCGTTCGTGAAGAAAACGTCCTGATCCAGGGCGATGGTAGTATCTGCACCCGTATCGCTTGCGGTACCACCTGTTACGTCCACTACCGGTCCTTCAAGTTCAGTCAGCAAAACGGTCTCAATCCGGTAAAGCTGTCCGCCATCGGGGAACATTCTCTCGGTGCAGAAAGAGTAAATGTCAATGTAGCGTTCGTCAATGGGATTTTGCGCAACGGAAATGAACAGATCTGGAGCAGACGTGGTATCGTCACCAAAAGTGAAGCAGGATGGAGTCTCGTCAAATCCAGAATTGCATATAGCTAATACCCGCACATTATTGGGTACTTCATAACCTCCGACCAACCATAGCTCTTCGGGCAACGATAACTTACCCTTTTGCTTGATGGGATCTACCGGGATTTCGAGAACCTCCACCAGGTCCTTCGGCATTTCCGGCGTAAAGTCAGCAGAATCGGACACTATTGCGAAGAAGCTTAGCTGGTTTCGGTCATCCCCGTTGACGACAAGGTCTGTGAGAGGGTGCTCCGGATTAAAGAATGCCTTGGGTGCAGGCAAGTCTACCATCTGAAAGGCTATTGCGCTCCAGAAGGGCATTTGGAAGTTATAAGGGGGAGGAGGATCGGCGGGCCAGTACCAGTTTTTATTGGTGGCTGCGATCTTCGAATTCGCATTGATAAACCCGTACTTACCCTCGTGGAATGTTGAGTCGGATATGTCCAGGGCTCCCGCTATGATAAAATCGTCGAACACATCCACAAACTCAGGTGTATAATCAACGGTGTCAGAGCTGGCACCCACTGTTTTTTCATAAATTAGACGTCCGAGTCCGGATACGCTCTGATAGGGAGAGGTAGCGATCTCAGTCATGCCGTGTATCAGATCCTCTCCCGCTCCTACGTCAGGGAACATTTGCTCATACAGGTACAGCATAAACAGAAAGGAGTACAGATATTCGATATCGGGGGAATCACCGGTGCCCGTTCGAGTTGAGATGTTAAATTCCAGGAGGTTATTCATGGCTGGAAATGTAACGACACCGGAAATTGTTGGATCATCAGACCCATACTGCCTGACACCCGAAACGGTGGGATAACCCGCCACCCATTGGCTGAAATAGGACAGTCCACCACGTAGCCACAGGTCCTCCGTAAAATCCTGATTCCAGTTAATCAGGTGGAAAACCTGGTTGCAGGCGGCCGAACCCGCACGGTTGATCCACTGGGGATCGGTATCCAGGTAGATCATTTCAGCCTGGTTGCTGGTAGCGAACTGAAGCCGAGGGAATTCGTTCTGTCCATCATAGTACCCGTTCAGGAAAGTGCCGTTCCCCTGGGTTCCTTCGTAGAAGTTGTCAATAACATCGAGGAAAAGCATGACGACTCTCGGATCGCCGTCAATATCCAATCCCGATTCGGGCCCGGGGAATTCCCCCCACCATTCCTGCATCAACTCCCATATCCCCTTGGTCGTATCCGCTGGCGTAGCATGCTCAAATTCCCAGAGGAAATCGTTGAGCTGCCCGATGGTTCCGTTGCGGTGAATCAGACCGTGATTTGAGGTGGCGAAATCTTCACCGGCCATACTGCGCAGGAATCCTCCCATATAGCCGCCGATGAACATCTCATCGTTCGGCCCGAAGGCGATATCTCTGGTATTCACCGCCAATGAATCGGTGCCATCGTTGTTCTTAATGTATCCGGTCAACCTGGTCCACTCATCATGTGGAGATTCCTCTGCGGTAAATAAACCCTGATCGGTGGCAATGTAGTAGAGATCTCCCTTCTTGGCTATCCTGTATACCGACATGCCGTCATGGCTGTTGGAGATGGTCAACTGAGGGGCGTGATACCTATCTTTTATGTCACCGGTCAATTGATAAGAATACAGTCCCGAACCTTCTGTCCCGACGTAAGCGGTAGTCTCATCGCCGTCCACTTCCAGGTAAAGCGAAGGCCCGGTAACCTGCGCATACCCGTAGGCCTCGAGATGTCCCAGGGCGAGGGACCGATAGTCAATCTCCGGCGGTGTGTCACCCTCAGGATAGTAGAAGATATCCTCATCGCTGATTTCGAGAATTAATCCTTCCGCAAACTCGTCAACAAAGCCCAGCCAGTATATGTTCTGGGTCACGTCAACGATGGTGATGTTTTGCCCCGCGGTGATGGGCAGCCCATGAGAGGTCATCCCCTCGGTTACTCTAAGCTTCAGATAATCTTCCGCAACGCTGAAATATTCCAGAGCTACTGTCCCTCCTAACGGTTTCCAGGTCGCCAGAATATCTGCGTTGGGACTGTCACTCAGCGGCCTCGTGCCACCGTAGAAAATACCCTTATCGGTAACGGCGAAGAGAAGCTCTGTATCCGGTTCATAGGCCAGGGCGAAGGCCGGAGTCTGCACCCAGTTAACGTCCTGGCTGGGCGGAAGTCCGATCAACGGTTTCCAGCGATTGGCGTTGCGGGTCATGTATATGCCATCATCCGTGGCCGCCCATAAGGTTTTGGTATTTACGGGATGACCTAAGATATCGTAAGTTCCCGGTTTGTCAACCCCCTCTTCCGCATCGAAATTCATTCCGCTGGCGCGCAGCATGAACGTATCACCCGCGGCCAGGCTCCAGAAAGGCCCGTATTCGGTACCCACCCAAATGGTATCGAGCGCTTCACCATATTCCGCACGGGTGAACAGACAATTCAGATTGGAGCGTCGGTTATAATTGGTGGAATCAAAGCCATCGTAGGTTCCATCCACGTCAGGGAGACCAGCGATGGATGGCTGCCAGTTCAGCCCACTGTCGTAGCTCTTAAATAGAGCCCCATTGCAAGCAGCGAACAAGATGAGCGAATCCGGGTTGAGTGACGAGTCGGCGGGTGCAGATATGTCGTTGATATAGGCATCTTCGGTGATTAGATAAGCGTATTCACTCACCAACTGGCAGGTGGCAGACAGAGGATAATATCCCGTAAAGAATCCCTCGGCATATGCCCAAAACAGCTGCGTATCACCGACGTTGATGCTGTCCGCGTTCACTTGCCCCGAAGAACTGTTCATAACCGCAGGGTGGCGGCTCAGCGGGATACCCGCGCTGGCGCTTAGCGCGAAAATAAAAACACACAACATGACGCCAAGCATGATCCACGAAGTTTTCATCGGGGCTCCAAAGGATGGTCGTAAGACTCTAACGAGATAGTTCGCTCGTCTAACGAAGTGATCCATTCGGACTAGCGAATTATTGCGACGGTTAAGGTTGTGGTTAACTGTCATCGTCATCTCCCTGGCCATAAGGCTCTCACGAGCGGAAGAAAGTTTTCCATTTTAGATTCTGATTCAGGTCGTAAGACTCTAACGAGTCCTAAGAGTCTCACGAAAGGTTAATTTCTACCTGAAAAGATCAGAAGGTAAACCGTAACGAGAAACGGTGAACGTTATCGAGAATTGTATAATTGGAGAAGGCGTAATCTATTCCCAATCGGTAACCGGACATGGGGGCGCTGATCCCCGCACCGGCATTCAGGCCGGCTGTATCATGGCGGAAGATGTACCCCACCCGCAGGAAGGCGGCTTCCATGTAGGCGTACTCTGCTCCCAATTGCAGCCGCTCGTAATTATCCGAGGGGTGTACACCGTCCAGTGCGATAGTCAACCGCTGGCTGAACGATTTGTAAGGCTCCATGGCCATGCCGAAAGCGAATTCGATGGGCAAGTCGTACTTCAGATACTCAGATTCATCGGCTAAGGGAACGCCGTTGTCGTAGTCCTGATAGGTATCTGGCAGGCTGAATTTACTGCCGAAGTTCTTAATACTCATTCCCATACGCAAAGTCTTAAAGCCGGTGTCATAGAGCAGACCGACGTCTACGCCGAAGACGGAGGTGGAGGATACCCAGAGATCCTCGTGAATCCAGCGCATGTTTCCACCGATGGAGAACTTATCTGTCAAGCGCCTTGCATAGGAAAAGCCCAATGCGAAATCAGACACGGAGAAGGTCTCTCCGCTGGTGCCTTGCTGGTCATCCACGGTGGTTACGTCCATTTTGCCGGAATCCAGGTAGATAAAATGCACTCCGAACACACCGAAGGAACCGAAATTATGTACCAGACCAGCTCCATACAAGTTGATATCAACAAACCAGGGGGCATAACTGGCAATGAAACTCGACTTCTTCACATTCACCAGGCCAGCCGGATTTCCGAAAATGGCACCCGCATCATCGGAAGTCGCCATAGTGGCACTGGCCATGGCAACCGAACGTGCATCCAGGCCGATCTTCAAAAATTGCGCGCCCATCGTTCCGACCTTGGCGAACTCCTGTCCCTGGGCGGATAAAGCCAAACTCAGAAACAGGACGACCCATAAGGCCTTCCGGGTCAGCAAGCCTTTGCGTAGCATGATCAATTCTCCTCCCACATCGTGGAACTAAGTCCCCTCATGGATGGATTCCAATCTATGGTTTATCGTGCGATGACGAATTTTCCCAATTTCTTATCTGATTCGGTTTCGACCACGTATAGATAAAGTCCCGATACCACGGACTGCACATTCTTGGACAACAAATCCCATACTTCCGTGTCCGTTCCATTCGTGTGATCCAGCGTCTGGACGATGTCTCCTGCCAGCGTCAGGATGGTAATCTTGCAGGCCGGCGGCAGGTTGATGAAACGGATGATACTCTCGTAGCGCGCTTCGAAGAGGTTGGTGCCACGATAGGGATTCGGCACGACCTTGACGTGATCGAGGTTCGTATAGGTACTATAACCACCCGGCGGAGGATTACCACCGGTATCCCCGCCTTCTTCTTCGCCGAAATACGCCTGCGGATACACCGCCATGGGCGCGCCGCTGGAAGGATCTTTCAAATAATTGGCCCGTGCGGACTCCTGGGGCAAAAACTCAGGTGTTTGTTCGGTCGCCGGCTTGTAGGAGTCGTAGGACACTACCGCATAATAATAGGGCACGCTGTTTATGGGCTTTTCGTAGGTCGTCCCCCACGGTGTTACGCCACCCGTGTCCACGAAGGCGTGCTGCAAGTTATCCAATTCAATCGGATCATCATTCAGCGTATCCCCCTCAGTGTTGACGACGTAAACCGCACTGTCAGCCAGAATGTCACAGGCATAGATCATTTGCCAACCGGTCGGCGCATAAGCCGCACGGTAAACCTTGTAACCTTCGAAATCAGAATAACCCAACAATGGGTCAGGCTCAAACTCAGCGTGATTATCCCAGGCCAGACGAATACCACCTTCTATCCCGGTATAGTTCAGGTTGGGTATAGGCGGCGGTACGGGCAGCACCCAATGCAGATCGGAGTCGAAATCCGATGGCTCTGCAGGGCTGCTGTTCAGCGATCCGGAATAATAGGCGATCATGGCTTGATCGGCGGCATGTCGCAATCCTTTCAATCCCTGGCCGATGCAGAAGGCATAGACGAAGCGCAGTGACTCACCGGCGGGGAACACAAACGGCCCCGTGGAAGTCAGCCAGCGGTAATCGAAAGTCGGCGCCCCGATCTCACGGGGATTGGGGATGAATTTGAAGCCCATACCCGCAGAATGCGATGCCGACATGTATTCGTATTTTTCATCATCGTTCCCGGGATCGCTGTTCCAGTTCCACCACTGATGAGCGTGGGGACGCGGCAGGGTGTCGTCTTCCGTGGTGTAATAGGGTTCATGCGGTGTGTAAATCAGCCGTCCCCCGGTCCAACCGTCGCAGGGAATCTGCAGGTTCCTCTCACCTGTGTCATTACCCTGAATAGCGTTGTTATCGCCGTCGTAAATCATGGACATATTTCGACTGATAAGCCAACCGTGCAGAGTCAATCCGGTCTTGGCATCAACCAGTGGCTGCCCTTCCCATTCGCCAGCCTGCCCCAGAATCACCGGCCCGTTGTCATCTAGATAAATCTGGTACTCATCCCAGACTCCGTCAGGTTCAATAAGGCTGGGATTGTAGTTGGGATTATCCGGATTTGACCATCCGTAGGGGATACCCCATTCGTCATAACCGTCCAAACCATCGCCATCCAGATCGAGGGGATCTACAACGTCAAGCATATCCGTGTCAGTATCCGGGCCATCCCAACCGTCGTAGTCTACGTTATCATCAATGTGCGGCTCGGTGGGATCCAATCCGGCGACGTCATTGTCAAACACCCAGGCCACGTAGAAATTGGACAACGAGCCAAGGTCTCCATTGTTCATCACCTTGGATTCAATGGCGAAGAAATCATTGTACTCCGGCATAGACCAGGTCAAAACTCGCTGCTCCACTTTGATCCCCAATGGAAAATGCGTCGCAGAGACGGTGGCGAAATCATCGAAAATCACCCGTGAATCCTGGATGGATTTCCCAGCTCCCAGGAAGAAGGGATCGTCATCGGAGGGATGAAATTCGTAATCCCCGTAATCCGCATGGGAACAACGCTTTTTACCCTGAACCAGAGCGCCCACCCAAAAGCGCCCCTCATAGATGTAGTCATTTCCCGACCCACCGGGCCACTCGCCGGAAGGGAGATTTGCATCTGGGTCACCATACCGTCCAAAATTAGAGAGAGCGGTCCAGATGTTGCTCACGTCCAACACCATGTTTTTGTCGTTTGCCTCATTCCCCGTTAATTCTCGAACCGGACCCACTTTTCCGGTATCGGACGAAGTTCTGGCAAACGCTACCGAGGCGATGAGCATCACGCCGAGAATTAGAACGACCCAGCGATTCATTTTATGCTCCATTTGTATAATTTGGCCGATTGACTATCGGTTTGCAGCTTCAGTATCTAAAACTCGAATTTGGCTCCAATGCGAATCAAACGTTCCTGTCCATAAACTGTCGGATTATCGTACGGACCATCCGCATCGTAGATGCGATTGCCGTTTTCATCCACCTGCAAGGCATACCATTCTTCATCGTCAATGTCCAGGATATTCAACTTGTTGAACAGGTTACGCACTTCGATGAAGACCTTGGTGTAGAGCTTATTCCAGCGGAATCCCTTGTCAGCGATCATATCCACGTTCAAGGTGTAGGGCATACGCTCAGTATTCTCGTATTTCCATTTATCCTGGTCCCTGGTCGGTGGACTCCAGGGCATACCACTGCCGTACTCGATAATGAAGTTGAACCCGAGATTGTCTGTATGTGGAATTCCGAAGAAGGTTTCGTTGTCCAGAGTCCGCAGATCAACATTAGCCGTTATGGTGTGGCGCTGATCCCAATCCAGAAAGGTCTCGGTGGTCGGAACGTTATTACCCTCCCAGATCGTAACGTAGTCCGCCGTCGGCGAGGAGTTCTTACCCCTGGCGAAGGAATATGTATAGGTCGCCGTGCCGGACAAGTAGCGGTGACGCGGCCGGATCACGGTAACCTCGAAACCCCGCACGTTTCCATAGTCGGTGTTGTCATAGATACCGTACCAGTTCGAAGCGGAATAGTAGATCTGGCGTGTATCCGTCAAGCCGGTAATGTCCTTGAAGAAGCCGGTCACGTTCAAGACCAGGTCGTTGGCGAACTGGTGCTTAACGCCCAGCTCGTAAGACGTAGTCTGTTCCGGCTCCAGGTTGGCGTTGCCCATCCTCGGGTAAGCTCCGAAGAGCTGGAACGTCAGGTTTTCGAAGAGGTAACTAAAACGCGGTACCTGGAAGTAGCGGCCGTAGTTGAAGTATAGAACGTCTCGGTCGGTGATAGGGTGGGAGATGCCCAAACGAGGCGACCAGGCGTACTTGGCATCAATGCTGGTGGGATTCTTGATCACTCCGCCCGTCGTGATGTCAACGACCGGATCGGTGATGTCTGAAGGATAGTTGTCGTAGTTGGCATCGAAGTAATCGAAGCGGAGACCGGCGTTGACGATCAATCCCTCAAATTCCATCTTATCCTGAGCATAGGCGGCGAAACTATAGGGATATACCGTGTAATCCTCGCCGTAGATGTTGCCACCCGAAGCCGCGTCAACGTCGTACACCATGATGTCGTAGTAACTGCCCTCCACACCTAACTTAAGCTGGTGATTTTTATTGATCTGGCTGGTAATGTGGTACTGCGCGTTGTAGGTGTATTTCTCATCCTCGTGCCAGCGATCCCGATGGTACGTATTCCCGATTCCGTATTTGAAAAACCCGTCATCGTCTTTCTCGCCAACGCCGAACATGGGCAGCTCGGTCATGGGTATCCACAGGGAATCAGGACCGACTTCCGAAGCGTCCACGTACCCGTTATGATTCTCGTCCGTGTACAGGTCTTTATCGGGCCCGTAGTAAACATAATCCCAGATTCCGTTTCCGTTCAGGTCTTCAGGGCTGCTGTCAAAACGACCGTCGCCATCTAAATCCTCGGTCGTTACTATGCCGTCACCCTCACCGTAGTCACCCGTTCCCGGGATGCCATCTAAGCCATTGTCCCAGCCGAAATGCTCATTTGGATTCAGATTCGGTTCAAGCTCATAATCCAACTGGCCGTTGCTGTTCAAGTCCTCGGTGTATTGAATAACGCCGTCGCCATTGACGTCATTCCACACGTAGGTCGCACCATCCCCCGTATAGGTCAATTCACCCATGTCGAAACGGCCGTCACCATCCTGATCCTCGTTGGTCGTCTCGATAATATTCCACTTCAGGTAGGTGCGATAACGGCTGAGACGGACTTCGTAAAACGTCCTCTCGCTCAGGGTATGAGTGAGCGTGAAGCCGAATTGATCAGAACGGGCCTCGAATTCGGGGGTATGGTCCATCATGTCGAACTGATCCAGATCGCCGTCGTGATTCAGATCCTCGGTATCCAATACGCCGTTGCCGTTGATATCATTCCATTCGCTGGATTCTTTGATCCCGTCTCCATCGAGATCAACCCACTCTTCGTAGGTTCCGTTTCCATTTAAGTCGTTCCATTCGGTATCCAACTGGCCGTTGCCGTACCAGCTTGACAAGGCGCTGTCTTTCAGGAAATCGGGATTCAAATCCTCGATGGTCGTCTGCCGATAGAGGTTATAATCGTACCCACCCCGATCGAACTGTTTGTAATCATTTGTATAGTATATCCCATTAAGAGCTAATCTTACCTTCGGCGTAGGGTTGTAGGTCAACTTCCCCTGCAGGGTCAACGGTTCAAACTCATCACCGGGGAACCGACCGTAATCGTGCGAATATTCGCCAGATCCGAAGAATTTCAGATTCTTGGTAAATGGCACCGGCCCTCCGAAGGAACCCTCAAAATTCCAGAGCTGCTCATGCCAGGGATCCTTTCGATAGCCGCTGAAATCGGAGGTCTTGAAGCGCAGCGCGCCGCTGAAATCCGTTCCCCCCTCCTTCAAGATCATGTTGACGATGCCCGATTGAGCGGAGCCGTATTCGGCGCCGAATCCGCCGGTCTGCACCGAAATCTCTTCCAGCGCCATCTCGGGAACGTCGCCGTCAAAAGCCCCGGTCTCGGGATCGGCTACCACCGCACCGTCAATCAAGTAGGCCACTTCACGGTTGCGGCCCCCGCGGATGTGCAGGTTCCCATCTTCCTCAACCGCTCCTGCCGTCAAGGATAAAATGTCCTCCATTTCATCAACCGGCATCCGCGCCAGATTAGCCCCGGTGGTGGTCACCCGGCTGGCGGTTACGTCTTTTTCGATCAGAGGCTTCTCAGCAACGACTACGACCTCTTCGCCAGCCTCAAGTATGGTGGGTTCCAGATCGAAATCCAGCCTGCTGGTCAGGTCCGTCTGCACGAGAACGTTACGAACAGTAACCTCTTTATACCCCACCATGGACGCCTTGACTGAATACGAACCCGGAGGTATGTTGAGGATAAAGTAATTCCCGTCGAGATCAGTCGTTGCACCTAAGGTGGTGCCCACGATGACAACGTTAACCGCCGGGAGGGGCTCATTGGTATCCATGTCAATGATCCGCCCGGCAATTTTCCCCGTCGTCGCGGCCATCAACGCGTAAACAGGCGTTAGAAGCATCAACGCGACGGCAATCCATCTGGCTGTATTCTTCATAATCTCACCTCTTTGCTCACACTCCGCCTGCGAACTATCCCTTATCTACAAAGGCAAGCTGCAAACATCCGGCAATTTAGTTCGGTAGGGCAGATTAGAACAATGTGGCACTTATTTTCTTTTTCGGAGATATTCGGAGTAGGATTATTTCTACAATCAAAACCGAGAACTTTTCCCGCAGACAAATTAAGTAGAAATTTTTCGGGGCGATCTGTCCTCTTATTGATTTCGAAAAGGCTGGGCTTATAGTTGATTATTTCGGCCAAAAGGTGATCTCAATTGATTTCTGCTTCCAGTCCGAAATTCAGTGCAAGTAGGATTTGCCTGCTAAGATCACGAATTTTTTCGTGAAAGTCAAGTTAAAAATTAAAAAATTTAGATTTCCGCTTTTTAATGAATTTATCAGTTTTACACGATAGACCTCATTAAAAATAGCGTCAACTACCACTGGCGCCAGTAATGCTTTGAATCAGGGCAAATTAATACGCTGGATTTTTGTGGCCTTTCCGGTCTCGATGTCAATGGCAACCAGAACGGCATTGAGCCGCAAATTTTCGCTGGCTATCCGGTATCGGTGGGGAATGCCCTGCAAAAAACGCTTAAGGGCAATCTTGCGATCCAGACCAATGACGGAATCGGTGGGACCGGTCATCCCCGCGTCTGTGATGAATGCCGTCCCACCCGGCAAGATTCTCTCATCGGCAGTCTGAACGTGAGTGTGCGTGCCGATTACGGCCGATACCCGCCCGTCGAGGTGCCAGGCCAGGGCCTGTTTCTCCGCCGTCGCTTCCGCGTGAATGTCAACAATAATAATCGGCGTCTTAACGCGCAGCCGCTCGACTTCTGCTTCGCCCACCCTGAAGGGACAATCAATGGAATACATAAATGTACGCCCCTGCAGGTTGACGACAGCTATGGAGGTCCCTCGATTTGCGACAAACACGCCCGAGCCTTTGCCGGGACTTTCAGGCGGGTAGTTCAGCGGCCTTAGAAGCTGGGATTCCTCATCCAGGAGTTTGCGCCCCTGCGAATAATCCCAGACGTGATTGCCGCTGGTAACCACGTCAATGCCTAATTGCCGGAATGCAAAAAACTCCTTCGGAGTTATGCCCTTACCATCCGCAGCATTCTCGCCGTTGGCGATGCAGAAATCCACATTGTACCGGCGATGCAATGAGGCCAGAAGGCGGGAAGTAATGTCAAATCCCGGTTTACCGATGATGTCGGCGATGAAGAGTACATTGAAGGAAGAAGAGTTTTTCATCAACTTATTTTATTATTTGGCGTAATCGACGGCGCGAAACTCTCGGATGACGGTTACCTTGATCTGCCCGGGGTATTCCATTTCTTCCTGTATCTTTCTGGAAATCTCACTGGCCAGATCCTGCGCTGAATGATCATCGACCTTTTCAGATTCCACCATCACCCGGATCTCTCTTCCAGCTTGAATCGCAAAAGTCTTGGAAACGCCTGAAAAGGACGTAGCCACCTCCTCCAGCCGTTCGAGTCTCTTTATGTAACCCTCCAGAGTTTCCCGCCGGGCACCGGGACGCGATCCTGAAATCGCATCCGCAGCCTGAACCAGGATGGAGATGGGTGACGTCACCTCGACGTCCTCGTGATGAGCAGCAATGGCGTTCTGCACAATTTTGCCCTCACGATATTTCTTGGCCAGGTCGGCTCCGATAGCTGTATGCGTCCCTTCAGTATAACGGTCAATCGCCTTCCCGATGTCATGCAGTAATCCGGCTCTCTTCGCCAATTTGCCGTCCATCTCCAACTCGGCCGCCATCAGACCTGACAGATAGGAAACCTCTATTGAGTGCTGCAAAACGTTCTGCCCGTAGGAAGTGCGATAGTGAAGCTTGCCCAGGAGCTTGACCAGTTCAGGATGAAGACCGTGAACTTCAGCATCCAGACAGGCCTGCTCGCCGATCTGCACGATCTGTTCATCCAACTCTTTCTCGACCTTCTTGACCACTTCCTCGATGCGGCCGGGATGGATACGGCCGTCGGCCATCAAACGTTCGAGCGCCATGCGCGCAACTTCCCGGC
>Ga0190349_1000190_pt1 | contig 21368 bp, 26 predicted proteins | sample 48721378_MG_FD_179798 | JGI IMG/M metagenome (GOLD analysis project Ga0190349, IMG submission 179798) | Hydrothermal vent microbial mat bacterial communities from Southern Trench, Guaymas Basin, Mexico - 4872-13-7-8_MG | ecosystem: Environmental > Aquatic > Marine > Hydrothermal vents >...
CTTACTCCCATTTAAAAACCTTGTCAAGACCCTAAATAATGCTTTATTTAAGCCAAAAAATAACAAGGGAATATTTTAAGGGAAAAGTTATCCACAGGTTGGCAAAATCAACATCCATAATTTTCCGCACGAACCGGTTTATAACCGCTTTCTCTTTTATTTTGAAATTTCGTTCTTTTTGCTTTTATATTAAGAAGATTTAACGATACAGTTTTTGTTTTTTAAATATTAGATACGGATTAAAAATCCGTTCCCATAGAGATATTTTTCTTGTGCGTTGCCGGATTATTTGTTCCATCTTTTATTTACTGTAATTTTAATTTTAACGATTCTCTAGTTTTGCCAGCTCATTCTAAATTCAAAATTTCTATAGATTTTTTCTAATCCTTCATTTAATCTTCCATATATAAAACTGAACAAACCAATCATTTATTGATAGAAATTAAACTTAAAACAATTCCTATCTTTTACAAATAAATTATACTAAAGAATTGAAAAACTTTTGCCAGTAATAATGCAGATAACTGACGAAATTTATGCGATGCTTCATCCGCTTTTTCTTTGCGAGAAGTTCCGGAATTAGAACACATATTAGCGTAAAAAAAAATTAAAGCGCCATCTGTTTCTCCGATAATTTCTCTTTATCTATGAAACAGACGGCTACAAAATAAAAGAATGGCGGATGGAAAAAATCAAATATTATAAGATGATTGTAACTACATCGTTTTTAATATGACATTCTCCATTTATATTTTGTATAATCTCTTTTTTTTTGTTTAATTGTCGCAGGGAAATATTCCCTTTTTTTAATAAAACAAAGGACTCGGCATGGCCAGGCAATACTTGCATCTGGCCGAAAAACGCCGGCAGCGTAACACTCCGTAGATTTTTATAAACTGCTGTTTTTTGAGGTGATGTAATTATACAATTAATCATTTTATTTTGCTTCATCAATTGACCCTATCATATAAAGTCTTTCAAGTTCTACATCGTCAAAATCGCCGTTTAAAATTTTTTCACATCCTTCAAGCGTTTTCTTAAGCGGCACATATACTCCACTCCTATTACTAAATGCTCCAGCAACAAAAAGAGGCTGGGTTAAAAATCGCTTCAATCGCTCCGCTCTTTTGGCAATAATTCTGTCTGTCCGCGACAGCTCGTCAATCCCAAGAATAGTAATAATACGGGAAAGCTCCTGATATTTTTGGAATATCGCTTTTATCTCGGCAGCTATCTCAAAATGGCGCTCGCCTATTATATCTTTATCAAGCCCCAAAGAATGCGACCGTAGGATATCAACCGCCGGATAAATACCCTTTTCTGCCACCTCGCGGGAAAGCACCAGAGAAGCGTCAAGATGAGAAAAAATAGAGACCACAGCTGGATCCGTAAGGTCATCAGCCGGCACATAAACTGCTTGCAGAGAAGTAATGGTATTATTACCGTTCGGTCCTATCCTCTCTTGGAGTATAGCCAAATCATGTTCAAGCGTTGCTTGGTAGCCCAATTCTGAGGGAACCTTCCCTAAAATCGCCCCGACTTCCATTCCGGCCATAGTATAGCGAAAAATATTATCAATAAATAAAAATATATCCTTATTCATTTCATCGCGAAGAAATTCCGCGGCAGAAACAGAGGAAAGGCCGACTCGCGCCCGCGCGCCCGGCGACTTATCCATCTCGCCGAAGTAAAGCGCCGTATTCTCCAATACATTTAACCTCTTTAGAGTAAGATACAGATCGTTGCCTTCGCGAATACGTTCGCCGATACCAGCAAAAACAGAGTATCCTATTTTCTTAAGGGCAATATTGTGAATAAGTTCGGTAATAAGAACCGTTTTACCAACTCCGGCTCCGCCAAAAAGACCTATCTTGTCTCCTAAACGAAACGGAGTTAAAAGGTCAATAACCTTTATTCCCGTTTCCAATATTTTATCGTCTCGTTTTAAGTTATTCGTCTGCGCTTTTTTATTTTCGTAAACCCCGTTAGAAATATGCTGTATGTCGCTGGTCTTAGGCCAGCGACTGTGATACATCCTTACACTGTCGACTTCGCCAAAATCTTTTTTTCTAATGGGGTAAAGCGGAAATGACTTACCATTTTTAAACGGTTTATTATCTATGGGATGACCAAACATATCAAACATTCTTCCTAAAATATTTTTATTAAGGGATACAGATATTTCCTCGCCAACCTTAAAAACTTTTTCCCCCCGTTCTATACCATCAGGAGTAGACACGGCAATAGCGCGTACGGTTTTAAAATCTTTTCTCTCAACCACTTCAAAAAGAGCCTTCTGTCTTTCACTTTCAAAGAGACTATGAATAGGAGGTATATCTTTTTCAAATATAAACTCGGCTACGCCTCCTTTTATCGCTATAATCGTTCCTTTCACCGCACTAGCTCCGTTAGAAATTTTATTTTCTGTTGCCATAATTTTTTTAAAATTTATTCTTACCTATTAAATTATTATCAAATATCTACTTCCAACAAGATAAATATTTTTACTCTGTTAGAAACTTATAATTCCTTTAATGGGTTTGCGTTATTTTATGAGAAGTAAAACCTTCCAGCTGTCTTTGAGTTATAATTCGGCGCCGTTCTTTCGCGTAATCAAGTGTCAATTTCTGAATAAGTCCCTCTGTCTTTGTTGCGGCGTGTTCCATTGCCACAGCTCTTGCGGAAAATTCCGACAATTTTGTTTCCATAATAATTTTATAGAAAAATATTCCAATATATTTCTGTAAAAGTTTATCAAATACTTTTTGTTTTGACGGTTCAAAAATTGGCAGACCTTCGTCGCTCTTTTCTCTGCCGTTATAATTGTTGATTTTTAACGGGGTAAATTCAAAAGGAAGAAACTGGATGAGATTGGGCTTTTGCTTCGCCAAAGAAACAAATTGGGGATATAAAATATCTACCTGTGAAAATATCCCTTTTTTAAATTCATTAAAAATATAATCAGTAATATGTTTAATTTCTTCTTTTTGGGGAATATCAAAAAAACAGGTAAATAATTTTATAATCGGTATGCCTTCTTCTTTAAGGTAATACTCACCCTTTGCGCCAACCGCAATAACAGATCGGTATTGTTTGGCATTCTCTAAAAATGTGTTAATAATACCGTGCCACAAACCACCAACCAGCCCTTTATCTCCGGTAAGAATAACAAGCGTTTTTCTCCCTGTCTCCCCTTTTTGCAAAAGAGGATTATTTTTCTTTTGATAAAACGAAGACAACCGAATCAGCGCTTTCTCAACTTCAACAGCATAGGCGTTAAGATTAGACACATTTTGTTTTAAAAAATGTATGGAGGAAGCGGCGATCTTCTCCGTCGCCTTTACGGTTTCTGAGACATCTCTAATTCCTTGAATCTGGTTTTTATATACTATGTATGATTTCATAGCTATTACTCCTCTCTAACTAATAAAAATTCTTGCTTAAAATCTTTCACGATTTCCTGAATCTTTATTTTTATTTTCTCATCAAATACTCCGCTTTTAATCTTTTGCAGCATACCGGAATAACGATTTCTTATCAATTCCAGCAAAAGCATTTCAAAATTGCCCCATTTCTTTTTCTCGATATCATCAAAAAAACCTTGTTCAACCGTGTAAAATAAAATTGTCTGTTCGGGCCATTCAATGTTTGTATGTTTTTCCTGTTTTAAAAGTTCCAGTATTAAACTTCCTCTGTGAATCTTTTTTTGGGCTTCATTGCTCACAACTGTTTCCAGCTGGGATAATTTTTGGAGTTCTTTGTGCTGGGCGAGAGCTAAGCGAATACCGCCCACTACTTCTTTAAGGATGCTCGGCTGCGCCTGCGATCCTACGCGAGAAACAGAAAGTCCCACATTCACCGCCGGCAAAAATCCTTTCTGAAAAAGCCCATTTTCCAAATAAATTTGCCCGTCAGTAATTGAGATAAGATTAGTTGGAATAAAAGACGAAATGTCTCCTTCCTGCGTTTCAATAATTGGCAGCGCGGTAAGCGTTCCGCCTCCTTTCTTTTCTGAAAGTTTAGCGGCTCGCTCCAAAAGCCCGGCATGCAATGAAAAAATATCGCCGGGATATGCTTCTCGCCCGGGCGAACGTTCAAGCAATAACGAAACATCCCGATATACCTTGGCGTGTTTTGAAAGGTCATCATAAACAATAAGAGCGTCTTTGCCATTGTCACGAAAATATTCCCCGATAACGCATCCGACAAAAGGAGCAAGATACTGCTCCGCAAATGAAGCGCCTGCCGGAGCAACAACAACCGTCGTATATAAAAGCGCGTTTTGTTTTTTAAAAAGAGAAATGAGCTCGCGAACTTTTTGTTCTTTCTGTCCGCAAATTACATATATGCAATATACAGGCGGTTCAGCATGTTTTTGGTTTAATATTGTATCTATGGCAATCGTGCTTTTGCCAAGTTTTCGGTCGCCGATTATAAGCTCCCGCTGCCCCCTGCCTAAAGGAAGATTAGTATCAATAATTTTTATGCCGGTAGAGAGTGGCGTTGAAACAGGCTCTCTGTCAATAATTGGAGGCGCTTGCCGAAAAACAGACGTCATTTTTCCCTGAAGACTTCCAAGCCCATCTATAGGCATACTTAAACCATTAACAACTCTGCCTATAAAATTCCCTGAAATTGGCACTGAAAAAGGCCGAAAACTGCGAAAAACTGGTCTTTTTAGGTTAAATTTTTCATCAAAAAACAGCGCTTCAACAAAATTCTCATCAAAACCGATAACAATAGCTGCCGGCGTATCCGCTTCATCTAAAAGCACCTCATGTAAAAATACATTAGGCAACCCTTGAATACGAGCCACTCCCGAAAAAAAAGAGGTAATATGCCCTATTTCCTTATTTTTTTTATTTTTTAAAATTTGTGGCATCGTTAATTATACTTAACAAGTTATTTTCAATAATCATTCCGGCAATTTCAAAACGAAATCCATTGATAAGATTTTTATTTTGTTTTTTAGTAATATTTAATTTTATCCCGCTTTTTTTTGAAATTATTTCTTCTAATTCTTCTTCCTGTGCCGCTGTTAAAGGATACGCATATTCCAGCACCATCGGACCGATTTTTTGAGCAAGAATTTCTTCCAAGTTTTTCTTCAGTACATTTTTTTTCTTGTCTTCTTTTTCCGCAGTAAGATTAGATTTTTCTAAAATTTCAACTAAATTTGACTCTTCTAGCCTTTCTAATTTTAATTCCTTAACCCGTTTAACAAAATCAGCCCAAAAAATATTTTGAAATTCTTGCTGCGAAGACAATGATAGCGCAGCCGTGAAAGACAATCGGAATGAATTACCAATTTTCACGCGGATATCTTTCAAGGTTTCTTCTTTAATTTCAAGCTTTAGCGACTCAAGTCTTTCTCTGGATTGCTTAATTATCGCTAATGCTTCTTTGTTTGCTTTGTCGCGTATCTCCTTTTTTATCTTTTCGGCTATATTCTCAGCCTCTTTTATGATGCTCTTCGCTCGTTTCTTTGCTTCGGTTATCTCTTTCTTTTTTTGTTTTGTAAAAATATCCTTTTGCCGCTCTAATTCTTTCCTCTGCATCTGGGCTTGCTTCAACTCCTTCTCATCTTCTTCAATTCGTCTAACGATTGGCTTATATAAAAATTTAGCAAGCAGCCATAAAAGCAATCCAAAATTTACCATCTGAGCAATTAAAAGTTTTACATCTATGCCAAGATTGCCTAAAAATTCCATATCTTTAAAATCCCCCCAAGGCTCGAGTATATGTGTTTAAAAATTTAGGTAAAATAAATACTAACCCTATAAGAGGGAGAATAAATACAACCAGCGAAATAATAAGCGTCCAAAGAAAGTACTTTCGCGTTTTTTCAACCGATATATAAATTTTCTCAAGCAACTCGTCCTGCGCGTCAAGCCGCTTTTTTGTTTCTTCTTCCATAATTCTTGTATTAACCGCCTTAGAAATTTGCACAAAGCATAAGATTACATAAATCAGCTACCCTCTATTATAATCAATCCTAATAAATTACAAAACAGACTTTTAACGGGGTCAACTGACAAATTTTAGAATAAGCGCAACTACTAAGGCGTAAATAGCAATAGCTTCGGCAAACGCGATGGCAATAATCATTGCAACCTGAATCTTCTCGGAATTTTCCGGGTTGCGCGCCATCCCTATTAATGCTGCCGCACCGATCATACCGATCGCCAAAGCGGGCCCAATAGTGCCGATACCCATGGTAAATGCTGACGGATCTTGAGTCATAATTTTATGCTTCCTTAACTTTTAAATATCAACTTTGCGCCCCGACCTTATATGACGCATTGTGCTTGTTTTAATAAACGTTAATGTTAATACGGCGAAAATAAATGCCTGAATAATTCCCACAAACACTTCTAAAATCATAAAGGGCAAAGGAATAATATAGGGAACTAAAAAAGCAATAATCAAAAGCAATACTTCTCCGGCGAAAATATTGCCAAATAATCGAAAAGAAAATGAAAGTACCTTGACGCCCTCTGAAATCATTTCAAAAAATCCAAGAATAAATTTAACCGGATTTGTAAAATTTAAAAACCGTCCTATATATTTTTTTATTCCCAACACCCTTAAGGAAAAAAATTGAGTAGCAAGAACCGAAAACAATGCCAGTGCCGCTGTTGTTGTTAAATCACTATTCGGAGACCGCAAAACAGAAAATTTTCCCGCCGGGGTGTCTATAAAGAATGAACCTAAGAAACCGGGAACGAGAGCCAAAAGGTTAGCAGTAACGATAAACAGAAAAAAGGTGGCTACCACAGGAAGAATTTTTTTAGACAATTTTCTATCGTGCGTTACCGCATCAATAAGTTTTAATAATTCAAAAACCAGAATCCTTATTCCACTGATAAGAATATTTTTGCAGTTCTGTTTTTTAAAATAAAAAACTATCCCCAGAACGCCAAGAAGTGCCGTAACTAAAACAGATGTTAAAAAGGTATTGGTTAGAGATATACCTAAAATAGACAAAACATATTCAGGCTGCAAGCCAATGTTAATCATTTTTTTTGTCCCGCACCTTTTTTGCTGTATTTTTGCCTTCAGATTGTAATTCAGAAGAGATGCGGGGCTTGTCTTCAATTAAGGGAATAAGCGAGTAATATGCTTCATAAATTGCAATAACAATACCGACAATAAGACCGAGAAGCGAAAGAAATGGCTGAGTCTTAAAAAATTTATCACCTAAAATTCCCAGAAACAGAAAGCCGCCAATAGGAATAACAATAATAAATCCCATTTGCCAGGCTAGAGATAATGCGTAAAATATTTTAAAATTATCCTTTTGGGGCATTGCTTATCTTTTTATGCCTTAACGCAAAATATCATCAATGGAAACGCCGAGCGCCTTTGAAACCTTCTGCAAAGTTTCCAATGTCGGGTTCTTGTTTTCCCCGGATTCAATTTTAATAATTGTATTATTGGCAACATCGGCCATTCTTGCTAATTTCTCTTGGGAAAAGTTTTTTCTTTTCCTTAATTTCTTTATATTCTTTGATAATTTTGAACTATTTGGCATACTTATAACAGGTAGCAATATTGAAGTATGTATAATTTTCTTCTATTATTTTAATGGTACACTATTATTATATGTCAGTCAAATTTAAATAAGAAATTATTGCCCGTGCACTCCAAGAGAGATTTCGCTTCTCTGCAAAACAGAAAGAAAATGCGGAACGCGACTATAAATAACTCGCCCACCGAAAAAATCGGGTCAAGCTCAGAAAGAAAAAAACTAATGTCAACCTGTTAAATTCATTACTATTTTTTCCTTCTCTGAAACAGGAATTTTCATTTTCTGAACAACTTTATAAAAGAAATCAATAGTTGAATCATAAGTTCGGCGATCAACTGGATAAGGAGTGCCGTCCTTGCCGCCGTGGGCAAAAGAATATCTCGCGGGGTCTTCATACGAAGGCTTGGCTCCATAAATTAATTCCGAGACTAAACTTAACGCCCTGATTGTCTTTGGCCCTACTCCTTTTAACGATAACAGTTTTTCGTAGCTTTCCGGCTTTTGCTCGCAAGCCTGAAACAAAACCTTGTCCAAATACCTGCTTTTTGAAAAATCTTCTAATAAAACAGGATGCCAGAAAAATTCTTTATTTTCTAAATGAAGAAAAGTGAACTTCTTTTGTTTAAACTTCAAAGCAAACATACGAGATAAATCCGAAGAATGCTTTCTTAAAATTTTGATATCTTTCATTAAACCAAGATAATTTCCCTGAACCAATTCTGTGCTTATTTCCCGCGTCTTTCCGCTTTCCTCGGCTGTAAGATTCAAAACAGTCGCTTTTTTTTGGCTGGCAATTCCAGAATGCGGCTCGCAAACCAAATCAGTAATCTTTTTAGAATACCAGTGATAACGCCGGGCTGTCTGATTATTAATATTCATCCCCTGCTGAACTACCGTCCAAGCGCCGTTTTTAGAAAAAAAGAAACTATGGTGGTAAATTTGATAACTATCCTGAATCAAAGCGCTGTCAACTTTTGCCGTCATCTTTGAGTTATACACGAGATTGTTAATATCTGGAGACGGCAAACTTAAAACCGCTCCCCACTGTTCTATTTCTTCCGGGGTTTTCCGAGAGGTCTTCCCCTTCCCCCCGCAGATGAAAACGCCCAAATTCCTCTCATTGCCCCTGACCGCCTGTTTTAATGCCGCGGTAAGGATAGTGGTTAACCCGCTTGCGTTCCAGTCAAAAGCAAGAACGGTGCCCAATGACTGGAACCATACCGGATCAGAAATCCGTTTAATAAACTCGTCCGGTCCGTATTCTTCAACAATTATTTCTATAATCTCCCTGCCCAATCTCGTCATTCTCTCAAACAGCCATTTGGGACACTTTCCATAATCCAAAGTAAAAGTGGCAATGCCTTTTTCAATCATATTTTTTTATTTTGTTTTTATTTATTTGTAAAAATTTCAAGTATTGTCCGCGCTTTCTATTAAAACATCTCAACTAAAGCCGCTCAAAGACACATTGAAAATCATCCGCCCACTGAAAAGAACAGCCCTCTCCCCATTTTCTATAATCAAAAGAGGGGTTAAATTTCGGAGTCTCCAATATTTCTAATTTCATGCATTTTTCTCACCCGAAACCGAACCCATCAATTTTTTAACTCTCTTTACTGCCTCTTTAAGGATTTTCTCCTCTCCTTCAACTTTTCTATCCCTCATTAAAATCCTTCCATTAACAATAACGTCTGAAACGCAATTTCCCGAGCAGGAATAAACCAAATCTGATGCTAAATTATGCCCCGGAGTCAAGCAAACTTGATTTAAATCAACCAAAATCAAATCCGCCAACTTCCCTTTTTTAATCTCGCCGGCATTTATCTTAAGCGCCTTGGCTCCTTTTTTTGCCGCCGCTTCAAAAATTTCAGAAGCCGGAGCGGCCGTCGGATCCATCTCGTTTATTTTCTGCAGCAAAGAGCCAAATTTCATTTCTTCAAATAAATCTAAATTATTATCTGAAGCCGCTCCGTCCGTTCCCAAAGCAACATTAACTCCCTCACTTTTCAACTTCTCGTAAGAGAAAATTCCTGAAGCCAATTTCATATTTGAACAAGGGCAATAAACTACATTACATTTTCTCTTAGCCAAAATTCTAATCTCTTTCTCTGAAAGCCAAATTGAATGGGCTAAAATACAATCTTTATTCAAAAATCCAATTCTATCTAAATATTCTGCCGGCCTCATTTTATATTTTCTCAAACAATCTTTAACTTCTTTCTCGGTTTCTGATAAATGAATATGTAAAACCAATCTATTTTTCTTGGCAAAGTTCTTTGCCCAGATTAAACTTTCTTCGGAAACTGTATAAATCGAATGAGGAGCCACAGAAAAAGTAACTGTTTTAAACTTTCTTTTTTTAAAACTCTTCCAATATCTCTCTATATTTTCTTTACTCCCCATCGGCAAAATATCTAAAAGAACAAGCCCGATTTTTGCCCGAAGCCCCATTTCTTCTGCCGCTTCTACCGATGCCTCCTCTGCCCAATACATATCATTAAAACAGGTCGTTCCTGTTTTTATCATCTCAAGACAAGCCAGTTTTGTGCCCCAATAAGCATCATCTTTTGTTAATTTTGCTTCCAATGGCCAAATTTTTTTCTCAAGCCATTCTTTTAAAGGCAGGTCATCGGCATATCCGCGAAAAAGAGCCATTGCCGAATGGGTGTGGCAGTTAACCAATCCCGGAAAAACCGCTTTTTGGCCCTTTCCATCAATTTTCTCATCAACTTTTAAGTCCAAACCTTCACCGATTCTCTCAATTTTATTTTCCTTAATGTAGATATCTTTTCTACTTTTCCTTAAAATAACATTTTTCAATAAGAGTTTCATTATATTTCTAATACTCTTTTTGTATTTTAATTTTAACCAAAAATAACTTTATATCAATGATCTCCATCCCTTTATAAACTTAAAATGATATATTATAAAGGCAAAATTCTTCATCTTCTCTGAATAATCTCAGTAAAAAACGGCTCTTTGAAAATTAAAAAGTTTACTGCTTACTCAACTTTCCTTGCTCTATTTTTTTATCTACAATATAATTAGATGATAGAGGATATCTAAAATATTTCATCTTTTTAATTCAAATTTGCAAAATTAATATATGAAATTAATTTTTCTAAAACTAGGCGGGTCGTTAATCACCTGCAAAGACAAGCCGTTTACTGAAAACAAAGAAATTATAAAGAGAACGGTCAAAGAGGTGCACCTGGCTAGAAAAAAGGAGAAATTTAGATTGCTTATAGGAAATGGCGGAGGTTCTTATCCTCATACAGCGGCGAAAAAATATCAAACAGTTAAGGGAATCACAAATAAGAGAAGTTTAAAAGGAATAGCCGAGGTTCAAGACGCGGCTTCAAGACTAAACAGGATAATCGTTCGCGCCTTATTAGATGTAGGAGAAAACGCTATTTCAGTCCAGCCATCTTCGGTTTGTTTGGCAAAAAATTCAAGAATTATTGAATTCTATACAAAGCCCTTAGAGAATTTTTTAAAAAGGGATATGGTGCCTGTTATTTACGGCGATATAGGAATAGATACAAAAAAAGGATGTTGTATTATCTCCACAGAGGAACTATTCGTTTTCTTGGCAAAAAAACTAAAGCCAAAAAGAATTATTTCAGCCGGCATAGTAGAGGGGGTATTCACCGGTAACCCTCTCAAGAATCCGGGGGCTAAACTTATTAAAGAGATTACATCAAAGAATTATCCTCAAATAAAAACAGCCTTAACAGGTTCAGTTGGCATCGATGTTACGGGTGGAATGCTGCATAAAGTAGAAAGATATATGGAGTTAACCTCAATTGGAATCAACTCATATATAATTAATGGAACTATAAAGAACCGCCTAAAAAAAGCGCTTTTAGAAAAAAGAACAACGGGAACTTTAATTAAAAAATAATACTTTTCAACGGGTTAAAAAGTTCTGCTGCGTTTTTTGCGACGGAATACCTTTTTATTTTCTTCAAAATCAATTCCTTCTATTTTCCTAAAATACTCTGTATGAGCTATCCGGCAACGGAAAATAACCAGCGGGTTTAGCTCTTTAGCCAATCTTAATTGTTTCAGAAGTAAATCTTTTTGTTTTTGCTTAAAAATTCTTTCTTTTTCTTTGTTTACTGCAACGCTCTTTCTCTAATAAAACAATTTTCTTTTCCGCTTACGGCCGATACGTTTATTTTCTTTGATAAAGACCAATCAACTCTGCTTGATCCAAAATAGAACCATCCATAGCTCTTTCCACATCTTCCTTTCTTGAAAAAGGATCAATTTCAAGCTCCTTGCTTAAGGCATAAAGTTTAAAATGGTAATGATGAACTCCACTGGGCGGACAGGGACCGCCGTAAGAACGTCTTTTAAAATCATTTAATCCCTCAATGGCTCCTGCCGGCAGTTCATTTTCTTTTATCTGAGAGGCTAAGGGGCTGATATTCCAAACCACCCAATGATCCCAAGTCCCTCCCGGCGCATCGGGGTCATCAATAATCAAAACTAAACTTTTCGCTTCTTCTGGAATTTCGCTTATGCTTAAAGGCGGATTGATATCTTCTCCGTCGCAAGTATATTTCGCAGGAATAAATTGATTATTTTCAAAAACAGGACTGGTTAATTTCATATTCTTTGGTAGACTTAATTCTAATTCAGATTTAGACAAATTTTTTATTTCCGACCTTTGTAAACTCTTGAGAAAATATCCTGAAACTCCTCCTATTAAAAGTATAATAAATAATATAATAATAACTTTTTGGTTGCCTTTCATATACTTTACATTATAGCATCTTAATCTAAATTTGACTAATTCTTAAGCAAACATTTACTTTCTAACGCATTTTCCGCCTCAGAGCTTTGCCTAAAATTGATTGGCTTAATTTTATTTCACCCCAAAAAAGAGTTGACCCCATTTTTTATTAAAAAATAAGGGAAGGGCAATATAAAAATAAAATTTTAAATCCTGCCCATGTTGACAGCATCAAAACCGCTTCTTTCTTCGCCTCTATTTCTCTATAAAATCTCCTTTGCAACACTTCCGCGTCTTCTTTCAGCCCTCTCATCACTATTCCCACCTCCTTCAACCAATTTCCATTTTAGGTTAAAATGCCCGCCTGACATTTCCTCTATTTCTTCTTCCGCCGCTCTTATTACGTCTAAACAGTATTCTCTGATCTTCCTTTCTGTATCCACTTCTAAATCAACAAGATCTTTCTTTGCTTCTTCTATATTCACTCTTTTATTCGTCTCCTAAAGAGTTACAGAGTAAATAAATTACTCTTTGCTATGTTTTATAACACAGCAAAGAACAATCTATTTCTGCGTTATCAAGTTTATCCCTAATTTTTATAAATTCTTCAATTATCCTGTCTGGTTTATCGCCGAGTTTTTGTAAAAGTTTTTTATGTTGTCTATTTTTGATTTTATCGTTTCTAAATAATTGCTACTTAGTTTATTTATTGCTTCCCTTGAATTACCTATACGAAAAGACAAAAAATCCTATGATTGAAGGTTAAAAACAAAACAGCTATTGCCTCGCGGGTTTTACCAAATTAGTCAATCGCCTCTATCCATAATTGTTCTAGCACATATCTAAGCTGGGGGGTCAATAGCATATATTACTCTAAAAGGCGCGGGATAATTCAATTTTGAATAAAATATCGCGATCATCCAGCCGGCAGCCCGGGAGAAATCTCGGGTATTTGCTTCCCGGCCTCCTATCCTTCTGGTTTTTTTCTCTTCTATTTCAAGTTTTTTGTCTCTTTTTTTTGATTTTTGGTTCTTAATTTTTGATCTTTTTTGCCCGCATTGTCGGAAACAATATCGCTTCTCGCAGACTATGAGAATTAGTCAATAATGTTACCAATCGGTCAACGCCCAAGCCAAAACCCCCTGCCGGAGGCATACCATACTCCAAAGCCTCCAAGAAATCCTCGTCCACTCTTTGAGCGTCTTCAAGCCCCTTCCCAAAAAGTCTTTCTTGCTCTTTAAACCTTTTTCTTTGCAGGATAGGGTCGTTTAATTCCGAATAAGCGTTAACTAATTCCCAACCGGCAACAACCAACTGAAAACTGGCTGACTTTGAGGGATTCTTTTTAAGCGGTTTTGCCAAGGGTTTAGCTTCTGCTGGATAATGAATGAGAAATGTGGGGTTCCAGATTTTGGGCCGGCAAAATTTTTTATAAAGTTCGTCGGCAATTTCTGCCTTTCCTGCCTCGGAAGGAACCTTAATCCCTATGGCTTCGGCTTTTTCTTTCAAGGCTTTTGGGTGAATCCGGTCTAAATCGATTTTTGTGTATTTTCTGAAAATTTGGGAGAATTCAAGCATTGGCCAGGGAGGCTTAAAATTAATTTCTTTTCCTTCATAATTAATGTTCAGTTTGCCGAATATCTTTTTAAGTAATGCTTCAAACATTCTTTCGGTTAACTTCATCAACTTTTTGTAGTCGGTATAAGCCCAGTAAAATTCCAGCATAGTAAAGTCTGGATTATGCTGTCTGTCCACTCCCTCATTCCTAAAACATTTGCCGATTTCATAAACTTTTTCAAATCCTCCCACTAAAAGCCTTTTCAAATAAAGTTCTGGGGCAATTCGCAAATATAGATCCATATTAAGAGCATTAAGATGGGTTTTGAAAGGTCTAGCGGTTGCTCCTCCATAAATTGGCTGCAAAATTGGCGTTTCCACCTCCAAAAATCCTTCGTTTTCCAAAAATCCCCTAATTTCTTTTATAATTCTTGAACGAGTTTCAAATCTCTTTTTAATCTCGGGATTGAATATCAAATCTAAATATCTTTTCCTGAATCTTTCCTCAATATCTTTTAGCCCATGCCATTTTTCGGGGAGAGGCAGAAGGCTTTTTGCCAGCATCTCAAAAGCCGCCGCTTCAATTGTTCTTTCTCCTTTTTTTGTTCTGAACAGCGCTCCCTTAACCTCAATAAAATCCCCAATATCAAAATTGTCTAAGAAAAATTTATATTCAGCTTCTCCTAATTTATCTTCCCTTAAGTAAACCTGAATCTTGCCTGTTCCGTCTTGAATATCTAAAAAGGTAGCTTTCCCGTGCTGTCTCAAGGATCTAATTCTTCCTGCTAAAGTTAATTGTTTCTTTGTTCTCTCCAACTTATTAAAACCAAAAAGAGCTTCTACAATCTTATGAGTCCTCTCTGTGGTTTCGGGAAAAGGCGCTATGCCGGCCTTTTCAAGTCTTTTAAGTTTTTTTAATCGATTTTCGCGAATATCCCTAATAGCCATATTAGTAAAGCAATCTTAATTGTTTAGGTTAAAGTTTGCAGGTGACGGGCTTCGTCAGAAATCAAAACAATAAGCCCCTTTTTAATATTCCCGCAACTCAAACTTCGGATTGAAATTCTGCGTTATCTCGTCGGCCACACGGCTGGTAAAATAATCCGGCCCAAAAGATTCTTTTATTGAATCAAAGGTTTGATAAAGCATAGGCTATATTAACATTAAAAATCTTAAGGGCACTTTAACTATAGAATTATTAATAAGTTCCAGTTTTTTACTGCCAATAACCAGCCCGTATAGAGGGTTTTTTACTTTCTTCATTGTATTTTTTACTTGTTTTATCTCTTCTTTATTAAAACCAACTTCAATAACTACATTCTTTCTGTTTTGCAAACTCAAGACAAAATCAGCGCCGTTTTCAGCAATATCATAAGAAAGTTTAGGCGTGCCAAAAACATAATTCCCTTTAATGTCTTTTTTAAAAATTAAAGCAAAATAATCCTCTAATTTTTTCCCTTCTATACCAGAGGGATAATTATTATTTAATATGGCTGATCTTAAAGAAGGAGCGATAAAAAGAATTTTTGGGGTTTTTCTTGTTGGTCCATAAGTTGTGCCATAAGATTTTATTCTCGTTATAATCCCACTCAATGCCAAAACATCAATTAAGTTATCCAATGTCTCTGCCCTTTTAATCTTTAAAGCCGCCTGCAGTTTGTTAAAACTGGTAACATCAGATTGAGCCAAAAGATAGAGCAAGTCGCTGATTTTAGCAATTGTCTGCGTTTCAAATCGTTTGAGTTTAAGAATGTCTCTAACAATAATTCCGTCTATCACGCTCTTTATCTTCTCAATTCTTTTTATTTTATTGTTTATATTTAAGATTGAAGGGAAACTTCCTGATTCAAAGAATTCATTTTCTGCTTCCGACGGCACCTCATTAACAAAATACCTATTTATCTCACTTTCCTCTTTACTTAACCTCTTAAAAACCTCATTGGCATTTGAGGAATTAAACAAACTTTCCTGTAAATAATCTGATAGACCGGATTTAATAGGAAATTTGTTGTATTTTAGAATTAGATACTCGCTAAATTTCATTGGGAAAAGCTGCCATGTTTCAGCCCTTCTTGCTAAATCAGCGATCATATTGATTTGGAGCGCGGATGAACCCGTAGCAATGACTAAAATTTCTTTGTGCCCTTTTGTTCTATCAAAAAGATTTTTTAAAAACAAGCCCCACCTTTCATCAAAATGAACCTCATCAAGCAAAAGTAAAATCTTCTTGCCGGGCTTTTCAAAATAAAATCCTTTTGCTTTTTCGTAATAGTTAAAAAAATCATTCAAGGAAATTTGCTCTGAATGCAACTGGCTTACATCTAAATATAATCTTTCATCTAATCGGTTAATAATTCTCAAAAGATCTCTATCTTTTGATTTTAAAAATTTTTCAATAGCGTATAACTGCGTCAAAAGCGTGCTTTTGCCTATGCCTCTTATCCCGGGCATTAAAATTATTTTTTCTGTTTCATAAAGTTCATTGTTTAAAAATCTCTCAATTACTTTCTTAAATTTGGCAAACATAAATCTGGTAGGCAGCGTTCTTCTATTTTCATCATAAATATATCCTTCAATTCGCTGAGGAAGAGTAGCTTGCCATTTTATGAAAAATTGTTCTATTTTTATTTCTTCCATTATTTTCTCCTTCAGTTCCTATTATAATAGGAACTGAATTGCTGTCAAGTCCCTATTGTAATAGTAATTGAAATAATCCGGTCCAAAAGATTCTTTTATTGAATCAAATGTTTTGTGGATGAGCATGATTTTTATTTATTTTATTTCCTTATCTCAATTAGTATTTTTTGCTGCCTTGCGAAGTCTTTAATATCCTTTTCCCATGAATATTCTCCTATAATCTCTGCTAATTGTATTTGAATTTCGTCATACCAATAGACTAGTCTATCATCCTTTAATTCTCTTCTTGGGGAAGGCACAAAAACTCTTCCTCCATCTAAAAAAACAAATAATTCCTTTATTAAAATATCCCATTCGCTTCTAAAATCACATAGTATGAAGTGTTATGCCCCTTATCAGGATAGTTTCTAATCCATTCTTCTTTATAATTTTCTACGACTGGTTTATCCCAATCAATTTTGATTTGAAATCCCGGATGATCCTTATGTCTATATATTGTAAGATGGTCTTCAATTCCTAATGCCTTTTCCCAATTATTAGGATTTTTGAGATATTTTTTAAATCTTCTAATAGGGTTTATAAATGAAATATAGCTAAAGTAGGCACCAACTAACGTTGCCGCAAAACCAAGTATACCAATTATTAAACTCAAAATAGTAATTGTCGTATCATTATTATTAATAAATGACTTAACCAAATTTCTTATTGAATAAAAAGTTTGGTAAAGCATAATATTTTATTACATCATTTTAGTAATTTTTCTTCCTAATGCTTCCTTAAGTATCTTAAGATCTCATTTATTAAATTGGTTCAATCGTGGACGATTGAACCAAGCGGAAGGCGACCTTTTCGGATTGGACGATTTCAAGTTTTTCTAATCCGCCAAGGGCGGATTGCTCGGCTTCGCCGAGCTTAGCGGCAAATTCTTTCTTACTTTCTTTTTTTATTTTTAAAGAAATGTAAATATTTATCAACTTCCAATGCAGGAACAGACCCTAAACTTCTTAACTTCTCAATCAGCTTAAGCAAGAAAAAGGCTAATACAGATTCTTTCTCCTGAGCTTCTACAGCATTTAAGTTTATAATCTTAACTCCATAGTCTAACGATAATATTATTGTTAATTCAGATCCTGGTTTCACATTTTCAAAAAATCTTCTAGCCTTATTCTTTTTCGTTAAAATTCCCCCAATTATATCAAAAGGATTCTTTCTATCTTTTCCTAATATGTGAGTAAAACTTGCCGATGTTCTTTTTAATGCCTTTACACTCTTTAATTTCTTTACCGCGTAATCATAATTTTTTTTATTGAAATGCGGTTTTACTTCAAAAATAGCATAAACCCCTTCAGCTGGTATATAAACAACTTTTTCACCTTTAAAAATAAAAGGCGTAAAATGCCTGTCATAAATAATAATGTCAATTTGCTCGCTTATCTTACCAGTATAATCAACTACAAAACCAGCATCAACAGTATAACGTTCTGGCAAGTAAGCTTTTAATAAACCAATCCAATTTAACTCCGATTCATCTCCTTTTGTCGTTGGATGATAAATTTCATCTATTTTGCTAGATAACTTCAGCCGCATTTCCTCATCGAGAGCCGCAAATAGTTTTTTAATATTAATCTTTCTAGCCATAATATTAATAAAAAACTTCGTCCCAATTACTTTGCAATGCGCTTTTGGCCGCACTAATAATTTTATTTTTTTCTGCCTGTGTCATTAAGTCTGAAAGAATGTTAGTTGTATTGGATGGATCTTCAATTCTTGAAAACAAAGGGTTGCCTTCATTTTTTGCTAATTCCGTAAACACATGAACTATATTGTTAGAAAGATTACTCGGATCTGTTGATTTATTGAGTAAAATATTTTTTATTAGTAAATACTCAAGATAAATTGAAGGAAATTCAAGTCCATTTAACTCTCGCCATATCTTAAGCAATTTAATTTCGTTAGTACGTCCAGACTTTGAGATATCATCAATATGCTTTTTTACGTTTGTTTGCTTTCTAGAGTTATCCTTTGAGCGATAAAGCCAATGATAATTCTGATAACCAGATATTCTTACTCCGACTGTGATGTCAATATTTAACCCAGATATCTCTACTCTTGTTGATACATTTTGTCGTCTAATGTTGTAAGGGTATTTTTTCTTAAGGTGGTTATATAAAGCATCGCTTATTGCTTCTATTCCTTTGTTGTTTATATGGCATCCGCTTGAAAGAGAAATGAAATAGTCATAATCGGAAGCTAGACTAATTGCTGTTCGTTTGGCTCTTGATCCAGATAAAAATATTTCTGGACTACACTTTTTACACCAGTTATAAATATAACTTCTTAGCTCAGCTTCTACTCTGCTACTGATAGTTCGTGCCTGATACTTTTGTAAGATTTGTAATAAATACATGTTAATATTACCACTCATAAATTTTTTAATCTTTTTGAATTAAAAATTCATATTCTATATCACCAAAGAATAAATCTCTTGGTATGTTAGACAACCTTTTCTTTGTTGCTCTTATGGCATGTTCTGATTGATCAATGCCGATCCAATTCCTATTTAATTCTTGTGCGGCAAGCAAAGTTGTCCCAGAACCACAGAAACAATCAAGGACAAGATCACCCTCATTTGAGGAAGCTTTTATAATAGTCTTCAATAAATCTAAGTTTTTCTCTGTAGGATACAAAGGATATTGAGGATCTTTAAATTCCCATATATCCTGCATTTTTTTGCCTTTTTGTTCATCAGCATAAATTTTTTTTCTTGGTACCCCAGTCTCCGACCATTCTATTAAACCTTTCTTATCTAATTCGTCTAAAACTTCAGGATCGCTTCTCCAATGTCTTCCCTTTGGAGGTTTTATTCCTCTCCACTCTTGTCCAGTTTTACCGTTTAATGTTTCACCTGGGGCATGTAAAGGGACTGTTGTATATCTTCTCCCATCCTTATCAACTTTTGTAAACAACCTTCGTATGTCTTCTTCAGTAAAAGGAACTCTCGGATCATTCCAAGTTGGATTCTTTGTTTTAGAATAAAAAAGTATTAAATCCTTTATATTGCCATAAGCCTTTCTTTGAAAATTTTTAGGATTACATTTAATACGCGTTATATCATTACGGAAATTTTCAACCCCAAAAACTTCGTCCATTATAACCTTCACATAATGACCAATCTTATAATCAATATGAAGATATATAGATGCTTTTTTAGACATCAATTCTCTCAATAGAATCAAACGCTCTCTTAAAAATTCCAGATAATCGCTACCAGTTAGGGTATCGCTATATGCGACCTCATCAGAGGGACTTTTGCTCACGGTATTAGCTCTATCATCACTTATCTTAAAATCTCCGTTTGTAGCAAATGGAGGATCTATGTAAACAAGGTCTATTTTCCCCTTAAGATTGTAGTCTTCTAAAAGAGCTTTTAATACTTCAAGATTATCCCCTTGAATTAGTTTATTTCTGGATCCCTTTTGTCCAGAAACATAAACCAGTTTAGCTTTCTTGGTGTTATTAATTATATCTATTTCTTTCTTTTTGTTTTTATAAGTTAGTATCATAGCAATAAACAAATTAAACTTGGTATAAAAAATCTCTTAAAACCAAACTGCTCATGATATTGTAGTCTTTGAAAGTTGTCGTTATTTCACGATACATTTTGTTATTCCCCTTGATATATAAAACTCCATCTAATATGGCTATAGTAATAGCCTTGACACCTTTCAACTTCAGTGTTTCTATTGCATCATTGAATTGAGCATTTTGATGACCACCAAAATCTGTTAAAAATTTAGCTTCACCAATAATGTATTTACCATTAAATCTAGCAATAAAATCTAGACCTTTGTTTCTGTTGTAATTTAAATGCTCTTTAGCAAAACTTTTCATCTCCGCATCACTTCCATCTAATATGGCATTTTCTTTTGTTTTTAAAAATTCTTCTAATTTAACAGGTTGAATACCTAAAGATTTTTTGTTAAGCCATCGCCTAAATAAAGGGCCTATTTGTCTGTTCGTTTCTTTAGGCTCTGAACAACGCTTAAAAATATTGTCGAGACCCATTTCATAAAGTCTCCCGCAAAGTCGGTTTACTGTGGCTGGGTTTCTTTCGATTGCAGACGGATCCCTCTTTAGATAAGCTACATAAGAATCTTTTATTGGGAAAAGGTCGAGCTTAAGAAGGCTCTTTAACAGTCCAATATTGTCTTTGTTTTTAAAAGCTTGTTCTACTTCTTCCCAAATATTTTCATCTATATCTCTGATACCCTCGGGTATAGTTGGATATACTTGAAATAAATCATCCAAATAACTTCTTTGGTTAGCGTATTCAATACTTAATTTTAGCCAATAGTTCATAGTTTTTTTATCCTTAATTTATTAAATCATCCAATGTTATATTTAATGCTTTTGCAATCTTCGCCACTACATACACAGAAGGCTTTTTAATAACGCCTGTCTCGATCTTGGTTAAAGTCGTATAAGGCACATCGGCTTTACGGGCAAGCTCATCTTGAGATAAACCAAGACCAGTTCTTAACTTTTTGATTTTCTTTCCTAATTTATTATCTTGATTATTTTCCATATTTTGATATCATAAAATTGTTGATATTTTCTTCTTTCATTATTATACTAACAAATATAATGAAAGCAAGCAAATTTTTACAAGTCAAAGGTGAGAAAAAGCCCGCTTTTGGCCTGTGTGCTTCGCACGAAAAGGTAAAAATATTTGAAGGGAAAATCGGGTGGCGCGCTCTTTTAAATTCCCCCCAGAATACCAATTGGCGGAGAGGGCGGGATTCGAACCCGCGAGACAGGGGCTACCCGCCTACTCGATTTCGAGTCGAGCGCTTTCAACCAAACTCAGCCACCTCTCCTTCTTAATTAGTCATTAGCGAATAG
>Ga0190349_1000191_pt1 | contig 21321 bp, 21 predicted proteins | sample 48721378_MG_FD_179798 | JGI IMG/M metagenome (GOLD analysis project Ga0190349, IMG submission 179798) | Hydrothermal vent microbial mat bacterial communities from Southern Trench, Guaymas Basin, Mexico - 4872-13-7-8_MG | ecosystem: Environmental > Aquatic > Marine > Hydrothermal vents >...
TAAATTCTCTCCTGACTCTTCTTCAGCCATTCGCTCTAAGTCCCGGTAATTCATCCTCTTTCCGCCGAACTCTTCAATAGAGCGCAAATTGACTTTCTTAAACACATCATCACCAATCACATTCCGTAAGGCGCTTACAATTGCGTATCCTTTGCCGTGGATCAAGATATTATTGCGGTCATATTTCTGCTGACGCCGTAGTGTCTCTGGTGCATCGGTTGTTGTATCGAAACCCTTCTCTACTCCCTTAAGATACCGGTTAAAAAACTCATCATGCTTATCATCCGGCAATTTCTTCTTTTCCACATAAAATCTATCAGCCATTATCCCCATCCCTATCATCAGCCATGATTCAGTGTAACTCTTCTCTTCATCACTCATCACGTATTCTCCCCAGTACTGATGGCCAATCTCATGAGCTGTTATCCATTTCCAATGAAGTTCAGGCCGGCTGTTAAATGCCTGCTGTCCATGGATAATCACCAAAGCCGAAGCAAAAGGATACCCACCTACAGGTGATGCAATACCGGGGACAATATTCAATGAGGAAAAAGGGAAAAAGCCATGTAATTCCTTATAAAATTTAATTACATCAACTGCGGTTTCTAGGCAAAGAAGAGCACATTTTTTTCCTTTATCTTTATAAAATGACTTTATCAGAACGCCATCGGCATCTCTCTCTTCGACGTTAATATCCCTGAATAAAATAAGGCCAAAATTTGTTGTAACGCCTGGATTCTCGTAATAGCCGGTTTCAGGATTCAAACAACCGCTTGAAGCTAGTTTGTAACCAGAAGGTACCTCTACCTTAACTTTAAAGGAATCTCGAGTCGGCAAGCCATCCCACCAGAGTTTGGGATACCATCGCCTTAAAAAAATATCTCCATTATCCTGAGGGTTAACATGTAAACTGAATTTAAGGTCAAAAGAAAGCTTCTCGTGCGGTTTTATTTCTTTGGGAAGTGAAAAAAAACGGACTCCTTCTCCAATAGGATCTACTTCCTCAGGTGAAAGTTTTCGTCCATCAAAAAAGAGTTCAAATGACGAGCCGCCTCTTTCAAAAGCCACTGAAGTCATCTTTTTTCCAGAGGAATTACGGAAATCGACCTGGCCAATTCCTTCAAGAATTACAGTTTGATCCTTAATATCGAAGCTTACTTTCAAGATGTAAGCTGCAGTAGGAGGATCCCGAGGTACAAAAAAAGAAAGTTCACCGTCCCTCTCTGTAACCTTGGGCGCTTTTTCGCAAGCCAGGAGCAAAAATAATAGCAATATAAAAGTTACCAATATTATAAATAGTGTTTTTTTCATGAAACCCCTCCTTTTGATTTTTCAATCAATCATTTGTAGATTACCTTCTTTTTTATTATTTACGTTTTAACGCCTAAAAAGGTTGATTTTAGCTCTTATCCATGGCCATCTAAGCTGATTTATCTGACATGAAAATGAAAAATTAGGAAAAACTTGGGTCACAACTATGTGCGCCACCTGTCAAGTAGATAATTTTCTTAAAAGATCCAAGTCACACAAATATTCGCCTTTTTATAGGGCATAATATATATTCGAGTGAAAAGAAAAACTGGGGACGGGAAAACTGGGCAGGAAAACTGGGGAACAAAAAACTGTGGACACAATACCTATTTACCTGTTTTTTCAGGTTAAAAACTTGGAACATAACATCCCAGATGGTTAATTTGTCCTTTTCTTTGAAATATTGGACCACTTCCAATTAACCTGATCTATTCATAAATTGTAAATAAACAAGAAAAAATGATTCAAAAACAGCATATCACCGCCTTGTCCGCCGTCGGGAAAAAAGAAGGCCGCTGTTGCTGTGAGACCCAGCATTTTGGTTATGATCTACCACGTCTTGAAGTACAATATGTCCTAACGAGAGCTCGGACCTGACTATTTTGATCGAGTGAACATCGTCTCCGTTAAGATTCATTTTGTTAAACGCTTGAAAAGCCTAGGATATCAAGTTTCCATCCAACCTTCTTATGCAACGCTTCTACAACAGCTTAGTGAATGGCCCATTTTCTAGGTAATTATTCAGGTTAGTACTCAAAAAATAAACAATAAGACAAAATAGAATTAAATGTGTAAAATTAGAAGTAACAAATTCAAAAGCAAAAAAATAAAAAAATTAAGGAGGAAACTTATGCCTGCCAAAGAAATAATGCCAGGCATTTATGCTGTGGGAGCCATTGATTGGGACCGCAGGCTTTTTGACGAACTAATCCCTCTTCCCGAGGGGACAAGCTACAATGCTTACCTTATCCAAGGCTTTGAAAAAACAGCCCTAATCGATTCCGTTGACCCCACTAAAGAGTCCGACCTCTTCGAAAATCTAAAAAAATTAAACATCGAGAAAATAGACTACCTGGTAGCCCACCATGCCGAACAGGATCACTCCGGCACAATTCCCGCCATCCTTAAAGCGTACCCGATGGCTAAAGTCGTCACCAACGAAAAAGGCCAGGAATTTTTAAGCTCACTCCTTCTTATCTCTCCAGACAAATTTAAAGTTATCTCAGATGGCGAAGAACTTTCCCTGGGTAATAAAACCCTTAAATTCTTATTTACTCCCTGGGTCCATTGGCCAGAAACACTGGTGACTTACCTCGTGGAAGATAAAATTCTTTTTAGCTGTGACTTTTTCGGCTCTCATCTGGCAACCTCCGAATTTTACGCCCAAGAAGGTGAACTACTTCTTGAGAGCGCCAAGCGATACTATGCAGAAATCATGATGCCTTTTCGCATAATTATCAGAAAGAACCTCGATAAGATAAAACCACTAGACATAGCCATGATTGCCCCCAGTCATGGTCCAATTTACAAAAATCCAAGCTTCATAATTGAAGCCTACCACGAATGGACATCCGACCATGTTAAAAACGAGGTTGTCCTCCCCTTCGTTTCGATGCACGGTAGCACCGAGAAGATGGTCAGGCATTTTATCCAACTTCTTATCGAGCGAAATATCGAAGTCAAGCCTTTTAATCTTCCTCGATCTGATATCGGCGAGCTCGCCATGGCTCTAGTTGATGCCGCCACCGTAGTTCTAGGAACGCCGATGGTTCTAACCGGCCCTCATCCTCAAGCAGTCTACGCCACCTACCTCCTTAACATCCTCCGGCCCAAAACTAAATTCATCTCGATTATCGGCTCATTTGGCTGGGGAGGCAAATTTATTGATGATATTAAAGGGCTTTTAACCAACATTAAAGCTGAGCTTCTCGAGCCTGTCGTCGCTCGAGGATACCCCAAAGAAGATGACTTCCAGGCCCTTGAGAGACTCGCCAACGAAATAGCCAAAAAACATCAGGAGTTATGAAGCCAATAATTTTAGACCGTATTGCCAGATTAAAGATAACCTCTACTGCTTCGGCACGTCCCGTCTTTCCTGTACAAACAAGGCTGTAGTTAGATTCAGCAATATGCCCGCCGGTGCCTCCTTCAGGCGGGGACATGGTATTCTTAAAGTCAGAAGACATAATTGCATTCATACCTCTCCAAACCGAACGTCTGATAATAACGGCTCCAACCAGAGCGATTATTTTAAAACGGCGATACATAGACATAGATTTTTCCCTTTTATTTATAATTCCTATATATATAAAGAGAAAAAGCAACACTACATCTACTTGGACAAATATACTCCAACTAATAAAGTGAAGGATTATTGTATTCGATATCAGTAATTTCCAATCTTATATAGGGAAAATCTCCTGAGCTTAGATTCCCCACTCCTTCCCCCTAAACCGGTAGCCGGAAACCGTTTATCTCACCGTATTGGCTGATCCGAGTTGACCATGTCTCTAAGGAATATCTCCCGTTTAAAGTAAAATATGCCTGAAAAGCCTTTTTGCTGTGCTGGCAAAAAATTTGTTTTTCTGTTTATGATTTTCCCTTCTTTTCACCAAGTTTCCGCCCTCTAAGCGACTTCATCACTCATCATGAGGCAATAAGGAGTGGGAAAAAATAGTTGACGTCAGTCAGATACCATAAATTTTGTCTAAGAAGAAGATCTACTTAAGAGATTTATCTAATGAGGGTTTACGAAAAAATAATTAAATGAGTGAGTTGTCACCGCTTATTAATACCCTCTTTCAGCAAATAAATTTCACCCTTAAAGGTGATTGACTCAATGGTTAATTATATTTAAAAAAATATAAAAAACAGAGTTTTTTTTCATGCCTGTAAAAAAAGGAAGGAGGAAAAAATGACAAAAAAGAAAATTGTTTTTGGTATTTTTCTGTTGGTTTTCTTTTTAGCAGCAATAGCTTCAGCTGATTATGTCGGCAAGAGTTATGTTTGTGCTCCTGATGAATACAGCGTAGAAAAAGGCGAAAGGAAAGAATTTCATCTGACCGGACGCTCGCTTGAGAGGTTTCTCAATCAGCAAATCGAGGAAGGTAACTTGGTCCCTTTTCGCTATCAAACAGATTCTTTAAAAGATATGGAACATATCCGCTATGCCCAATTTTATCGGGGACTCCCTGTATTCGGCGGTCAAATTGTATATCACCTCAGAGGAGGGATTCCGGAGAGTATTAACGGTGAATTCTATCAAATTGATGAAATAGATATTATTCCAACTCTTTCAGGTGAGGAAGCAGCTGATATATACCGTCTTCATCTTGGAAAATCCGGTCTTAAGGAGAAAACCAATGATAGGCGCTTGGGAATTTTCCCTGTTTCCAACGAATCATTCCGTTTAGCCTATGAGGTGACCCTGACTGAAGAGAGCCATTACAGCATGACCGCAATAGTAGATGCTCATACAGGAGAAATTCTTTTTCAGTACTCAAATATTCATTTTGATGAACCGGCTATAGGTTTGGGCTATAACTATCATGGACTCAGCATGAAGCTGGCTACTACCCTTTATTCAGACGGTTACTATTATCTTTATGATGAAAAGAGAGTCAGACCTTACAACCATTACACAATTCACTTCAAAAAAGGATATATTCCCGGTGATGATGATAATTACTGGGATTTTGACGGGACTCTGGTGAGCGCACATGCCTTGGTTGGTTTTGTCTATGATTTTTATTACAAATTTTTCGGCAGAAATGGAATAAACAACAATAATCTGGATACCATTGTCTATGTCCACAACAATAAGTACAAGGACAATGCCTTTTGGAACGGTGAAAGCTTGAATTTCTGTGTGCCCGGTAAGAGCAACTTACAGCCTGCCGCTTGCCTGGATATAGTCTGTCATGAATATACCCATGGAATCACCGACTATACTTCCGATTTGGTTTATGCTTTTGAACCGGGAGCTCTCAACGAGTCTTTTTCCGACATCATGGGTGCTACGGCTGAATTCTATTGGTACCCGGAGGGTGAAGGATTGTACATGGCCGACTGGTATATCGGAGAAGATGCCCGGCCTTATTACAGTATTGAGAACTGCCGTAACCTGGCTGATCCCAATACCAATTCTCAATTAGGGCATCCCAATTACCCTGATCCTTGTCACTTGTCTCAGAAGTACAATGTGCCTTATGAATTTGATTCAGGCGGAGTACACCTCAACGCAACAATATATGCCCATGCTTTCTATCTACTGGCAAATGGAGGGAAGAACCGGGTTTCAAAAATAAGAGTCAATGGAATTGGAATTGAAAAAGCAGCCAATATTTTTTATACGGCCTGGGTTTATTATCTAACCCCTTACTCGGATTTCATGGATGCCGCCAATGCCCTGCTTCAAGTAGCTTATTCCAAGTATGGAGCCGGAAGCAATGAATACCTCCAGACAATTAGAGCCATGGAAGCCATAGGCTGGATTGTTAATTAGGAGAGAGCAAGATGAGAAAAAAAATTTCAGTTATTATATTAGTATTGGCAGCCTTTCTTTCTACTTATAGCTTGGTCGAAGCCGAACAGGAAGATACCTTGAAAGTACGGGTTAAGGTTAAGGTGGCCAATATCCGGAGTCAGCCTTCTTTATCCAGCGCAGTAGTCCATCAAGCTTCAATGGGGACTGAGTTTCAGGTAATTGAAAGAACCGGGGATTGGTTCCGAATAATCGTACCTGCCAAGGGAAACCGTCCGGAAATGATAGCTTATATTCATGAAAGTATAGTGGAGGTAGTAGAGAAAGGAATGCCGGAGGAAAGAAAAGCAGAGGAAAAGTTGGAACCGGAAAAAAAAGAACCTGAAATGGAAAAAAAGGAACTTGAACCGGAAAAAAAAGCAGTCCGTCAGGAACAGGAAAGTCCTCCTTTCAATTATGAGGGGAGAGATGAAAGCTCGGCCGGAAAAAATTTCCGCCGGATCTATTTTTTAGCGGGTTTTAACGCCGGCTTCCAGGAAGAAGAAATAACCAATACCTGGACGGAAGAGATTTATTATGAAACAGCTACTTCTTCTATCGGTTACGGCGTAAAAAAGGGATTTCCCATTTCTGCTTCTATCGGATACATGATTACGCCTGCTGTCGGGCTTGAACTGGGAGTGGATATTGCCTCAAGGGATATGGATGGAACTTATTCCTCATCAATTCCCCATCCTTTGCTTTTTGAATCTCCCCGTTCCGCTGAAGGAACCGGTGCTTATTCGTTGAGTGAAAATACCGCTACTTTAAGTGCTGTCTATGCAGTTAGGTTCGGTCGAATAGGTGTTGATGTTTTTGCTGGAGGTGCCTATATTATGGCTAAGGCGAAAGTAATTTCATCCATCAGTTTCAGTGAGAGTTATCCATATGATTCGGTTAGCCTTTCTTCAAGCATCAGCGAAATATCCAAAAATATTTTCGGATTTGTAGGCGGGGCACGCTTTCTTTTTTATATAAGCAAAGGATTTGCCCTTTTCGGAGGAGCCAGCTATCTTAACGGCAAAGCTGAATTTTCGCCTGATACCGGTATCCCTGGACCGGAAATAACGTTGGGCGGCTTCAGAGCCGGAGGCGGCCTCAAAGTCCTCTTTTAAAAAAGGGGGACTTTCCCCAAAGGGACAGACCCCTTCCCCTGGAGTGAGAGTGAATGGATAGAAAAAATGGTGATAGCTCACCCATTTACCTATTTTTTCTTTTTTTATAAAAAATGAGGACGTTTGAGAGATGAGTAAGATTGTTCACGTTCACTTTGTTTATGAAAAGCTAAATGCTCATGACAAACTCACCCCCCTCGACAGATGAAAATAATCATGTTTAATTTATGCAGATCCCGACCACTTTTATCGACTTTCTTGTTCGTTTCGCTTTTCTTGCCTTCTCAAGACAAGATAATCTATATAGATGAGATAAACGAAATAGACTATCTTTTTTATTTTCGAATATAGGAGCTGAAAACTTATTTTATTTTTATATTCTACCCACTCTATCAAAAAGGAAGGGATAAATGAGAAAAATACCATTTTTGATAACATTTAAATTTATTGGTTTTGTTTTTCTTGCTTTTCTTGTTGTCAGCTGTCAAATGGAAAACAGCGGTTTAATTTATAAAAGATATCCCCAGGGTTTTTCCCTGAAACATCCAATAAACTGGAAGGCCGAAATTGAAAACAATAAATATATTCTGATTTCATCTGAAGAGGAAAAAACTTCTCCTTTTGTCTTTGTCTATCCCTTCTTTCTTAAAAAGAAAAGCCGGAGTACCGACTGGCTAAATAAAAATTTTGCCCGACTGGACATATTTTCCAGCCAAATTGATATTTTAAAAAAAGAGCAAGTGCGCAGTTTTCCCGACGAGACCGCCCTCCGCTTCCGGTTCCAGCAAGAAGGGATCACCTGGCAGGGAATTGCTCTCTGTTCCATCCACGAAAAAAGTGGAATTCTTTACATCATAGCTGCCGAAGAGGAATCTTTTGAGCAGCATCGAGAAATGCTGATAACTGTTTTACAGTCTTTTCGATTTGAACAGCCTGATGAAGAGATGAAGGAGCTGAGGCCGGTCCGGCCGCAGATCCGCTATGTTTCCTGGCAGGATCCCAGAGAGAATGCCTTTACTATGGAGATTCCGCAAGGATGGGAAGTTCAAGGAGGCACTTTCCGCAGAGCTTCGGTGGACCTTGTCCATGTGCTTCAGGCCGTTTCTCCGGACGGCCGTATCCGTATTCAATTTAACGACGGGAGCCTGCCTGTTTTTGCTGTCCCCAATTCCACCTTAGCCTTTGCCGGCTTCGTGGAAGGTTCCTGGTATTCCCCCGGTTATGGGGTAAATATGCTGGTTAAAAGATATCTTCCCGGTCAATACTTTCTTCTTGAATATCTCAACCAGAATTACAGGCCTTCTCTGGCGTCGTTTTCCATAGTCAGTCAGAAGGAGTGTCCTGATGTTGTCTCTAATTTCAATCGCATCTACAGCCAATTCGCTTATTATGGTATTTCATTCACTCTTCACGGAGGGGAAGTTGCTTTCCGATTCGAACAGCAGCAGAAACCATATGTTGGTTATGGAATGGCTTTGACCCAGTTGGTTCAAACCCAGGGAATGGGAAACTGGTCGGTAGCTTTGCTGATAATTTATACTTGCCCTGAAGGTGAAGAAGTTACAGTAAGGGAAATTGCCGGTCATATGTTTAAAAGCGTTAAACTCAATCCCCAGTGGGTGGCTTCGCAGCAGCAGTTGACGGCCAATGTTTCCCAGATAGTAACTCAAACCAATCAAGAAATATCAAGAATTATTGATGAATCCTATTGGAACCGTCAAACTGTTCTGGATGAGACGAGCCGAAGATTCTCCAATTATATTCTGGGAGTTACTGACGTGGTTGATCCTGAAACCGGAGAAAAATGGAAGATTGAAGCCGGACATAATTATTACTGGAGAAAAGATTATACCAACCAGTTAGCAGGAACCAGAACCGCCGACCGGCCTGATATAGACTTCACTCTTCTTAAGGAATTTTAATTCAGGCTATTTAATTTGTTCGGCCTGTTCGGGCTGACCTCCTTACTCAGTTGTTTTAAGAGTATAAACTTCCCCTTTATAACGCAACAAACGCGATAAACGCAATTGATTGAAATAGATAAATGGGTTACTGTCCCCATTTTTCATTCCTGCCTATCTTGCCTGTCTCACTCGTTATTTTATTACGGTGTCCTTGAGGTATTCGATGGTAAAGGAGAATAATACCTGTTTTTTCTCTAACGGAGCTAAGGGCAATAGCCAGTGAAGCAGACCGTTTTCTTCTTTTTTGTGAAGGTTTCGGTTCCAAAGATACTTCTTTTTTTTCAATTTTAGAATTCCAGCTGATAGGGATCTTGTCCACAACTTCCACGTCAATCGGTTTATTACGGAAATTCTCAACGGTTATCCTGAAAGCATATTCCAATTTTTCGGTTTTACTTAGAAAACTCGGCTCCACTTTTTTCTTTTTGAGTTGTTCATATTTGACCTTTATTTGCTGATCTTCGCCGAAGAATAATTCGGTTTCTTCTTGAGGAAAGAGAAATGGAATCCGGCCAGGGCCGACAAAATCCTGTGAAATAAATAAATTGGCTTTTCCTGGAAGAAGGGGATATGGAAGAGTGTTTTTAAGGGAAGCCCTGAGGAAGGCTGCTTCTATTCTTTTCGGAACAGTAAAGTAATCGAAATTTGACTCCACGGTTTCTACTAAAATCGGAACCTGGTGGGTGGAACCGTCTCCAGAAATATCAACTTTCCGGGGAACGATAAAATTGAGATGGAGTCCGCTTTCCTCAATTAAAGCAGCTTCTTCTTCGGCTTCAACAAGGGGCACACGGCTGCTATTATGGTTCCGGCAGTTCTTGCTTCCCGGATGTCTGCTTTCTCCCTTAGAATAGGCAGCGGCTCATAAAAATCAACTTCCCAGGGAGAAAGTTGGGTCGGTGCGGTTCCGACCGAAGGAGAAGAGGTTGAAAGGTTTAATTTAATCGAATTCCAGTTTTCCCCGCTTTTCTGCCGGACTTCAACGGCCAGGGTAAGTTCTAACGATGATCTCTCCGGTAAAGCCCGCAAAGTGTAGTAAGGTCTCCTCCTCAATGAGGATGAAGGGATGGGTGTCGAGTTATGCCTTTTGCACCTTTCCCTTGTGGGCGTTCCCGTAGAGGCCATAATATCTCACAGTGACGGCTTTAGTTTAAAAAAGCCGTCGGGGGATCCAAGGGGTATGACCCTTTGGCCGCAAGGCAAAGCCCGAGAAGGGGAGGCAGTGAGCGAAGCGAACGTTGGAAGGGGGAAGTCCTTTCCTTATCCAAGGAGACCTTGAACCCTTCCCGTCCTTTGGTTTACAAGGTCACATAATAGTATACAGTTAAGTAAATAGGGGAAGTGTACCCATGTTAATTCGAACAGCTTTATTTCATCTCATGCTTTTTAAAATCCCCGGAAACCTGAAAGACATCTTTACTTATCTCCCCTTCTTTTATATTCGACAGTTCAACAATCATATGCTCCTTATCTCCCTTGTAGTTAATCAATTTTATGGGGATATTATATTTTTTTGAAATCCAGGCCTGCTGAATGATTATTTCTTTCTCTTCTAAAACTTCATCCCCCACCGTTGTCTGCGCTTTCCATTTTACGGCTTTTTTTTCGCAGAAAAGTCCGTTAACCTCCTCTTCGCCTTCACTGAAAACTTTATACTGTTTAAACGTTTTTAGCATAGCTTCGTGGGCTTCAAACGGATTGTTCATAGTAACTATTTGGCATCTCCATAAATACCTTCTCATCAAGATTTAATACCTTAGTCATCCCGGCTTCCCGATCCACTATAAAACGCATTTTTTGGCCATTGTTTGTTAAATCATAAGTGTAGAGATTGTCTGACAGGCAAAATTTACTAATCCGATCCTCTTTACCCTCTTCTTTCCAGGACATATCAGCTAAGAAACCTTGCGCTAATGCTGAAGAAGAAATAAGCAATACAAATTAAGCTAAAATGAACGACTTTAAGAATGATCTGTTTTTTAATTTTCATATCCTTCTTTTGTTTTCTTTCTTTTTTAAGTTTTTTTATGGAATTTTTGCGTTTCATTTACCAGCAGTTTAATCTTTAATACGTTCCAATACCTAGTGATAGTTGGTCTTTTGCTCTCTTTGCCTTTCTTATGATTTTTTCTGGCATCTTACAACTGATTCAGCTTTTGTAAAAATTTTGTTTGGACTAATAATCTCAACTCCAAACCAGTAATTCCCAGGTTTTCCTACTCTATAATAGTCTTCAAATTCCTTAGTACCTGCTTTTGAAAACACTATCTCCTCCGGTGGCGCCTTTGCTCCATCACTCCGCATCCTCTGAAAAGTAACCGTTGCCGTTCCATTAACTGTTATCCCGAATTTCTCATCAAAGGTATAGGGAAAGTAATCACATGGAACCTCCACAAATGCTGGGCTCATCTCAACCCACACATCAGTAACCATCCCTGATTTTAATTCAAGAAAGAGCTCTTTCAAAAAAACTTCTTCTGCACCTTCCAGCCCACATAGATAAGCCTGCCTTAATTCTTTAATATTCCATGCCTTGGCGCAATCTTCTCTTTCAAGGTGAAACTCGGTCCATCTCCCTCGTAACTGGTCATCAAGAAATCCCTCTTCAATAATTGTTACAACCGATTTCAATGGACACTCTGCCCGGTCATTTTTCTGCTTTATATCCACAAACCTTACATCAGAGACTTCATGAAACCTCATGGCTAAGGAAAGAGGATGGAATACCCAGAGTTCCTTCCGTTTCTCAGCAGCGGATATACTCTCATTAAGCTCTTTTACCTCAAGGTTTTTGTAGGAAACGATGGGAAATTCAGTTGGATTTCTGTCCTGAGCAAATAGAGAGACTGGGGATATCATCACAAGTAATCCCATTGGTCTGATGATCCTTCTCATATCAATAAATAGTACCCTCTCTTTTTTCATGCTTGACCGTTACTCCCCCCACTATGATTTTATGGAAATTTGGTTTTCGGCTCTTGTGGCCGAGTGAGCCTTTTTGTGTCGATTTTCCTCTTCAAACATCGTCGTGAAATATAAATTACGACAAAAAGGATGTCAAGGACAATCGCAAGCCGCTCCTGGTGAGCAAAAACGCCTCACAAGCCGCAGAGATGCCCGACAAATGCTGAAAATCAGGCGGACCTCTGCCTGGTCAAATAGAAAATCATGAAAAATGAGCGTCCGGGGCCTCGGAATCCATCAAGAATTCCTGCGGGACCCTATGAGGCGGCGGAGGTTTGTCCGCTGCAAATGTCAGCTTGAGATGTTGGATGATCCTGTCCACCACTGCATAGTCTGTGAGGAAGGCAATAATACGTATTCCCCCCTGGCATCGGGGACAGGTCAAGGGATTAACCTCAAAGACTTTCCGGATCATCTCAGCCCAGCCCCGGCGGGGGACTCTCGGGTTCTCCTCCTCAACGATGATAAAGAGATGCTTATCGGGTTGGGACTTTCGCACCTTGCCCCTGTGGGCGTTGGCGTAGAGGCCGTAATACCTCACGGTGACCTGGCCCTTGTCTGGGATATGGGAAGTCACCCGGGCGATGAACTCCAGATAATCCATCCGCTCCGCCTCTTCCGGGTCTTCCCCATACCGGTAGCAGACTTCACCTTCCCGTTCATCAAGGGAGAGGCGTTGCAGGGACAAAAGAGGCCGGATCATGTATTTGCCGACTCTCTCAGCCTCTTCCCTGGTTTTGGCCCTGACTTTACTGTGGACCGAAAAACCCGAGTGTCTCCATCCTGCGATCTTGTCCACCAGGGCCTCTAAGATGAGTTCCTCCCTGAGGAGAAGAGCGAAAACCTCGCGGGAGAAGAACTCGGCCAGGAGGCTGTCCTGGAAGGAGGCCAGATGATGGAACCTCCCCTCAGAGTCTTCACCGCCCTCTGTCACCAGAAAATGGAGGTGGGCGTGGGGATTTATCTTGGCTCCGAAGGTCTGGACGGAGGCCACAACACCCGGTCGAAGCTCTGTGCCGATTGTTACCTGGAGGTATTTGAGGAGGGCTTGGACAGCTGCCTGACAAAGATCTCCCAGAAGCCGACGCTTGTACTTAAAGAAGATACGCAGCATTTTGGGGATGGTAAATACCACCTGACGGTGGGGGACATCCAGTAAAAGCTCTTCCCTCATCCACTCTCCCCATTCCTCCCGTCTCTTCGAATGGCAGGAGGGGCAAAATCCGCGGCGGCGACATGAGAAATAAAGGAGCCGCTCCTCACCACAGTCCGGACATCTGATGCGGGCAAACCCGCAGCGGGGGTTGCCACAGTCCAAATAGTGCTCAACCATCTCCTTGATGATGGGACGTAAGAACCCGTACTCTCTCTCGAAACGGCTCTCATATTCTTGAAGGAACTGGTCAAAATAATGGAACAACACCCGGTAGAGCACGGTTCGTTCCGGATGTCGGGGACGGTAAACTCCTGCCACAGCAGGAAATCATGAATCAAGAAATGGGCCATCGTCATGGATGCGGCCGGCTCTCCCTGTTTAAACGGGAAAAGCATAAGCTCAGTAAGAGAAGTCAAGCCAAGAAAACGTCAACCGGTGTTGACAGTGCCTTTAAAGAGAACAGATAGGACTTAGGAGTTATCAAAAAAGAAACTTCTTAAGGCATCCTTATTGGGGTGTCGTCTAACGGTCCGCGGCTTGCCGAAGTTGGCACAATTACCTTATAGCCCATTCAATTATACGATTCCCACCCAACATTCGCTTTGAAACATGTTCCAATTTGGGCGAAGGCGCGTATGCGCCGTAGCCGGCAAGCCGTTGCTAGGCGCTGTGTCATTTCCATCAATGGAATATAACAACCTCCGCCAAATTGCATCACGGAATTATACTCCTCAGAAGACACCTGGAATCAACCGATAACGCACACGCCGCACATAATCCCGATATCCTGGCAATTCTTCTTGTAAAGTTTTATCTTCCAGGGCGGTCCTTATCACGGCAATGATCAGCGCCACTATCACTGGAATGATTGTCCAAACAGAGCCTAAAGCCAGCACAATGCCCGGAAGTGCCAGAATATTTCCAGCATAACCAGGATGTCTTACAATCAGATATGGACCGCTGTCACATACCATATGCCCTCGGTCCGTCTGAATACGCACCACGGTTGAGAAGAAGCGGTTCTCTGCCAAAGCCCATCCGGCGAAGGTGTATCCAAGCACAATTAAGATGAAGCCCAAGATGTTGAGCCATGTCGGGAATACAGGTGACCACCCAAAGTGGTGATCCAGTCCTGCCACAATAAATAATGGGAAAGATATACTCACTGCCATTAATGGAGCAAGCACTTTATCCCACGATTTCACACCCTGAGCTTTTCCCAATTTACCTCGTTCCGCCAGCAATCCCGGATGCCTTTTTTCCGCCCACATACGCGGAACTATACCCGCTGCAACTATCAGCGCTGAATAAAACCACCCCTGCCACCAACCGAGATCCCATCCGCATATCATGAGAACCAGTGGTATGAGGAGATACGTTATTATTGATCCAACCCAATATTTGGGGCTTGCTGTTTTAAACGCATTTTTATCAACTGTCTTCGATGCCATACCTATTCCTCCTTATTAAACTGTATGTCTTCTTCCTAAGTATTTTTAGAAATGACATTGCGCCTAACGAGACGAGGATAAAAGAAGTTGCCGAAGGCAATTTGGGCGAAGCGTAGCGAAGCCTTTTACCCGCTGTTATCGGAGTCTCGGAATTGCCGAGACCCAGCCACGAAGTGGCGAAGAGTTGCGTCCCCCGCCATAACCTCACCTCCCTAATTATCAACCAAAATACATAAATGCACCTAAACCAAATGAGTCGTGTATGCAATGGACAATTGTGCACCAGCGGATAGAATTCGTTTTTCGGGCATAATAACCCCAAGACAAGCCAAGTAAGAGAGCAAAAAAGACAAATAATGCCATGCCCCCAGGATCTGGATTAGGTAAAACTGACTGAGGACAAATATGCCATAATGCAAATCCTATAGATGGATAAACATAGCTCAGCCAGATATTATTAGGGAAGATTCTAACATAGACACCACGCCATAAAATTTCCTCAGTTATACCCGTTGTCACACCAATTATAATAGAAACAAGGATAATTGATAAGTTGATATCGGGAAGCTTGGGAAGAAATCTAAATAATATAGGAAATGGGAGAGGCCACAACAACAACGCAAGAGTTTTCCATGCTGTTTTTCCAAACCGCGGCTTTGTTTCACGAAATAAATCCAACACACCTGGACATTTTAAGACAAACAAGGGAAGAACGATGCACCAGCCAATCCAGTAAATGAGAAACGTTACAAGATACCCAAGCGAAAAACCAAGTATTGCAACTAACCCTCGGAAAGATGCATACATTGTTAAAATGAGTACAATAGGCGTAAATAACATAATCCGTTGTTTCATTGTGAATTTATATTAACTCATTTATGATACCGCCGTCTCCATAATATCCAAATGACACCAATCAGTACCAATGCAGCTGTAATTGAAATGGCAAATACCATAATCTCTTGATATAGCGTTATCGTATTTTTTCTTTGCGAGTGATGAAACGAACACTATGGCGAAAATAAGAAATACGAAAAATATAACTATCGAAGTTGCAACTCTTATCAAATATCAAAACCACTTTCCAAGAAGCATGCATTCCTACACACCTCCTTCAGCCGTTATGTTGTACTTTTCGAGAATCATGCGAGCCCAATTTACTGCTCGATCGCGCTCCTTATATTCCAACGGGCCTTCTTTACCAGCAACAAAAAAACTTTCAGGCGATAAAAGGAGCGAGCAACCTCGCTTTCTGAGTTTTTTAGCAATCACATGTGCGGCAGAACCAGATTTCCATCTAGGCATTCTGTAACGTGTATCGAATGTAGCTGCCAAAAATCCCTTTAAGGTGCCTTTTGATACCTGTTCAAGAAAATCTCTGATACCTAAAGTTGGTTTGTGACGCTGTATCGGGCAACCTATAATCAAGATATCTATTCCTTCAAGATCCAAAGGATTCATTTTGTCAATATGGGATAATCGCACTTCTCCGAATCCACCTAAGGTTTTGGCGATTACTCGGGCTATTTTTTCTGTGTTCCCGAATGTAGAATCATAGATTATTAACACTTTCATAATTTTCACCCAGCACCATAATTCAGAGGTTTATTCCACGGAGCAGCTCTATCCTCCCACCCTGTAAATACATCATCAAATCCAAAGTAGATATCCGTAATGTTCCCAATTTCAACTTCTAACTTGAACTCCTTTTTCTCTTTCACATCCCTTCCAGTAAATGCCAACTTCTGCTTAGTCATAAGAGCAAATGGAATTTCATTAATATTATTCAAACCTAAAAGAATCATTACCGAGGGAATATGACCAAAGGCAAATGCAAGGGCTGAGAAAATAGCGACAGCCCAAAAAATTTGATTTTGCCATCTCTTTTTTAGGATAACATAAGAAATAAGCCATACCCAAAACGAAATGAAAAACAGTCGAAACATTATTTCTTCTCCAATTCCAGCAGAAGTTGAAGCAATAAGGGAAGTAGGGAATGGTGGATGAGGAAGCGATCCTAAGGTATAAAGTTGACTCAAAATGGCATCTGTGAAAATAAAAAATACACCAATAGCTATCCCAACAAGCGCAGGAATCAAAAACCTTTGTCTATTAGAAACTCCCGAATCCCAAATGTCAGCAAAGCCAAGTTTTTGTGAAAATTTTAATCCAAGAAAACCCAAGCCACCATATAGAATAAGCATAGTGGCTGCATTCACAAGAGCGAGCACTGGCTTGGGAACAGGAAGTTCTTGTTCTGGCAAAGTCGACAAGAAAGAATCTTGAGGTAAAAAGACATTAATCGCTGCCAAAATAGATTTTGATTGATAGAGAGGTTTTCTTCATGGTTTATTTCCCTTGATTTTTTTTGCGAGCATTTTAGCCGCCATTTCATATAACGTTCCCGGCATAAACCAAGTTTTTGCGAAGCAAAAATTTGCCAGCCTGTCGTGTCCACGACACAGACAGGGGTCAGTGCCGTAAGGCACGAACCTTTTATTCTGTGTAAAATGAAGTGTGGCTTTACATATACTTCTCTATAGCCTTTTCCCACCAGTCGAATTCGTCCGGAAATCTCTTGTAGTTTTCATCAAACCAATGTGATAATTCCGTATCGTAATAACCCCCTTTATTGAAGCGCTTTTCAAATTCTTCAAAGCTCATATTCATTCTAATTGCCAATATATAATCTCGTGCCCCCACATTATCTCTAGGATTTGTTTTTAACAATTTTCTAAATAAATCTAAGGCATTATCAATCTTTTTGTTTTTCCATAAGGAAATAGCTTTATTCAAAATGGTTCTTATGATATGTCTATTTTCCAGCCATCCCCATTCTAATATGTCTGGCCAGTTGCCTTTTTTATCTGTTATCAATTTCAGTGCTCTTTCATAAGCCTCATTTAATACCTTTTCTCCCTCTGGTAAATTGCCCTCATCCTGCGATATCTCATAAAGCAATAAATATGAATCTAAAAAATCAGGGTCTTTCTCAATCAACTGTTTCAATTGTTTTTTTATGGATTTGGCGTTGGTACCATTATATTTTTCGCATAAATCATAATAAATATCCATTACCTTATGATCTTTGTCTACATATTCTCTTTTTCTTTTAGCCATAGCATTTTCCTCCTATTGATTTTAGGCACACTTCATATAACATTCTGCGGTACGGGTGCTGTTGCTCTGTTATGGCATCCCTACCGCTGTTGTATGATGTATACCATCTTAAATAATTTTCTTCCTAAATAAAAGCATAGTTACAGTAATTATTAACATTGCAGAAAAAATAGCAAAAACAGCCCATTCTCCCTTTTGGGCGTAATATCCTGGAGATACAATCAGTGTATAAATTAATGATCCAGAGGAAATATCAAACAATGATGAAAACTTCTTTTTTGTTAAGATATATACTCCTGATGAAATTAATAATACACCAGTTGTTATCTCAGCTAGTATATGCATAGTTATTCTAACCTGATCTATTCATAAATTGAAAAAGAGAAAAAAGATTGATTCAAGAACAGCCAAAAAAGTAGACACATGAGTGGATTTGATTTTAAAGCTGTACTGAGAGTTATGTTTTCTGCATAAAACTGATGATTTTTTCTCATAAAGATAGACTTTTTCCTGTAGTTCTTCCTGGCTCTTTGGTAAATAACTTTTCCCATGGTTATTACGTATATCCTGCTCCAGCGAAGGAGAGCCAGATTTTCTGTAGTTCTCCTCTCCAGGGAAAAGAGGTCGGCAGATGAATCCTGATTTTCCGCGAGAGTTGTCTTATCCGAGCCCCGATTTTAATAATTTTCAGACGTATGGTATCGAACTGAGCCGAGGCCCACTCAGTGCCTTTTAAATGCAGGGCTCGGAAACTATGGAGAAGCACATAGGCAGCCGAATGAAGGAAAAGCCGAAACTGGTTGGCCGAAAAGCTTGGGCACGAAGTGCGGTCAGAAAGCAGATGATTCTTGTGTTCCTTAATCATAAGTTCCATCGTCCCTCGACCGCAATAGACCGTCTCATAGATGAAGCGCCGGTTCCAATGCTCCAAGTTGGTAATGATGAAACGGGTGTTCGTACCGAGAGCGTTGTAGTCGACCTTGGCGATGACTCTGCATGCCTTCTTCCAGGATTGGGCTTTATAGAGAGTCTCGGTGAACATTCTGACCGGCTGCTTCTCCTGCTTAAACCCCAGGGCCATCTCTTCGACAAGGGGCTTGACTTCTCTGAGAAGAGGAGAGAGAGCCTTAAATCCCAGAACATATTTCAGGTCGTTTTCTTTACAAAAATCAAAAACCTCAGGACAAGAGTAGTGGGAATCCCCCCGCAAAATGAGACCTGCCTCAGGCCAGGCTTGTCTGATTCTCTTAACCACTCGTTTGAGGATGGAGACGATCTGCTTGCCCGAAGGGCGTCTCCCAGGCCGCAACACGGTGGTTATCAGTCGGCCGCTTTGCCCTTCATAGATGTGGATGGGCAGATAGCAGTAGTCACCGTGATAGGCATTGAAAAGACTCAACTGCTGATGGCCATAGGTCCGATCATCGGTGTCATCTATATCCAGGATGAGCGCTTCCGGAGGCTCCTCATACGATTCGATAAAAACATCCAAAAAAACCTTGGCTATCCGGTAAAGATCTGTCCGGGAAAGACTGTTCTCAAACCGACTGATGGTCGGCTGACTGGCCAAAGGCTCTCCCTCAGGCAGCCTTTCACAGGCTATTTTCATTATCGGATCCTCCCGCAGCTCATTACTGTCGTTGCCATCCTCATAACCGCCAGCAATCTGGAAAATCCTCTGCCTGAAAAGCTCGAGAAGCTGATGTTGGACATAACCGGGATGGCGCCGGTCTCTCAAGGAATCAGCCATTTTACTGATCAAACCTATCCGCTCTTCAACCTCCCTGAGGAAAAGAAGTCCGGCATCGGAGCTGATCTCTCCACCGTTGAAGTCAGCTTCAATTTTTTTGCCAGAAATGCCTTTAAAAAGAAGCAATTGTTTGGTACAATCTTTCATGGCTGTTTCCTTTTCCTTTTTGTTCTAACGTATTATATATCAATACGTTATGAAAGGAAACAGCTTTTTTTATGAATTATCCAGGTTAATAGTTATGCTTGGAAATAAATATCGAAAAATAAGAATAATAGGTAAATCAAGCAGATGACTTCTGAAACTGGTTTTTCGATTAAGGATAAAGAGCTACTTTTACTTTTCGTCATCCTTGTCTTTATAATTTCGTGAGGAGCTATTTTTATTTTAGCCGGTCCCAGCGGATTTCCAATCACCGAAGATCAAGCGATGATAATGGGAATTGCAATACTGCTTGGGCCAACGCTTGCATCTATAATTTTGACAGCTTTGTCGGGACGTCATGGGTTTCAAAGTTTATTTTCACATTTATTCAAATGGCGAGTGAGTCTGCGATGGTATGTTACAGCCCTGTTAATTGCACCTCTATCCACAGTCGCAGTTCTTGGCGTACTTTCAATTTTTTCCTCAGAATTTCAATCAAACATTTCAATATCCTCCGATAAAATTGGCCTTCTAATTTCTGCAATATTTGCAGTACTTATCGTTGGCGTATTTGAAGAACTCGGCTGGACAGGATTTGCCGTTCCACGTTTTCTTAAAAATTACAGCATACTCGGAACTGGATCAATAATTGGAATCATCTGGGGAGCTTGGCACTTTCCTCTATTTTGGGAAGCAAACAGTTTCACGACATCACTGCCATTTTTCTTATTGCTTGCCAGACTTTTTTCATGGCTTCCCCCCTACAGAATACTTATGGTTTGGGTATACAAAAATACTGAAAGTTTATTTGTAACAATACTCATGCATGCAAGTCTTGTCGCAACTTTAATGGTTCTAGATCCTGTAATCAAAGGTGCAACCCTTGTAATTTTTATTCTGGCCCGAGCAATCCTATTGTGGGCAATTGCTGCCGTGGTTATTGTGCGTGGTCGCAAAAAAGCATAACACTAACATGCAATCGATTTTAACCGCCGAATCATTAAGGCACATTTCGGCGCTGTTTCAGGATTTGTTTGGTTCGTTTTTATCAGATGCGGTTAAAACGGCTGATAAAATCGTTCGACTTAAGAAAATAGGATGAAGAAGACAGTGGTCAGAACTCATAAGTTGCTTGACGAGGTCAATGATCTTGCCAAGCAAATCAATACAGTCTTGGAAAAGAAGGAAGCTGAAACATGGCGGCTTGGATATTGGAGGGGATTTGTCACGCCCTTTAAGTCATTGACCTCGCCGTTTTAGATGTTATAATCTTTTTTCAGGATGCAAAGGAGTGGGAATTGAGGAAAATAGCGAGAGATTTATTGCAAGCGCAAAAAGGAAACTCCTATAAATCCTTTCCCTCCGGTAGCCCCTCCTCACACCTCTGTAAAAACTCCACTGCCCTTAAGCTTGCCGGCTCATTACCCTGGCGAAATTCATAGGCTAAACAAAGGCTGTTCTCTTTTAAAAACCCTAAAATAGGCTGATAGCCTTTGACTTTCTTGTAAGTCCAGCAGGCCTCCTTCTTCTCAGCCTCAATTACGGTCGCATCTACATCCAAGGTGTATCCTTCTCTCTCATCCTTAGCTAAAATCTCACCCACCACTTCTTTATTCACCCCAGCCTGCCCTTCTATGCCTCCTCCTTGTTCAACTCGCACCAACCAGTCCCCAAAAGTAGAACAAGATGGCATCTCCTCCAGTCCAATCAATCCCCTCAAGGCTCCATCTCCCCGTATCTCCCTCAAATCTTCTATATGCCGCCCCCCCCATACAACAGCAATAACAAGGGCTCTACATATCGCCACGGCCTATAACCCCGATT
>Ga0190349_1000192_pt1 | contig 21219 bp, 16 predicted proteins | sample 48721378_MG_FD_179798 | JGI IMG/M metagenome (GOLD analysis project Ga0190349, IMG submission 179798) | Hydrothermal vent microbial mat bacterial communities from Southern Trench, Guaymas Basin, Mexico - 4872-13-7-8_MG | ecosystem: Environmental > Aquatic > Marine > Hydrothermal vents >...
CTCCTGGGAAAATGGGTGGTCGCTGACAAATATGGTAAAGGAGACGGTGAAGCAGAATTCAGAGCTGACATGACATACACCCTAAAGGAAATCCTTCCGGACGGGCTGACTGTGATACACGATGGAGAATACAGGCTCGATCCTTCCAAGGAACCCTGTTCTATTGACTTATGCGTGGGCAAATTCAGTAACGCCGGCTCGGAGTGGGTCACCACTTTTGGGATCCTGAGGTTTATTTCTGATGATGAGGCCGAGATTCACTTTAATCCGAATGGAAAACGGCCGGACTCTTTTGACAATTCTCCCCCTGATTATATTCACAAGCTGACGCGCAAGAAATAATATTTACCTGGTACTTTCTGTCAGTTTTTCTTTTTTCTTCTTCTTGGGCGGCGGTGGCGGAGGCATTGAGATCGGCTTGAGATCTTCTAGTTCAATGACCGCTTTGTTCCACCATTCAGGGGTCTGTATCCGGTTGACCTTTCTTGTTTCCGGATTATAGATGCGGAAGTGATTGTATTTGACAAGCAGGTCATCCCCCAACTTCCACCAGGCATTGACAACGGAGTTGGCGTGATTGACTGAAAAATCCGTAAGAAACTGCCTGGCCTTTTCAGGATCATTTTTAAAGAGCTTTAACGCTGCTTCATCTATGATAGGGATATTTTGAAAAGCGATCCCTTCCCATTTTTCCTGTGCTTTCTTAACGTCCTCTATGGCATAGGAATAGACTACCTGGGTGTGGAAATCTACATAATCCGAAGCCCATCTGGCGGAGTTTCTGTTGAAAACGAAATGGTCTCCCACCTGGAATGATTTTGGGAGTTCAGTAAGACCGCAATAGAGCGGCATATAACAAGCCGTATCCTGGGCGCCAAAAGAAAGCCATAAAATGCCTCCTATGGGATCGGGTAGCCATCCCCTGCACTGGGTAATGGTTGTGTATTCCACATTGTTAACGCAGATACAGCGCGGGCCGTTGTATCTTTGTTTGTCCACCTTAAATCCTTTGAAGTAGTTTGGGTTGGCAAAAGGGCCTCCTTTGATACCTTCAGAGGGATCAAACACTGCTCCTTTGTATTTATCCCTGGTAATGGACATGACATCCTGGACAGAGATTTTTTTATCCGGTTTTACGGAAAAAGGGAGGTCCATGCTTTCTGTATCCGGCCCTAAATCCAGAGAGGGAGCGACAATGTTATAAAAACGCCACAACCTGCCTCTTCTTCCCTGGGAACTGAGGGCGCTTCCCCGAGAAGGTGAATAAGCTTTCTTCCAGGAAAAAGGCTCTCCGCTTTCCGGGTCATAATAACCGTTTTCAATGGCATAAGAGACGACATTGGAAGAGGCCATGAAGAAGTCCTCATTTTCCAGGTCGATCTCGCCGATACGCGATTCATTAGGGCAAACACTGACATGGTCGTCCGGGACACGCTGGGCACACCAGACGGCACCTGGTTTACCACTTTCGGGTGTCCAAAGGGGGCCGACGGGCATAATTTCGAAAATCCAAACTTCATTCGGGTCGGCGACAGCCAACATCTCACCGCCGTCATTGAATCCATATCCATAAGTCGTGCTCAGGTCACCCATGATTTGAATAGCTTCTCTTGCGGTTCTGGCTCTTTCCATGGCCACGAGAGTGAGCATGGTAAGATCGAATTTCGCTGAGGATGTCGGGTTTCTCATCTTTCGCTGACAGCCGATAGTGGATTCTCCCAATGCTACCTGGTTTTCGTTCATGTAACCGAACATGCCGTGGATGTAAGCATAGGTGTGCGGGACTTGGGGGATATCCAGCCCTGTATAATCGTCCTTGTATCTTTCCCATTTTAGTCCTTGTTCAGGAGGCCAGGTTCTGTACTGGCTTATATGATAGATCTTGCGGACATCACCTTCTTTATGATCAGCAGCCGGGACAAACCGGAAGGTCCAATCGCACATACCGCAGTCACCAGTATGTGTGGTCATGGTCGAACCATCGGCCGAAGCCTTTTTCCCGACCAGGATGGATGTACATCCTTCCCAGTATTCATAACCATTCAGATTCTCCTTTTCATAATCCGGTGCCTGATTGGTAAAAGCGCTTAAGATCGCAAATGCTGTGATAAGCACGCCAATAAGGAGAAGGATCCTTTTAGAACTCATTCTCTTCCTCCTTTTTTATAAATTTAAGGTAAAAAGCTTAATAACCTGGATGATGAACAAGTCAAGGTTGTTGTGTTATTGCGAAGAACAAAGTGATGAAGCAATCTCATTGTGACAAGGGAGCATAAGCTATATCTGAATTTAACATTGGCTTGCCTTAATGGTAAAAAAATGGCGATTAAAATGAAAGTAAAAAATTAGCAACAAAAACATTTCATTTGTCATTTTAATATAAAGCATGCATATCCTTGAGATCAAAACAAAAAAATGCTCATCGCCATTTTTTTATGAATAGGTCAGGTTAACCTGGATGATGAACAAGTCGATGTTGCTTTGATCATGTCAACGGGAAATCTGATATTTCATATTTATCATATCAATAAGCAGGGCGAAGCCGGTCTCTCTTTTCCCAGTGCATCAAGACATTCCACATCCCCCGTGGGATCTGCTTCAGCATATCCGGGTTCCTGAGCTTTTTTCAATGCGTTCTTATAGGTCATTCCCTTCTCCATTCGAGTGATGATGTAGTTCGTGGTCCCGTTAAGGATCCCTTTGAATCAGGTGATTTTTTCCCTCAAACTTTCCAGAAGAAATGGCTAGAGTGAAGTCATGATATGTAAATAGTCGTTTACTCACAGGGAAAAAGCAACAATTCCTGTTCCAGAATCATGTGATTTCTTAAAGCTGGGATTACTGGCCAATATCATAGCGTGGCCAATTGGATTCTTCGTGATGAATCATTGGCTGGATTCCATTTACAACCAGTGCCATAGAGAGCGCCTTCAGCCGGATCGTAAATAGGCTCAAAAGGATAGGAAGGCGGGGGAGTGAGAAGGAGTTTATCAACTGGTTGATGATCGCTTTTCGGAAGATCTATAAACCAGCCCTTTGGAATGAACTTTGGATAAAATATCTTAAAATGCGTAAGCAGTTATTACTTTCTAAATTGAGAGTTTCTTATCTATGGATTTGATCTTTCCTATCACTTTGGGAAAAAGCCTAAAATTTAAAAGTGCACTTTTTCCCGCTAATTATGGTCTTCAACACTATAAATATCAATTATTATCTATTAAACAATTCTCCATTGTTATAACATATTATCATCTATGGCTCCCCTTAAAATTCCAAATACATTTTAGCTGGATTTAATATTTCAATAGTGCTTTGGCCGCCACAGTATTTTATCACTAATTGGCTCAATTCACCTATAATCTGGCCCATCTCTTCCTGACTCACAGGAGGAAGACCCTCAACCACTAAAACTACATTCCTGCTAGCTTCTGTCATTTTGCTTTTATCGCATTCCCGCCAGTTCCAGCGCCGACATAGAACCTCAACCTCATCAGCATAGATAACTTCTCCTTTTTTAGCCGCTGTCATATCGCTTGAGTTAAGCGGCTGAAATGGTTCTCCCCCTTCAGCAAATTTCAAAATAATACTCTTTTCCACCTTGTCAATATCGTCTCCTCCAACTGGAACCATATGCTTAAGGGAAATTAAATTATAAATGTCTACTATCTTGTTGATGGACCTCAGGGGCATTCCCTTTAAGATCATCCAGTAGAGGCTCTCCACCGATGATTTATATTTCTTGGGCTTGGCTCCAAAAGCTGAATATGCCTTCCTCCAGACCTGAATTTTATGCTGCTGGGAGAGTGTCTCCAGCTTATACTTTTCTCTTATCTCTCGCTCGCTTCTCTCTATAAGCTTAGCAATTTCTCTGCTTTGACCTCGATTATTAGCTCCTTTAATGACCACAACTCCGATATTAAGGCCGGGAAACTTGGCAAAGACCTCAGCTGAAATATCAAGTTTCATCTTTATTTCTGAAGTAATTCTTTATCATTAAATTCCTGTTAATTCTATGAAAAGTAGTTTTATTAGTCAAAATTCCCCTTGAAAACGAGCCTTTTTTGACGTTATTAGCCAAAAGCTGTCAAAACAACCCTTTTTAGGGCCTAAAAAGCGGTAAAAACTGGTCAAAAAGGCCAATATAATAAAATTTGTAAAAAATTATTGAATTTAATTAATAAATTATGTTATAATTATAATTGTTACAAAAGGGGAAATAAAAAATTTAATTTGCAACCTTTATTATTTTTCTCTCGTATATATATATGAGATGGAAATAAAAATAGATACTCTTTTAAAATACAGAAAGTGCCTCCTTTTTGCCCCTCCTTTTTTCGAGGGTTTTACCATAAATCACCAAACCCATTAATTCATCCCCTTTCGTAGGCTGTCTTTTTCAACAGAAAAAAGGCAGCCTACCACCTCAAATCCTCAACTTCTAATTAGAGTTTAAATCTTTGATTGATCCAGAATTAAAGAGAGAGGAGTGGCCAGGTTGTGAGCTTCAAGCAGCTGGCTCTTTTTTAATATATCTAAGGCTTCTCCTTCAGCTACTACCTGCCCTTTATCCAGAACAATAATACGCGAACAAAGCTCGTAAACTAAATCCATATCGTGGCTGGCTATAATCTTTGTTTTTGGTATTTTTTTTAAAAGCTGGATGAAAGCTTTTTTTGTCCCAGGGTCCAGGTTCATAGTAGGTTCATCCAAAACCAATATCTCAGGCTCTAAAACCAAAATTGTAGCCAAACTGACTTTCTTCATTTCACCTAAACTTAAATCAAAAGCAGATTTCTGGGCACAATGCTTAAGCTCTAAGGCTTGGAGAATAGAGAAAACTCTTTTTTCTGCTTTTTCTTTGTTTAAGCCTCGATTGAAGAGACCGAAAGCTACATCGTCAGCCACAGTGGGCATGAACAGCTGATCGTGCGGATCCTGAAAAATAAGTCCCACTTTTGCTCTAATCTCCCTTATATTTTTTTTGGTAAGGTTTTGACCAAAGATTTTAACTTTACCTTCAGCTTTAAGAATCCCATTGAGATGAAGAAGGACAGTTGACTTTCCAGCTCCATTAGGGCCCACTATAGCCAGGGCCTCTCCTTCTTCAACAGAAAAGCTAACATCTCTTAAAGCTTGAGTGCCATCAGGATAGATGTAACTCAAATGTCTGACTTCAATTATCTTTTTTTTCATGCCCAGACCCAAATGGCCGTAATTACCGATAAAAAAAGAATAATGAAAAAGAAATCAGTCTGCTTCAGCTTAAATTGTTTTAAAGTCTGAATTTTCCCTCTATAACCTCTGGCCAGCATGGCTGCATAAATCCTTTCACTCCTAATAAGGCTTCTTAAGAAAATGTGAGGAAGAAGTTTTGTCAAAGTTTTTATCTCTTCAATTTTTTTCTTTTTCCCAAAACTGCGGGCTTCTTTTGCCAGAAGCATCCTTCTGGCCTCTTTCTGCAGAAGGAGGTTGTAGCGGTAAGCAAAAGATAAAAGAGCAGGAATTATCCGCGGCACTTTGAAATACTCCAGACTCCTTATCAAGTCATAAAAATCAGTAGTTAAAGTTAAAACCAGAAGAGAAAAAAAAGTAAGTCCTGATTTAAGGCTTATATTCCAAATAATATCAAAATTTTCTTGGGGCTCATTCTTAGCAAAAAGAAGAATGCTCAAACCTAAAAAGAGCAAAAGCGGACCCAATAGAATTACTTTACCGATAGCTTCCTTCCAGGGAATACGCTCAATCACAGCCAGAAGCAAAAGACTTAAGAAATACATCATAAATTTAAAAGGTTGGTGATAGGGAGTGAAGATGACGGCCACCATAAAAAAGCTTATGGCTACGATCTTTATCCGAGGATCAAAATGAGAGCTAAGCCCTTGTTGCCAGCCAGCTTTCTGGGACAGGAAGGGATCCATCAGGCCTCTCCTTGAGCCAGGTAAAAAGACGGCTCATCTTTTATCCGCACTTTCTTAAAGCCGGCCAGGGAAAAGAGCCCCTCCATTGCTGATTGGTTGGGTAAAAAGTCTTCATTTACCGGCCCTTTGAGCTGAGGGTGTAAACTGTTTAGCTCTTGGCGACTCATAAGGTGGGCAACATACAAACTTCCACCTGACTTTAAAATTCTATGGAATTCTTGTAAAGCAGACAGTTTATCTGGGATGTGAGGGAAAAGAGCCAGACAGATTACAGCCTCGAAACTGACTGCTTTAAAAGGAACGTTTTGGGCATCAGCCTGGAGAAAGAAAAGATTTTTCTGGTGGTGCTTCTTTTTGCTAATTCTAAGCATTTCTTCTGCAAAATCAAAGGCAACCACCAAGCCTTGCTGGCCAACAGCCTGACTCAGGAAGGGAACAAGGCGGCCGCTGCCACAGCCTACATCTAAAACAGCCTCACCTCTCTTCAAAGAAAAATACTGGCAAAGCTGAGCTAATTTTTCTTTATCCTGTTTTTGTTGATGGCCTCTCTCCCAATCTTGAGCGATCTGATTAAAAAAAGCTTTTCTATCTATCACCCTTCCTCCTTCTAAATTACTCTAATAACCAAAAATGCCTAAGCCTTTCTTCTAATTTTTTGACTAAAGGCGGGATGATAATAAAAATAATGACAATCCCAGGCAGCCCGCGCCCAACAGAAGCCAAGCCCAGGACTCCTTCAGGCAATCTGAGCCATCTGGCTAAAAGGATAACTGCTGCCAAAAGCACTATTCTTTCAACGGCTAAGGTAATGGCCAGAGTTGGTATTATTTTTAAATTATGCTTTTGGTGAAGCCAGTAAGGCAATGAAGTCAAGACCAACCCCTCTCCCATCATAATTAAGGCAATGGGCGGAAAAAGAGGGGGCATACCGGTTAAAAGAGCCGAAGTCAAAGGAGCTAGAAAGCCAACGGCTGCGGCCACAGGCAAAGCTAAAAGAAAACCTGCTATTAAAATTGGGTAAAACATAGGTAGGAAGGCACTGCCTAAGCCAACTGCATGAAAAATAAAAGGAAAGATAAGGGCTAAAGCCAGGAGAAGAGACCCAAGCAGCAAATCCTGCCCAGAATATTTCACTGATTAATCCTGAATCCTAAGTTAAAATTTCGGCCAGGCATGGGATAAGCTCCAGCGGCAAGCCCAGGTAAATCCACATAAATCAAATAGTCCTCATTGAAGATATTATTTAAATCCAAAAAGAGACTAACCGCTGAAATAAGCCTAAAGTTAAAGCGAGCGTTTAGAAGGAAATAAGAAGGAAGAGGGCTTTTAGAAAAGTTAGCGGCGAAATAATGGGCTACATATTTAGCTTGAATTGAGGTAAAGACCGACTTTTCCTGGAAGCGGAGGAAAAAATCACATTTGTGGCCAACTCTGCCCTTTGTCTCATGGCCAGGATCAAGATAGCTATAGAAAAAAAGAGCAGCCAGATTTTGGCTTAAATCTGCCCTCAACCCTAACTCAACTCCATAGAAGCTGAACTGTCTGCTGTTCTGGAATTTAAACCTGGGTGGAGGAGAAGGATTGATGACTGTTTGGATAAGATTTGAGCCCTTAAGATGATAGAAAGCTCCCCTAATATTTAGCCATGAGAAGAGCTTCTCATCAAAGCCAACCTCAAAATTCCAGACTTTTTCAGGCTTCAACTCCGGATTGGCAGCAGGAAATATATAGAGCTCATTGAGTTGTGGAGAACGGAAGCCTTTGTTAACGGCTGCCCTTAAGGTTGTCCTCCGGCTAGCCTTAAAAACCACTCCCCAATGTGGGCATCCTTCCCAGCCGTAGATAGAATCTCGATGGAGCCGAAAACCTGCAGATATTATCCACCTCTGGCCGAGAACATACTCATCCTGAGCAAAGATGGCCGCCTCATTTTTATGCCAGCTTCCCTGCGGCCAGTTGTAGCTGCGCCCTCCTAAAACTCTAAAATCAGCCCCTAGAGTAAGCTCATTATTAGCTAGACGGCGGCTGGTATAGTGAAGGATGGCGCCATTGACATAATCTCTGGAATGCCAGTCGTCAGAGAAGCGGTGATGACCGAAATTACTATAGGCTTTTAGATAAAAATCGTCTGTATTACTTTTTCTGGCTAGAGTTAAATCAACAGCTCCCCTTTGATAATCATTCCAATATTCAAAAAGAGGAAAATCAATAGGCCCTGCTTCATATTTTTTGCCCTTAAAATACTTGGTTTCAAGGGTTAACTTAAATTTATAAGGACCAGCATAGGTTATTTTGCCTGTAAAGGAATTACCATTATAACTTGAGTGGGGGCGATGACCATCGCTTTGTCTGTGGTCAAAAGTTAGATAGTAACTGAAGCTTTTTTGCCTGCCACCATGGCGGAGGTTAAGTTGAACGGTGCGGTAACTTCCATAAGAGGCAGAAAAATCGGTAACAAATCTTGCCTTTGGTTCTCGAGTTATTATATTAACTACTCCTCCCATAGCTTCTGAGCCATATAAAACAGAAGCAGGCCCTCTAACCACCTCTATTCGAGCTACATTGTCCAGAGGGAAAGCATGGGTGATAGCACAACCAAAAAGGCCCATTTTTTCTGGACGACCATCAACCAAAATAGCAATTCGCCGGCCTCTCTGGCCGATTCCCCTAATATTAACATCAGCTCTTCCCAGGTCTCCGGTTCGCTCAATAAAAATTCCTGGAAGATAATTTAACAGGTTTAAAGCATTGCTGGCAGCAATTGCTTTTATGTCCTCATCTCTAACCACACTCACCGAAGCTGAACAATCTTTAACTGCTTTCCTGGTGGCTGTGGCTGTAACCACGACTTCCTCATGGGGATGAAAGATGGGTTTTTTCTCTTTTTTAGCTTGAGAATCAGGCGGCTTCGTTTTATCCTGAGCAGCAAAAATATTGAAAAAATTTAAGTTAAAGAATAAAAAAAGAATTAATAAAAGCGAAGATTTTTTGTACATACTAACCTCTTCGTGTTACGAATATAAATATAGTAACACGATTTGTGAAAATATCAACTTTTTTAAGTATAAATTTATTAGGAAAAGAGGTGAGGTAAAAACTAAATTATCCTCTTGAGCCAAGCGAGGCTTTCGCACAATGCCTGAGTTCAAAAAGTTAGCTCAGTTTTTGCTTATTATTTAGCCTGGATTATTCATAAAAAATGCCGATGTTTTATTCGGAATTTTACATAGATATGAACAAATCAAAATTATTCAGCCAATTCTACGAAGAATGCTTATAACTAGCTGATATTATTGAAATTGTATTTTGGTATCAGCAGTTTTATTAATAACTCAGGTTAATTAAGAAGATTCAAGGTAAATAGAGGCCGAGATGCCAAAGCTTTGGGCAAACTTTTGCTTTGAATCATTCCAGCTCAGAGCCAGTTGTGGTCATGATTAATTGACCGTGTTTGACGCCTCGGGTACTCAAAAGTTCATCGGCTGTTTTTTTTATCAAGCTGCTTTTTCCTCTCAGCACTATAACTTCCAGACAATTATGGTGATCAAGATGAATATGGGTTGAAGAAATAACCAAATCGATATGCTGGTGCTGGATTTTGATCAGATTTTCTGTCAATTCTCTTATTTCATGATTATAGACAGCCCCCAAAATACCAACCGTTTCCTTGTCTGCTATTTTCCACTCTTCAGCTACAAGTCTATCCCTAATAAGGTCTCGGATGGCCTCGGAGCGATTACTATAACCTATTTTCTCTACTAATTTATCAAATTTTTCCAAAAGGCTGGCTTCAATTGAAACCCCAAACCTTACTGTTTTTTCCATAGCTAAGTCCTCTACCTGTTTTCTTGAAAATAATATCATTAAAAAACAAAGTCAACTAGTAAATGTGGTCAGACCTTCATAAGTTTTATAATTGTTTCTAATAACAGGAATAATTTTACTGTAAATTATTAAATTATAAAACTTATGAAGGTCTGACCCCATAACTATTTACAAAGTTGGAATAAAGTGATAGTATGCAAAAGATCTTTGACAATTTATTTTTTAGGCTTAATGGGTTGGGAAGTCCGTGAGAAGCGGACACAGCCCCCGCTACTGTAATCGGGGACAAATTCCAGAGAAAGCCACTGCCCTCTCTCAGGGGTGGGAAGGCCTGGAAGGAGGATGATCCGAGAGTCAGGAGACCGCCCTTAAGCCTTTGAAGCCCATCTTCGGGAGGAAGGTAGGGTCAATTTTTTTTGCTTGCTTTTTATCAAACAAAAAAAGAAAAACCTGCTCTTCCAGGGCTGCTTGAAGCGGGGGCAAACAAGCTAAGGAGGTCAATTATGACTAAAAAACTATTTCTTATGGTTCTTATCTTAACCATTCTAACAGTTAGCGCCCAATCTCAGTCAAAAAACAAAAAAGAGGAAAATCCTGCCGAACTTCAATACAATATCGTTGTCACCGCTACTCGCCTTGAAACACCAGCCAAGGAAGTAGCCAGCTCTATAACCGTCATCACCAGCCAAGAGCTTAAACGGCTGAAAAAGACGACGATCCTTGAGGTATTACAAGATGTTTTAGGTCTCGATCTTATCCAAAACGGCGGGCCAGGTGGAACAGCTTCTGTTTTCCTACGGGGAGCAAACTCTGAGCATACCTTAGTCCTTCTGGATGGAGTGGAAATCAATGACCCCATTTCTCCTTCTCGGTTTTGCGACTTAGCTCATCTCAGCCTGGCCAATGTCGATAGAATCGAGATCCTCCGCGGTCCCCAGAGTACTCTTTACGGCTCAGATGCTCTGGCCGGAGTGATAAACATTATCACTAAAAAAGGACAAGGGAAACCTAAAATCTCTTTCTCCAGCCAGGGCGGCTCTTATAGTACTTTGTCCAACCAGACGAGCCTAAGCGGCAGCAGCGGCAGTTTGAGCTATTCTCTTGCTGCTTCTTACTTTAGAGACAAAGGGCCCTCTGCGGCCAGCTCTTCTTATGAAGGAAATAAAGAAAAAGATGGCTACAGGAATTTATCCCTTTCTGGAAGAGTTGGTTTTAAATTTAATGATAATTTTGATTTGGATCTCATCCTCCGTTCCATAAAGACCAAAACTGATATAGATAATTTTGGCGGTGCTTACGGTGATGACCCCAACAATATTCAGGATTACGATGCCTTCTTCTTCCGCGGACAGACGCGTTTTCTCCTTCTAAAAAATAGATGGGAACAAAGATTTTCTTTGGCTGTGCTCGACTATGACCGCCACCATCAAAACTCGCCTGATGATAGCCACCCCCTGGAATCAGAAAAAGGAAGCTTCAAGAGTAAGCTTTTAAAAGCTGAATGGCAAAACAATCTCTATCTCCATGAAGCCAATACTCTTACTTTTGGCCTTGATCTCCAGCAGGAAGAGGGAGAATCTGATTATCTCTCCAAGGGAGCCTTTGGTTCTTTTTCCAGCCATTTCCCTCAGCAAAAGGCCCAGACAGCCGGTTTTTATGTGCAGGATCAAGTAAGGGTAAGCGGCCGATTTTTCGCTACTGTAGGTGCCCGGCTCGATATCCACAGCCAATTCGGTTCTGATTTTACCTACCGCTTAGCTCCTGGTTATTTCATTGAAAAAACCGGAACAAAGCTCAAGGCCACCTTGGGAACAGCTTTTAAATCGCCATCGCTCTACCAGCTATATGCCCCTAGCACTCTCTGGGGGCCTATCGGTAACCAACAATTAAAACCTGAGGAGTCTATCGGCTGGGATGTTGGTTTTGAACAAGAAATTCTAGGGAAGCGGATTTCAATTGGGGCTACTTATTTTTATAACAACTTCAAAAATCTGATCAACTTCGATTACGCTCACGGATATATTAATATCGGACGAGCCCAGTCCAAGGGAATTGAGCTTTCTCTCCAAGCCCATTTTGATGATCAGAGCCTCTTTAAAGTTAACTACAGCCATACTGAGGCTAAAGATAAGGACAAACAAACTTATCTTTTAAGAAGGCCGAAAGATAAATTGTCCGCAATCCTCAATTATGCCTTGACTGAAAAAATAAACCTCAATTTTAATTTCCTCTACACTGGTCAAAGACAGGATATGGACTTTTCGACCTGGCCTGAAACAGAAGTAAGTCTGCCTGCCTACTGGCTAGTCAAGGCGGTAGCTTCTTATAATCTTAATCCCCATTTCCAGCTTTTCCTTCGTCTGGATAACATATTTAACAAGCAGTATGAAATGATTAAAGGCTATGGCACACCCGGCTTTTCCGCCTTGGCTGGATTAAAACTTGAGTTTTAATTGAAGAGACAATACCTATTTACTTATCTTTTATTCAGGTAACGATATAAAAACCAAAATAATGAGGGAAAAATATGAAGAGCAGCCATAATAAGATTAAGCTATTTGATTATTTTTCCTTTAACATTATTGATGCTCACGCCGCCGCTGCCATCATCTTTAATGATGACATCCCCTTCCACTCCATCAATATCAATTGAGCCTGAGCCGTCGCTCAAAACAACATTCTGGCCGATATTAACCAAGTGAATTGAACCAGAGCCATCGTCAACATCAACATTTCCAGTTATATCTAAGGCATCAATCTCACCTGAACCATCGTCAACAGCCACATCTCCTTCAATATTTTTATCAATATATTCCTGAGCTTTGTCCTCGCTTTTCCCACTGACTATAATTCCTGCTCTAACTTCAATGCTCTTAAGGGTCTCATCGCCTGTCACCTTCAGAAAACCTGCTCCACAGTCAATCTCAACTTTAGAAATCCCCTCGGCAGCCAGGCTAAGGGATTTAACCTTCTCAAAAGACAAAACGAAAGAAGCACCCAAAAGCAGTACTGCCAAAAATATAGCTCTAACTTTCAATCCCCACCTCCTTATTCAAGAATTTTATCCTTCATAACAAAATACGCATCCAACGGGCTAAAAGTTCATCTGATAACCAAAAAAGCTATTTTGACAATTGTAATTATAAAAATCCTTTTTTATCTTATTGATTGATAAAATAATAATATTAATTAATATTCTAAAAAATTATTTATATAAATTATAACCTTATAGAAATAATAAAGAGCAGATTAAAATTTCTGCTGTCAACTTAAATGGCTCTGTATAGGGTACGGAGTCAGACCTTCATAAGTTTCATAAATTATGCTTCTCTATTGATATATTTCGTGCGTTTTTAAGGGACAAAAGCTATTAGAATTATTGTAAAAATTAAAGTTATGAAACTTATGAAGGTCTGACCCCGTAGCCCACTTGTATTTGACTTTCTTTACTTTTTATAATATTAGATAAAGCAAGAGAATGATTAAAGGAAATAGAAAGCGAAAGTACTTTAACTTTGCTTTCCTCTTTATTTTTTTGGTAATTACCCTTTTTATTAATTTCTTTCACACAGAAAGAACCATCAGCGATAACGATAATTGTACTGCTTGCAACTTCCTCCAGTCTTCCCTAACCACCAGCCATATTAATTTTTTCCATCTCCCTCCTCCAGAAGTTTTGACCATACTAAAAACATTTGAATCCTTTAATTATTTTTACATCATTTTCATCGAACCTTCCTCACGTTCTCCTCCCCAAATATAAGTTCTACCTAATTAATTCCACTGAAGCTTAATTTCATCTGGTTTTTGTTTTCAAAACCAAGTTGTTAAGACACAGATCAGATAAAAAAGGATGGGACCCAATGAAAAAAAGGAAATTCTTAATATATATTGTAGCTTTAGTTATTATCTCCACCCAGCTTATTTTTGCCCAAGAGCGTCAACAGAAACGTTTCCGCCACGGCCAGCAACAAAGCAAAACTCTTACCTTAAAAGGCAAAGTTGAAGACTGGAATGGCAATCCTGTCAAGAAGGCGGTCATTCTGATACCAGAAATAGGAAAATCCGTTGAAACAAACGAGTTGGGGGTGTTTGAGTTTATTCAAATTCCACCGGGAAAATATCATGTGGAGGTTTATGCAGAAGGATACATGGACTATTCTTCTGATGTTTTCGTTCTTACCAAGAATAATTTTAATTATGATATAGTCATTATAAAAAAGATATCTGAAGAAATAGTGGTTACGGCCACCCGGACCCCTAAGCTCTTTGCCGAAATACCCGTAAAAACCGAAATCATATCTACTAGAGATATTGAAAAAAAGGTAGCTACCAATTTGGCCCAAGCTCTTTATCAAACCACAGGTGTAAGAATCGAAAATGACTGCCAAAATTGCAACTTTTCTCAAGTGCGGATCAACGGCATGCAGGGAAAATATACTCAAATTCTAATTGACAGTTCTCCAGTAATTAGTGCTATGACAGGAGTCTATGGCCTGGAGCAAATTCCTTCTGAAATGCTAGACAGAATAGAAATTGTCAAAGGCGGAGGTTCTGCTCTCTACGGCGGAAATGCTGTAGCGGGAGTAATAAATGTCTTAACCAAAGAACCGCAAGAAAATAAAACTTTTTTAAAACTGCATCAAGAATTCATTTCCCGCAAACCTTTAACTGATCTCGGATTTCGTTCCAGTCTAGTTTCTAAAGACTTAAATACTAAGGCCTATTTATTTGCCAGTTACAAAAAAAGAGAGCCTGTAGATCTAAATTCAGATGGGTTTTCTGAATTGGGAACTTTATCTAATACATCTTTCGGTGTAAATTTCTATAATTACTTTCCTTCTTTTAATGGCAAGCTTAAAATCGGTCTCTTTAGAATTTTCGAAGAAAGAAGAGGCGGCAACCTCTTTGATAAACCTCCGCATGAGGCAGATGTGGCCGAATGGATAAAAACAGATCAAACCGGCTTTTCTTCTGAATGGAATCATGCTCTGTCTGAAAAATTGTTATACAGTCTCTCTTTTTCCATGGTTGATGCTAAAAGAAACACATATTACGGAAGTCACAAGGATCCTAACGCATACGGAACAACAAAAAATCCGCTTATTTTTATCAACAGTCAATGGAATTATCAGCTTGGAAGCAATGTTTTTACTCTGGGAATTCAACACAAAAGAGACAAGATCAAAGATGAAGCTGTTGGTTATAACCGAATAATAAACAACGTCTACAATGAAACCGGTATATTTTTCCAAGATGACTTAAAACTGAGTAAATCATTTTCTTTTTTAGCCGGAGCCCGCTTGAATAAACACTCTGCATTAAAAAGAATTATATTTACTCCTAGGTTAAGCATCCTTATAAATCTTTGGAAAGCATTAAGTTTTAGAACATCATTTTCAACTGGCTTTAGAGCACCTCAAGTCTTTGATGAAGATTTACATATCGAACAGGTTGGCGGAGGAGGAATGATGGTCATTAACTCGCCTGATTTAAAAGAGGAAAAATCTTACAGTATAAATAGTGGTTTTGATTACGGGAAACAAATAGGCAGAAGTTTGATACAAATTAGTATCGAAGGCTTCTACAATAAATTATCCGATACATTTGTTCTTCACGAAATAAAACGGATAGAAAAGGCCAGGATTTTGGAAAGAATCAATGGCTTGGGCTCAAAAGTCTACGGCTTATCGGCTGATTTCGGCTTGATACTTGGGCCAAAGTTTTCTTTTGCTTCTGGCTGGACAATACAGCGAAGTCTTCTGGATGAGCCCGAACCTCAGTTTCATTCCCGAGAATTCTTTAGAACGCCTAACATCTACGGATACTCCAGCTTAAGTTACGAAAACAATAGATTATTCCATCTTGATCTTTCTCTTGATTACACTGGCCCCATGAAGGCCCCCCATTATAGAGGATACATTAAGGAAGACAGGTTAGAAAAAACCCACCCCTTTTGGGTTTTAAATGTCAAACTCCGCAAATCAATAAAAGTTTCCACCAGTAATACGATTTCCATCTTTGCAGGAATTTTTAATTTGTTAAATTCTTACCAGAAAGATTTGGATAAAGGAGCTGAGAGAGATTCAGGGTATGTATATGGACCAGCCAAGCCTAGATCAATCTACACAGGTTTTGAGTTTTCGTTTTAATAGCCAATAACACAGCTGTACCACTTTTCGACAATATTATAATAATTAATTTTTATGTGAATTTTACCAAGCATTATCAGCTATAAATTTTTTTCATATTGAAAAATGTCTAGTCGACGACAATAAATTCTGTCCTGCCTGTCATATCCTGAATTCTGCTCTTTCCACTACTCAAATACTATTTTTCCACCTAACACCTCCCGCGGTTACAGGCTTTTTAAAAATCTTCGAATTTTTTCATTATAAATACATTACTTACATCACTCCCGACTCACGTTCTCCTCCCCAAATCTAGTTATCCTCACTCCCTTAAAAGCAAAGGCTAACCTTTGCTTTACCTTTCACAGCCAGGAGGTGAAATGATAAAGATTAGATTTAAATGGGCAGTTGTATTTATTAGCATTGTCGGACTTATCTGTGTCTCATGGAGTCAGCCAGTAAAGCTGGATGACAAAGCTTTAACTTTAGATCAATGTATTTCCCTGGCCCTGGAGCAGAACCCACTTATACTTTCTTCCCTAAAACAGTATCAGGCTTCCCTAGCCCGCATAAGCCAGGCTAAGGCTCTTCCTCAGCCCTCTCTAAATTTTGATTCTGATTTTCAGCCTAAGTTTTTTAATTTTAAAGATGCTGGCGAATTCTATTATGGTTTCAGCCAATCAATCGAATTCCCAGGCAAACGGTATGTCAGGGGTAAAATCGCCTCTCATGAATCAAACGAGATACTATCAGAAATTGAGCTTTTAAAGCTGGACATTGCTTTTCAGGTAAAAGAGGCCTTTTATGCTCTCCTGCTGGCTCAAGAAAAATTAAAATATGCCCAGCAGAACTTAGACCTCTCCCAAGATTTCCTGCAAAAAACAGAACTCAAATACGAGACTGGCGATGTGGCCAAGGTCGAAGTTCTGAGAGCCAAGGTTGAAGCCTCCAAGGCAGCTAACGAACTAAGAAAAGCAAATAACGAAGTAAGATTAGCCAAAGCCAGATTAAATTTCCTTTTAGCTCGGAAAAAATATGCACCATTAACCATAAAAGGGCAATTGAAAAAAGCAGCTCTTCAACTTAATCTGGAAAACCTGCGGCAACAGGCCTTTAAATTTCGTCCAGAGATAAAAATAATAAGATTTTCATTAAAAAAAGAGTCTTTCAAGAAAAAGCAGGGCTATTTAGGTTATTTTCCCGACTTCAGTCTAGGTATCTCAAAACACAGAGTTTTAGGCGAAGCTACTACCTGGGATGTTACTCTTTCCTTTCCCATCCCTCTCTTTTTCTGGCAGCCCCAAAAAAGGAGAAATTGCTGAGGCAGAAGCCAACATTGAATCTCTGAAAAGAGGGGCTGAACATCTCCAGAACGCTATCTCTTTAGAAGTAGAAGAAGCCTACATGAATGCTCTGACAGCCGCTAACCAGATAAAGCTTTTTGAGGATGAAATACTGACTCAGGCAGAAGAGGTCTACAATCTTTTCCTCTTCAGCTACCAGGAAGGAGAAATAGGTGGTATTGAATTAATCGAAGCCCGCAGATCTTTGATGGAAGCCCGCCAATCCTATGCAGATGCTCTTTATAACTATGATCTGGCTCTGGCTGCTCTGGAAAAATCCATCGGACAAAAACTGGAAGGAGAAAAATAATGAGAAAAAAATATATCTTTTTAACTGCCTTTCTTATTGCCTTTTTAATCAGCCTTTTCTCATCGTGTACAAAAGCTCCAGAAGAAAAAAATAAAGCTGAGGACTCCTCAACAGAAACCTTACAAGAAAACATAAGCTCCCAAAAGAGACAAAGAAGAAGGCGTGGCACGCAGATTGCAGAAATAGTGCAGCCTGGTCAAGGCCAAATGAAAAGGAAAGGGCATGCCATAAAAAATAACGATGTAGTAGTCTTATCTGAAGCCGAAAAAGAAACGATTGAGATCGCAACCGTTAAGGCATATTATAACCCCATCGCTTCAGAGCTTTCAGCCATGGGAAAAGTTTTAGCCAACCAGTATAGAAAAGCAATAGTTAGCTATCCGTTTCCAGCCAGAGTTGGCCAAGTCCATGTCAAAATAGGAGATTGGGTAAAGGCAGGTCAGAAGGTGGTGACTCTGCTCAGTGAGGAAGTAGGAAAGGCCAAGTCAGAATTTTACAAAGCCCGATCTGACTATGAATTGGCCAAGATAAATCTTGAAAGAGAAAAAAATCTCTTTGAGCGAGGAGTAGGAGCCAAAAAAAATTATTTGGCCACTGAAGCTCAACTCAAAGTGGCTGAAGCCAGCCTCAATGCGGCTGAGAAAAAACTTCATGTTCTAGGCTTTACTGAAGATGAGGTGAAGGAAATTGCAGAAAAACATCAAATTAATCCAATAATTACTCTCTTCGCTCCGATCAGCGGTAAAGTCATTAAAAACAATGCAGTCCTAGGACTTATGGTCGATCAATCAACAGAAATTCTAACCATCATGGATCCCTCCCTGCTCTGGATCGATGCTGAAATCTATGAAAAAGATATATCTAAAATAAAAAAAGGTCAAAAAGTTGAAGTTTCTATTCCCGCCTACCCCAGTGAAATATTTATGGGGAAAATCAGTTTTATCAGTGATCTTTTAAATGAACAGACACGAAACATAACCGTCCGCACTGAAGTAGAAAATCGTGACTACAAGCTTAAACCAGGTATGTTCGCTAATATAAAAATCTTCCTAAACCACAAAAGCCGCGCTTTAGCCCTACCTAAAGAAGCAGTTTTAGACGAAAAAGATAATAAAATTGTCTTTATTAAGAAAGACGGAAAATATTTCCCGAGAATGGTTAAGCTCGGGGCCGTGGAAAATAATCTAGTGGAAATACTAACCGGTCTTCAAGAGGGAGATGAGGTAGTAACCAAGGGAAATTTCCAGCTCAAATCCAAACTCTATGAACATATTTTAGGGGGCGGCCATGTTCATTAGAGCTCGAAGGCGACCTCAAGGGAGAAACATCCATGATAGATAAAACAATCGATTTTTCTTTAAAACATAGATTACTTACTATCCTGTTGGTTGTTTTGGTTTCTATCTGGGGAGTCATTGCTTACACTAGCATGCCTAAAGATATTTATCCTGATCTTAATGCTCCTTTGGTCAAAATAATAACTGAAAACCCAGGAATGGCTGCAGAAGATGTAGAAAGGCTTATTTCTTTCCCTCTTGAATGCCTTCTCAATGGTGCTCCCCATGTAACGCGAGTAAGGTCAGAATCAACTACTGGCAGCTCAGTTGTCACCGTAGAATTCGACTGGGGGACTAATATTTATTTGGCCAGGCCAATTGTTTCCAGCAAACTGGAACTGGTAGCTGGGCGCTTCCCTCTAGGGACAGTTGGCCCTATTTTAGGACCAGTTTCTTCACGCATAGGAGAAATATTTGAGTTTGCAGTGGTTGGAGAAAACATCAATCCGATTGAGCTCCGCTCAGTTGCAGACTGGACCATTCGCTACAGAATGCAGGGAGCACATGGAGTATCTTTCGTCATCAATCTTGGAGGTTTTGTCAAGCAATTCCATGTGTATCTCAAGCCAGAGATGCTCAAAAACTACAATATAACTCTCAACGAAATTAAGGAAGCTATTGAAAAAAGTAACAGAAATTTTTCTGGGGGCATCATAAAAAAAGGGACTCAGGAAGATTTAATCAAGGGCTTGGGCCGAATTGAAACTCTTGAGCATATCAGAAATACAGTTATCACTTCCCGAAACAATGTACCTGTTTATGTTAAGGATGTAGCTGAAGTTAGAGTCGGCGGAAAATTCAGACGGGACGCAGCCAGCTACAACGGCCATGAAGCAGTAAATGTTTCAGTTGAAAAATATTACGGCGGAGATACTTTAACTGCCTAAAAAAACACAAAAAACACTCTAACTCAAATCGCCAAAGACATTCCCAAAAATATCAATATTAAGGCCTACTATGACCAGTCAATCCTCATTCTAAAATCAATAAGCCATGTGGAAACATCTGTTTTGGAAGGAGGATTTCTGATTATTCTAGTTATGCTCTTTTTCATGTGGAATTTAAGGAGCTCACTCATAGCCTCTCTGACTATCCCTTTTTCGATTCTAATCGCTATTGTTCTCATGGATATCTTTAAGATAAAACTGACCGTCATGTCCATTGGAGGATTGGCCATAGGCATAGGTAAAATAGCCAACGGGGCTATTATTATGGTTGAGAATATATTCAGAGTACTGAAAGAAAAAAAAAGGCAGGCCTCTACTCTGGAATTGACATCTGAAGCAGCCAAGGATGTAGGAAAATATCTCTTCTCAGCCAATTTGATCATCATTTTAGTCTTTTTGCCATTGCTTACTCTAAAGAGACTGGAAGGGGCTATGTTTCGGCCAACTGCTTTTGCGGTTGTAGCTGCTCTTTTCGGTTCTTTAATCTTGAACTTGACTTTAAAGCCGGTCTTAGCTTCTGCTTTCCTTACTGAAAAACATCTCAAGGACAGAAAAAATCCTGTTTGCGAATTTATAACCAAAAAATACCGTGCTGTCCTGCACGTAACCCTTGAACATAAAAAAGCTATTCTGGTCATTTTTTTAATTCTAATAATCGCCGCTGGCATCCTTTACAATTTCTTGGGAAAAGAATTTGTGCCTCCTCTTGATGAAGGGGCCATTATGGCTTCAACTGTTATGCTGCCTGAAACATCACTTGAAGAATCGATTAAAATGGGAACCCGTATCGAAAAGATATTCCTTTCCTTTCCCGAGGTAGTCTCAGTTACCAGAACGACTGGAACAGCCGAAGCTTCTGAGCACCTCCATCCTGTCTGCCACAGCCATTACAACATACAGCTTCTGCCCCGGGAGAAGCGCAAAAGAGATTTTAAAGAAATCACTCAAGCCATGAGGAAAGAACTGGATAAACTGCCAGGAGTTGCCTATATTTTCGAACAGTCTATTGCCAATAAATTAGCAGAGATGAAGACTCAATAAAAAATCTGCTGATTGATGCCCCTAACGGTGAAAGGATTCCCCTCTCTCAACTAGCGGAAATAAGCAGAGGCGAAGGACCTCAGACCATTTTTAGAGAAAACTTGATGCGCCGTAAGATTATCCAATGTAATGTTGTCAAACGCGATATAGCCAGCTTTGTCAAAGAAGCTCAGGATAAGATAGATGCCAACGTAACGCTTCCGCCTGGATACTTTATAACCTTTGGTGGACAGTATGAAAGCCAGCAGAGAGCCCTCCACCATCTTACCCTATTGATGATCCTTGTAATCTTAATAATTTTTGTGGTTCTCTTTTCCTCCTTTGGCTCATTTAGACAGGCCCTTTTAATATTAATCTCATCTTTGAC
>Ga0190349_1000194_pt1 | contig 21199 bp, 19 predicted proteins | sample 48721378_MG_FD_179798 | JGI IMG/M metagenome (GOLD analysis project Ga0190349, IMG submission 179798) | Hydrothermal vent microbial mat bacterial communities from Southern Trench, Guaymas Basin, Mexico - 4872-13-7-8_MG | ecosystem: Environmental > Aquatic > Marine > Hydrothermal vents >...
TTCCAGATCAAAGAAGAGATAAAAAAGATTAAAGAGCGGCGTCTCTTTGCTTCTGGGGTGAAAAAGGGAGAAGAATCAAGCGAGGAGCAAAAAGGATTTGATGTCTTTTCTGACTCTATTTTAGCGCCGGCAACACCAAAAAAGAATTGGCGATCAGCAATGCCGGTATTACTCGGAGTAGTTGGAGTTGGAGTGTTAGTCAGTCTTTTTCTAGTTTTATTGCCCGGCAAGCCAAAAAATCAAAAGAGTACTTTTTCTAACTCGACAAAAATCGAAAACCAGCTCCAGTCAATTGCTGAAGTTAAAAATGAGCTCTCTCCACCGAGTTTAGACCAAGGCTCTGCCCTTTCGTCTCTGAGCGAAAATAAATCGCAAAGCCAACAATCAAGCCCAAGGGCAAAGAGAACGGTTTCTTCCCCTGGAAAAGATTCGTCAGTTGATAATTCTGAGAATCAGAGCGTGGTCGAAGCCAAGGAAACGAAGACTAAACCAGTGACTGCTGAGCCCTTGGTTATCCCTGAGGAAGTTCCTCCTCTAATTATGGAGGAGAAGAGTAATTTATCGACCTCCGGTGAGCTTAGCGAGAATCTCAAAGCTAAAGAGGAGAGTGAGGAGAAAAAAAGCGAAGGTGCGGTCCAAGAAAACCCCTTAACTGAGAATCAAGTTTCACCTCTCTCGACTACAGCCCAAGAGAAGGCAAATAATTTGTCTTCTTCCTCTCCAACGAAAGTAAAAACGGGAGATTTAGTTCCCCTTAATCAGGTTGATGTTCCCCCCCAGGTTATCGAGAAAATTAGCCCCAAGTACCCGCCCCAAGCTTTACGTTTCGGAGTGAAAGGCCAAGTCGTGGTGATGGCCTTAATCTCGGAAAATGGTTATGTTTTACAAACCCGTCTTTTACGCGGGTTTGAAAAATCGTTTGGGCTTAATGAAGCCACGCTAGAAGCCGTCAGGCAGTGGCGCTTTAAACCGGCCGAGAAAGATGGGGTTAAAGTAAAAGTCTGGAAACCAATCGCCATAACTTTCCAGGGTAAAGATATAAACCAGGAGGAAGACCCATGGAATTAAGTAAAGAGCAACAAGAACTTTACCAAAAAACAATGAAAGAAATTGAAAAGCAGTTGGCCAGTATAGATGAATACATCGAAGAGGAAATCAAAAAGTTGAAAGAGAGACTAAAAGAAGTCCAGGAAAAGAAAAAGGCCTTAAAGCACACTTATTTAGGGCTGGCTAAGTTGTTGGGAGTGGAAATTGAAGAAGAGGAAGAAGAAAAGAATATTCAAGAGGCCGTGGACTACAATCAAAAACAAGCTTAATTTAAGCAAGAAAAAATCTGATTAGTTTAATTTAAACTTGGACTTAAGGCTGGATAAATCTGATTGGAGGCGATGGGTAGAATTTTGTGAAAATTACCACGCTGCCCCTTCTTGTGACCCTTATTACTAGCGCACTTTTCGCTTACTAAATACGATTCTCCGGTAACTACCTGCTCCAGCGGTAAGTTATTTTGAGGAGAAATATATTTTCTCCCGGGGCCCTGAAAAGCTCACCTAAATCTCGTCCCAGTTTCAATTCTCCAGGGTAAGAGTAATCATTTCTGTCTTGAGTCCAGACCAGATAGAGAAAGGAACCAGGGCGATATTCCCAGCGAAGAACCATGGTTCCCCGTAATGATTTATAATTAAAATCAGGGTTGGAAAAGGTGAAAGGCGGGGCGGGACCCACCCCATCTGGATCGATTCGGTACTCATCATCAGAAAAGTCAACTACTCCACCATTCTCCTCGTAAATAGTGAATTCAGTGCTTTTTGGCCGGGCGAGCTCTTTAAATCGACTGTACTCACCCACGGCGATAAAGGGCTGGAGATAAGCCTGGAGGCTTAATTTGGGGGTGAAAATCCAATTAAGCCGGATTTCGGTCGATAAGACTTGTTGGTGAAGACGACCAAAAACGTATCTGGCTCCAAAAGTATCCGTCATCAAGGGGTCGTCAACTTTTCTTATCCATTGATATTGTGAAGTTTCCTCTGAATATTTCGGAGAGATAGAGAGGCTAAAATTGCTTCTTGGCTTCCATCTCAAGCCAAGGCTTTCCGAAAGGCTATAGCTCCTGATAGTTGGTCGTCGGTAGAAATTTGAGGAGGCAAAGAAGATTATTGGTTTTCGGGTATCTGAGGACAAACTCAAGTCAACTTCATAACCATAGGGAATCTTAACTAATGGGCCTCCGCGAGTTAAATTTTTGCTAATGGTATCTGGATTATAGGCCAAAAGGGAGTTAAAACTCCAATAATTAAGAAATTGCCCTTGGGCTAAGGCTAAAAAACCCTCCCAAATCTTGTTGCCTCCAAAATCGTAGGATTGAAAAGGACCGATTGCCACTATGGCTTCGCGGGTAATTTTCGTTGGATGGGGCCACAAATACCCGAGGATACAACTCCAATTAATCAAGTCGGATCCACCGAACTGAAATCCCGCATCATTGGGATCAAATCCTGGTGATAAAGCCCCTAAGGCAAAATTAATCCAAGTTCGCCCTTTTTGCTTGTTGACTTGGAAACGTCCTCCCCAACCTAGCAACGAGGTGGCGTTTTCTTTTAGTTGGAGATGAGAGGCATCGGGGCGTTGGAAGTAATGAAGTGAGGATTGTTGAATCTGGTAAATGGCGTCCGGTGAGCCATGAAGATAGGTTCCTCCAAGCCACCCACTCAGCACCCAGTTGCGTTCTTGGTCAAGAAAAGTCCAGCCATCCAGTGCCAAGGCAAAAGCTTTATCGGCAAGGAAAGTGCTCAATGATTGCGAGCGCAAATCGCGGACGACGCTAGTGGCTAGAATGCCCACCCCGCGGTGGCCCTGGTTAAATTCTTTCAAGGAACGAAACACTCCATAATAGGTTAATGGCTCAACTTCTTCCTGGATTCGCTGGCCTGATTGGTCAATTTGAGCATATTCGCGCGCGGTGAGGGCGCTGATTAAACTCATGTTCCAATTGCCGGCCATCTTGCCGGAAAGCTTAAAAGCACCGAGAATGGTGCTTCGATCGGGGCTTTTGACATAGCCTTCCTGGGTTACATCTCCCTGGGGGGAGCGGCCAATTCTTCGGCTATAAAAGAATGTCGGGCTGGGCCAATTGATATTAGCGTTATGGGCCACCCCGCCTCGACCGAATTCACTAAAAATATTGTTGCCTTCGATAAAGAATGGTCTTTTTTCCCGATAATAGGTTTCAAAAGCCGAAAGATTGATTACTGCCGGGTCAACTTCAACCTGGCCAAAATCGGGATTGATGGTGGCATCTAAAGTTAAGTTGCTTTTTAATCCCAACTTGAGATCCAGGCCAATATTTCCCAAGTATTGCTGGCCCGTTTGAAACGGGTTTCCTGGTTCTTCGGGAGAGAAGTGTGCTTGACCAACAGAATAGGGCCAAACTTCCAGGTGATATCCAGTTTTAATTCCCGAGATTCCTTCCAGTTGAGCAAACCGAGAGACATAGCCAACATCATCTTTGGGAACCCAGACAAAGGTGTTCCTTTCGTGTTTGCGTTGGATTCGGCGTTCGAAATTGACGCCCCAAACGTAGTGTTCTTGGGATGGGAAGCGAAGTTGGTCAAAAGGAATTTTTATTTCCACACTCCATCCTTGGTCGTCGATGTTAGTGGCCCATTCCCAGACGCCATCCCAAGTAGAATCGCGGTTGACGTCATTGTATAGAGTCCAATCACAAATAGAACCAGCGGGATTGACGGCGAACATGTACCCGGAACGACGATCAAAATAGGGATCCACGGCCAAGATAAACCAATCTGATTCAACGAAATCATCTCTTCGCCCCAGGCGGGCGGTGATTTCTTGGGGGGAGGAATCATAAAGTCGGGCGGCCACATAAAGGGCCTCATCATCATAGGCAATCCAAACTTCAGTCCTCTCGGATGGCTCGCCGCCATCTACCGGGTCAGATTGGGTGAAATCATCGACTCCCCTTTGTTGCCAAACTTCTTCAGTTAGCTGGCCGTCAATAGTTAGGGGAGATCTGACTCGCGTGGCCTGAATGACTTTCTCCTTTTGAGGAGAGGGGGAAATTAAAGCGGCTCTTATTTCGAAAGCGCTCATTGCCAAGAAGAAAAGAATTAAGGCTAACTGGAAGTAAAAGTTTTTCCGGAAAATGCTGGTCATCTTTAACTCCTTTCAGTTAACTCCGGGGTAAATGATAAAACGAGACTATCTTTAAAGGAGGGTCTCATGTTCTTGTTGTTGTTTTTGGTAACTTGACTTTGAACCAATTAAAATTTTTCTTTCTGATTAAATAACTAAATGATTGTTTATTAGCTTTTAACTAAGGGCTCTTTTATAAAAACGCAGAAATTCACCAAAAGGTTGTCTCTTTTTATTTTAATTATCTTCTTTTTTTGAGGTGAAATAGAGAAAAGCGTTTTTGAAGATCTTTAAACACATCGGTTGTGAATTAGGAAATATTGAGAAGTTTGTGGCTACAGAAGGTTTGAAAGGAACTCTCCAGGAACTTTTTCGCCAAGGAATTTATTTGATTCCTCAGGACTTCCGAGGAGAAAAAGAGCTGGGGCAATTTTGACTGCCCAACTCATGGTCAAAGATGCGAGTTTTAATTTAGGTAAAATCAACAAAACGTGATTTGCTTCCCCCCGGATATCAATTAGAGGCCTTGGGAAGGCTCCCCTCAGGCTGGCGAATTGCTAAGAATTTAATTTTTTTTAAACCAGCCCACTTTTTCCATTACTTGACGGATCATACCTGAGCTAGGTCCATCACTTCGGGCTACACACACTCCTGCTTGACCTTGCACAGCTTCCTGGATTTCGGCGACATCGCGATGGGTAAACCCGGGACAAAGCAGGATGGAATGGACACCTTCGTTAGCAGCCAGCTCGCGGGCCACTTGGACTGCCTCTTCTTGGGTGCGGACAACTTGGACAAAGAGTTGGTAGAGACCGGTTTCAATGAGAGCTTTATGCTGGTTTTTGTCGGCATCCGGGGCATGAGCCAGAAAAAGCGCTTTAAATTTTTCCATGACGTGTTCCTCCTTAAACATTAACTTACGAAATTATAAAATTATTTCATCGAAAGAACAAAGAATAAAACTTCTTGACCAGCTTTCTCAGATATGTGACCACGTGTGATTTAGGATTTTAGCTTTTTCAATTTAAACTTATTATTGATCAAGGAAAAATTTAAAAATAAAAGAATTTAACTAATAAGACATAGAGTAATAATAAAATATTTTTCGTCATAGAGCCCCTCTTCCCTTGTCTTTTCAGATTAATTTGTGATAAATTCTGCATTATCGAGAGAGAAGAAGCATAGCCATCAACTTAAATTGTGAATTGAGGAAAGGTTTGGTGGAGTTTTAAAAATAAATATTTATTAAGAATAAATGTAAAAGTGGAATTAATATTAATTGCAAGTAGTTATAAATTAAGCGAAAAAGGAAGGAAAAGGAGGGAATTCATGAGCCGAAACCGGGTAATTAAAATTCTCTTGCTTATACTTATCTTTGTTTTTGGAGGAATGGCTTTTTTAGTGGCTGCTCAACCAAGAAAAGTAGAACCAGTTCGGATGGAGAAACTTTCCCCGCGGCTTTATCAAATTTTAGGTGGCCGAGGAGCAAATGGAGGATTTTATGTGGGTGATGATGGAGTCTTGGTTATTGATGCCAAAATGACTAAAGAGTCGGTTGAACAAACTCTAGCTGAGATAAAAAAAATTACTACCAAGCCCATTAAGTATTTGGTCAATACCCATAGTGATGGTGACCATGTGGCTGGAAATCGCTTTTTCCCGCCTAGTGTTCTTATTGTGGCCCATGAAAATTGTCGTCGAGAGTTCTTTCACCCTCGCCGGGATGGCCAGCCTTCAGAATGGACTAAGCCAGAACTGGCTCCTTTCGTGCCTTCTTTAACTTACCAGCAAAAGATGACTATCTACTTAGGTTCTCAAGAGGTGGAGTTATGGTATTTTGGAGTGGGCCATACCACTGGAGACACGGTTGTTTATTTTCCCGAAGAAAAAATTGCTTTTCTTGGTGACCAAATTTTTATCGGCCGCCCACAGTTGATTCATGCCTATAAAGGAGGAAATTCTTTTGAACATGTTAAGACGCTACGTCGAATGTTAGATACTCTAGAAGCCCAGCTTTTTTGTAGTGGCCATGCTCAACCTGTCGATCGTCAAACGATAGAAGAGCATATCAAGGCAATGCAGAGTTTCCAGAAAAAAATAATTAGGCTTATTGACCAAGGATTGAGCCTGGAAGAAATAAAAACTAAATTTACAGACGAAGAAAGCCGGCTGGTCGAAGTGGTGGTTAATGAAGTTCAAGCGATGAAGAAGGAGAAGAAATGAAGATGATGAAGGAAGTGGAAAATCCTCAAAGATAGATAACATCCTTTTCTTCGTTCTTCCTTTTCGGGTAAATTTAAGTGCTACATAAAAAGTTAAGAAGACAACTAGAAGTTAAAAATAAAAGCCGCCAAAAAAGAAACCTCAATTAGAAATTTTTTCTTGACATTTTCGTCTAAATTCTTACCATTTTCTTTCAAATGAAAGAGATTATTTCTTATATAGCTTCAAAAAGCATGATAATGTCTAGCCCGAGCACAGGGACTAAATATTAAGGTCCCTGGGTTCGGGATCCTTCCTTAACTATCTCCCTGTTTTTTTTATTATCCTTAAATTCTGTTTGGAGGTCAGCAAGAGATGAAAACTATTTCTTTAATTAATACTAAGATTAAAAAAGGAGAAGCGGTGGTGGTTACGGCGGAGGAAATGACGGAAATTGTTAAATCTCTCGGGCCTGAAAAAGCGGCCCAAGAAGTTAATGTGGTCACCACCGGAACTTTTGGAGCCATGTGCTCATCGGGAGTTTGGGTTAATTTTGGCCATTCTGATCCACCGATTAAGATGAGTAAAGTTTGGTTGAATGATGTCGAGGGTTATGCAGGAGTAAACCCCTTGTTGATTGGGGAGTTAAAGCTGTAACCTTAACCACTTTTCAGGCGCTAACGGGGGCTGGTCTAAGGGGTGTTTCGGCTCTATCTATTGCCGATAACATCCTGCCCTTTATCAAGAGCGAAGAAGAAAAAATTGAAAGGGAAACAAAGAAAATTTTCGGCCAGTGGCACAACACACAATTTTTTCCTGCTGAAATGAATTTTCTTGTTAATTGTGCTCGAGTCCCGGTAAGAAATGGCCACCTCTTGAGTGTAGCTGTTGAGTTAGCACGGCCTTTCGAAATAGAAGGGGTTGTCGAGAGGTTACGATCGTTTTCTGGTTTGCCCCAAGAGCTGGGTTTGCCCCTGGCTCCTCGTTTTCCTGTTTCTGTCAGAAGTGAACAGGATCGACCCCAACCCCGCTTTGATCGAGAAGCAGGCATTGGTTCACTGGCAGCGGGAATGGCGGTGGCTATCGGGAGGGTGAGAAAAAAGGGGAAATTTTTGTTGTTTTTTCTTTTAGTCAATAATCTCAGCCGTGGGGCAGCCGGAGCTTCCATTCTTAATGCTGAGTTAGCTTTATCATTAAATAAAATTTCTCGGGGAAAGCAAAAGCAAATCTAACTAGAAAGAAAAAAGATGCTCAAAATAATTAAATTTGGTGGAGGGTGTTTCCAAGATGCTAACTCTATGGATTTAGTTCTGAATATAATTCTTCAAACACAAGAGAAAAGAGTAGTTGTAGTTTCCGCCTTAAAGGGGATAACCGACTTATTGGCCGAAGCTATCAGAAAAATCTTGGCAGAAAAGGCTGAAGTTTCTTCTTATATCAATGAAATAAAAGATGTTCATCTTTCCTTTACCAGCGGTTATCCGCCGGGAACGATTATCTTTATCAATTCGAAAGGCAAGAGGGAGGGCATCAAAAGTGTGGCTTGTAATCAAGAAATTGGCCTTCTTCTTCTTGAAGGCCCTGGGGTTGGATACAAGCCTGGAGTCATCGCCGAGATTGGGGAGATTCTCGCCACGGAGAAAGTTAACATTTACTCTATCCTTACTTCCCAAACTTGTCTAAACTTTATTCTTCATCAACAAGATTTATCGAGAGCTTATTTAGCCTTGGCCAAGCTTAAACCCCGAATAATCTCCCACCTTAGGTGTGATAACAAAATGGCTCTAGTGGGTGTAGTAGGCGAAGGGCTTCGGGTGGAAAAAGGAATTTTTGCGCGTGTTTTTTCCGCGATTTCCCAAGTAGGAGTCAGTGTTGAGTTGGTCTCTGCTGGGGCATCAGAAGTAGCCTGCTATTTTTTGGTGAAGAGAGAATATCTGCGTCAGGTTGTTGCCGCTATTCATCGTGAGTTCTTTCCTTGATTTAACTAAAGAAGTTTATAAACTATCTATCGTTGGCAATTACAAGAATAATAATTATGGATGGTCAGCTATTGATTTAAGCCCGCTTTTTCAAATGAAAGTTCAGAATGCCTAATTGGGAATAGGGAAGAGAACCAACTATTTAAGTTATGGCTGGCTAGTCTGGCGGGCCACAATTAAAATCGTGGCCGCCAAGGGGAAATAGTGGCGTTCACTTTCCCCAAGGTTAACACGTTTTAAGAAAGCAGAAAGACCGCCTTTTCTTAAAAATTCCTGGCTCAAGCGGTAGTGGTTCTTGCCCGCTAACCTTTCGATAGCCTGGCGGAGAAAAGCACCCCAACGGGAAGGTTTATCCCAGGGGTTTTCAAAGTCCAAGATTAAAATAATCCCCTCGGGACGGAGGATTCTTAATGCTTCATTAATGACGATTTTTCTTTCTTCCTCCGGCTTTTCGTGGAGGGCAAAGGAGAGAATGGCTGCCCCGAATGATGAATCTCTAAGGGGGAGATGGCAGGCATCTGCCACTAAAAAACTTTGGATTTTGCTTTTCTTTGAGGCGTGGTGAATCATCCCCTTGTCCAGGTCGAGACCGAAACTAGGGATTCCTAAAGCTTGCAAAAATTTGACCTGAGTTCCTGTGCCACAACAAATGTCGATGGCCGGGGCTAGTTTATATTGATGAAGCACGTGGGCTACTCTTTTTTTACAATTCATCAAGAATGGTTCTAAAAAAAAGTCATATAACTGGGCCATTAAGTTAGTTTGGCCACTCATTTCACTTTTAAAATTGCCCCTGAATTTTTTTTTATCATTAAAATCAGCAATTTCATCCTGAGAAAGTATTTATTTAGTTTGACCGTTCTTGTCGGCCTTTATTTACCAGGAAAGTCGAGTTTTTCCCTGAAGCGGTGCTCACAGTCAAGGCAGATGAATTCTTTTTTTTGCTTTTTTCTCGGGCTTTGCCGGTGAGCCTTCAGTAACCAACTTATTCCCGCGACCAGAACTAAGATGAGGATGACCGGGTGAAGCTGAAGGAGAAAAAAAAGAAAAAGAACCAACCCGAACAGCACAAAAACGAGGATGAGGACCACGGAAAAAGGGTAATCCCGGCTGAATTCTTTCTCTGCTTCGGCTACATTTAAAGAACCGCATTGAGGACAAGAAATAGCTGGAGGCACTTCTCCTTGGTTCATAGATAAATTATAGGGGGAACTAAAACGAAAAAACAATAAATGACAATGATCTTCATTGTTTTGTCTATCCCTGCTTAAATGTCTTCGGGCCTGGGAACAGGGAGGTTTGCTGCGTCGCATAATTTCTTCAACTGCGAAAGGCTAAAGGGATTGTCGAAGTCATAAAATGTGGAATAAGGTTGGCCCAAAAGATCTATAACCTCCTGTGTCTGTGAGTCAAAAGAAGGAAGGATATTCCGGCTGATTTCATCCCATGGAGCTCCGGAAAGCTTGAGAGTCATAAAGCCCGAGAGCAATCCTTTATGTACCCAAAGTGCTCCGAGACTGTTTGACTGGATTAAAGACCTGGCACGGCTGATTTTCTTTTCACCAACATCATTAAGGATGTTAAGGTATTTTTGGTGGAGCACCCATTCGTTAAGAAGGCGTGCGATCTCGCCGGGAGTGAATTTTTTCCAAAAAGAAACATCTGCATCATTGGGGATAAGGCTGCCGATCACAAAGGCCCCGGCGTTGTAACCGGAGATACTTTTTTCCGCGCAGATACGCAAGGCCCCCTTGAGAAGCCGTGCCTTCCGGTCTGCTGAAAGACAGGCAAATGCTGCCTGGTTGAGGAAATGAGTACCCAGAGTTGAATCAAAAAGCCGATGCACAATGATTTCGCTTTTCCGGTCGAAGCAGCGGTTAACAAATTTGGATGCTTTTTGTTCATTCTTTCCCAGCTTGCCGAAACGGACGGCATGTCCGAGATCCTGAAGGCTCTCGAAATCTTCTGCGTCAACGTTCTCCCGTATATTACGGTAATCGCTGTAGGTTTTAGCCAGATTTTCGAAACGTATTCGCTCGTCAGGGGAAAATTTTATTTCTTCTCCAGCCATGAAACGGAGGAGACGTGCGGGAGCGAACCGGGCTTTTCCCACATAAAGCGACCCGAACGCACTGGAAAGAGTAACCCATGACCCTTCCGGAATTTCCAATCCTTCCCTGTTGATAAGCAGGCCTTTTTCATGATCTATGCTCACACCGTATTCTTCGAGGTTAATCAGAGCGGGAATGCCTAGGCTTTGGGCTGATGAGACTACGTGGATAGCAAGAGGACTCAAGCTGCAGATTCCGTCAAATTCTTGCATTTCAATGGCATCCATAGGTGTGAACCTTTCCTTAATCAGGATAACATTTGTATCTCTTGACTTTTCTCGTAATTTCAGAGCATTCTCTGAGGAAAAAAAGATACGGCCAATCACGGCAGAACGCGGGAGCACAGATGTGCCGCGGCAAAAAGGAGTGAGCGAATGAAAAGACTTCAGGTCAATGGCGTCTGATTCAATCTGCCGAACATGGTAGGGTTTTATGAGCTCTCGGACTCTCTCCTCTGGTATTCGGCCGCTCCTGTGCATATCTATAACGGCTGTTATCATACCTGCTCCGGACATCTTTGCCTGGTTTACTTGCAGGATAGTGAAGGTTCCCTTGACTCCGGTGAATTCGACCATTACCGGTGATTGGAAAATATTCTCAAGCTGGAAAATTCTGTCCCAGCAGTGATAAACAGCGGGAAATTCCCGTCGGCTTTCTTCGCGAGTCTGAAAGTGGCGTTCCTCGGGTTGAAGGCGACCTGTCATCAAGTCTTCCCCGAAGATCGTCCGTCCGAACTGAAGGAAAAGACCTGTGCCTAATCGGGGATGACGGCTGTATATGACGCCAGCATAAGAGGTCCTATCAATGACGCTACAGACCATTCGTTGGAAAATGATTGCAGGACGGTACAATTCCCGGGTCATAAAACTGCGGAGAACATCCAAATGATCCTGGTAGTAGTCATAGGCCTTTTTGAGAAAAAACAGAAGCTGACTCCAAGCGCTTGTGAGAAGCTCTGGCCTGCGGACGGCAATCTCGGATTCCATCTGTTCAGCCAATTCAGTGTTTTGCTGGATGGAGAGAAGGGCTTTTCCCTGAATATCAAAAGGATGGAAAGCCTCTCGATCAAGATTTTCCAGAATGGTCTTGCGGTTGTTGAAACGGATTCGGGCCGCACCGGCCTTACCGTATCTTTGTTGAAGCCCGGGAAGCATATCTGGAACAAATCCGACGTTAAGGTAGGTGGGCATAAATCCCGGCAGGTATTCAGGCAAAGCGGAGCGCATGGCAATGAGTAATGGATTTTCAGGGTCTTCGAGTTTTCGTCCACTCAGGATCTCGAGATTCCGGACAATGGCTCTGACCAGAGGTTCCCGCTCTTCTGGCGGCAGCGAGTAGGCTGAAGCTGTGAGCAGGCAAAAGTCCGCTGTGGCGATACCTCGCTTGGAAAGAGCCAGAAGGATTGCGCCTTTGTTACTGATTTCGGTTTCAGAATAAGTGCTGGATGTCGTGTAGGGGACGACGTACTCGTTTTCAATAAGCTTATCTCCAGTAAAACGGGTCGAAATTTTATCAAAAGCTTTTTTAGTTTTTGTTTTTAAACGGCGTGCGGCCGCAAGGCTTCCATGGCGGGCAGCAAGAATAAGACTGAGATGCTCTATCGCCCGGGGAGAATCCGGCGGATTCAGTTCGCGTACGTCATAGTCCCTAACCCTTATGGTCTTCTGTTTATTGTCTTCCGTCAGAAAATCCACTTCTGGCGGAAGATACCCGGGCAGACGCTTAAAGCGGATTCCCTTCAGCCTGTGTTCTAGGTTCGAAAGAATCAGCCGGGCACTTGTATACTCTGACCTGATCTGAACGATTTTTTTTGCCATGAAAATTCCCAGTCGCTTTTATTATACATTTGTGAGGGTATGAGGGTCGAGGGAAAATTCTTGTGAGAGATTTCTCATAATCTATGGCTTTTGTGGCGAAAAGGCTCTCTTTTTTTTGAAATGTTTGTATATTTTTGTTTTTTCTGTATTTCTTCAAATATGTGTGTCAGAATAAAACCAATGAAAGGAAGATCAATGAGACAATCAAGATGGAATTATACGGCTTTTATTTTTTTGTTTTTAGGACTGGTTTTGTCATTTGCAATAGGGATGGAATGCGGCCAGAACGATCCGGCTGAGAAGCTCCTGGGAGAATGGGTGGTCGCTGACAAATACGGTAAAGGGGAGGGTGAAGCAGAATTCAGAGCTGACATGACATACACCCTAAAGGAAACCCATTCGGACGGGCTGACTGTGATCCACGATGGAGAATACAGGCTCGATCCATCCAAGGAACCCTGTTCTGTTGACTTATGCGTGGGCAAATTCAACAACGCCGGTTCGGAGTGGGTCACAACTTTTGGGATTCTGAGGTTTATTTCTGATGATGAGGCCGAGATTCACTTTAATCCGAATGGACAACGGCCGGACTCTTTTGAGAGTTCTCCCCCTGATTATATTCACAAGCTGACGCGCAAGAAATAATATTTACCTGGTACTTTCTGTCAGTTTTTCTTTTTTCTTCTTCTTGGGCGGTGGTGGCGGAGACGTTGAGACCGGCTTGAGATCGTCTAGTTCAATGACTGCCTTATTCCACCATTTAGGGGTTTGTATCCGGTTGATCTTTCTTGTTTCCGGATTGTAGATGCGGAAGTGATTGTATTTGACAAGGAGGTCATCCCCCAACTTCCACCAGGCATTGACAACGGAGTTGGCGTGATTGACTGAAAAATCCGTAAGAAACTGCCTGGCCTTTTCAAGGTCCTTTTTAAAGAGCTTTAACGCTGCTTCATCTATGATAGGGATATTTTGAAAAGCGAGCCCTTCCCATTTTTCCTGTGCTTTTTTAACGTCCTCTATGGCATAAGAATAGACTACCTGGGTGTGGAAATCTACATAATCCGAGGCCCATCTGGCGGAGTCTCTGTTGAAAACGAAATGGTCTCCCACCTGGAATGATTTTGGGAGTTTAGTAATACCGCAGTAAAGCGGCATATAACAAGCCGTATCCTGGGCACCAAAAGAAACCCATAAAATGCCTCCTATGGGATTGGGTAGCCATCCCCTACACTGGGTAATGGTTGTGTATTCCACATTGTTAACGCAGATACAGCGCGGGCCGTTGTATCTTTGTTTGTCCACCTGAAATCCTTTGAAGTAGTTTGGGTTGGCAAAAGGGCCTCCTTTGATACCTTTGGCGGGATCAAACAATGTTCCTTTGTATTTATCCCTGGTAATGGCCATGACATCCTGGAGAGAGATTTTTTTATCCGGTTTTACGGAAAAAGGGAGGTCCATGTCTTCTGTGTCCGGCCCTAAATTAAGAGAGGGAGCGACAATGTTATAAAAACGCCACAACCTGCCTCTTCTTCCCTGGGAACTGAGGGCGCTTCCCGGAGAAGGTGAATAAGCTTTCTTCCAGGAAAAAGGCTCTCCGCTTTCCGGGTCATAATAGCCGTTTTCAATGGCATAAGAGATGACATTGGAAGAGGCCATGAAAAAGTCCTTATTTTCCAGGTCGATTTCGCCGATACGCGATTCATTAGGGCAAACACTCACATGGTCATCAGGAACTCTTTGAGCACACCACACCGCACCTGGTTTACCGCTTTCGGGTGTCCAAAGGGGGCCGACAGGCATGATTTCGAAAATCCAAACTTCATTCGGGTCAGCGACAGCTAGCATTTCACCGCCGTCATTGAATCCATATCCATAAGTCGTGCTCAGCTCCCCCATGATTTGAATAGCTTCTCTTGCGGTTTTGGCCCTTTCCATGGCCACGAGAGTGAGCATGGTAATATCGAATTTCGCTGAGGGTGTCGGGTTTCTCATCTTTCGCTGACAGCCGATAGTGGATTCTCCTATTGCTACCTGGTTCTCGTTCATGTAACCGAACATGCCGTGAATGTAAGCATAGGTGTGGGGAACCTGGGGAATATCCAGCCCTGTATAATCATCCTTGTATCTTTCCCATTTTACTCCTTGTTCAGGAGGCCAGGTTCTGTACTGGTTTATATGATAGATTTTGCGGACCTCACCTTCTTTATGATCAGCGGCCGGGACAAACCGGAAAGTCCAATCGCACATACCGCAGTCACAGGTGTGTGTGGTCATGGTCGAACCATCGGCCGAAGCCTTTTTCCCCACCAGGATGGATGTACATCCTTCCCAGTATTCGTAAGCATTCAGATTCTCCTTTTCATAATCCGGTGCCTGATTGGCAAAAGAGCTTAAGAGGGCAAAGACTGTGATAAGCACACCAATAAGGAGAAGGATCCTTTTAGAGCTCATTTTTTTCCTCCTTTTTCATAAATTTAAGGTAAAAAGCTTAATAACCTGGATAACTAACAAGTCAAGGTTGTTGTGTTATGGCGAAGAACAAAGTGATGAAGCAATCTCATGGTGACAAGGGAGCATAAGCTAGATCTGAATTTAACATTGGCTTTCTTTAATGTTAAAAAAATGGCGATTAAAATGAAAGTAAAAACTTGGCCAAAAAAAATTTCATTTGTCATTTTAATAGAAAGCATGTATGTCCTTAAAATCAAAAGAAAAAAATGTTCATCGCCATTTTTTTATGAAGTGGTGGAGAGAATCATCGTGCAAATAAAAAGCCTTATTTTTTTGGTTTTTTATTCAGCAACTCTTCTCTGACCATGGTATGTCCGCATTTTGGGCATTTCATATCCGTGCATTTGACACCCCTTTGGTGCGGTATTTTTGCGCCGCATTTAGCACAAACACAATACCCTCCTGGGCCAAAAGCGCCGCCTCCTTTAAGACCGCGCCCTCCGCCCCGGCCTAAGCCCCTGCCGTCTCCAGCATTCTTTTTGTCTTTAAAGTTCTTCATTTTTTCTTCCTATCTTATTCCCCTTTTTACACTATTCCAGGTCTATTCTCAAATCTATAGTTTTGTCCAGACCTTTCGCCTCAACTTTAGTGCGTTCCAACTCTGAGAGGCCCCGTTCTTTAATTTGTAATCGGACGCCAATTCGTCCTCTTTAATTATGCCGTCAAAATAATAATTTTTGATTTTCTTAGGATGTTCCTTTTCGAGTCTGGTATTTTCTTTTTCCAGAAAATAAAAGCACAGATCAATTCTGAGGAGATTCGGTTTGGTTTTATTCAACGGGTCCTTGGCATTTCCTGCCTTTTGCTCCCCCTCTTGTTGGACGTAAAGGATCGTCCGTTTAATATCCCGGTCTCTTTTTTGTCTTTGTATTTAAGCTCTTTAAGAAGTCACTCCTTTGCATCAGGAAAAAACAATGAAAAGATAGTGCGTTTTTCAAACCAAGTTAACACAATGGTTATAGCGGCCTATCTGTATTTAAATCATAAATTGGTTTTCAACGCTTCAATGATTTGTTTTATTCTGTTTATATCTACTGGTTTCTCAAGATAATCTATAGGATTTAATTTTTGTGCTTGATCTTTGATATCTTTCAGCGCAAAACCGGTCATAAATACAATGGGGATTTTCTTTTTTAACAGGATTTGTTGGGCAGCCTCGACTCCGTTCATGCTGCCTGAAAGCCGGATGTCCATCAAAATAAGATCTGGATTCTCCTTGAGTGCGATGTCAACGGAATTCTCGCCTTTGGCCACCGGGCCAAGCACTTTCACCCCAAGATCTTCAATATCCAGCTTCAGGCTTTTCGCTGTCAATACCTCATCTTCCACAACGAGCACCTTGAATGGCTTTATCATCTTTTAGACTCTCGGTGTGTACAATTCTTTCTCAATCACAATCCGGCACTTTAATCCTTTTTTATTTGTAAAAGTGATCTTACCCTCCAATTGATGCCTGACCAGCTCTATTACTGTTTGCAATCCCAAATGGCTGTCTTTTTCCACATCAAAACCTTCGGGGAATCCTGCGCCATTGTCGGAGACTTCAATGATTAGCCTTTTTTGAGCATCCTTTTTTAATACCACACAGATTTTTCCCTTCTTTTCGGCAGGAAACGCGTGGTTCACCGCATTGGTGAGCAGTTCATTCAATATCAATCCAAGCGGATTAGCCGCATCAATTGAGACGTATATATCTTCAGGTGCATCAAAATGGAATTGAATTTTATCAGCTTCCGAAAGAAAACTTTGCCGGAGCCCAGAAATTAAATCGTTGAAATAGGATTTCAGGTTCAACGAAGACAAATCCTGTGATTCGTATAGTTTTTGATGCACCAGAGCCATTGAACGAATTTTCATTTCAATATCCCGGAATGAGGCTCTTACCGTTTCATCGGGCATAGTTCGCGCCCTGAGCCGCAACATAGCGGAAATCACCTGCATGTTGTTTTTGGTCCGGTGATAGAGTTCGCGGAGCAGCAATTCTTTTTCTTGAAGCTCTTTTTGAATTTGTTCTTCGGCTTTTTTTTGTTCCGTGATGTTTTCGGAAATAACCAAAACGCCGCGCCGGCCTTTTCCAATGTTGATTGGATATTTCCCTGTCCTAAACCAGATCTGTCTGCCCTGACTGTCCGTTCCAGGTTCGATCATATGTTTGGACTGACCGGTTTCAATTACCTCTTTATCACTAGCCAGCCACTTCTGGATCTGTTTCGGATCTGCCCCGAACCGGCGATGCAGGTCGGATTGGTGTTGACCAATGACATCTTCAACAGACAGGTTATAGAAGGCTGCCATGACTTTATTGGCTAACAGAATTCGGGAGTCTTTATCCTTGACAAATATGACAGCCGGATTGGTATTGAGCACCTGACGCAGCAGGTATTCATTTTGTTTTAACAGCTCTTCGGCGCGCTTGCGTTGGGTGATATCAGTGAATACTGTTGCAAATTTTCCTTTCTCCGGACAATATACCGAGATATGGAAATATTTTTTCATCGGCGGAAAATATTCTTCGAATGTCACACTTTTGCCCGTTTCTGCCACCTTTGCGAAAATATCAAGAAATGGAGCTTCTTTTGTTCGGTATAGTTCTGTTGCCAATTTTCCTATGGCATATTTGGGTTTTATATTGAGATGTTTTTCAGAAGCTGGATTCGCTTCAATTATTCGATAATTAATTGCTTTCCCTCTCTTGTTATAGATAACTTCATGGAGATAGACACCTTCTGTCATTTCTGAAAATAGCAAGCGGAATTTTGCCTCGCTTTCCTTCAGCGCCATTTCCACTTTCTTCCGCTCGGTGATATCTCGTGCAATTCCAAGAACTACAGTTTTACCTTTGATTTTTACAGGATAAGTTCGAATCTCCACTGAAACTTGACTGCCGTCTTTACGATTTAAAGTGAATTCATCCGGTCCGGTACCTTTACCCTGAAGGTTTTTCGCTAAAAGCTTAGACGCTTTAAGTAATTCTTTCGCAGATAAGAGATCAAGGTTTAGAAAACTTTTCCCTATTACTTCTTCTTTTTTATATCCAACTAAATTTTCGGCAGCTTTGTTTCCATCAATGAAATATCCTTTAAGGTCACTCAGGTAATAAGCATCCGGTGCATATTCAAACATGATCTTAAGTCTTTCTTCTGAGTTTTTTAATTCCTCTTCTGCTCGCTTGTGCTCGGTGATGTCGCGTGTATTTGAAAGAAACCCATTTATAGAAGGATTATTGAGTTGGTTAGTACTGATACCTTTAAGAATTCTCCAAGTTCCATCTTTATGTTTATATCGGCAAATTGTACTTAAAGGCTTTTCAGGATTTTTAAGTATCTTTTCAAAACCTTTGGTAACTACTGGAAGGTCCTCGGGATGGACAATTGCAGCGCTCGGTTTACCAATTAGTTCTTCAGGCTTGTATCCCAGAATCCGTTGAACTGAGGGACTAACATAGGTAAGGATACCTTTTTTATTAACTATCTGAATCATATCCAATGAATTTTCTATCAATGTACGGAATTTTTCTTCACTTTTCTTCAGCGCCATTTCCGCCTGCTTGCGCTCGGTGATATCCAGCAGGGAGATCACACTTTGCTTAGTGCCGGGAATCATGGCAATAGAAAGAATAATATTTCTGATTTCTCCTTTGGCATTGATCAGGCGAACTTCATATTTTCTTTCAACTGACTTAGGATTTTCTCTGTGCGCCTTGAGCCGGCTCAGCATCAACGGCAAATCTTCTTTGTAAACGAATTCGGTCCAGCTTTTCCCGATAAGCTTGGCGGGGGAATATCCAGTAATTTTCTCACATTCATTGTTTGCAAGGACAATTGTTGTGTCTTCGTCAACGATTACGGTTGCTGTTCCGGTGGCTTCAAAAACGGCTTTGTACTTCTGCTCGCTGCTTTCAATAATCTGTTCCGATTGGGCGCGTAGTTTCAAAAATGAATTTATCCGTGAGCGGAACTCGGCTTTCCCGACGGGCATCCGGATAACATCATCAAAACCTTTGTTCAGCCAGGGTTCAGCCGGAGCTTTTTCAGGCAATAAAGCCAGAAGTGGAAGAAACGGCTTGGCTGATTCTTTTATTTCTTTCAGGAATGAACAGACCTTTAGGCCGGTTACTTCGTCAACCAGAACAGCATCGGCTTTCTTTGCAAGCTCCATTTTGTTGGCGCCGGTAAGTTTTTCTACCCGGTATCCTTCCTTTTGCAGTAAATCGGCAAGCAGATTGTAATCGGCCGGGTTTTTTACCGAAAGAAGAATTGTTCTCTTTTTCATAACGCTCAGTTCCGTAATGTATTTTTTATTGGTGACCCGGACAATAATCCGAGCTACTTAATTTTTGAATTTCAATCTTATGCAAATCTATTACACGGGATTGCGATAAAGTTCTGTCCAAATAAATCACCCCGTCAGCCAAGAGGGCCAGCGCGGAGTCTTTATTCATTTCAATGGGGTCGTAAAGTAACAAGGCAGTGCATTTAATGGATTGGAAATAATTAACAAAGACTAGCAGGTGTTTGTGGCATTGATCATCGTTGATTGAAAGGAAACTTAGTAAGGTAACCGAATTTGGCATCCGAATCAAATGCCCGGATAAATTGTGAAAATCTTCTGGGATAGCACAAAGACAATTATTCATTTTTTTAAAAGACAGGAATTTCATTTTTGTGGTAGTGGCAAACTTCTCACAATTCCCCGCAATTTCCGCCTCTCGGCATCCTAGAATGAGCTTATCACGGGAAAGAGAAGGGGTCAAGGGTAAGACAAAAAACGAAAACGACAAAATAGGCAAAATACTCACCTATTAAAAAAGCCTGCCCTCGAATGAGCAAAAAATAGCAGCCCAGGCCCTCAGAAATATTCCCCTATCTCCTTGGTTGCTATCAGGAGTTCTTGTGAAACCACATAAGGGGGAGGAGGTCTCTAGGCAACGAAGGTCAGCTTGAGGTGCTTGATGATTCTCTCCACCAGGCGTAGTTGGTGATGAAGGCGATGATGCGGATATGGCTGCTACCCCTGGTCTTGCAGGAATTCTTCTTGGATTCCGAGGCTTTGCCTGATTACTTTTCATGATTTTTTCTTTGTTCAGGTAGACATCTAACTGGTTTTTGGCCTTTTCCGGCCGTCTCTGCGGCTTGGGGTGTGTTTTGTCTGCCAGATTAATGCTTCCCCCAAACCTATTTTTAAAATACTTTATCATTTTCTTTTCTTTGGCGAATTTGAAAATGGTTCTAGATATGTTCGAGTACTCAAGACAACTTTCTCTCTTGAAAATTAAACATTGCGATACCCAAGAAAATCGGCTGCTTTTGTTTTTCGGGTAAATATAATAATAAAAAAAATTTAGCGGATTAGCGGTCAAGGTTTAGAAAGAGAATGATGAAAGCCGAGGTGTCGTAAAGACCATGGATAAGAATAGTCACCCAAAGATTTTTGCCGCTCAGCAGGTAAAACAGGCAGAAAATGAGCCCGACAATAGTGGTTAATATTACTCCGGCTAGGCCTTGGTAGGAATGCCCTAGCCCAAAAAAAACAGAACTTAAGAGAATGGCCAGACCTAGGGAGAAGGGCTTTTTAGCTCCCAGCTCTTGCAAACGGTTGAGAAAGAAGCCGCGGAAAATCATTTCTTCACCAAAAGCCGCCGTTGTCCAAACAACGAAGAGGACAAAAAGCAAGGCCAAGAGATTTCCCCGTACCGGGTCGAAGCGACTGGTATCAGGTTCGGTTCCCAACCAACCAGAGATTAAAGGCTTAATAACTAGACCAATAACCAGGTGAAAAGTGATGGTTCCCCCAATGGCCCAAGCCAGAGTTTGGGGCCAGCTCTGGGGAGGGTGAAACCCAAATTCTTGCCAGGAACTCTGGCGAAGCTTGAGGAAGAAATGGATGAGGAGCCAAGAGCCAATAATACTCATCAAAATGAGAAATGGATTTTCCGTTTGAGTGCCACTAAGAAGAAAACCTCCACCGACCACAAATACGGCCAGTAATTCGAGAAAAGTAAGATGGCGGGGATAGTTATGGTTATCAGGAGATAGTTTTGGTGGAGATGATGAAAAGTCTGGCGAGGGGATAGGGCTTTGTTCCGTCATGGGTTATTTATTTTTTCCTTCCAAGAGGGTTCTTTTTGCCCCCAGAGATTTTACCAATTAAAGACGATAACACTGCATTATTGAAATAAATCGCTTTGAAATCAAGCAGAAATTTGCCGTTAAACCATTGCCAAACCTGTGGTGACGTGGGTAATAGCCATTACCTTGAATAATAAATATTGGCTGAACAACAAAATGAAAACTGGGGACGCTGAAAACTGGGGACGCAATACATATTTACCTGTTTTTGCAGGGGAAAAAACTGGGGACGCAACATGAAAAACTGGGGACGCCAAAAACTGGCCAAAAACTGAGATTTTTTTTGATGATTAGTGGAG
>Ga0190349_1000195_pt1 | contig 21114 bp, 18 predicted proteins | sample 48721378_MG_FD_179798 | JGI IMG/M metagenome (GOLD analysis project Ga0190349, IMG submission 179798) | Hydrothermal vent microbial mat bacterial communities from Southern Trench, Guaymas Basin, Mexico - 4872-13-7-8_MG | ecosystem: Environmental > Aquatic > Marine > Hydrothermal vents >...
GAGTTTCTACAATATAAGGGCAGATCTACCTGAACTCCCCAAACCGCCATTAAATCCGGCAACTGGAGAGCCTTTGAAGCTGGAAGATTTGCTTGCAATATTTCCTGCAGCCTTTGTAGAGCAAGAAATCTCCACAGAAAGATATGTAAAGATTCCTGAAGAAGTGATAAAAGCCTTTGAATCTTATCGACCAAGTCCTTTAATATATGCTGCAAAACTGAGGGATTATCTTCAAACTCCGGCTCACATATTATATAAATACGAAGGAATAAGCCCTACAGGAAGCCATAAAAACAACTCTGCCATAGTACAGGCCTATCTCGCAGCCAAAGAAGGAGTTGAAGCTTTGACTACAGAAACAGGGGCAGGCCAGTGGGGGTCTGCCCTTGCCCACGCTTGCTCGATCTTCGGAGTCAACCTTAGGGTATTTATGGTCAGAATAAGCTACCTACAGAAACCTGGCCGAAGAATACTTATGGAGCTATTCGAAGCTAAAGTCTTTCAAAGCCCAAGCCAGGAGACTGAATCGGGCAGGAAGTATTACGACAAGAACCCCGATCATCCAGGAAGCCTTGGAATTGCAATTTCAGAAGCAGTAGAACTTGCTGTCAAAAATCCCTCGGTAAAATATTCACGGGGCTCTGTTCTTGACAGCGTTCTAATGCACCAGACAGTTATTGGTCAGGAAGCCGAACAGCAATTAAAGGAATTCGGTATGAAAATCCTGATATTGTAATTGGCTGCGTGGGTGGTGGTTCAAATTTTGCAGGATTGGCATTTCCCTTTGTAAGAAAAAACCTGAGAGAAGGAGCCGAAATACAGTTCATAGCTGTTGAACCAGAAGCCTGTCCAACCCTTACCAGAGGAGAACTCAAATATGACCATGGAAACAGTGCTGGCCTTACCCCTCTGCTTTTTATGTATACACTGGGAAAGGACTTTGTACCACCTTCAATCCATGCAGGTGGTCTCAGATATCATGGAATGGCTCCCCTTGTAAGTCATCTGGTAAAAATAGGCTTCATAGAGCCACGTGCATATCCACAAACCAAAATCTTTGAAGCAGCAGAAATTTTCCTAAAAACAGAAGAAGTACTCCCGGCTCCTGAATCATCACACGCTGTAGCCGCGGTTATTGAAGAAGCTTTGAAGGCAAAGAAAGAAGGTAAAGAAAAGGTGATACTTTTCAATCTTTCTGGACGCGGATTCCTTGATATTTCTGCCTTTGATAAAAGAAAAGTCTAACCGAGGAACTCACGATGGATTGAGTTAACTGCCTTCTCTACGTTGCCTCTTTTCACAATGAAGTAGTAAGTTCTTTCGTATGCGCCTGCGGAAGGATGTGGCTCTGATTACTATTGTTTATACAGAAGAAAAGGAGTTTCCATTTGGCTCCAGCAGATATTAACATAGAAATGCTTTCCGCAGGCGCACTCTTTCAATGGTACTTATCCCGGAACTAAGCAATAATCTATAATCCCTCAATACTGACTACAGAGATATTCCCGGTACAGGCCACACTTTTAATTATATCACCGTCCTCCTTTATTTATAAATAGGGGTGATATCTGTCTATAGGGTATTCGCGATGGTGCCAGTCAAGGAGAGAATAATAAAAGTCCGCCCGTAATCCCTCTTTCTTGAATGAAGGCTTCTACAAAGGGTTTTAAAAGATCCTTATCATAAGGAGTGTCGGTGACCTTCTAGTCTGTATACTTTGTATCCCATAGGCAGAGTCCTTCGTGGTACTTTGTTGTTATTATCACGTACTTCATTCCAGCGTATTTGGCAAGTTTCGCCCATTGGGCAGGATTGTACAAGCTAGGATTGGAATGTTTGAAATATTTTGGATACTCCTTATTGGGAATATATTCCCGGTATTTTACCCATTCATTTCTTGCTTCCAGGGAATATGTACCCCAAGAAAAATTGAAATTAAAATTAGATTTAAATAAAAATTTTCTCATTTTTATTCCTCTCTGCAAGTTTATGAAGTTTGTAGTCTATATTAAGGGTAGTGAGTGGTTTTTCTTCAGTTGACAGGCGTGCCGATTCCGTTTTACCACTCCCTCATCAAAGTCCTCATTGAGAAAGTGAAAGGCACTGAAGTTAATAAAAGGCCTACTTACAGAGAGAAGACCGTACCCTTTTCCTTAGTTATAGCCCCCCCGAACATCTATCCTGTTTCCGTTCTCCTGTGGTTTTATGTAGGGGAAGTATAGTTCATCCACGGATATTCTGTTGAATATTTATCCTTCCGAAGACCAGAGTGGTGGATGTGCTGAGGAAGGAAACAGTCAAAAACTGGAGAAAGGCAAGTTTTATGGTATCCATCTTCCGGGCAAAGTGTCCAATGAGATGGACATAGATTGCCCAGAACAGAGCGCCTATAAGCACCAGAAGATCTCCCTTTTCCATACTGAATCCTGTTTTTACGCTCAAAAGGTATAAACCAGCTACCGTCAGGATGACACTGTCTATACTCATCTCTGTATGGGAACGATGATCACATATAGTCCTGTAACAAAGCCTGCCTTACCTGCGGTGGTGAAAACTAAACTCACCTGCTGAAAGGAGACACCCATCAAAATGGTAATCCCAGTTTGCACAATTTCCCAAAGTTTTTTCTCCTTGTATATAAGTTTCTGTCCTAAACATCTCTTATATCTTCAAAAACTCTCATGTTCAGTCCTTGCGATTATTTCATCCTGCAGATCTTTACCAAGATTTACAAAATAATCGCTGTATCCAGCAACCCTTACAATTAAGTCTCTATATTTTTCGGGATTTCTCTGTGCATCTCTTAAAGTTTCTGCACTCACTACATTAAATTGGATATGGTGACCATCATAGCGGAAGTAGGTCCTTATTAGATTAGCAAGTTTGTTGATCCCTTCCTCATCCTTGAGAAGTGAGGGAGAGAGTTTCTGATTAAGCAATGTCCCACCTGTCCTGACATGGTCAAACTTTGATACAGACTTAATCACAGCGGTTGGCCCATGACGGTCTGCTCCCTGCGTGGGAGAAACTCCATCAGAAAGTGGCTCAGCAACCCGCCTTCCATTTGGTGTGGCTCCGGTAACCTTTCCAAAGTAGATATGAACCGTTGTAGGCAGAAGATTTACTCGATATTTTCCTCCCTTTGTATTAGGCCTTCCATCCAATATGTTGAAATATATTTCAAAGACCTGCTTTGCAATGGAATCCGCGTAATCGTCATCATTTCCATATTTCGGGGTCTGATTCAGAAGAAGCTGTCGTATCTTTTCTTCCCCCTCGAAGTTTTTCTTGAGAACTTGCAGGAGCTTGTCCATAGACAGTATTTTTTTGTCATAAACCACATACTTTATAGCAGCAAGAGAATCTGTAAGTGTGCCCATTCCTACTCCTTGGATGTAAGTTGAGTTGTAACGGGGTCCACCATCATGGTAATCTTTTCCTTTTTCTATACAATCATAAATAAGGAGAGACATAAACGGTGAAGGCATATATTCTGCATAGAGTCTTTCTATTATGTTGTTTCCCTTAATCTTAAGGTCTACAAAATACTTAAGTTGTTTCCTATAGGCTTCGAGCAGTTCATCAAAGGTTTTAAAATCTCTGGGATCACCTGTCTCTATTCCTACTTTTTTCCCGGTCCTGGGATCTGTCCCGTTATTAAGTGTTATCTCCAGAATCTTTGGCCAGTTTATATAACCTGTAAGAGTAGTGCTTTCTTTTCCAAAAGCACTTATGGTTACACACCCACTGGGGCCACCAGCTCTCGCATCTTCAAGAGTTTTACCTTGCCTCAAAAATTCCATAATTATAGCATCAGTGTTGAAAAAGGAAGGCTGACCAAAACCTTTCTTCACCACTTCTATTGCCTTTTTCAGAAAGGTATCGGGGTTTTTCTTACTGAGTTGAACACAAGTACTGGGCATCATAAGCTCCATTTCTCCGAGAACTTCCAGAATAAGATAAGACAGTTCATTTACTGCATCATTTCCATCCTTTGTGAGTCCTCCTACATTTATAAGGGAGAAATCCTGGTAAGTAGCACTCTGTTCCTCTGTGATTCCAACTTTTGGAGGAGCAGGTTGATTGTTGAATTTTATCCAGAAGCATTCAAGAAGTTCCTTTGCCATTTCCCTGGTTAAGTTACCTTCTTCAATATCCTTTTTGTAAAAAGGATAAAGATTAACGTCCAGTCGGCCCGGATTAAAAGAATCCCAGAGGTTTAACTCAAGAGTCACTCCTAAATGTATGAACCAATACATTTGCAGTGCTTCCCAGAAATCTCTGGGCGCATGAGCAGGAACTCTATCGCACACACTTGCTATTTTCTCAAGTTCCCTTTTTCTCTTAGGATCTTCTTCTTTTTTTGCCATTTCAGAGGCAAGCCTCGAGTATCGTTTCCCGAGGATTATTATAGCATCAGCAGCTATTTTCATAGCCTTAAGTTCTTGTTCCTTTTTATATGCTTCAGGGTCATTCAAGTAATCCAGAGCCTCCAACTTACGGTCTATTTTTTCCTTGAAATCTTCCATACCCATATAATATATCTTATCATCCATTATAGCATGACCAGGTGCCCGCTGTTCCATAAATTCGGTGAACACTCCTGCTTCAAAAGCTTTATGCCATTCTTCATCCATTGCGTTGAAGACTCTTTCTCTCATTGTTTTTCCCTTCCAGAAAGGAATAATCTTCTCTTTATACACCTTCTTAACTTCTTCACTAACAGCAAAGCGGGTTTTGTCCCTTGTGCTCATAACCTCAAAGTCTTCAATAGAGTGGGTTGTGAGTTCTGGATAAGTGGGGGTTGCTTTTGGGGCTGGTCCCTTTTCTCCTACTATAAGTTCGCCATCGTCAATGTGAATTTCTTTGTGTTCCATTATGTATTTTAAAGCAAGCGCCCTTGCGATAGGTGTTGGAACCCTTTCAGGGATTCCACTTTTATAAAATTCTGTTACAAGCTCAGCTCTCTCGCTTGAAACATAGGGCTCTGTTCTTACACTTTTTTCTCTTAATTTTTTAATTCTTTCTGTCATTTTATCCTCCTATTTTTACATTAAAACCAAATTTTTCAAACTTCTGTTTTATTTCTTCTATTTGCTCTTTTCTTGGCTTTTCTACCAGATACGGCTCCCATGGATGACTCAACTTTTTGAATTTATTTTTCCATGAGCTATGATAAGGTAAAAGACTGATATGCTTAATTTCTGGAAGGGAAACAAGAAATTCCGCTGTTTTCTCTATATTCTGGGTATCGTCGTTTACTCCCGGTATTATAGGTATTCTTATGTTTATTTTCTTTCCACTACTTGAAAGATATCGCAGATTTTCGAGAATGGGTTCATTTGGAACACCAGTAAAAATGCGATGTTTTTTGCTATCCATTAATTTTATATCATAAAGAAACAGGTCCACAAATTCACTTACTTTAGCAAGAATTTCCCTATCAACATATCCACTGGTATCTAAGGTGGTATGAATGTATTTCTCTTTACATCTTTTCAGAACTTTAAGAAGAAAGTGGGGTTGCACCAGTGGTTCTCCTCCGGAGAAAGAGACGCCTCCACCTGATTCATCGTAAAAAATAATATCCTTTTCAATCTCTTGCATTACTTCTTCAATTGTATATTCTTTACCCACAATTTCTCTGGCTTCTGTATGACATACTTTTACACATTCCCCGCAGAGGTTACATTTTTGGGTATCCAGAGTGGGAAATTTTCCATTCATTGTGATAGCCCCAGTGGGGCATGCCTCTGCACAATCACCACATGAAATACATCTATCTTCCCAAAAAATCAGTTCCATTCCCGGTTTTATGCCTTCGGGATTATGGCACCATGGGCAGCGCAACGGACATCCCTTAAAGAAAATTGTAGTTCTGATCCCGGGTCCATCATGGATAGCATATCTTTTTATATCAAATATAATTGCTTTAACCAATTCTCTCCTCCTGATGCTTTTCTCCAAGGAATTCTCTCAGTTTGTTTTGGTATTCCTCAAGTGGATAGTACTTCACAATATATTTCTTTTGTATATCAAAGGACCAATGAACATCCCTCATAAACTCTGCTGCCTGTTTGGGTTTTCCCTCTTTAAGTAACCTGAGGAATTCCTGATGTTCCTTTATGGAATTCTCTTCCCATTCCTTAAGGTAACCCTTCTGCCTTGGAAAGTCGTATAATCTTTTTTTCAGCGTATTAACGATCTTTATAAGATGTTTGTTATCGCAGAGGTTTAAATATGTGTTATGAAACTTTAAGTTCTTTTCGTAATACAAATCAAAGTTGTCCTTGTCTAAAGCGAGTTTCATTTCCTTATTCAGTCTTTCCATTTCCTTTAACTGTAAAGTCTTCATTTTAGGATATGAGACTAAAACAGCCAATGCTTCCAAGGATCCGATTATCTGATAGAAATCTTTAATATCCTTCAAAGTTAAAACATTTACAACTACCCCTCGTCTTGGAATTATACGTACAAACCCTTCCATCTCAAGCTGAAGGAGGGCATCTCTAAGCGGTGTCTTGCTCACCCCAAGTTCTCTTGCAGTTTTTTCCAGATTTATTAGTGAGCCGGGGAGTATATTTCCCCTGCTTAGCTGTTCTCTGAGGAAATCATAAACATGTTCCTTCAGGGATTTGTAAATAAATGGTCTATTTAATTCCATATTTCTCTTCAGCATAGCTCTTCCTGATATCTAATATATCATATATTTTTAGTATATCACATTTCAGGTTAAAGGTCAAGCTGTGTAAGTCCATAACATATAGGAAAATCTATTCTCTATAGTGAGAGAATGATTCCAAAACTTCAAAATCTTTTTGGTTGGAACCTCTTTGTAGCTCCTTATTTTTATCTTAAGCCATTTACAAAAGGAACTTTTAATAAGGAAGTATTCAAGAAGAACGATTAAATCTGATATAAGATACAGCGGAGTTTGTCTATTATTTTTGGGTAAAGAACCAGAGAGGGTTGATAATGAAGACATAAAGAAATATCTTTTTTATTATATGGTTGACAAAAAAGAAGGTTTTAATACCTACTTTGAATATCATCATAAATGCCTTAAAATCTCGTTATAAGGAAGTTTTAAAGAAAAGGCTTATTTATGAAGTGAAATGTCCCTGAAAGGATAAAAAATTATCAGTAATTTTGAGTAAAGAAGAGGTGAAAAAGATTTTAGATACCACTTCAAATATAAAACATAAGGCAATTTTCAAATGCACATGTGGAAAGGTGAGGATTAAAAAGAAAGTCTCAGTCCATTCACTAAGACATTTATTTGCAACTCATCTTTTGGAAAGTGGGATTGATCTGAGAGACATTCAGAAAACCCTTGAACATAAGAGTAGTAAAACAAAAGAAATTCACACCCATCTGTGCAAACCAAGTATAGCAAGCATAAAAAATCCACTTGATGTGATTTGGAGGAAAGGACATAAATATATCCATAGATATGCATTTACATATATCATGCTAAATTTGAAATATATCCGCAATGCGGATAAAGGAGTTATGTGCAATTGGTCATTTTACAAAAGGAGGTAGATAAAAATGGAAATGAGTTTGTATATAGATAAATACAAGCAAATAAGATATAACCTTTTCAAATGGCGATATGAATTAGATGTCGCACATAAAGTCGTTTTGGCTCTCAGTTTTGCATGCTTAACGGGATTGTTGGCACAGGTTAGGTTTTATTTGCCATGGACTCCTGTTCCGATAACGGGTCAGACTTTCGCTGTACTGCTCAGCGCGATTATACTTGGAAGATGGGGTGGAATTAGCCAGTTCCTGTATGCAGGAATTGGTGCTGCAGGGGTGCCATGGTTTGCAGGTTGGAAGGGTGGAATTGGTGTCATTACTGGTCCTACAGGTGGATACATAATTGGCTTTATCATTGCATCTTTCTTTCTTGGATACTTTGTAGATAAATATATCCACTCAATGAGTTTCCTAAGTATACTTGGATTAATGCTTTTTGCAAACTTCGTCCTGATATATGGCCCGGGACTATTACAACTGTATATATGGCTGTCCTTTGTCAAAGGTCTCTCACTTAGTTTCAGGGAGTTGCTAATAATGGGGGCGATACCGTTTATAGTTGGTGATATGACAAAAGTGGTTACGGCTGCCGCGATAACTAAAGCAATTACACCGAAAAGAGCCTATAACGGCGAAATGGATACGGATAAATGGGAAAGTTGGCGCTCTTACCATAGGTAAATTTTGATAACATGTGCGACCAATTACGTATAATAGCGGACATACACTACGTTTCACTCAGCCCCAAATTCGGCGAAGTCAAACTTCATACTCTCCTAATATGCTCCTGAGTGATCGTGTGTAATATCCGTTACCTCGTGTCTCCGGATGACTCTCGAGGTATCTCTTCTGCTCTTCATTTAAAACTTCCTCTATCATTTTTTTGAATATCTCTCTGAATTATGTTAACATTAAGCCGTTAAAGGCAATCCTAAAGACCCCGAAAGCAAAGGTGAACTGAACATCAGAGATAAGAAGATGAAGAAAATTCTCTATGCGCCAGATCGGTTGAAGTACCCGATGAAACGAATCGGCGAAAGAGGAGAAAATAAATGGGAGAGAATCTCCTGGGATGAGGCATTAACAACTGTTGTGAACAGGTTAAATGAAATCAAGAAAAAATGAAGACCCTTATCCTGTAAAAGCAATGTTCATTATGGCTGCTAATCCCGCGGTAACCTGCGCCAATACGAATGTCGTAATTAAGGCATTGAAGAAGTTAGATTTTCTTGTCGTTGTTGATATATTTATGACACCTACCGCTGAATTAGCTGATATTGTCCTTCATGCATGCACATTTCTGGAAAGGTGATAAGATTATAGAGGTGTATTGTGATAAGTTATTTGAGATTAACAGATATGACAAATCCACATAGCAGGAAGCTGTAAAGCATGGAAAAGCACAGGGAATACCCAAAAATGAGCTTGACTTTCCACCGGATTAAAAATGCGTTGAGGTATTTATTTGTTTAACTTATATCAATTTTTATTAAAATACTTTTCAGCTGGCTTGACATTCTGAAGCTTTCTACGTATTATTAGTTTTAGATACCATCGGTTTATATTCCGTTGGTGTTGTGGAGGGCAGTTATTTTCTTGGGCATGATTTATTATGACTTAGTGCCCAAAGGAGGGGGTCATGAGAAAAATTAAAATCGAACTACTATGGGTGGGTTATATATTCGCAGGATTGATAATTCTCTCCTGCGGTAAAGAAACATCTACTGAACCTGAGACCGGTGAAGATATACTGAAATGGAAATATGAAACCGGAGATGCAGTATCTTCTCCTGCTATAAGCCTTGATGGAACTATTTATGTGGGATCTTGGGATTATTACTTGTATGCTATAAATCAAGATGGAACATTAAAATGGAGATATAAGACCGGGGATGTGGTCTCCACTCCAGCAATTGGAGATGATGGCACTATTTATGTTTCTTCAGCAGATGGATTTTTGTATGCAATAAATCCAGATGGTAGCTTGAAATGGGAATATGAACTTGGTCCCAACCTCCCTGTTTGTCCTTTAATAGGCTCTGATGGTACTATATACGTGGGAATTATAGGTTATCTTTATGCTATAAATCCTGATGGTTCTTTGAAATGGAAATATATTACATACGGGGGTAGCTCTCCCGCAATTGGTGTAGATGGAACTATATATTTTCAGAGTGATTCTTTAGGTATCCCTCATTATCTTTTTGCCATGAATCCAGATACCTCCCTAAAATGGGCTTTTAGGGCAGGAGGTTGTATTGGAACTCCAGCTATAGGTTCAAATGGAACTATATATTTTGTTGCTGATGATTATTATCTTTATGCTGTAAGTCCAAATGGTACATTGGAATGGAAATATAAACTTGGAGAAGGTGGTGTAGGTGTTCCTGTAGTGGGCTCTGATGGAACTATCTATGTTGGCTCCAATGATAGTTGTCTTTATGCAGTAAATTCTGATGGTACATTAAAATGGAAGTACAACACAGGGGCAATGAATATATGGGCTTGCTGTGCAGCTATAGCTTCGGATGGTGTAATTTATGTGGGTTCTGGTATCTATTTTCTTGCCATTAATCCTGATGGTACTTTAAAATGGAAATATGAGATATTGGGTGTTTCATCTGCTCCAGCGGTAGGATCTGATGGAACTGTATATGCAGGATTTTCTGACTGGAATTTATATGCATTTCGTGGTTCGGGCAGTTTAGCGCAAGCTCCCTGGCCCAAATTTCATCACGATAATAAGAATACTGGTAGGGCACAGTAACAAAAATGGAAAAAAATCAGATGATCGCAGTTTGTGGTTTGAACTGTAGGGAATGTCAAATTTTTCAGGCATCAGATAACCTTGAAATAGCGAAAGCGATTGCAGATTGGTTCAAAAAAGAAAGAGATATAGAGGTAAAGATAGAAGATATTCGCTGTGAGGGGTGTAAAGGAGACAGGACAAAACACTGGTCTCCAGACTGCCGGATTTTAAAATGTTGTGTGGATGAAAAAGGTTTACAATTCTGTTTCCAGTGTGAGGATTTCCCCTGTGAGATGCTGACTGAATGGGCCAAAGGCGGGGAGAGATATAGAGAAGCTATAGAACAGCTGAAGAGGATGAAAGAAGGTTCTTAATTCTCTATAATAAATAACAGGAATAGAATTTTTATTGCCGGAATGTGAGAAACATGGACAAGATATTTACTTTAGTTATTTTAATGATATCTATAAATAATAATATGTTAACTTTAATTGCATTTAAAAATGAGGCTGAAGATAAAGTGAAAGTTTCAGGTGGAAAGAGTACCCTATCAGTTGCCTCAAACATAAGTATTACTGTTATTTACGACAATAATCAATATAAGAAAGGGTTAGAAACAGACTGGGGATTCTCCTGTCTTATAAAAACCAATAAAAAGACCATTCTTTTTGATACAGGTGGAAATGGTTCCATATTGTTGTCCAATATGAAGAAACAAGGCATCAAACCCGAAGAAATCGATATGGTTGTTCTTTCTCATATTCACGGTGACCATGTGGGAGGACTGAGCAGTTTCCTTAAGAAGAATCCTGACGTAATTGTTTATCTCCCGAGCTCATTTCCCGAGAGTTTCAAAAATAGAGTGAGGAGGTATGGGGCAGAGGTAATTGAGGTCAAAAAACCCATGGAGATCTGTGCAGGAATTTGCTCCACAGGTGAACTTGGCACATGGGTGAAAGAACAATCGTTAATTATAAATACAGAGAAAGGATTGATAGTAATAACAGGGTGCGCCCATCCTGGTGTTGTGAAGATTATAAATACGGCCAAAGAGTTGCTTGGTAAACCTGTACTTTTAGTATTGGGTGGTTTTCATCTTGTAGGTAGAAGCAAACAGGAAATTGATAGAATTATTCATGGCTTTAGGAACTTAGGGGTCCACTTTGTTGGTCCCTGTCACTGTTCAGGCGATTTAGCCAGAGAGCTGTTTAAAAAGGAGTATAAAAAGAATTTTATAAATATTGGCGTGGGAAGAGTGATAACAATGGACGATTTAAAATGATCATGCCGTTTATCAGAGGAGCTGGCAAAACTTATGCCCTCTGATGCCCATAAAATCATGCCAGATGGCACCATAATGGATGTACCTTTGAATAAACTCAAGGAAGGAGATATTGTCCTTGTAAAGCCTGGCGAGAAAGTTCCCGCAGATGGGATTGTTATTGAGGGTGAAACAACTGTAAATGAATCAATGTTAACTGGAGAAAGCAAGCCAGTTTTGAAGAAGAAAGGTGGTACAGTTATTGGAGGAGCAATTAATGGGGAAGGTTCGATTACCGTGAAAGTTTTAAAAACTGATAAGGATTCATTCCTTTCCCAGGTTATTGAGCTTGTCAAAGAGGCTCAAGAGAGTAAATCCAAGACGCAGGATCTGGCTAATCGAGCGGCAGTTTGGCTGACAATTCTCGCTTTGACTGGTAGGGCGATTACCTTTCTCATATGGACAGTTATAATAAGTAAGGATGTGGCCTTTGCCCTTGAGAGAACAGTAACTGTTATGGTCATTACCTGTCCCCATGCTCTTGGTCTTGCTGTCCCTCTTGTCGTGGCTGTCTCAACGGCAATTTCTGCAAAGAATGGCCTCCTCATCCGGGATCGTGCAGCCTTTGAAAGGGCAAGGAATATCCAGGCCATAATATTCGATAAAACAGGGACGCTTACAAAGGGTGAATTTGGTGTCACAGATGTAATAACATTCACAGATGATGTCACTGAGGAGGAGATTTTAAAATATGCAGCCTCTGTGGAATCGCATTCGGAACATCCAATTGCTAAGGTAATTTCTACTGCAGTCAACGAATTATTCAAAGTAGAGGAATTCAAGTCAATACCGGGAAAAGGTGCAGAGGGTAAAGTAAATGGGAAGCATATCATGATTGTGAACCCGGGATATTTGAGAGAGAAAGGTATGGTGCTAAAAGATGAAAGGGCCGAAAGGATTGCCTCACAGGGCAAAACCATAGTTTATGTTCTAATCGATGGGCAGTTAAAGGGAGCGATTGCTCTTGCAGATATTATCAGGCCTGAATCAAAGAAGGCCATATCCATGCTCAAAAAGATGGGTATAAAATGCATGATGCTAACAGGAGGTAACAAGCAGGTTGCGAAATGGGTTGCAGAGGAGATAGGTCTCGATGAATACTTTGCTGAGGTGCTTCCACATGAGAAGTCTCAGAAAGTTAAGGAAATCCAATCTCGCGGACTTGTCGTAGCCATGACCGGGGACGGAGTTAATGATGCTCCTGCACTTGCTCAGGCAGATGTGGGTATCGCAATAGGAGCTGGAACTGATGTTGCTGTAGAAACCGCTGATATTGTACTTGTTAGAAACAATCCGCAGGATGTGGTGGCGATAATAGGTCTTGCCCGTGCTACATATAAAAAGATGGTACAGAATTTAGCATGGGCCACAGGATACAACGCATTTGCCATACCCCTTGCTGCAGGTGTACGTACCCTTGGGGAGTGTTGCTGAGTCCTGCCATGGGAGCTGTCCTTATGTCGTTGAGTACTATTATAGTTGCAATAAATGCCAGATTCCTTAAAGTGGTTAAATAAGCAAATATATAAACAGAAATCTTTTAGACTTCGGGAATCATATTAATGTAATTTATGAAAAATGAACGCAGAAGATATATTGTAGTTAAAGCATGGAACTTTATTCTCTATCAGATGAGTTAAAAAATTCACTTAAACATATCACTCGAGAGATCCAAAAACAAATTCCAGGGATAAGTTTACAGGAATACATTACCCTCCCTGATTATGGTCAGAGGATAGTTTTGAGATTTGATATAGGTGATGAAATTATATCCTTTCAGGAAGCAGATGATATTGAAGGACGTCTTCGTAAAATTACCAGAGAGGATTACTGGGTAGTACTGGTGGGGAGAGTTTATAAAAAGTTTGGTTTTGCTACGCAAGTGCTCATGGATAAATTAGAAAATATTGGCAAAAAACTACCGGATAAGGTTCTCGAATTCCCTGAAACTATACATTCAAAAAAATTGGAACAAAACTCACCTGAAGTGAGTCATAATTATAGATAATAGTTCGGCTCTCGTACTTTAAAATTAGCTTATTGCAGAGGGAGGTCGTGATGAGAAGAATAATAATTATAGCTATTGTGGTATTTTCCCCTTTTAGCCTCAAAGCGCAGGTAAGGAGTATACAGAATGATGGTAAAAAAGGAATTAAAACCATCATAACCGGGTACGTGTACGATAAAGAACGTGATATTCCTCTGGAATATGCCAGTATTATAGCCTACAGGGTACGTGACAGTATTAAAGTAAAAGGTATAAGCACGGACTCAAGAGGCTATTTTGAACTGGTGGGGCTGCGTCCTGGGTTATATTACCTTGAGGTTGATTTTATCGGTTACAAGAAGAAAACAGTTACTCCTGTGGTTATAAAACCAGGAAATCCAATAGTTGAACTTGGGAAAATTTATCTTGAACCAGTACCCTTTACCACAGAACCTATAGAAGTTACAGCTGAAGCACCTGAGATTACTTATAAGATTGATAAAAAAGTGATTTATGTGGGAAAACAGGCCACAAGTATATCCGGGACAGCCATTGACATCCTGGCCAATGTCCCCTCTGTGGAGGTTGATATAGAGGGAAATATAAAGTTAAGAGGAAGTGAAAATTTTACCCTTTTAATAGATGGACGGCCTACACTTGTAGAACCGGATGAAGTCCTCCAGCAAATCCCTGCTTCCTTGATTGATAAAATTGAGGTGATAACCAATCCCTCTGCAAAATACGATCCTGAAGGAGAATCGGGCATCATAAATATAATTCTTAAAAAGACCCGTAGAGGAAATACCGGAGGTACAGTGAATCTCGATGTGGGTATAGAGAAAAACTATGGTGGAAGTGTCACTTTATCAAGAAGAACGAGGCACTACAATGCATATTTGAGCTTTGGGTATAATCACAGAAATTTCCCGGGTAATCTTGAAACAAGGCGTGATGTATCAATAAGTAGTGGTAATTATACCACCACATCCACAGGCAGCATTGAGAGAACTATGAGGCCTTTGTATCTGAGAGGTGGAGTGAATATTAACTTATCTTCACGGGACATTTTAAGTCTTGGCGGTAGTTATGGAAAGTGGGAGATGCAATGGGGAAATGAACTTCATTATGTAGTTATTGACACTTTAGAAGAGAATTACAGAACAACTGAAAACTTTGCACGAAAAAGTCCAAGCTTTGGAGTATTCATTAATTTTGAACACAAGTTCAACACCAAGGGTCCCACATTGTCCAGTGAAGTTTATTATAGCAGGAGAGATGGAGAAGGGAAATCTGTTTCTCTGAAATACAGCGATAAGGGCTCTATTGTTGAAGGACAGCGCGTTATTGAGCGTGGGCCTTCCAATTATTTTAGGAGTAAAATAGATTATAAATTACCTTTTGGAGAAAACAATTATATGGAGGCAGGGTATCAATGGCGGTTAAGTAGACAGGAGGATGTCGTGGATTACTACAGTTATGATACAGTGGCCATGGATTATGTACTTAATGAACAATTTCATAGAGAGGATGAGTATGAAAAAGATATACACTCTGTTTATGCACTTTATTCAGGACAGTATGAAAGAATGGGGTTTCAGCTTGGAGTGAGGGGGGAGTATACATTTCGAAATATAAAAGAACTAAATTCGAAAGAGAATTTTACCATAAATGCACTGGACATATTTCCAACACTTCATTTTTCCTATGATTTTACAAAACAAAGGGAATTGATGTTTAGCTATACAAGACGGATCAGGAGACCTAGAGGATGGATGCTGGAGCCCTTTGAAACCTGGATTGATGCCTATACTAAAAGGAAAGGTAATCCAAACTTGAAACCAGAATATATAGATTCCTATGAATTGGTATTTAAGACTCCATTAAGTACGGGTCTCCTTTCACTGGAGGGCTATTATAAAGTGATCCACAATAAAATAGAGAGAATTCAAGTTCTTTATTCCCCCAATCAGAACATTTTCCTTCATACTTTTGAGAATGCAGGTAAGGCTACAAGAGCCGGTGCTGAGATTATGTACAACTGGACCCCACTATCTTTTATGAATCTCAGCTGGAGTATAGATTTTCACCACTATACCATTGGAGGCACACTTGAAGATGGGAATTCCTTAAGCGAAAAATTCACATGGAGTGCACGTTTTGGAAATGAACTTCGCATAGGGGAGTCTACTCGCATGCAGTTAAATTTTAGATACAGGAGTCCCGATGTTTCGCTTCAGAGCAAGAGAGAGGATTTTTACACCGTAGATTTTGGTTTAAAACATAATATATTAAAGAACCTATCACTTACGCTACAATTCAGAGATGTATTTAGAACCTTCAGACGAGAGTTCACATCAGAAGGGGAAAATTTTACCTATTACCAGAAAGTGGAAAGAAACTCTCCTATGATAATACTAAATTTACAATATAACTTCAACAACTATAGATCCAGGAAGAAAGAAAATAAAATCCTTGAGGAAGAATCTTCTGAATTTGAAGAATTCTATTGATGATAATCTGGGGATTGAAAGAGTAGTATTTACCTTTAAAATTATAAAGGATGACTATACAGAATTCTTATAGTTTTTCAATACAGAAAGCGACACCTCAGGATAAAGATGATTTTGCAAAACTCATGCTTATTTCTGCTCCCTTATTTTTACCAGCAATATTTGGTAAGAGAGCTTTGGGTGTTTTTAAATGCTTATTCTTGAAGCACTCCAATCTTTTCAGTATGGACCATGTGTATGTAATAAAGAGTGAGGGTAAAGTGGGCTCTATGGTGCTCTTTTATGATTGGCACACAAAAGAAAAAGAAGATATAAAGACAGGACTGTCAATGTTTTGTTGTATGGGTGTAGACTTCCTGTCACGCATTCCACTATTTTTTAAGGCAGGCTCATGTACAGGATTTGTGAGGGAAGGGGAAATTTATATAAGCAACATAGCTACTTACCCCAAATTTAGAGGAAGAGGTATGGCAAGTGCCTTGATCGCAAAGGTTGAAGAGGAAGCCAAAAAAACCGGAGGAAAATATCTTTCCCTTGATGTGGAAGTGGAGAATGGGGGTGCCATAAAACTTTATCAAAGGCTGGGATTCCGCATTATAAAGGAATCATCGACAATACTGAAAAACCATCGATTTTCCTTCTATCGAATGATAAAAAAAATCTAGCCATTCCCCGAAAGTTTATAAATTCTAACATATATTATTAGATAACATTTTTTAAGTTTTCCGTTTCTTTGCAGCATATATAGTGATAATTATAAGTATGCGGTTCTGACATAGTAATTCTTGACTGTTCGATTAATCTAACATAAAATAAAACAAAAGGAGGAAGAGAAATGTTAAGTATGACGCTGGAGGATTATCTTGAAAGTGTTTTTCTTCTGGGAAGGGGGAGAAATCCTGTAAGGATAACGGATGTTGCGAAGAAATTAAAGGTGAAAAAATCCACTGTTGTAAACGCAATAAGAAAATTGCAACAGGAAGGTTTTGTGATACATGAAAGATACGGTGATATTCTCTTGACACAGAAAGGGATTGAAATGGCAAGCAAGGTTTATGAAAGACATCTGGCTATATTTTCTTTTCTTGTGGAAATTCTGGGAGTTCCTGAGGAAATTGCCAATAAAGAAGCATGTGGGATAGAGCATTATATAGGCGAAGAGACTGCAAAAACTTTGAGTCTCTTCATAGAATTCTCAAGATTATGCCCTCAATTGCAAAAAATAATATACGAAGATTTTAGAAAATATAAAAACAGTGGGACAATCCCGGATATATGCAGTGAGGAGGGTAAAAAAATGTTAAAACTAACACAGCTGAAAGTTGGACAAAAAGCTATTGTTAAAAAGATAGACTGTGATAGAAGTATTAAATCACGGCTTCTTACTATGGGAATAGTCCCTGGCGTTGAAATTCAAGTGGAGAAGGTGGCTCCCTTTGGGGACCCAATTGACATTCTCGTAAGGGGTTATCATCTCAGCCTGAGAAGAGAGGAGGCACAATGTATAGAGGTTGAGGAGGCATGATTCCCTTGATTTTTGCTAAATCTGGAGACAGAGTGAGGATTATGCGAATAACAGGGGGAAGAAGATGTTTTTACAGATTGATGCAGATGGGATTGAGAATAGGAGATGTGGTTGAAATTACTCAAGGAGGAGGGGGAGGACCAGTAATTTTAAAAAAGGGGAATATGAGATTGGTTATTGGTATGGGAATGGCAGGTAAAATTTGGGTTATGCCATTGAATTAGGAGGTGATTATCATGGAAATTACTATTGCTCTTGCAGGTAATCCCAATGCAGGAAAGACCTCAATTTTTAATGGACTCACCGGTTCACATCAACATGTGGGAAACTGGCCGGGTGTCACTGTGGAGAGGAAAGAAGGCGAATTTATCCACCGGAATATCAAGGTTAAGGTTGTGGACCTTCCAGGAACTTATAGTTTAACACCTTATACTATAGATGAAAGAATAGCCAGAGATTTTATAGTTAAAGAGAAACCCGAACTCGTTGTGGTCATAGCAGATGCATCAAATTTAGAAAGAAACCTTTATCTTCTTGTAGAAATTATGCAATTAACTAAAAAGACACTTCTTGTTTTAAATATGGTGGATATAGCGGAGAAAAAGGGAATAAAGATCAATCACCAGAGTCTCTCAAAGATACTCGGTATTCCAGTGGTTAAAACAATAGCAAATAAAGGTGTGGGGATAAAGGAATTAAAAGATAAGATCGTGGAAGCAATTAAAAACCCACAGGAGAATGTGGGTGAAGGCTCGTTTTTATTTAATGAAAGAATAGAACTTGCAGTGAGTGAGATTCGCGACCGTGTCTCAAAACTGAGCCTTATTTTTCCACCCGGATTTATAGCTCTAAAATTGCTGGAGAAAGATGATGAAATCAGGGAGCTGGTTTTTTCCAAAGCTGATAACGAACTAAGAACTGTAGTGGATGCATGGATTGCACATTTGGAGAAAGAACTGGAAGATGATATGGCCTCGATTCTCGCAGCCGAAAAGTATGCATTTATTCACGGTTTATATAATGAAGTGGTAGAGTTGAAATCTTCTCTGGAGAGGCAGATAGACATCACAGATAGAGTGGATAAGGTTCTGACCAATCGCTATCTCGGCATCCCGCTATTTCTTTTTATAATGTGGATAATCTTCCAGCTAGTGTTTAAGGTGGGTAATCCTCTCGCAGACATAATTGATAAACTCATGGGTTCTCTTGCTGCTTTAATAAGCGAATTCCTCTCAAAATGGGGGGCGTCCAGTTACGCTATATCGTTCATAACAGATGGAGTTATAGGAGGTGTAGGCTCGGTTCTTGTATTTATTCCCAACATTATGCTTCTTTTTCTTGCAATTGCGATTCTGGAGGACTCAGGGTATATGGCTCGTGCTGCTTTTGTGATGGATAAACTTATGCATTCTCTGGGCTTACACGGTAAATCAGCCATACCCATGATTGTTTCTTTCGGATGTAATATACCGGGAATACTTGCTACCAGAACCTTAAAATCGGAAAAAGATCGTATTCTCACAATTCTTATTTTACCCCTTATGTCATGTTCCGCTCGCTTACCCATATATGTTCTCTTTGCTTCGGTATTTTTCTCTAAACATGCTGCTTGGGTGATATTCTCTTTGTATTTATTAGGAATTATTTTTGCTATACTTATGGCCACGATTTTTAAAAAGACACTTTTTAAAGGAGAGACATCACCATTGATAATGGAGCTCCCCCCGTACAGAATACCCTATCTGAAAAGTGTGTGGCTCAGCACATGGCAAAGAACAAGTATGTTTCTCAAAAAGGCGGGTACTTTCATACTTGCTACGGTGGTGCTTGTCTGGATTTTCTCCTCTTTACCACTTGGTGTAGAGTATGCCTCTCCCGAGTCTATTATCGGGAAAATAGGTGCTGTCTTTGCTCCTATATTGAAGCCAGTGGGCTTCGGATTCTGGCAGGCTGCGGTTTCACTTATCTTCGGATTTCTTGCCAAGGAAGTGGTTATAGGTACTATGGGCACTGTGTGGGGTGCTAGTGAAGAATCTCTGAGAAATATCCTTCCTCATTATTTCTCTCAGGCATCTGCTTTAAGTTTTATGGTCTTTTCACTTATTTATGTCCCCTGTGTCGCCGCTGTGGCAACGATCTGGAAGGAGGCAGGGTCTAAATGGGCTTTAATTTCTATTGCTTACAGTATGCTTTTAGCTTATTTAGTGTCAGTTTTAGTGTTTAATATAGGAAATTTAATTTTTTAGAAGGAGGTACCATATGTATGTAAAAATCCACCGTAAGGCAAGATGTGGTGAAAATTTTAAGGAAAGTTTTGCAAATCTTCAAACAAAAAGGAGGGAAAAATGAAAAAGTATGCATTGGTTATGGTTCTTGGAAGCATTCTCATCTTTTCAGTCATTGGGAATGTCTTCGCGGAAGAAACTGTCGGTTGTCCTCATCATGTGGGCAGGGGCAAGCTCAAGATTCGGAGTAAAGTAGCATATATACAAGCCCAAAAATGCTACTCTGATGAAGTATGGAAGGCGCTCCACGGCAGTTCGCCCTACTCGATAGATTATGATAGAATGGTAGATTTGCCCAATGGTTGGCACCAGAAGATGGCCAAAATTGCTATGGGATTGGAGTATGGGATCACTGATAGGTTAAGTGTAGGGATTTTTATCCCGTATGTGATGAAGGATCTAAAGAGGCAGGTCTGGTCGAAGCAAGCGAATAAGACTGTATGGAAGGAAGTCGAGGATAATGGTGTTGAAGATTTTTGGCTCTCAGTCAAATATTTGGTATATTTAAAATCCCCTGGCTTGTTGGGTTTTGATTGGGAGGATGGCCTTCTTCTTGCTTTTGCTTACAAGCCCTCTATCAGTTCAGATGAGAAGATAAAAAATGGCATAGGAAGCGGAACAAATGATTTTAAACTTGTAGCCCTTTCCCATCCTCACTTTACCGAAAATTTTTTCCTCTGTAGCGATGTATGGTATCAATACAGGGGGAAAGTTAAAGATATAGAAGGCTTTGCCAAGTCAGGCTGGGACCTTGGAGATAAATTTGGATATCGCATCTTCCTTGGATACGAGTTTTTTGACCACAAATTCGTTATAGTCGGTGGTCCACAGGGTTGGATTGCTGGAAGTAACAAAGATAAAGATGGAAAAGAACTTGAGGACAGCGACACATATTCCCATGGACTGGTAGTAAAGTTTCGTTGGCAGCCATTTGGTGATGAGGATGCAGGCTCCCTGGACCTTGGTGTAAAAGTGTCTTATGCGAATAAGACTTCCTTTGCTCCAGATTATATGCTATTTATTGGTGGTAGAAAGAAATTCTGAGAGAAAGGAGATGAGAAATTATGAGCAATAGACTAAAGGTTGTATTTTTATGAGGATTTGGAGCTAATGCCCATTTTCTGGGGAAAAGCGTTGTTATGTCAGAAGAACAGATAGGTGTAAATATTTAAATATGTATGAATCAGGAGAACAA
>Ga0190349_1000197_pt1 | contig 21060 bp, 17 predicted proteins | sample 48721378_MG_FD_179798 | JGI IMG/M metagenome (GOLD analysis project Ga0190349, IMG submission 179798) | Hydrothermal vent microbial mat bacterial communities from Southern Trench, Guaymas Basin, Mexico - 4872-13-7-8_MG | ecosystem: Environmental > Aquatic > Marine > Hydrothermal vents >...
AGCACAACCGGTGCATTCTTCAGGATTAATCTGTTTAGCCGGGTGGTAACCTTTTTGGTTAAATTTTTCAGACATAACCATAATGTGTTTAGGACAAGCGGGGATGCATAGTTCACATCCTTTGCATCTTTCTTCATCAACTACAATTTTTGCCATATTCTTTTTTCTCCCTCCTTTTTTAAAGCTTAATTCCATGGTAAATACATAAAACGTTTTATATAAAATATTGGTTCTACAAAATCTTCCTGCTTAACTTTTTGAGAAAATTGTTCGTCTATACAGATAAATTTAATAGGTAAATTTAATTTTTGAGATGCTTGCCTTACTAAGATGTGACCTTGTTTAATTGTCTTTTCATCTGTTTGTCTGCTTAAATTAGGGTTGCTCACTATTCCGCTAATTTTCAATCGAGATGTATTTTCTATTTCCTGGGTCATTTGCTTGATTTGAGGTACGCTTTGAGTAAAAGGTCGGTAAGGATTTACTACCAGCAACATTTCATAATCTGACCCCTCTATAAAAGATTTAAAATTACCCAAAACAACTGTTCCTACATCATCTCCTCCCACATCAAGAATTAGACGATAATCCAAATTCTGAATCAGACCCTTTATTTCCGGAGAGATTAAAGGTAAATCAGCATAAGTTAATTTACCTTCAGGGGCAACTACTTTTACCCCTTTAAAATTTAAAGCATTTTTTGCTTCTCGAGTTCTAAAATAAGGATTAACAATATCTAAGTCCACAATAGCTACCTGATTATAACTCTTTCGACAATATATCGAATAATTAATAGCAATCTCTGTCTTTCCGCTTCCAAAACCTCCTACAAATATCTTTATCCGTTTGCTCAATATATTCAATATATTTTTTCCACCTCTTCTCCCTTTAAAACTCTTAAAGCTCCTTCACATAAAGCCAGCATCTCCTCTTCCCCGGGATACACCATGACCAAAGATAAAAAACTTACTCTATCTCTTACCATATTAACAAATTCATCATTATAAGCTATCCCTCCGGTTAGAATAATAGCGTCTACCTGACCTTTTAATACTGTAGCCCCTGCTCCGATTTCTTTAGCTACTTGATAAGCCATAGCCTCTAATATCAATTTTGCTTTTTTATCTCCTTGTCCGACCATCTTTACTACTTCTCTAACATCATTGGTATTTAAATAAGCTACCAATCCACCCTTACCCTTTATCTTTTTCTTAATCTTATCTTTTGTAAATTTTCCGGAAAAACAAAGTTCTACCAGAGCACCTACAGGTACTCCGCCACTCCTCTCGGGAGTAAAAGGACCCTCTCCGTCTAGGGCATTATTAACGTCAATAATTTTTCCTTTGCAATGTATGCCAACCGAAATCCCTCCACCCAAATGAGCTATAATAAAATTTACCGCCTCATATTTTTTATCTAAATCTAAAGCTGCTTTTCGCGCGACTGCTTTCTGGTTTAAGGCATGGAGTATACTGATTCGGGGAATTTCTGGCATACCGGAAATTCGGGCAACAGGTTTCATTTCATCAATTACTACAGGGTCAACTATGTAAGAAGGGATGGATAACTTTTCGGCAATTCCGTGAGCAAGCAATCCTCCCAAATTAGAGGCATGCTCTCCGCGTGCTCCCTTGCGAAGGTCTTCTAACATTTTATCATTTACGCGGTAAGTGCCGCTGGAAATAGGATTTAATAATCCTCCTCTACCAACTACCGCATCGAGAGCAGAATGGTCAATGCCTTTTTCTTTTAAAAAATTTAATATTATGTCCAGGCGAAATTCATATTGGTCGATAACCTTGTGGAAAACGTGCAATTCTTCATTGCTATGCTCAATCTTTTTATCAAATAGTAATTGCTCGTTAGAAAACAATGCTACTTTAGTAGAAGTAGAACCGGGATTTATCACTAATATTTTATAATCTTTGACCATTAAATATCACCTCTCTTAGATCACTCAATCTTATTTAATTTCATTCATCTCACTCATTAATACTCCCAGGGCGATAGAATATAATTTTGACTGAGCACTATCTGAGCGGGATACTAATACTACCGGGGCCTTTGCCCCCAAAAGCAACCCTGCCGGTACTGCATTAGCCAAATAGACTAAACCTTTGGCGAAAATATTTCCTGATTCAATATTTGGCACCAATACAATATCTACTTCCCCGGAAACCGGACTTTCAACTCCCTTGTGTTCTGCCGCTTCTTTGGAAATAGCATTATCAAAACCCAGCGGTCCGTCTACTATTCCACCAACAATCTGTCCTCTCTCGCTCATTTTAGCTAAACAGGCTGCGTCGATAGTCGCCGGCATATCCGGATTCACTAATTCCAATGCTGCCACAACTGCCACTTTGGGTTTCTCTATCCCCATTGAATGGGCATAATAGATAGCATTCTGAATTATTTGAGCCTTCTGTTCTAAATTAGGACTGATGCTCATTGCCCCGTCAGTCATAGTAAGTAGACGATTATAACCTTTAATCTGCAGGGTATAAACATGACTGAGCATCCTATTGGTCCGCAAACCAATCTCTTTATTTAAAATAGCCTTTAGTATTCTTGCTGTTCCTATCATCCCTTTCATCAATATAGAGGCCTTTTTGTTTCGGACTAATTCTACGGCACATCGGGCTGCTTCTGTTTTATTAAGCCGGTCAATTATCTCATAATTAACGGGGTCAATACCTAGTTTATCAGCTATCCGAATAATTTCTTTTTTATCACCGACTAAAATTGAATCAGCAAGTCCTTCCTTTCGGGCCGCCTCCACTGCCTTTAACACATCTTCTGCATTGGCAGAAGCTACCGCCATTTTTTTAGGACCATAATCTTTTGCCTTATTTAAAACTTCATCAAAAGTCTTTAACATTTTTTTCTTGTCACCTCTTTATTAAAAATAAATTTTTAATAATTTACCAATTTACCAATCCTCCGATTCACCAATTAAATTAATCATTAGGCTATAGGGGCACAATGAATTGTGCCCTTTTATTCTTTAATATTCTTCTTAATTACTTTTCCCAGTCTTTTAATTCCTTCATCAATATCTTCCGCACTCGGAAAACAGAAAGAAAGCCGCATGGTGTTTTGGCCTTTTCTGTCAGCAAAAAATGGAGCACCGGGTACGTAGGCCACCTTTTCTTCGATTGCTTCTTTAAACATCTCTCCGGTATCTATATACTCAGGCAAAGTAGCAACTACAAAAAATCCGCCTTGCGGTTTGGTCCAGACAGTCTCTTTTGGGAAATATTTCTCTAAAGCATTTAGCATGGTATCTCTTTTTTTCTTATAAATTTGGACATTAGATTTGATATTTTCTTCTAACTTACCTGATTGACAGTACTCACAAGCGATTAATTGGCTTAAGATACTGGTACATAAATCGGTTGCCTGTTTCAGTATGGCTATCTTCCTTATTACTTCTTTATTGCCCAAGATCCAGGCCAGCCGCAACCCGGGACATAATATCTTAGAGAAAGTACCCAGGCTAATAACAGAACCATTTTTTTCCAGAGAATATATAGAGGGGGTTGGTTCTCCTTCAAATCTGAGTTTTTCATAAGGGTTATCTTCTACAATAAATACATTGAATTTATGAGCAATTTCGATTATTTTCTTTCGTCGAGCCAGAGACATGGTTACTCCTGCAGGATTTTGAAAATTGGAAATAGTATATATGAACTTAACTTTTTTACCTTCGTTTTTAAGTTGGGTAAGTTTTTCCTCTAGTATATCCATCTGCATGCCTTCATCATCCATGGGTATACCTACTAATTCTCCCCCATAACTATAAAAAGCGTTTAAAGCAGCTAAATAGCTGGGCAATTCTACTATGGCAACATCTCCGGGACTTAAAAATGTTTTACCTACTAAATCTAATCCTTGTTGCGAACCGGAGCTAATAATTATATTTTCTAACTCCCCCTTATTTCCATCTTTTGCCAGGTGATCTAAAATACATCGTCTTAATTCGGGTAATCCTTCGGTACTGCTATACTGTAAGGCTTGAGCACTTTTTTTATTAAAAATATTCTGGGATATTTCCTTTATCTCTTCTACCGGAAAAGTTATGGGATCCGGCATTCCTCCCGCCAAAGAAATAACTTCCGGATTTTGAACTAATTTTAAAATCTCCCGAATAGCTGAAGCTTTCATCTTGGAAGCTAAAATAGAATAAAACTCTTCTGTATTTATCGGCATAATATTCACTCCTTTTATTTTTATTTATTACTTTATCTATATTCTAAGGCTTCTTCTTCGCCTTTTAATACTCTGATTGCTCCTAAGGCCAGAGCTTTCATCTCATCAGTTCCCGGATATACGGTAACAGGGGCAATAAAATTAACCCTTTCTTTTATCCAATTCACAAAAGTTTTACCCAATACTCCTTTATCCCTTGCTCCATTGCCAGTAATAACTATGGCATTCACTTTTCCCTTTAACACAGCTGCCATTGCTGCTATCTCTTTGGCTATTTGATAGGCCATGGCTTGATATAATAGTTTAGCTTTCTTGTCTCCCTTGGTAATTCTTTCTTCCACTTCTAACAAATTATTTGTTCCCAGGTAATCTACCAATCCACCCCCTCCAATAAGTTTCTTTAACATTTCCCGGAGAGTATATTTCTGTGAATAACACAATTTTACTAATTCTACACTGGGCAGTCCCCCGGTTCTCTCAGGACTAAATGGCCCTTCTGCGCTGGCATTGTTTACATCAATCATTCTTCCCTTACGATGAGCGCTTACCGAAATTCCTCCTCCCAAATGAACGACTATTAAGTTTAATTCTTGGTAAGATTTACCTAATTCCTGAGCTACTTTTCTTGCCGCTGCTTTTAAATTAAGGACATGGCATAGGCTTTCTCTCTCAATATCAGACATCCCGGAAATTCGAGCAACGGGCTCCAATTCATCGACTGCTACTGAATCAACAATAAAAGACGGAACTCCTATTTTTTGAGCCAGATCATAGGCAATTACTGCTCCTAAATTTGAGGCGTGTTCTACCCGTGGTCTTTCCTTTAAATCTTCCAGCATTAACTTATTTATTCTATAAGCTCCGCTTTTGACGGGCTTCAATACTCCCCCTCTGCCTACTATAGCATCTAAAGAGTTAATGTTGATATTCTTTTTCTTTAAAAAATTTAAAATTATTTCTTCTCTAAACTTGTGTTGATCGAATATTTTTATATACTTCGACAATTTTTCCGAACTATGCCTTATTGTCTCTTTATCCAATAATTTATCATCTTCAAAAAGAGCGATAGCAGTAGAGGTTGAGCCGGGATTAATTACCAGTATTTTCAATTTTCTTTTCATATACGCCTCCGCTTATTAAGTAAGCAATTTTTATGCCAATTTATTAAGTAAGGGAAATAAAACAAAAAATGGCTTTTATTAACTGTTAAAAGCCATTTTGTAAATAAATAGCATATTTTGTTTTTTGTATTTTACTGCATTTTATTGCAATTTATTGCAGTCTGTGCAATTTGTGTCTATAAATTGCATTATACATGGCCTAGGCTTACGGTGTGAAACTAATTTGCATCTCATATAAAATTAGTTAGTTGGTTGGTAGGGTCGTATTGCATACGCCCTCAATGTTCAATATAAAACCTTAGGGCAAGTGTGTTTCGCCTATCAAAGGGGTTCGATTTATCGGTGCGGATGAATCCGCTCCCTACACTAAAAACAATAGTTTATGCAAAATATTTTGAATTTTGAATTATGGTTTTAGGTTTTTCGCTTTTAGCTTTTATCTATACTCATATATCTTCTTAATATTATACTTTTTGATTTTATAATAAAAACTTCTCAGGCTGATTCCCAACTTTTTTGCTGCCATTGCACTATCCCCATTGGTAGATCTCAAAGCATTTATTAAGGCTATCCTTTCTGTATCATCTTTTATCTTCTTTAAATTATTTTTATCTAAATTATAATCAATTAAATTGTCTGGCTTGGAATTGGTAATTAGTTTTTCTTCGATTGTTTCCAGTTTATTTAGTTCAGTCAAGGGAGGAATATGTTTGGGCAAAATTAATTCTTCACTTAATTTCATATTTATTACTGCTCTTTCAATTATATTTTCTAATTCTCTTACATTCCCCGGCCAGGAATAATCTGATAATATATTTAATGCTTCCGGCGAAATACCTTTTATGTTTCTTCCAAAATCCTGATTATATTTTCTGATCAGATTGTTAACCAAGAGAGGCACATCTTCTTTCCGTTCCCTTAAAGGAGGGATATAGATAGGAATAACATATAATCGGTAATAAAGGTCATCCCTGAACCTTCCTTCTTTTACCGCATTTTTTAAATCAATATTAGTAGCTGATATTATTCTAACATCCACATTAATAGGGCTTCTTCCCCCTACTCTTATAATCTCTTTTTCTTGAAGCACCCTCAATAGCTTAGCCTGTAAATTCAGGCTCATCACTCCGATTTCATCTAAAAATATAGTCCCCTTATTGGCTTCTTCGAATAGTCCCTTCTTTCCGGTCTTTTTGGCTCCGGTAAATGAACCTCCCTCATAACCAAATAGTTCACTTTCTAATAAAGTATCCACTAAAGCAGAACAGTTTACCCGAATAAATTGCTGATTTTTTCTTTTACTAATATGATGTATGGCGTGAGCGAAGAGTTCTTTTCCGGTTCCACTTTCCCCCTGAAGTAATACGGTCGCTGGAGTTTGGGCAGCTTTCCTGGCCTGTTCTTTAGCGATAACCATTCCCCTGCTTTTCCCTACAATATCTTCAAAAGTATATTTCGATTCTAAATGTCTAACCCTTTGTTTGACCCTCTTTAATTCCTTATTCAAATATTCTATTTCCGAAACATCATGTATCACCGCCACACTACCTTTCAAAATCCCTTCTACTATAACCGGTGCTACATTCACTATTACCTCTTTACGATTAGGCCCAACACGCATTCTCACTCCGTGTACCGGTTTCCTGGTTCTCAGTACTTTTAAATGCATACTTTCGCCCTCATCAGGAATATCAATGGTAGGCGGTTTCCCTAATACATCTTCTTCTGTTAGTCCTGCGAGCCGGGTATAAGCAGGATTAATAATAGTATGTAAACCATTTTCATCTACTACTGAAATAGCATCATCGGTAGAATGAATAATTGCCTTTAGAGTGCTCTGAATCTCCTTTTGTGTGGCAATTTCTTGCAACCATTTATCTTTATTTGTATTAATCTTCTCTTTCATAAACAAACAACCTTATTCTAATTTTCCAATTAGCTAATTCACCAATTCACCAATTGAATTCAATTTTATATTAATTATTATTGCTACCTACATTCTATCCAATACTTATATTTTGTCTATTTCCTTTTTCTTTTCTTTTTTTGTCTCTTGTAGGGGTCGGATTTATCCGACCCGAAACAAGTTCGATGAATCGAACCCCCTACCTCTCTTTTTTCTCCTTCACGCGATACGCAATACAAATAAGGCTCCTGATTTCTTTTTTCTTAACGAGATACGATTCACGAGATACGAGATACGAATTGTTTCTCCACGATATCCGCTATTATATGCTATCTTCACTCATTACTTATCACTTATTACTCATTACTGTATTATCTATTCAACATCTTTTGGGCATGCTGGATAGTAATCTCGCCCATCTGACTTCCGTCTAACATGCGGGCAATCTCTTTAACCCGTTCTTCTCCTTCCATCTCTTTTAACCTTATCCCGGTCTGATTATTTAAAATATATTTCTCAATATAAAAATGTTTCCCGGCCCTGCAGGCTATCTGAGGCAGGTGAGTTACACAAATTACCTGCCTTTTTTGGGAAAGCGCCTTCAGTTTTTGAGCGATTACCTCACCCAAGCGTGCCCCTACCCCACTATCAATTTCATCAAAGATTAACGTCGGAACTTGATCTACCTCGGAAAGTATTGATTTTAAAGCTAACATTATTCTCGAAACCTCTCCCCCTGAGACAATTCGAGCTAAAGGGCGCAATTTTTCTCCTACATTAGGAGAAATCATAAACTCAATATCGTCTACCCCTTTTGGACCTACTTTATATTTTTTGCCTTCTATTTCTATTCCGTTATCATCCTTGTAATTATTAATTGAAACTTTAAACTGACATCTCTTCATATTTAAATCTTCTAATTCTCTTACTACCATCTTTTGTAAATCATCGGCAATCTTTCTCCGATTGATGCTTAGTTGGTTAGAAATAGCGGCAATTACGTCTTCCAAAGAATCAACTTCTTCATTTAATTTCTCTAATTTATCTTCACTGCAATCGATGACTTCTAATTCCTGATATATTTTTTGGCGATATTCTAATATTTCTTCGATGGTGGAGCCATATTTACTCTTTAAACTATTAATCAGATTTAATCTTCCCTCAATTTCTTTTAATCTTCGGCTATCCAAATCTATTTCATCTTTATATTTTACAATTTCATTTACAATATCCTCAAATTGATATCCTACTTCTTTTAAATTTTCTCTTATCTTTTCTATCCGCCGGTCTAGCAAGGCAATTTCTCCTAAATCTGCGGAAACTTCGTTTAAGGAATCTCTTACTGAGACTTGTTCTGCCCCACCTTCATAGAGAATAAAATTAGCTTTTTCCATGGTCTCAATAATTTTTTCCGCATTTTTTAAAACCATCTCTTCCTCTTCTAAAACCTTGTCCTCACCTTTAACTAAAGATGTTTTATCTATTTCTTCTAACTGAAATTTTAGAAAATCTATTTTTTTTAAATTTTCTTCTTTGTCTTTTAATAATTGAAATAACTTTTTGCTCTTTTCCCGCCACATTCGATAATTATCAGATAACTCTTTTCTGTATTTAATAATTTTGTCTCCACCCAGGTTATCCATCAGGTCAATATGTTTGGAAGGGTCTAAAAGAGATTGATGATTATGCTGACCGTGTAAATCAACTAAAAATGTACTAATCTCTTGAAGTGTGGATAAATTTATCAACCTCTGATTAACCCAGCATTTACTCCGTCCTTTTTTATTAACCTCCCGCCTAATAAGCAAAGCCCCCTCTTTATCAACAATTTCTATATCTAAATTCAAATTATTTATCAGCTCTTTTTCCTGGGGAGCTAACAGAAACAGTCCTTCTACCATCAAACTGTCTTCTCCGTCTCGAATTAAATCAGAAGCGGCGTAACCTCCCAAAATTAAATCTATCGCTTCTATGATAATAGATTTCCCGGCTCCGGTCTCACCGGTTAAAACATTTAATCCTTCCTCAAATTCAATATTTAATTCTTTTATTAAAGCCATGTTCTTTATATTTAATTGAAATAACATTTATTTCTGCATCCACCCCTTGGAAATAAAATTAATTATAATGATGTTGTAGGGGCACAATGAATTGTGCCCTCTTTATTTTATTGCCTTTCGTTTACCTTGGGCACGATGCATTGTGCCCCTACTAAACGCTCTACGCTGTACGCTCCACGCTAATTTATTTACTTATTAATCTGTCCGCTCCATCTCAATTTTTCCCGCAAAATAGCATAAAAACTCTTTTCTTTAAAGGTAATTAATCGAGCTTTATGGTCTGATTTTTTTATTATCACTTCATCTTTTGGTTTTAAAATAAAGCCCTCTTGCCCATCTATGGTTACCATTACTTTTTCTTCGCTTGATTCCAATTTTATTTTTACCTGGTCATTTTCACCGACAATAAAAGGCCGGGCAGATAAAGTATGGGGGCAGATAGGGGTAAGAATTATAGAATTTATATTGGGATTGACAATAGGACCACCGGCAGAAAGAGAATAAGCGGTAGAACCCGTAGAGGTAGAGACCACCAATCCATCAGCCGAATAAGTGATAACATAATCATTATTTACATAAGTAGCCAGGCAGATAATTCGGGCAAAAGCTCCCTTACCTATAACTACATCATTTAAAGCAGTAAATTTTTTAATCTCTTCTTCTTTTCTTTTCACTGTACAACTTAACATCATTCTCTTATCAAGAAAATATCTCCCTTGATACAGTTTCTCTAAAGACTTTTCCAGGTCATCGATGCTAATTTGAGTCAGAAAGCCTAATCCTCCTAAATTCACTCCAAAAACCGGTATATCTTCGGCAGCGGCCAATCTAGCTGCTCTAAGGAGAGTTCCGTCTCCCCCCAAAGAGATTATTAGATCAACTTCTTTAAGAAATTTTTCAGTAGGGCAATTTAATTCTTTCTTTCCTATTTCTTCGCCCATATTTCCTTCTATGCAAACTTTCAGTTTTTTAGAATTTAGCCAATCAATTATCCTGCAGGTAGTTTCACGAGTCTTTTCTTTTTTATAATTTACTATTAAACCCACGCTGTCTAATTTCATCTCCACCCTCCTTGAAGCAAATAATATAAGATCAAACTAAAAATTGCTCCTGCCAAAAAATACACTAACTTTATTACTTTTTGACGTATAGTACTTTCGAATTGAAATTTTACTTCAGAAATACTCTTATTTTTCATATTTAATAAAAGAATACCACTCGGTTGGTAAGCAAGGTAATATTCTAACATCTGTCTTCGGGTCTCCCGGTTGGTAATATAGGGAATCTTCTCTCCGCTTTTAACTTCTACTACGTAGACTTTCCCTCTCTTCCTCGCTAAATAATCTATCCGCACCAGGTAGCGATGAATCTTATCTCCGATAGTTATAAGGAGTGGTTTGCTTTTTTGAGCATCTAAAATCACGTAACCGTTCTTCTTTAATATTTTCTCTGCTTCTTTTTCCGCCTGCCTGCTCTTGGAGAACCTCTTCCTTAATCTCTTAGCCCTTAACCAATTGCCTATCTTGATAAATAGAAACAGGCAGATTATCCCTCCGCTAATAAATAAAATAAAGACTAAAACACCATTTTCATTTATGTTCAAAAACTTCACTCCAAATATTATTTTCTGGGAGAAAGTTCCTGGTGAGCTTGTTTTGTCACTTCTTCAACAATTTGCGGAAAATTCTTTATCTTATCTTCTTTGGAATTTTTCACTAAATAGATGAGATATTCTATATTACCGGAAGTTTTTTTTAGGGGAGAAAAAGTTAGACCCTGAATACTAAAACCCATTTCTTGCGCCTTATCGCCAACTCTTTCGATTACCATCTGATGGACTTCTGCCTTTTTTACTATTCCGCCCTTTTGGATAAACTCCCGGCCTGCTTCAAACTGTGGTTTGATTAAAGCCACCACTTCTCCTCTTCCCTTAAGTAGATTATACACTGCTGGCAAAACTTTATCTAATGAAATAAATGAGACATCTATGACAGCCAATTCAAAAAGGTCATCAAATTTATCGATAGTAAGGTATCTTATGTTGGTTCTATCCATAATTACTACTCGGCTATCTTTCTGCAGTTTCCAGGCTAACTGCCCGTAGCCTACATCTATACAATAAACTTTATCGGCTCCGGATTTCAAGAGACAATCAGTAAAGCCCCCCGTAGATGCACCAACATCAATTACTCTCTTTCCTTTGACATTGACATTAAAGATATTAAGGGCTTTCTCTAATTTTTCTCCACCCCGGCTTACAAAAGCACTCTCCTTTTTTATTACTAAAATGTTGCTTTTAACCCTGATCTTTTGTCCTGATTTATCGACTCTTTCCCCCTCCACTAAAACTTCTCCCGCCATAATAGCGCGTTTAGCTTTCTCTCTGGTGGGAAAAAATCCCTTTTCGACCAGTAATATATCCAGACGTTCTTTTTTTGATTTTTCCAAATCTATAAAATCACCTCTTAAATTAGTCGTTAGTACAAGAAGGCACGGCACACCGTGCTCCTCCTTTTCTTTTGTAGGGGCACAATGAATTGTGCCCTCTTTGTTTTACTGCCTTATGTTTACTCTGCTAAGCACGTATCTACTAAGCAGGGATTACAGAAAAAGGAAATTCTTATACAATCAAGTTAAACTAAATTATTGCGCATAGTATCCAGGCCATTGCCATTCCTATAAAGGCTCCCACTATAACTTCAAAAGGGGTGTGCCCGACCAACTCTTTGAAACGCTTGTCTTTTAATTTTATTTCTTTAAAAAATTCCAAAATAATTTTATTTAATACTTTAGCCTGTTCTCCCGTTTCTCTCCTTACCCCGGCTGCATCGGCCATAATAATAAAAGCGACCACTATAGCAAAAGCAAACAAAGGAGATTCCCAGCCTTCTTTTATGCCAATGGTGGTAGCCACACACACAGAAAGGGCGGAATGAGTACTGGGCATCCCTCCTGCTCCAACAAATCTTCTAATATCCCATTTTTTTTCAGTTGCATAAAATACTATTAGTTTTAAGCTCTGATTGAAAACCCAGGTGATAAAAGCAATTATTATAATCTCATTTCTAAAAATCAGGTATAAATCAGCAATGTTTATCTCTATCACTCCTTATTTTCGACATTATTTATTTAGTTTATGGTTTAATCCAATCTTCGTCCCTAAGCAAAGGCATGCTGATATCTATATGTCCGACTAAACTCTCCGCCTCATTCCCCTCCACTAATATTTGCACACCTTCAATGGGAGGAATTTCGGTTAAAGTATTTACTATAGAGTAGACAGTCATCAATTCGCCACTACTTCCTCCGGAATGATTTTTAAATATTTCCTCAGATAGGTCTATGTAAACAATATCATCAACAATATATACTTCATTGACTTGCGTTCCTCCGGGAATCGTGGGATAGAGTTCGGAACTTTCCGGACCTTTTATCAGCTCAATAACTGCCTGTCTGGCCAAAGAAGGGGTTTGGGATATTTTTCTTTTTTCGGGTACTAAGTACATCGCTTGAGAATCAGAGAAGTACAGGTTAACTTCGACCAGCTCTTCTGTCGGCACAGGTTGAACTTCTTTTATTTCTTCTTCCTTATAAGGGGCTTCTTTAGTAATAATAGGCTTTTCTGTATATCTTTCCCATGCCGGAATAATAAACTTATTAAATATTAGATAACCAGCAATTATGAGTACTGCAATTATTAATACTAAAGGGACAATTTTCGGGTTATTTCTTTTCTTCTTCAGTTTTCTATTTTTAACCATAATAATTAATCCTATCCACCATTATCCGGGGTAGTTTCTATATAATATTTTATGGCTTCAAACAAGGCCTGAGCGGCATTTTCTCTAAACTTACTAGTTTTTAGTAGCTTTTCCTCTTTAGGGTTAGAAATAAAACCAACCTCTACAATAACAGCTACCATATTTGCTCCCTTTAGCACTACAAAGGGAGCTTGCTTTACTCCCCTGTTTTCCAATTTTAGATAATTTACTAATTTTTTCTGTACAATATCTGCAAAATCGAGACTATATTTAATGTTAGCGCTTTCTTCCAAATCAGCGATAATTAAGGCTAAATCAGCATCTACCTCCGGGTGAGCCCTGCTGGCTCTATTTTCTCTATCTGCTACATCCCTGGCAGAGGCACCGATATATTTGGAACTTAATACGAAGGTTTCTATTCCTTCGGCACTGGGGCGATGGTTTAAAACCGAATTAGCATGTAAACTTATAAATACAAAACCATTTTTCTGGTTAGCGAAATTTGTTCTATTTTCCAGATAAACAAATTCATCTTTACTTCTGGTTAAATAGGTAGGGATACCAGCCCCTTTTAATAATTTCTCTAAATAAAGAGCGATTCCCAAAGTAACATCTTTTTCTTTTAAGCCGGTAGGTCCGATCGCTCCCGGGTCTTTCCCCCCATGTCCGGGGTCAATAATTACTACTCTGTTGCCGGTTATCTCAGGTCCGGGAGCAGACTTTTCTTCCGACTTGGCGGGAAGAGTTTGAGAAATGGCTGCCTCTTTACCTGATTTGAATATATCAATCACCACCCTATCGGGTTCAATAAGGCTGAAAACTTCATATTTTGCTTCTCGATAAAGGTCAAATACCACTCTGGTAATTTCCTCATTAAATTGAGCTGTCCTTACTGTCTTTATCACTCCGTCATCTATCTTTATCTGTTTGAAAGTATCCTCTAATTTTACAATAGATCCCATTATATCGATAAAAATTCTATCCGGATTGGTTAATTTATCAGCCCTAAATTCTGTCTTTTCAGATAAATCTATCACCACCCTGGTTTTGTCGGGGTGAGAATAGCTTCTGACTTTTAATAGATAAGGTCTTATGGTATTAATAGATAAAGTTTTGGTCTGGTTGTCCCATTTAATATCTACTTCGGCAATAAATTTTATCACTTCTAAAGGTATCATTACCCGGTTATTGAGAATTCTTGCTGGTATTTCCAGAGGAATTACCTTTTCATCTATCTCCAAAGTAGGGTCATCGATAACTAAGCGGGCTGTACGACCATTGATATTTACGGTCATCAACTTTAAAGCCGGAAACCAGGTAATTCTTCCTCCTAAAGCTTCCACCACATTACGAGCCGAAACAAATAATCGGTCATTCTCAATAACTGAAAGGACAACGGTTTCCAGTGGTTTATTGTCTAACAATATCTTTATTTCTGAAGATTGGGCAAAAATTGAAGAAAGAGAGAATAAAATAGCAAATACAGCTGTTATTAAAATTATATAGAATATTTTTTTCATATAATCTATTCTATCCCTCCTGGGCTAAATATCTAAAGAATAAAACTTTCAAAATAGCTGCCAAAGGAACAGCCACTAACACTCCCAATATTCCTAACAACTGACCGCAAATTAACATCGATAAGATTACGGTCAAGGGGTGCAGACCTAACCCTTTCCCTAAGATATTTGGGTTAAGATATATCGCCTCAAGCTGATTAACTAAAACAAACAAAACTACAATCATCACCAATGTCCACCAGGGGCTGCCCAGAGCAAAAATTAAAGTCAGGACAACTCCCACAATAGGTCCTAAATAGGGGACAAAGTTAAACACTCCGCTAACAATCCCGATAATCAAGGCAAATTTTAAATCTAAAAAGTACAACCCTATACCAATCAATGTCCCTACAATAAAGCAGACTATTATTCGACCACGAATAAACCCGCTGATAATATAATCTATTTCCTCCAGTACTTCTTTGAATTCTTTTTTATTTTTCTTCGATACGAAAATATACAAATTCTCTTTAAATTTAAACATATCTCTCATTAGATAAAATAAAATTAAAGGAACAATCACTATACCAAAAGTAATACTGGAAACTATATTGGAAAGATAAATTATGATGGTCTGGGAAAAACCCAATACACTCTTCTGAAGTTCGGATAAATTTTCTTTGAGTAAAATCTCTACATCAGCAGGATCTATGAATTTTGAAAGCTGAGGTTTTATAGATAAAATTAGATTCTGGTAATTTTCGATAAAATGAGGAATCTCCTTATATAAAATATTAAGCTGATTAATTAAGCTGGGAATTAGAAAAAATATAGTTAGGATTAACAGGGCTATTATTATTCCAAAGACGATAACAATAGCCAATACTTTCGGGGCCTTCTTATTAAGAAGAAATTTATATAAAGGATCGAAGAAATAGGCTAACATCAAAGCAAAACTAAAATATATGAACAACCACTTTAGCTTGCTCAATACATAAAATAGAATGACAATACCAATGGCAATATTGATAATAAAATTTAATCTTTTATCTTTTACGAATTCCATAAATAGCTTTCCACCTGAAACAACTTTTTACTTATCTATTTATAACAGATTAGCTCACATTATTCAATTTTTTTCCAATAACGTCAGTCATTGCTCTGGTTTATCAGAGCGCGGCAATTTCATATATCGATTTTGTCATTGCGATCGACCCCAGGGAGCACGGCAATCCCAACCTTATATGTTATTCCCACAATCTTTATGTTCTTCTCTCAATTCCTTATGTCATTCCCACGAAAGTGGGAATCCATCTTTTTCTATCTTTGCAATTAACCAATGGAGCGTGGTAATTTCATATATATATTCTACATCTATTTTTAGTTATCCTTCTTTTTTAATCTAATAATTAAAAAATCCGAAAAATTATTTTTCGGATTTTTTTTATTTAACTAAATTTGATAAATAATGGTGGAGGCTATTAGACGAGTTTCGCAGCTTTATAGAAGTCTAAATCTTTTGACTTGTATTAAATATTGCAGTAAGTTAAATAACAAATATGCAGAAATGGTACAAATGTATTGGATTCAAAGATAGTGTAAAATTTTAGTAGGGATTATATTGACTTATTTTCGCTTTAGGTTTACTATTGATATCGTGCTTGCTTTTATTTTATAAAAAACGATTGTAATAGCATAGGAGGTAAATTGTGAAAATAAATAACAAATATTTAAAAATAATCTTTATTTCTACCATATTGTTTTTATTAATTTTTAGTGTATCTATTGCCTCCTTCGGACAAGAACTTACCGGAGAAGAAATTATAAGAAAGGTAAGTGAATTGATGAATCAGGATACCGTCCAGGCAAAAGTAAAAATGACTATTACTACATCCTCTGATAATGAAAGAGTCTTTATCTATGATTCATACAGTAAAAACAAAGGTGAAAAAAATCTATTACGTTATATAGAGCCCAAACGGGCAAAAGGACAGGCTATCCTGATGCTCAACTATGCTGACGATATCTGGATGTATTTCCCCCGTACAAAACGAATACGTAAACTCGCCACCAATGCTAAAAGTCAAAAAATGGAAGGCAGTGATTTCTCCTATGAAGACACAGGGGCAAGTGATTCTTTTATTGAAGATTTCAGCAGCAAAAAGCTTGGTTCTGAAAAAAAAGAAGGATATGATTGTTACAAGATAGAGATGTTGAAAAAAGAAGGCATTGAATCCGGCTATTCCCGATTAATTATGTGGGTAATCAAAGATAACTTTATCCCTATAGCCATAGATTATTATGATGCGGAAAATCCTGAGCTTTTATTAAAAACCCTGATTCAATATGATATTAAGAACATAGACGGTATTCCTACAGCGACAAAAATGGTAATGTATAATAAACTGGAAGATTCACAGACAAGCATAGAAATGCTCGAAATAAAATACAATATAGAATTAGATGACAGTCTATTCACTGAAAGATATTTAAAAAGGAAATAAACTATGAGAGATAAAATTTTAAAAGCTTTAGCCAAACTGCATGCTCAACATCCCTGGAAGATGGTAATTGTGGTACTTATTATCACTATAATAATGGGCGCTTTTGCTTCACAATTAGAACAGAGCATGCGATGGACTGATCTGCTTCCTACGAAGAGTGAAAAGACAATCCAATACAATAAAGTAATAAACGAATTTGTATCAGCCACCAATATAATAGTAGTAGTTGAAGGTGAGGAAGAAGAAATAAAAGCTTTTGCGGAAACAGTTGTTCCAAAAATCAAGCTGACAACTGATCCCAAAGACAGACAACTTTATGTTAAACGAATTGATTACAAACAGGATGTCGATTTTATCCGCGAACATGCTTTAATGCTGGTCAAAGCTGATGATTTGCAAAATATGAAAGAGCTGTACCAAAATCCTAATTTAGTTCCCCTGCTTACCAATTTAAACAACAGTTTTGAAAAGGAATATGTGGGCAAAAAAGAGTCTATTTCTACTCGAGAGAAAGAAGACAATACTATAATTATTTTAGATGGCATCTCCAATCTGATTTCGGTAATGCAAGATTATTCTTCCGGAAAAATCCACTCTCCGGAAGAAGCTCAAAAAGCTATTGATAAATTATTGCTGGGAGAACCCTATCTATTATCTTATGATAAAAAAGCTCTTATTATAAATGTTATCCCTAATTTCAGCATGACGGATATGAGCAAAATGATTTCCGGAACAGATACCATTCAAAAAGTAGTTGACAAAGTTCTAAAAGATTATCCGGAAGTAAAGGCAGGGCTCACCGGAATGATTCCTCTGGGTCGGGATGAAATGGTTTATAGCGAGCAAAGTATGGGTTATACCAGTATATTTGCTTTTATTGCTATCTTAATTTTATTAATTCTTTCTTTTCGAATGTGGGCTGCTCCCCTCTTTGCCCTTCTGAATTTAGCGGTCGGACTCATTTGGGCAATCGGACTGACCGCTATCCTGGTTAAGAGTTTGAATATTATGACTTCAATGGTAGCGGTAATCTTAATCGGATTGGGAATTGATTTTTCCATACATATAATCTCCATCTTCACCGAAAATCGCTCTATGGGAAAATCGATTGATAAATCCATAGAAGAAACTTTTCTAAAAAGCGGAAAAGGAATATTAACCGCCGGCTTAACAACTTGTGCTGCTTTCCTTGCTCTGGTTATCAGTTCTTCACGTGGGATGAAAGAGATGGGTATTGTTAGCAGCACCGGTTTGCTGGCTATATTAATAGTAACTTTTCTTTTTCTACCTTCCCTACTGGTATTGCGGGAACGCCGCCTGGAAAAGAAATTGGCGGAAGGAAAAATAAAGACAAAACCAGTATATAAAGATATTTCCTTCCAATCATTCGGGAAAAGTTGCAACTGGTTATCCAGACGTTATAGTGCTACCTTAATTTGCGCAATATTAATTACCATTATTTTACTGATCTCCGCCTTAAAAATATCTTTTGATCATAATTATATGAATATGGAACCAAAAGGGTTAACTTCAATCACCCTGCAAGATACAATATTGGATAAATTTGACTTGAGCATGGATTATGCCTTACTTCTAACTGACAGTATTGAAGAATTAAGAGAAATGGCTAAAAAACTGAAAAATGTAAAATCAGTAGCGCTGGTTGATGATATCTCGATATACTTACCATCTTTTGAAGAACAGCAAAAACGAATTCCTATTATCCGGGAAATCAATCAAGCAATATCAAACGCGACATTAAAACATGACCTTACGGAAGCTGAATTTAATCAATTGCTTTTAGAATTAGAAAGATTAGAAATGAATATTATGGAAATCCAGGATATGGCTTTTATTGGAGGACAGGACAAGGTAGATAATAAATGTAGTGAAATCATAGGAGATCCCGATAATCCTCAGTCAAAAAACATAATTAGTGAATTTATTGATTCTTTAGAAAATAATCGATTAAAAAGTATAAAAGGATTGGAAGAATTTCAAAAATATGCAGCACCTTATTTTAAAAAAACTGCTCTTAAAATGGCTACTGTAGAAAATATTAAATTCGAAGATCTTCCTCTATCTATTCTGGATAGATATTCCAACCGAAATCGGAATCAATTCTTAATGACCATCTTCCCTTCAGGAAATATGTGGCAGGATATAGATTATCTTAATCGTTTTACTAACGATTTAGATAGAGTAAGTGAAAAAGTAACCGGTATGCCCCCGGTAATGAAAGAACTTATCAGTGTAATAGGTAATGACGGAAAAAATGCAGCATTATTAACTATTTTAGTAGTTTTTATGCTCTTGTGGCTCGATTTCCGCAAAATCAAATATGCCGTAATAGCGATGATACCTTTAGTAGCTGGGTTTGTCTGGATGGTTGGTTTAATGAAATTAACCGGCATGCAGCTTACTGTTGTAAACGTAATGGGATTGCCGATGATTATCGGTATCGGGATAGATTATGGAGTCCATGTTGTTCATCGCTGGCGCATTGAAGAGACAGGAAAAGTAAATAAAATCTTTGCAAGTACAGGAAAGGCTATTCTTCTTAGTGCCCTCACCACAATGTTAGCTTTCGGTTCTTTGGTATTTTCCATCTGGCGTGGGTTTGGCAGTCTCGGCGCAGCTATGTTCATCGGTGTCGGTGCCTGCTTCCTCTCAACAGTTATAATTCTATCCGGAATTATCGGATTATTAGAAAGAAAAAATTAAGAATTCGTTCTCTTGACATGTCAACTTCGCCACTTAATTCAATTTAAACTCTCCTAAACCCTTACTGCAGTTGTTTTTCCTTTTTTATCCCATATATAGTGAAATGATTATATAATACAACTTACTATAATCATTATATGATATTTTATGTTGAAACATAAAGGAGGAAAACTTTGCTAATTGCGGCTCATTCTATATCCGAATAAAGATGTATAATGGGGAGGGTGATTTTCCCTTCTTATATATTTTTTAGTCATTCATCTTCTCTTTAGCATTACACGATAAAAATAATTCAAATTTTCTCTTTTCCAAATTTTAATTATTTTTGAGTGTTATGCTTAGCAAATTAGTTACCCGCGAAAAGTAAAATTTTTTACTTTACGATCACGTCTGCTGGTAATGCTAAGCTATTCGAGTGACAGTTCGAATCGCTGTTCGTTAACCTCTGTACCCCATTGCATTCCTTTGTGCTGTTCAACGAGTTCAAAACCATTCTTCTCGTAGAGGTGTTTCGCAGCATTAAGACCCTCAAAAGTCCAGAGGTATACCCGTTTGTATCCTTTGCTCCTGCAAAAGTTAAGAGCCTCTTTAATAAGCCGGCCACCAATACCTCTTCCACGCAAGACATCGGATATGATAAACCACCGAAGATGCGCTCCTTCTTTTTCGGTGTGAATCCCGTCGATGGTAATAGAGCCTTCAACTCGATCTCTAAGTGATGCGGTCCAAAAACCATCACGCTTTTCGTCATATCTAGTTAGAAATTCTGAAAGCTCAGTAGCCACTTTTGCTTCAAAAAATACTGTAAAATCCCAATTCTCGTGGTAGTAAGTACCGTGAAGTTCAGCAACTCGACCTATTGAACCAGGAATATAGCCCTTTACTATTTCTACATTTGACATACATTACCTCTCAATTAATTCATTTCGATTTTTATCAACTTATAAAACCTTTTATAAAAAACATTGCTTTAATTAAATTACTACATAAACTTACAAAGTCCTTCCTTTTTTTTAATATTTTTTATTTTTTCTTCTGCTTTTAACAGCTTTTTCAAAACTTTCAGAAAGTAACCGTTAGAGCTTCAGGGAGCCAATATATGATAGTTTATGTCTTAGATGGCAAGCGTCCTATCTTTATAATCCTCCAAATAAGAAAACCCGCCAGGGTGCGCATTGTTAAGAGGCGTAGCGAGTGTGTTACATGTATTATACATTAAAAGCAAATAGGCGTCATAATTTGTTTAAAGCCAAGCTGTCCCTATTATCTCCTATTA
>Ga0190349_1000198_pt1 | contig 21046 bp, 17 predicted proteins | sample 48721378_MG_FD_179798 | JGI IMG/M metagenome (GOLD analysis project Ga0190349, IMG submission 179798) | Hydrothermal vent microbial mat bacterial communities from Southern Trench, Guaymas Basin, Mexico - 4872-13-7-8_MG | ecosystem: Environmental > Aquatic > Marine > Hydrothermal vents >...
CTGCAATTGTTATTGTTCCTACATCTGTGAAATCAGTAATACTTGCAACCTTTACTGGATTTGTAATGTCGGAAATATTAAGAACTTCGAGTTTATATTCTCTAAAAGAAACAAAAGCAAGGTCCCCCGCTACCGAGACATGTATAGCTACTTCTCCGGAAATTTGATATGTTGCAATTTTCTTGATGCTGTTTTTAATTGTTACATCAAAGATTTCTAGACCATCTAAACCATTTGCTACAAAAGCGTATTCACCCTGCACCGCAACACTATATCCATTGCTACTATCATCATCAAACAAACCAATTATACTTAATTCGGACTTATCACTAACATTTAAGATTTTAAATCTTTATTATATGAAGTTAAGAAAATCAAATCATCTTTTAAAGCAAAACCTCTTGGTGTGTCAAAAGTGGTGTAAATACTCACTTTTTGTGGATTTGTTTTGTTTTGAATACTGAATATTTCTAACGCATAATAAGAATGAAGTGCATAAGCGTAATCTCCTTCAACAATAACTCTTGTTATTTTTCCGAGGTCATCATCAAATTAAGCAATTTTTCCTATAAATGACCAATTGTTAGCATTTTGGCTGCTTTTAATTGTAAAAGGTTTGATTTGTAAAGATGCTGATTGAGTTGCACTTTTTTGCGTTACATTTTTTGCAACCTCTAAATTCATACTATTTGTACAGACCATAAGAAATGTGAGTATTACCACTAAGGTTGCTACCACTCGCGATTTAATAAATGTGCCTATCATAATTTTTCCACAAAGAAGAATTAAACAATTCTATTTTAATATCTTTTTAATAGTGAAAAAGCTTCTATATATACTATTTTAACAAGACCCAAAGCTTTAACATAAGAGAACACGTTAGAAATAAAGAGTTTAATAGTTAAGTTGTTAATTGTAACAATTATCGATAGTTGATGAAAGTTGGTATCAGTTGACTTCCAAAAACGTTATCAAGAGCATGAAAAACTACTTGAGAAAACAAACTTCTTTCAGCGAGCAGCAAAATCCGCTCTTTACTCCGAGAGATGGAAAAAAACCGGAGTCCAGATTGAGCAATTAAAGGGTTTTTCAAGTCTACAATCTTTGCCTTTTATAAGTGCAGATGATCTGCGACAAACATGGGAAAAGTATTCTATTGAGGAAATAATTCTCACAAAAAACGTTGCCTTTTGGTTCTGTACTTCTGGCTCAATGGGAAAGAAAAAATGGATGGGTTGGACATATAATGACATTAATCGAAGCAAGGAAGCGATTGGAAAACGATTATTAAATATTTTACAACCAAGCGATATCATCATGGCTGTAATCCTCCCCCCGCCATACATCTCAAGTTCCATCCCTTTCCGTCTTCTCGAGGGGACAGCAAGTACTGGAATGCCAATTGAACAGATTGCCTTGAGTCCAGAAACCATTCAGGATGGATTTCAATTATTGATGAAACGGCAACCAACTGTCTTCTTTTGTACGCCATCGCTGGCAATGCGCCTTGCAGAAGAGATCGGCCGGAACACTCCCCGCATCTTGAAACAAATGGCAAAAGACAAAAAAAGCGCTAAACTACATCTGGCTTCTCTTATAACAAAAATTAAAACTATAAAACCCAAACAAGTCTTTAAGAAAATGCGTGTGGGCTTTTTTACTTCTGAACCCTTAGCACCATTCCGAAAAGCAATTGAAGAACTTTATGATATTGAGGTCTACGATTATTATGGCTTTACAGAAGGTTTTGGTGCAGGAATTGAATGTTCTCTTCATGAAGGCTTACATTTTTCAAGTTTGAATGGCATCATTGAAATTATTCCGGAAAAAGAGTTGGTTTTAGAAGAAAAAAATCCCGGTTATATCCCTAAGACTCTACTCTTCTCTGAAGTTGAAAAGGGATTGGTAGGAGAACTAGTAATAACTGACTTTAAAGAAGCCATGCCACTAATTCGTTATCGTTTAAGAGACAAAGTCAAAGTGCTGGCAGCAGATGAATGTTCGTGCGGCTCTATAACCCCCAGATTGGAAATCATCGGAAGAACGGATGATGTTATCAATCTTGGGATAATCCGTTTTTCTGCCATTAAGTTTGATTCTATCTTCAAGTCTAATTTTAAGCATGGGCAAGTTGCTCTTTGGGAGGTATATGTCTCTAGAGAAGGATTTAAACCAAAGCTAACATTAACTATAGAACCTTCTCAAGTTAGCAACGAAGAGCAATTCAAAGAAGAAATATTGGCCGCTCTTCTAGAGTTTCGAACTTTTAAACTTGGCTTGGAAAACGAATTATTTGTTTTTGATTCCGTAAAAATTGTTGATAAATTAAAGCTTGAAATAATCGGCCAAGGGAAACGGCGAAGAATCCGATACGACCCGAATTTCCTTAAAACTGTGAAATATTAATTTAATTGAGAAGTAGGTTCTAGTAGAATGGAATAGCGCTTTCTTTGTTTATATCTTATATACTTGGAACTCACAATGCTTGTGCCCCACAGCATGACAATTGATTTCGCGTACAGCAATGTTCGGATTGTTGTAAGCCCCCTCTATGAACCCGGAAACAAAATCACAGTCAAACTCCTTTGTTTTTCTCCCCCGACAGAATGGGCAAATCTGCAGAGAAATAACATTATCATTCATGGAGCAAATGCTGATCTCCTTCAATAATTTCATGATTCCCTTATCATTGATCTGTCTGTTATTGAACTTCTTTTTTGCAACTTCCTTTCCTACCTCGAGCCCGAGTTTGAACATAGTATAATGCATCTCTCCCTCAGGAAGTTTGCTCTGAAATTCCCTTGTAAGTCTAATTGTTGCGTCAGGGAAATTTTCGATTAATTCATCAGAATATTCACTTAAAGTGAGGATTGCATCAATATCTATACTTGGAGGAATGTTCTCTAAGAGATGGGGGTTTTTTGCGGCGACTTTCATGCATTTCTTAATGATTTCGTGCACTTTCTCTGAAAAAGGAAAGAAGACATCTTTGCGAACAGTTCCCCTAAAATTCTTAAGTTCTTCTCGATAATCATTGATGAATTCCCTTTCTAAAAGAGCAACAATATGTTTAGCTAGATGTTCATCATCATCAGTTGAAATTTTAGCAACAGTAATTAGCTTGTCACTTAAATTAAAAACGAAAATCTGGTCTTCAATCTCAATTTTGGATAATTGGCCTGATCCAAGCTCATTGGCAAACGCAACCATGGCACTGGAAAAGCCGGCAAAAAGCTCTGTCGGAACTTGAACAGCATAGCTGTCTTTTTCGAGAATGATGTGAAAAAGATTTAATCCATCTTTTCGTAAGATAAAGAATTCATCAATCATTGCTGTTCACCCCGTTTCAAGGCATTCCAATGTTTAAATGTTATTGTTTTTCTCAAGGAGTGGTTTCTTCTATCTTCTTTGCCCTGCCCCCCTCATCTTCTTCACCAAATAGCCGCCAAGAAAAGGTAAAGAATCGGAAGAAGCCAACGACAAGTATTATGGCAGCGAAAAGCAAAGTGAGGTCTTTTCCAAGTTTCCAATAGGTATAGGGGCCAATCCATGCAAATTCATCAAATACATTCATAGTTGCATGCACAAAGCCGAGGATAACAAAGAAAAGGAATTCAATTGAACCGTGTTTGTTCAAAATGGGACTCTTTTTCATTGAAATAATGATAACTACTAGTAAAAATAGAAACGCGAGTACTGTAAGAGATTCCATAACAATGTCGCGATAATCTTGCCAGCTGCTTGGAATTATCCAATGATCAATAAATGCTTGAATTGTCCATGTCATCTTCTACCGGACCTCCCAAATTTTGGCACTGTGATTTGCTATTCGTAATAGCCCCACACCCAGTAAAATTAACCCGATAAATAAGAAGCTCGATTCCAAACTATCGAAAATGATCTTAAAGTTATCAGGAGAAATTGTGTCCAAACCATCAAAAACCCCCTTTAAAATGATAAAAGGCATACCTATAATTAATTCTGTCCCACCAATTTTAGTGAATTTAGGGTAATGAACTCTAAGGAGAATAACAAGTACCCAAACAACTAGAAATCCCCCAGCAATAACCATTTCGGTTGCAAATGTTACATGGTCTGTGGGTTTTAACGCCCAGTCTTTGCCTAACAAATGAAACATCTTCACCATTTGCTCTCGTAATTGGGTTCTATACTTTATCTTAAATAGTTAACTATAAAGCTATTCATTTAGGAAAGAAAAGAAAAAATAAAGACTTTTTTTACTTCTTTCCAAACGTTTAAATTTAGTTGAATATTTAAATTTGTCAGAAATTAACATCCGTTGCGGTTTGGGAGCAAAAGATGATGAACAAAAAGGAGCCATCAACAGAGGATGTCACTCCAGATGATTTTGAACCTCCCGAATTCGCACAAGAACGTTTGAGTGAAGAGTCTAGAGAGGAAGCTCCACCCGTTCAAAAAGGGCGCATGGGTTTGTTCAGATTAATTGCAATTGGGAATGCTACCGGTCAATCTTTCCTCTTTAATTTCTTTTCTGCCTTTGCAGTAAATGTCGGTGTTTCCAGTTCTATTCTTGGGTTTATAACTTCGATACGTAATTTAATGAGCTCCTTATTTCAAGGGAGTCTTGGCCGATTGAGTGATAGAATTGGCCGGCGCTTTTTGCTTCTCTTAGGTTTTTTCCTGAGTTTCTCAATAATGATCGTTTTGATTTTCATCAATAACCCATTAATGTTAATTATCATTTCTATCGTCCAAGCTACTGCCTTAAGTATAATTATCCCTGTTTGGAATGCAACACTCGGAGATGTTACAAAGACAGAAGAACGGGCAAGGTTTATTGGTCGGCTCTCTGCGATGGGAACGGCGGTATCGGTGAGCTCCATGCTTATCTTGGCAACCATTTTTAACTACTTTGATAACCATCAAGGCTATATCTTCAAGAAATGGTTTTTAGAGTTCTATATCCCTGAAAAACTTTGGCCAATAGAATATGGTGCTGCGTTTGGTATTGCCGCACTAAATTTCTTGCTCTGTGTGGTGGGAGTCTTCTTTTTAAAAGAAACTCGACTTGTTAATAAAAAAGACAAGCAGAAAAAACAGCCAAGTATGTTTGTCGCTTTGAAAAATGAAAAATTCAAGCGCTTTTTCATCGTTAATTCGGTTTTTGGTTTAATTATGGCAACTATGTGGCCCATATTTCCCATAGCTCAAGTGGGCGTGTTGGAGATGGGATTTACTCAAATTGCTATAATCAATGTTGTATTCTCAATTTGCTCTAGCTTAGGGCAGCTTATTGGAGGGAAATTGGGTGATAAATTCGGTCGTAAGCCATTCATCATTTATGGTCGGATGGTGATGTTTACTATCCCTATTGTAATGATCAGCGCTATTCTTTTTAATAATTGGAAAGTGCTTTTATTCTCTAATATTCTAGGTGGAACAGGGATGGGTATGACCGTGGTGGCACAAAATGCTTATATCTTGGATATAGCCCCAAGAGATCAAATGGGTGCCTATTCAGGCTTAAATCAAGTCGGTTGGGGCATTGCCACATTCATAGGCTCTCTCTCTGTTGGTTTTATTGCCGATGCTATTGAAAACCATGTTGGAACAAAACAAATGATCATCATCACCTTTAGCGTTATTGCCGTGTTGCGATTTCTTGCATCCATAGGCTATTTCTTTATCGAGGAGAGTTTGGTGAAAAAGCAACCGGAAGAACAATTACTCGAAAAAAAAGCCCTTGTAATTGCAGTTGCACAATCCGCTTGCGAAGATGCTCAATTTCAATCTAAATAATCCTTTCTATTCTCAAATTTCTCATTTCTTTTATTGAAAGAAAAACATATATAGTTTAAGCGATATATTATACAACCGATATATTGTCTAGGAAACTACGGAAAAATGGCAAAAGGGGTATTGTGGTTTTCAATCTGGAAAAGAAAAGCAAGTGGTTTTTTTCTTATATTAGTAGTAGTCTGCTCTTCGCTGTCATTAAAAGTGATCGGCTGGCATGCTGATGAGACAGAGGAGGAGGCGTTATTTGAGAAGCCATGTTTCTCAACGCATCAATGGTTGGCTTGGGAAGCAATAAAACTCTTTCCGGAAGCAAAAATTACTTGGATAACTGAAAATCTCTATGCTTTTTGGCATGGCGTTGAGGCTCCCTTTATGCCGAATGCAAGCTTTGCATATGGATACACAAACGGGGGTGTGTACGGGGATATTGAAGAGCTGAGCATTGGGCTTGAACAAGCTGGCATTGAAGTGCTTAACAGCAGCCTTGCAGATAGAGCACAAGAAGAGTACTCTAAATTACTCACAGAGTTGAAAAAAGAAGAATCTAATTATCAGAAAGCAGCATTTTATGCGGGAACAATGGCTCATTACATTTCCCAGGCAGGAATATGGAAAGCACTTTGGAATGAAACCAAATGGGGAGAGTTGAATATAACAATTTGGCTTTCTTATGAGGGGGCAATAGAAGCAGGGCTGGGAAAGGAGCGCCTTCCCAAGCCAACCTTTAACTACCGATTTACAAATTTGACAGATTATTACAATGAGTTCTTTGCTCTTAGTCCAATAAAAAAGCAACCAATAACCGCTTGGAATGCTACTGTCGCCTTAGCAAAACAAGTTTATCCCATGGTAGAAAACCTGGCAATGGATTTCAATGCAACTATAATGAAGGCCTCGGATTGGCCCACAGAGTATTATAACATGACAAAGAAGTGTTTGACCTATGCGGTGGAAGCAATATATGCTGCATTGGAAAAAGCGATGCTCGAAGTAAACTGGCGCTATTTAATAATACCAAGACCAGTTGCATTCTATGATAATACAACAAATCTCTTGAACCTTTCAGAAATGGAAGTGCGATATGTCACAAGCACCGGTACTCATATTCTTAACGAGAGTAGTATGGCAACATTGGCGGAAGCCTGGTTTATTTTTTACGACTCTCAAAATAACCCCTTAGAGCTTTCGAGCAATCCAATCCCACTACAATTTAACTCACAGACAGGCAAGTGGTCGCTAACGAACACCCTAGCTCGCTGGTTAAAGCCAAATTGTAACACCTCTGTAATTGTACGTTTTGATATGCCCCGTGCAGCGCCCACATGGAGTAACCTTTCAAAGACGTTCTTTATAGTTTCTTATTTCAATGTTACATTCACATCAATCGACTTTAGATATTCAGATAGCGACTGGATATTAGACATCTATAACATCACTGCCTTCTGTGAACTTCCGGAAGTAGGAATGATACTCCCCGAAGACATCTACAAAGCTACGTGGACGCTTTACCAATATGGTATGGGTTTCACTACCCCTATCAATAGGGTTGGTTATCCAAAAAAAGACATCTTTGGTAATGTCATCAATGGAAATTTAACTTATAACGAGAATGCCAGTGTTTGGGAAGCATTGAACATTGATTTAGGGTGGGTAGTTACTTTCACCGGTACAATCCTTTATGTTGTGGTTGATTTTTACTTAAATGTTCCAGTGGGTTCTTCTCTTATTAATTGGCATAATGATGTTTTCTTTTATCCTTTTGCAAGAGGTGAGTCTACAAACATTTTTGTTACGCGTCCTCATTTGCTTACTGTTTCCGTGCCCCAAATTGTTTATGATTCTAAAAAGAAAATCCTTAATGCTTACAATATTACTGCATATGATGAGTATAATAATACGCGAATAGATCATTATTATATCCATGAAATGCCTATTGACCCCAATATCGAGGATATTCGTGAAGCACACTGGCGCATTTTCACGAAAGATTTATTTCCAAGCTACAGAATTGGAGATTTGCTTTGGGACCCGGTTAAAGAGTGGTGGTATGTCGAAGGAATTTCTTTGGATGGGCTTCCAGATGGTGAATATTGTTTACGCGTTAGATTTATTACTTTGGTTAATGATTTCTATGGATATGATTTCTATAGTGAACCTTCTGCCTTAGTGAAGGTAACGACTGAACCAAATGGTTTTATCATTTTAACCCCCGCCTTCTTTTTTGTTGGTTTTATTGTTCTGCCAATATTGGTTGTTTCTATAAGAATGATCTCGGCGAAAAACTTTCGAGATGATTCTAGCGGCTTAACAAAGGAGAGGAAGAAGTGAAAAAAGATGGAAAAGAATACACAAGAACAAATTAGAGCAAAGATCTTCTCGTTAAAACAATTCTATCTTCTTGTAGTAGTCTTTCTCGTGCTTATTGTGCTAATATTGTTTGCTCCAATTATTGTGATGAATTCTAAAAATGCTTTCCGGGTGGGTGGTATCTTATTTTTTGAAGACAATATTAACTTTTTGAGTGTTAAAAAGCATTTAGCAAAGCAGCTCGCCTTCCTTCTTGGTTTTGGCCTTCTCCTTGAGATTGTGGGTTTCAACAGGGCAACATCCGTAAAGAGTAGTGTCATACCACCAATGGAACTCCAGGCCAAAAGGCGGAAGAGAAAACGAATAGGGAGCCTTCTTCAACTATTTGGCGGATTACTTTCATTGGTAGCAAGTCTTCTGCATATCATTCTTCTACGTTCTTTTCGAATAATATATCTGAAGAGTCATTTTACAGCTGCTTTCTATCTAATTGTTGCGTTAACAGTCATTGTTATAATCAATGCGATATACACTGGTTTGTACTGGGACCGTTCTATAATTACAAATGAAATAATCATTAAAGAACAAGCAGCTAAAAAAGGTCATAAGGTTCGTTTGCAGAAAAAAGCAGTTAAAAAAACTTTTACAACGATTCTTTTCTATGCGAAAGCAACTTTGCATTTAATGGTTTTGTGTTCCTTTTTCTTAGCGCTAAGTGCAATTTTCTTGACATATTCAAAAAGCGAGAAACCGTTTAGTGAATCACTCTTCCTGAAATTCCTTTTACCCCCTTTTTTCACGCTTTTTGGGACACTCATCTTCTCCGGTTTAAATGTTCAGATAAAAACATCCTTGAGAAAGCTCCAAAATGGACGACAAAGAACGTCCGGAAGCGTTTTCTTTTTTGAAAAAATGTCTTTCAAGACTCTCGAGGTACTCTATAAAAATACCGGTCAAATCTTTTTTGCCACATTAGTTGGTGGTTTCCTCTTTATCTTTAGTTTAGCTTTACTTGTAATGATAAGTTTTTTTGGCTTTCCTTTACCAGACTGGCCTTTTTATCATGGAGGTGTTACCTACAGAGATGCCCAAACATTCTGGAATGTTTTTTATTGGACCGGGATTATTTTTCTGGCTATAGTTCGTATAATTTTGTTTCTAATTTCCCTTGGTTTGATTGCTTTTGGAATTACTTTTACGGGTTATATTTCAGGTCTAATTTGCAAGGAAAGAATTCGTGGCTTGCTCTCCGGAATACTTTTGGGAGTTATAATTTTCATTTTTTATTTCTTATGTACTCAGGATGTAAGAGTTAATGAGTTCAGTGAACCTCGACAGTATGCTATTTTTATTATTTGTTGTTTGGAAATAATTGCCTCGCCAATAAGTGGTTATTTTGGTGGGAAAAGATTTGAGACGAATAAAAAAAGCTTTAGACGAAATATTAAGATTGAAATAACCAACGATTTTGATGATTTTTTAAATTACCGAATAAAGCTTGAAAGGAGAAAAAAGGAGTTTATTAAAGATAAATCAAAGAACATTATTCAAAAGAAGGTCAATACAATTGAGAAATTGATCTTTCCGTTGCAAAATGTTAATATTGACTGGTTAAAAACGGTCACAGGTTTTGAAGAAGAGCTTATCATTAGCATTCTTAGTGAAATTTACCAATGGGAAATAATTGAACGAAAAGCTTTTTCAGATGCTTATTGGAAAACTTATTACGAACTAATGAATTGAGAAAAAACCTCTAAATGATTGATTATCTCCTAGTCATTTTTTTCTAGATTGCTATTATTTTTTATTGGTAAACTCTCTGAAATAAAGAGAAAACCAAGGGCGGCAAACATTCGAAGAAGTGTTACACCGATTGAGAGTGCCAGAACGGTGATATATAAACCATATCTTACTTCCATTGCATCAATAATGAACCCTGCCGCGAGTGAACCGGCAAACGTTGCTATCCCATAAAATGTCTCTCGAATACCAGAATAGCCCCCGAATAATTCATTTGGTGCAAGATCTAATGTGTAAGCATTTATGGCGATCATATTAATGCCTGTTCCGACGCCACCAACAAAACGAGAGAGTAGCAAAAGCCACCATTTGCCAGTCAAAATGGCAGGTATCATACTAACAGGAAAGAATACGAGGGTAAAAACAGCGATAATAATTAACGGTTTTCGGCCGATTTTATCAACAATCTTGCCTGCCATAATCATGGTCACTCCTATGAACACAGCAAAAGAAGAGGTCATAACTGCCACTTTGGGGAAATCTAATTTCAAATAATCGTTCAAAATAATCGGGTTGATAGGCCAAATAAGTGACATGGTTAAGCCAAACAAGGAATTCACCAAAAGAAATCGTCTGAATTTCTTATCTCGAGAAATAACGTGTAGTTTTGGTACTTGATTTCTTTTTTCTTGGTCAACGAAAGTCCTAGTCTCTTTTAAGAATAAAACGCTAATAATGCAAAGGAGGGCATTAAATGCTGCAAGAGCAAAGATAAACCCATATTGAAATTCTTCAGTGATAGTAATGGTCCACTTCCCGATAGTTAAGATACTATTGTGACGGGCGGCGATAAAAGCAAAAAACCCTGCGATAGCGAGTGTTACAGAGACGGAAATCAACCGGCCAATGGATGTTATTTTCCCAATGAAGGTACCTCGGTTGCTGGGTTCAGTAACATCACCGAGTACGGCGTTCCAAGTAGGAATAATTATACTCACCGAAAAAGCTTGAATAATTGCTACAAAAATCAAGAAATAAGTATTATGATAAAAGATCAATGGAATTGGAATCAAGAAACTTAATACAAACCCAAACAGCAAGATATACTTCCGGCCAAAGCGATCAGAAAGGTTACCAATGGCTCCTTGAAATAATCCTTGTAAAAGATTGCGAATAGAGGTAAGAAATCCGAGCACGCTTGCAGTAACACCTATAAAACGAGCAAAAACAGAGAAAAACTGCATGAAGATGTTGTTATTGGCAGTAGCAAAGATAGAAATGGACCAAAAAATCCCTTTTCGATTACCTTTGGTAAGGTCCTTTTCCTTGATTTGTTTCGAGGAAATCTCTTCATCTTTTACTTTAGTAGTATTCTCCGTCGTAGTGTTTGGTCTCCTACAACCTTTTGTAGAAAAAAGGTGAAAGTAAAAAAGACTTTGGATAACTGCTAAGAAAAAAAGATTAAGAATTATTTAAATAAAAAAAAGTCCAAAGTATTTATGGTGCCATTTATGTGGGGAAAAGTAAATAGAAAAAAAATTGCAAGTACAAAGCAGAGAATTGCCGTCCCTGCTATTGTTTTTATTGTCGTCTTTAGCAGCATATTCTTTCCTCTCTATTTTAATGCCCAAGCCCAAAAGAAACAAGCAGAAAATGTTCGTTTTCTTTTGACTGTAAGTGCTGTCCAAATAACAGATATGTTTAAAGGTGGGCAATTTACGCTCAAGATCGCCGGTGGCTATCGCGGAGCCTTTATTACTTATCCAGTCAAGCTCGAAGGGGCTGGCTATTATTATTATGATAAAGTACTGGTGACTGACCAATGCTTTGGTAAGTCAGATGGTTATGTTTACTCTATTCAATTGAGAGTAAAAATGAAAAAAATCCTCTCACAAACTATCATTCTAACGTTATATACCTCAGGGTCCGGGATATCTATCTGGTCACCAGAATATAGGTTTGAAAAATTTGGTGGCTTTATCAAGCTCTATTATTCCATTACTTTTATAGAAAATATCTATGACTAGCGAAAAAGTAACTGGTGGTGGGCGGGGCGCGATTTGAACACGCGACATCCTGCTAGTAAGGCAGGCATCATACCGGGCTAGATCACCCGCCCAAGAATCTATATAAAAGTCGATTCACAACTCTTTTTGAACCTTTCGTTAATTAAAAAATTCTTTTTTCTCTTTCATCGAAGAAAAGAAATTAGGCTAAAAATAATCGCGCCCAGCCCTGCTGCGAGTAGTGATAAAAGGAAAACGAGGAGCGGAATGCTCAGCCCCATAACAACTTCTTTTCGATAGTTTTTTGGTGGTTTGACTTCTTCGCAAAGAAAATAATACTTATGACCATTTTTTTCTGTCTGCAAAATTGTCCCTCGTAAAACAAGATAGGTAAATGATTGCTTCTCGGCTTCTGAAAGTGATAGCTCCTCTTCTAAGAGTGCAGTATCTTCAGAAAAAGCTTTTGCTTGATAAAACTTTTCTAAAATTGCTTCTTGTATTGCTGAGCTAATTTTGATGTGGTCAATTGGTGCAGTTGTTGCTTCTTTCTCGATCTGATCTGTCATATTTCTTCATCAGCGGGATTTTATCTCGTAAAAATTAATAATGCTTTCCTCTTCCTACATTTATGTTTTTCCTCGCCTTTTCCCTTCTAATAAAAAGTCAGTCAAGTAACATACACCATTTATTTGTAAGAAGATTTATCTCCTATAGCGCTATTTTTACTATAAGATTACTCGAGTTCTGTCAGTCTAAATGAAATACTTAAAACTTGAAGAGTGAACTGTAAGTAAAAAAACATTATCCGGGAAGAAAATGACTAAAATACCTCAATATACAAAATTACTCGAACTCTATAAAGAAATTACTTTGCTAAACAATATTAATGGTGTATTGTACTGGGATTTTGAAGTAATGATGCCTAAAAAGGGCACAGAACAACGTTCCGAAGAACTGGCATATATGAGTGGGTTAATACATGAACGAAATATTAGCCCACAAATTGGCAAGTTGCTTAAAAAAATTCAAGAGCATAAATCTTTTGATGATCTTTCTTTTCAACAGAAACGAAATGTTGAATTGATTATGCGTGATTATGAAAAAGCGACGAAAATCCCTGTAGCATTTGCAAAGGAGCTTGCAAAACATGGGGCAATTTCCACCGAGCATTGGAAAACTGCAAAAGCAAAAGCCGACTTTTCTATCTTTCGTGATGACCTAGCAAAAATGATCGAATTAAAAAAGCAAGAAGCCGCCTATCTTAATCCTGATGGTGATCCATATGATGTACTCCTTGACGATTATGAATATGGTTTCAACAAGAAAATCTACGACAAAATTTTTGCCGAAGCAAAAAGTGGTCTAACCCCCTTGATACAATCCTTAGTTACAGCAACCAATCAGCCTGATGATTCATTAATTCTTCGAAAATGCCCTGTTCGTGTACAGACCGCCTTAGCTCATGATGTGGCGGCTTTTGTACACTATGATCTTAATGCTGGACGAATTGATACGGCTGTCCACCCCTTTACTACGGGTTATTTCGATGATGTGCGTATCACAATTGCTTTTGATGAGAATGATTTCACAAATAGCTTTTTCGCTACTATGCATGAAGTTGGACATGCGTTATATGAACAAAACATCGCTCCTGAATTCAAATATCAACCAATTGGAAAGGCTACCTCGAGTGCCATGCATGAAGGGCAAGCGCGCTTCATTGAAAATATTATTGGTCGAAATCCAGCATTTTGGGAATTCTATCTTGAAAAATTTAAGAAAATAACCGGGAAAATATTCAAAGATGTCCAACTAGAACCTTTTGCCCATGCGATAAACAAAGTCGTTCCCAGCAAAATACGCATTCATGCTGACCCCCTCACTTATTCGATGCACATTATTCTTCGATATGAGCTGGAAAAAGCTTTGTTTGCTGATAAACTCACAGTTGATGAACTTCCTTCCTTCTGGAATGAGAAGATGGAAGAGTATCTGGGCATTGAAATAGAAAATGATGCTGAGGGGATATTACAAGACACACATTATGCTTGGGGGTTATTCGGTTATTTCCCAACCTATGCTTTGGGTTCTTATTACAACGCGCAATTCTTGAAAGTTCTTAAAAAGGACCTTCCAACATGGGAGGATCAATTGCGAGAAGGAAAGATTCAAGCAATTTTGGACTGGCTAAATAAGAACATTCGTAGGGTTGGAAAACTCTATGACCCATTGGATCTTGTTAAAAGAGTGACAGGCGAAGATTTCACAGCCAAGTATTTTGTTGAAGAAGTAAAAAATAAATATACCAAACTTTATGGCTTATAAGAATCACCTTCTTTTTTTCAAGAAAAAGGCAGCTAACGAAATGTATATTTGTTAGCTCCCGAATTTCTTTTTAATAAATAGAGGTAATAACATGAAAGGTCCATCTGGTCTCCCGGACAAATCCCTTCGGGATGCGAATTCGCTTGCTGAAATACGTGCGCAAGAATTATCGGACCTTATAACTCATTTTACTTTTCAGCAGTCATTAAATGACTTTTCTATATGGTTGAAAGAATTCCAGTTATTAAAAGATGATTTTCCAGAAAATAAAGACGTTCAATTTTTATACGCAAAAACGCTCAAAAATGCTGTTAAAATGTTCGGTGAGCGACTCCTTTTTGCTGATATGCTCTTCTTACTTGATGAGCTAGAATTACACTATCAAAAAACGCGTTCCGAAGAAGTGGCCGAGTTTCTTGCTGAAGCAATTACTCAAACAATCTTTTATTTGCGTGGTTCGTGGGATGTGGAAGGAACATCTAAATTATTGAATAGATTGCGGAACCTTGTAAAAGCTTATCCTCTTAATGAAACCCTCCTTATTTTCTTCGCTAAAAGTTATAATAATGCTATAAATCGCTTTTGTTCAGACCGGCACAACTTCATTTGTGATCGTTTCCTCTTTGAGCTTCGAATGTTTGCAAATAAACATCAAGATAATTTAAAAGTACAAATTGAATTTGCAAATTCACTTCTAAGTATTATTGGTACCCTGGCACGAGAGAAAAGGTTTCCAGACTTATATCAAGTGCTTGATGAACTGAAACGTTTGGCAAATCGTTATCCTAAGAATGAGAAACTTGCTCTGATTGTTTCAAGGGCGAATATCCTTACCTCCTTAGCAACAAGTTATAAGGAAGAAAGAAAGAAAAGAAAAAACATCTAGGAAAATTTCTGTTTTCTAATTTTTCGAGTGCCACCATTAATCTTAAAAGTACCTCCAATTATTTCTGACTATCGATTGTTCGCTTTTTTAAAGAAAAATACTTGAAATCTGTGTCAAATAGAAGTCTCGAGTTAATTGCTTTGAAAAGGTTCGATTTTCTTTTCATACCTCCGGCTATTATTTTCGCCTATCTCTTCCGCAGCTCTTCTTAACTCGAAAGAAAAATTTGAGCAAGAGACAATGGATTTTTATTGAGTAAAAAAGACTATTTTGTAATGTTAAAAGCAATGAGGGAAAAGTATGAGCAAGGAATTTGAAAGCGAGATTTTTGCAGCTGTGAAAGAAGAAATAGAACGAATTGAGTCAGAGCGATATAATTCAAAAAATCCTGTTCTTGTAGTAACAAGTAAAGACTCAACAAAAGATATTGTTATAAAAATTCTCAGTGCTGAACGAATGGGTGCTCCCTTGAAAATTCATTCGACTAGTTTTAATCCGGCAGAAGATTTAGCAAAGAAAAACCTTTCTATAGGGATACGCGCCTTGAACTCCTGGCAGTTCCGAAAGAGTATGGACCATTTATCTTTGGCTGCTATACAAACAACCGATAAAACCATCCAACAAAAAGTCAATCTTTACAAACAATTAAACAAGCTTCTTAAAGCAATAATTCAAGCAAATCCGGAACGAGCTGTGCGCAATCTTCAACCGATTTTCAAAGACATCCGACTGTCGATTGAGAAATATGACCTCTTTGATAAAGCAGAACAGCAGCACTACCTTCAACTCTTAGATTTGCTTTTCAACTTTGTAGAAGCACTTACAAAAAAAGAGGTGGCATCTTTAACCCATCAATTATTAGCGAGATGTTCAATTTCATTAATGAACTCTGAGTATCTTGCTGCATATATCTGGTTATTTAAAATTTATCTGCTTAATAAAGACTCATTTACAACAATTGCAAATAAAAATGAACGCTTAAAAGAAGTTCTTGTGAATTTAAAAGAATATCTAAGTATTGAAACAGGATTGAGCGAGGAATTGGATGACAGCCCAACAATTGCGAAATCCGGTGACCTTCGAGATATCTTTATTGACCTTCTTACTGAGATTTATGATGTAAATTTTCTGGAAAAAACAAAGGAAATTCTGAGTTTCCCTCCTTTTAAGTCAACTTGAGGGTTGAATAGAAATGAATGAACAACTTGTGAATTCTTTAGCTTACCTTAGAGATAATCCAAAACAGCCGAAATTTGTAGATTTCCAGGTACTGGCTGAAAGAGATCGGAAGGCAGAAAAAGGCAATTACCTCTTTTTAAAATTGTATGAGCCAAATACAAAGGCTTTTCTTTGTAATGCGTTCGTTTACCCAAAGGAATGGTACCCCGGAAGACAAAAACAGCCGAATTTTTCTCACTATCAAAATGTTTTGCGTTATTGTTATGCTGGCTTGCTTTCAGATAATCAACCACCCGAGCTGCTCCTTCAAGTACTACAAGCCGTTTGGTTCCCCGTTGCCGATGCTACTAGTGGAACGAATCCCTCGAATGGTATGAATGGTTATCTTATCCCCTTGAAATTTATTATTGCACCTGATTTTAATGTTACAGGAGCAGAGCTGGAAAGCGTTTTTAACTGCCCAGCGAAATACTTCTATGAATCGTTTCTAGGTTTACAAAGAAGCATCCGACTAACACCCACATCAATTGGCTATGTCCGTGGAAATGCCATTCATAAAGGAATCCAATATGCTTCAAACGAATGGATACGTAGCCAGGATCCCGTAAAAGCCATGCGCGCTTATCATCGGGCCATTCTTGATGTTTGGCGAGATAATTTTGATATTTTAATTAGAAAAAGCTACAAACGTGGTCCTAATAAGGACTTGAAATTGCCCATCCAGGTAGATTCCATTGTCGTTGATAATATTATCGAACAATTTGAAGGGGTATCCCCCACCCAGCTTTTAAATGAGTCCTTGTTATTTTCCCCGGAACGAGGAATTTCTGGAAGGGCAGACCAAATCATTCTGCGAAAAACCTTCGAAGAATTATGGGAAATCAAAACCGGAAGTCGTTATTATATCGAATCTGATTATGACCCTTTCACAGGAGCTGCCCATCCTGGGGGTGTGCAGGCGTTTGCTTATCATGATATTATCAAAAAAATAACTGGGCGCACCCCAAAAACCTTTATAGAATTTTTCGATGCTGATGCAGGTCTCTCTGAGGATAACCCAGAGATTATCCCCTTAGAACAACATGCTGTTATTAAGCGACGAAAAATAAACTTGGAAGAAGAAAACTGCGAAGAATATTGGAATCTCCTTCTTCAAACGAGAAATATCGCTTTTGCCATTGAATCTGGTTTACTCTCAGGGTATGATCGCTATAAAATCAATCGCTTCCTCTCAAAACGTTATATGCCTGCTCTCGGGACAGACTTTAACCTTCTAAGCAGTAATTGGTTCAGGGTCTGTAGTTATTGTCCTTCTAACCAGCTGGGTATTTGCGCCGATGGAAAACGAATGCTAGACCCTGATATTTGGCTGCATTTCCCACAGTCATTATTCGAGTATTGGGCGTGGTACTTTAAACAATTGAAATTCGAGTTGAATAATGTCAAACGACATCTCTATCGCTTGGCGACAACTAATATTGACGTTTTAGAAAAACAGGGAGTAACAATCTCGAATTTAAAGAAAGTGAAATTTGACTCCTATAGATATCTCTTAACCTTAAAAAGTGCGAAAAGGATTTTTACCCGAATTAGAGAGGGGGATGATGTATTTGTCACTCCTACCCATCTAATCCCAGGAGAAATTTTCAGCATAGAAGGGAAAGTACAATCGTTACGAAGCGAAGAAATTGTCATAAAAACCCGCTCTATTATTAAGGGTCGAAACCAGAAAGTTGATACTTTTCGTGTAGATCAAGTGGAGAATGTCCTCTTCTCAAAATGGCAGTCTCGTTCATTGACTGACTTTTTATTTGGTGCTATGGCACGTTCGGGAATTCAAGGGCGAACAATTACTGATTCGGAGTTACCTTATACTGTTCAATTACTTTTGGGGTTACAAAAACCAAAGCATATTAAGCGAGTACCTCGAACTGCCCTACTGTCTGTTCTTGACTCAAGTAAAGTAGAAGCCATTGAGAAAGCTTTGGGTTTAAAGGCAGGCGAAATTATGCTTGTCCAAGGTCCACCGGGGACAGGAAAAACGCGGATGATTGCTCAGATGGCGAAGGAAATGTTTGCTGAAGCATATTTATTGCGTTCTCAAGAGGTTGATGAGGCCACCCCTTTGACAAAAGCTGTTTTAATTCTGGCAAACACTCATCGAGCTGCGGATGAGGTGATAATTAAACTCTCGGCATTCCCAGACTTAAAGCCATACATTATTCGATTGGAGTCATATTCAAAGGAACATCCACCTGAGGTTCAGAACTTTATCATCCCCAAAATTGTTGCCTACGAAGAGACGATGGGTGAAAAAGCTGATGCAGTGAAGCTGGTCACTATCCTTCAACAAGGAAATGAACTTTTTAATAAAGCAGGAATTGTTGTTGGCACTTTGGGGAGTGTAGGGAGCAATCTTCTAAAAGGAGTGAATTTCAAATGGATCATCGTTGATGAGGCAGGCCAGGCAACAGAGCCGGCATGCTTGGGCGCATTCCGACATCTCACTTCTAAAACGGATTCAACAGATGGCTATCCTCGTATTATTCTCGTTGGCGACCATTTTCAACTCCCCCCTGTTGTCGCGGAAGAAACGAAAAATTACACCCCTTCAATCCCCAAAAGCCTTTGTAAGGCGGGATTGATCCCAGGAGACAGTTTAAAGACCTCCCTTTTCGAGCGATTACACCGACTATGGGGCAAAAAATTTGGAAATGTCATTATTCTTGATAAGCAATACAGGATGAATGAGGCTATTTGCAAAATTATTAGAACCGCTTTTTATCCGGAAGTGGATTATCGACCTGCAAATGAAGAAATTGGAAAGCATTCATTAACCGATTTTCTTTCACCTTTTGAAAAAGATCTCATTGAAAAAACAAAAGAAGAAATCATCGCTCAAATATTTAATCCTAAACAACCAATTGTTTTTATAAATACCGCCAATGACCCCAAAGCCTTTGAAGGGCAGCAAGATGTTGAAATTCAAACAGAGTCGCGTTTTAATTTACGGGAAGCGAAAATAGCTGCTATTATTGTTGCGCACTTTCTAAAACAATATCAGGAAACCGCGCAACTTGAAATTGCCAAACAAGTAGGTGTCATTTCACCATATCGAAATCAAAACAATTTGATCTACAGCGAAATGCGCGCCATTGGACTTGCCGATGAGATCATTGAAAATATCCGGGTTGATACTGTCGATCGTTTCCAAGGTGATGAGCGGGAGATAATAATAATTAGTTTAACAAATAGCAATAAGGAAAATATCATTGGTCAATTACATTCTGAGTGGCGAAGGCTGAATGTCTCAATTAGTCGTGCAAAAGCAAAATTAATTCTTTTGGGAAATCGTGAAACCTTTATAAAACCGGGTGGCGATAAAAATGAGATTGAAGCAAAAGAATACTTTAGAAGAGTTTTTGAAACCATAGACGCTTTAACTCGTGAAGGCTTAGCAACACAAATTGATTCCAAAAACATCAAAACTTGAATGTAAGACTTTTTTATAATTATTTTAAAAAAACATATGCCAAATAAATAGAAAAAGAATAAGAATAGCAATACCTCCATATTAGAGTAAAATCAAAATCATCGCCGCTAAAAAAAAAGAGGACTAGTGAAGGATTGTGAACGCAACGAAAAAGATTCTTTTTGTAACGCATAGCTTAACACCAGACAAACGCATAGACCAAGTTGCTCAAACATTGAAAAAACAAGGGTTTGAGATTTATTTAATTTGTAGAGGACAGAAAAAGGATACTATTCCTGATTTTTACAATGAAATTATTTATGTTAAGCTGAACAAAAAACACCTCGCATATCTGCCTGGTGCTGTCAGTAAAATGCGTAAAAAATTCAAAGAGCTTATCACCAGAATTGCACCGGATGTTATCCATGCAAATGATCTACCAGCGGCAAATATCGTTAGAAAAATTATCCCTCCTAATGTAAAGTTTGTTTATGACGATCATGAAGTGTGGGAAATATATTACAAGCTCTACACAAAAAGAACAAAGAATTTGCTAAAAAAAATCCAAAGAAAATATTTGTGTATTGCAGCAAAGATGCTGACCAGAAAAGTAATGACTAAAGCTGACTTGATCATTTTTGTAAATGATTATTGGGTAAAATATTACTCAAAGAAAGGCATAGAAGCTGACAAAATGATTTCTTTAGAAAACTTCCCTCTTAAGAGGGAGATTGATAAAGTCCTCTCTAACAACTTCAAACTAGATCCTTTCTTCACAGATGACTCCAGAAAAAAAATAGTCACTGCTTCAAAATTCTCTAAAATTTCTGCAAGTATATTGAGAAACATCGACAACATCGCTCAAGCGGTCAGCGAGTTGGACAATTGGGTCATTGTGAATTTCGGCCAATCTGATGAGAAGTTTGAAAAGCTTGGCGTCGTTTCTCTTGGGTATAAACCAAGATATGAGTTTTTAGCCAGTTGCAAGAAGTGTGATGTGGTTCTTAATCCTTTACTTATTGATGAGTTAATGGATTATTGTTCGCCAAACAGATTTTTTGAAGCTGCTTTACTAGGTGTCCGGATCATCTCTTCTAAAGTTAAAACGCTTGTCGACAAATTTGACGATTTAATAATCTGGATAAATCCCGAAACGCCGAAAGAAGAAATAAAATCTATCTTAAAAAATATTGACAAATATCCTTCCGGCGAAAAAATACAAAAAACCGCAAGTAAATTCATTTGGGAGAATGAAGAAAAGAAACTGATCGTGGCATATGAAAAGCTCTTATATGGCACTAAAGGCAATCTTCAAGAGTAAATCTAAAAAAGAAGGTTTCGGAAAAAAGG
>Ga0190349_1000203_pt1 | contig 20513 bp, 16 predicted proteins | sample 48721378_MG_FD_179798 | JGI IMG/M metagenome (GOLD analysis project Ga0190349, IMG submission 179798) | Hydrothermal vent microbial mat bacterial communities from Southern Trench, Guaymas Basin, Mexico - 4872-13-7-8_MG | ecosystem: Environmental > Aquatic > Marine > Hydrothermal vents >...
GAGGTGATCTAAGAAAGGTAGGAGAGATCGATAAGAAAACTGGCTGGTCAAGACAGGGTACGACTGGTGTTTTAGCCTGGTGTAACGAAGTAGCAGCTCTTCCAGTCAGAAATATGCGCAAGACTTCGCATCCAGATGCCTGGAATTTAGATGGAGAAAGATTAAATGCCGCCAGAGTAGCAACTTACGGCTGCCCGAATTGTACAATGCGCTGCGGTATAACTATCTTAGACAAAGAAGGACATAAAACGGAAATGGATTATGAAAACATCGGCATGTTGGGCAGCAATCTTGAAATATTCGAATTAGCCCAAGTAGGGTCTTTAAATTACCTTTGCGATGAATATGGAATTGACACCATTTCCAGCGGCGCTGTTTTAGCCTTTTACGCTGATGCCATTGACCAAAGTGTTATCGAAGGTGATTTTAAATTTGGAGATGCTGAGAAAGCCAAAGAACTTTTAAAGATGATAGCCTATCGAGAAGGCGTAGGCAACTTTCTGGCCCAGGGAACAATGAAAATGGCCGCTCAAATAGGGCAAGGTTCTGATGCTTACGCTATGCATGTTAAAGGCTTGGAAATCTCAGCTTACAACTGCAAGTTTATTCCTGGAATGGCCCTGGCTTTTGCTACCAGTTCAATTGGAGCCCATCACAAAGAAGCCTGGATAATCACCCATGAGATTAATGAAATTGAAAGAGGTTCTTATGGAAAAGAAAAAGCTGAAAAAATAGTCGAGCTTCAAAGGATTCGAGGAGGACTTTTCGAATCTATAACCGCTTGCCGATTCCCCTGGATTGAATTAGGCTGGGGGCTTGATAACTATCCAATTTATTTCAATAAGGCTACCGGTCTAAATTGGAATCTCAATGATTTCTGGGAGGTAGCTGATAGAATATATGCCTTAATTAGAGCTTTTTGGGTAAGGGAATTTCCCGACTGGGATAGAAGGAAAGATTATCCTCCAAAAATCTGGTTTGATCCCACAAACGCTGACCAAAAAGGTATTATTGCTGGTAAAGTGCTTGATCATCATAAATATGAGCAACTACTTGATTATTACTACAATCTACGAGCCTGGGATAAAAGAGGAATTCCCAAAAAACAAACTATGAAAGCTCTGGGTCTTGCTCTGGAAGCCCAAGAGCTTGAAAGGTTTGTTAAACTGGAATAATTTTCTGAATCTTCTGCTTTTGTCTAGAATCATTGTCCGTAACGGGAGAGGAATAAGCTCAACAGAAAAACTGAAGGAGGGAAATAGGATAGTAATTTCCCCTTTATTTTCAGGAGGATAGTAAGTTCCTCTTTTTCATTGACATCCCGTGAAATCATTTAAGCTTGGGCTTTATCAGCTATTCCTAATTGGGAATCTAGGCCAATGTTCTAGACCAAATATTGATTTCAATTTAAATTTAATTCAAAAGTGGAGTAACATCAACCACTTGCTAATTAAATCCAATTTTTTTCGCTTAATGGTTGAGATTAAAGACCAAGCTCCTTATTTATTCCCTGCATGGCTTCCAAGCAAATCGATATAAACTCATCTAGATCAAGTCCAACATTTTTGATTTGTTCAATGTTTTCCCGTTTAGCTCCTCTGGCAAAACTCTTTTCTTTATATCTTCTTTTAACAAATGCCAACTCGACTTCCTTAAGTTTCCTGGAAGGATGCATGAGGGTAGCCGCAATAATCAAGCCGGTCAAAGGATCAATTGAAAAGATAGCCCAGTCCATTTTGCTCTCACAGGGCACCTGACCAGCATGAGCCTGGATAGCATGAATAATTTCGGGATCTACTTTCATTCCCTTAAGGATTTTTACTGTTTCTGTAGTGTGAAGTTCGGGACTTTTCTCAGTTATCTCATAGTCAAGATCATGAAGAATTCCAGCCAGGCCCCATTTATCCACATCCTGGCCAAGACGAGAGGCCACGGCTTTCATGCAGGCTTCAACGGCTAAAGAATGTTTAACTAAGTTTCTGTTTTTAAGATATTTTTGAACAAGTTCTAAAGCCTTTTCTCTTTCCATATCTTATCTCCTTTCTTTATTATTAGATTCAAAAATCAAAGGCCAATTATCTTTATTAATAAATCAATCAAATTGATGATAAAATTTAGAGTATCCTGATCCATTTTCTTTTCAATGATATACGTAACTTTGGCCTCGTCCTCTTCTTTTTCATCTGTGGCTTTAACTCTAATAATATAAGTTCCTTCTTTTTCCGGATACCAAACCCAATACGAAGTTTCAGACTTTTCCTGAACAGTTTTTTCCTCTCCTCCTTTTTCTTTAAGAAAAAATTCAAATTGAGGTTGGAAAAAGCCAACAGTAGAAGCTCTGAAGGCTATTTCTTCTCCTATCGATTGCGGTGATTTTTTGGAAGGTTTTAAACTTACTTTCACTTTTTTCTTGAGAAGAACAAGGCTTCCCTGGTGAGTTCGGTAATCATAAAGATTAACCATGAGAAAAGGATCAAACCAGATAGGATTGGACTTTATTGTCTGTTTGGCTTTATAATTGCCTATCCTCTTGCCGGTTTTAGCCTCAAAACAGACTAAAAGAGAAGAAAGAGAGGTAACTACAATTTTTCCGTCAACCAAAGTCAATTGATAATAACTACGTGAAGGAAGAGTTTGCCACCATAAAATACTTCCATTATTTTTGTTGAGACAGTATAAAACACTATTCCAACATAGAAAAAAAATTCTTTTTTTATAAACAATGGGGGGAGTGCCAATTCTACTGCCCGTTTTTATTCTCCATCTTTTTTTTATCTTATCCAAATTAAGACAATAAAAATAGTGATCATAAGAGCCAAAATAAAGACGGTTACCATCTACCAAGGCTGGTACTCTGATCTTATCTCCAGCCTGGAATTTATCCTTCAACTTTCCTTGCTCATCCAGAAAATAAAGATAATGATCATCACTGCCAAAAATAATCATTCCTGCGGAGACAATGGGTGTAGAATAAATAGAGCTTCCTGCCCGGAAAACCCACAATTTTTTGCCTTGGCTATCGTTAAGAGCAAAAAGGGTTCCTTTTTCAGTGCCCAAATAAATAATCCCCTCATTTTCTCTGACCCCACTGGTAATATTTTCTTTTATTTCCTTTTTCCAGTTGAGATTTCCATCTTTTTTCAAACAATAAAGGGTTGTATCTTTATCATATACATATATATAATCCCGTCCAAGATAAACGGGACTTACCAGCTCTCCTTCTACTTGGAATGACCACACTAATTTTTTTTGTTGGACGTTCAGACAATAAACAAAGTCATCTTTAGTAGATAAATAGAGATTCGAGCCTTCCTCTTGGACAACATCTATGATCTCGCCTTGGTATGAAATTGTAGTGTCTACATCTAATGGAAAAATTAGTCCGGTAGGGTAAGGAACTATTTTTGTCCTAAAAAGAGAACAGGATGAGATTGAAATAAAAAGAAGAGAGATAATGATTAATTTTCGCATTCTATATATAGAAGCTATGATATCATTTTTATTGTTATCGACTCAATCTTTACACTAGCCAAATAACCTGTTATTATTGCTCAAGGTAAAAAGAATGATTAACTATCTTGAGTTATACAGGATAAAAAAAAGAGTAAAGAAAATCCTCAAAGACAAAATTTCCGATGGAGAATTAGCCACCACCGGACATTCTTGTCTTAGCTGTGTGGCTGACGAAATAAGCTGGGAAATTTATTATCTGTTGAAAGAAACAAAGAAGAAACGTAAAGAGTGAACAATAAAAAGTAAAGTGGAGGGCCTGCTGTCCTCACCAGATCACTCCACTCTCACATCTTGAGTTCCATTTTATTAAACAGCCCGTTGAAGACAGCAATGCCTACCTTTTAGGCCATTTACCTCCTTTACGGTTTACTTACCTTTTATGCTTTCTGCTTTCCGCTTCACCTCTTGTCTATTCCATCTTACCTTTCACTTTTTACTTTTAATCCTTACCCTTTACAGATTACGATTTACTATTTGCAGTTTTTAATTTTTTCCTTAAGAGTCTGCCACCATTCAATTCTTTTCTTAATATCTTTTTCAAATCCCAAGTCGCCGGGCTCATAATATTTTCTCCCTTTCAAGCGAGGAGGCAAAGTCTCCATATCGGTTGTTGAATAAGGAGAATCATGGGCATAAAGATAATCTCGACCGTAACCGATGGATTTCATTAAATCTGTGACAGGGTTCCTCAACGGCAAGGGTACAGGCTCAAAGGGACTCTCTTCTACATCTTTCATAGCTTTGGCCAAAGCCAGGTAAGCTCGATTGCTTTTTGGAGCAGAGGCCAGATAAATAACAGCTTCGGCTAAAGCCAGTTCACCTTCAGGTGAACCGACAAAATTATAAGCCTCTTTGGCGCTAAGAGCTATGCTTAAAGCATGAGGATCGGCCAAACCGATATCTTCAGAAGCAAATCTTATCAGGCGGCGGGCTATATAAAGGGGATCTTCCCCAGCAGCAATCATCCTGGCCAGCCAATAAAGAGAAGCATTGACATCACTGTTACGAAGGCTCTTATGAAGGGCAGAGATAAGATTGAAATGTTCTTCACCTTTTTTATCATAAAGAAGAATTCTCTTTTGCAAGGCTTCTTTAACCACCTCAACTGTAATCACTCCTTTCAGAGCCAAATTAGCTGCAATCTCTAAGGTATTAAGAGCCCGCCGGGCATCACCATTAGCATAATTAACAATCATCTCCAGAGCATGTTCTTCAATCCTAAGACCCTGTTTACCCAAACCACGTTCTTCATCTCTTAAAGCCTCATTAATAATCCGAGCTAGAACTTCTTCAGATAAAGGTTTAAGAACAAGTACTTTCATTCGGGATAAAAGAGGAGCTATTACTTCAAAAGAAGGATTTTCTGTAGTCGATCCAAAAAGGATTATATCTCCTTTTTCAACATAGGGTAAAAAAGCACCTTGTTGAGCTTTATTAAAGCGGTGAATTTCATCAATAAAAATTATAGTAGGTTGTCCATACAATTTTTTATGGTTTTCAGCCTTGGCCATAACCTGTTTAACTTCCTTTATACTGGCCAGAACAGCGCTAAAAAACAGACAGGGAAAATTGAAATGATTAGCTAAAATATAGCCTAGGGTTGTCTTTCCAGAGCCTGGTGGACCCCAAAATATTATAGAAACTAGACGGTCAGAATCAATAAGCTGAGAGAGGATCTTGCCCTTGCCAATCAAATGTTCCTGGCCATAAAATTTATCCAGGCTCTTTGGCCGCATTCTTTCAGCTAAGGGAATATGCTTTGAATCAGGATTGTCATTCATCTCGTTTTGTTTTATTATACCATAAAACAAATTTTAAGCCTGCCATCAACATTGTTACAAACAACTTCTTTATTATCAATCATAATGGAAATAAGGATGCATCCAGCTGTTAAAAGCTTATTTTTCTTGACGAGTCAGTTATTCCATGATAGATTTAGAGATGATTTAAAAGGGATTAAGAATGGAAGTCAAGGGTTTAAATTACATAAGGAATGAAAAAATTAGGGATAAACTAGTTTATAAACTAGATGAGATAAGCCGCATTGCCAAACTTGATCCCCGGACCATAGACAATTGGGAGAAGGAATTTTACTTTCTTAATGCTGGAGAGACAGCTGCTGGTATTAAGATATTCAGAAAAAAAGACTTAGCTATTATTCTCCGCTTAAAAGAATTGCTAGAAAAAGATGGTTTCACTCTGGCTGGAGCTAAAAGAAAAATCGAGGAGGAATTTGGCATTAAAAAATCAGTTCATATCCATCCCGACCGCTTAAAAAAAACATTGTCTCGAGTCCGGCAACAGCTTAGAGAAATAATATCTTCTTTGGAAGAATAATTTAAAAATTTCTTCTATTATCTGCTATAATTCATATTCCAGGTCGGGACGTGGCGCAGCCTGGTAGCGCACACGCTTGGGGTGCGTGGGGTCGGCGGTTCAAATCCGCTCGTCCCGACCATAATTGACTTTCAGGATTTTGTGGCGAGAAGGAAGGCTAATTTTTTCTCTTTCCTTTGCATTTTGGCTAAAGATAGGAATAACTAGTATATTATTAATCAAGAATGAAAATAGTTTAAAAAACAAAATGTTGAAACTTACTTCTTCTTAAAAAAAGGTGAAAATCCTGATAACATAAAGCTTAACATTGTGGTTAATGGTCAAGGAAAAGTATGGATTGACGATATTCACTTAATTAGCAGTAAAAAAATTCATGATACTATCCGGTAATGATTAAATCAAATTAGAATTAACATAATAAACAATACTTTAAAATTGTTTTTATTATTAGAGCCTAAAAATTAACATTGAAAGATAATGAAAGCCTCGTTTAGAAGTCAGCCCCGAAAAAAGAAGGATTTAATTCTTATTACCAATGATGACGGTTTTTTTTCAGAAGGCATATCTGCTCTTTATCGCCAATTAAAGAAGATAGCCGAGGTTTTCATTGTCGCTCCTGACCGAGAAAAGAGTGCTTCTTCTCTTTCTTTAACCTTACATCGTCCCCTCCGAGTAAAAAAATTTAAAAAAACTGTTTATGCCGTCGATGGCACTCCGGCTGATTGTGTTTACTTAGCCATTCAAAAGCTTCTTCCTGGCAAGCCATCTCTTCTTATTTCCGGCCCCAATCACGGTCCTAATGTTGGCCAGCAGGACATTTCCTATTCAGGTACAGTAGCAGGTGCTATGCAAGGAGCTTTCCTTCAAATTCCAGCCTTAGCTGTTTCTGTATTGCCTGATGATAAAGGTCAATACAACTTTGATTTCTCCTGCCTTTTTACCTCCAAGCTAGCAGAAATAATATTGGCCAACGGCCTGCCTTCAGGAATCCTACTCAACATCAACATTCCTCCTCCTCCCGTCAAAGGCATCAAAATGGCCAAGCTGGGACAAAAACATTACAATCCTGAAATAATCGAAAAAATTGATCCCAGGAAGAACACCTACTTCTGGATAGGAACAGGTAACCCTCAAGCTGTAGGCGGAAAAGACAGCGATGTTATGGTTATTAAGGAAGGCTATATTACTTTAACTCCAATACACAATGATTTAACAGATTACAAATCTCTTCACTCTTCTTTTTTTAAAGGTTTAACATCCTCAATCAGTCATGAAATTTCTTAGAAAACTCTATGATTGGGTTCTTCATTGGGCTGAAACTCCTTACGGTCCTTTGGCTCTTTTTCTTTTGGCTTTAGCTGAAAGCTCATTTTTTCCCATACCACCTGATCCCCTCCTTATTGCTCTCTGTTTAGGAGCTATCAAGAAATCATGGCGTTTCGCCTTTTACGCTTCTGCCGCTTCAATTGCGGGAGGAATGATTGGTTATGGAATCGGCTTTGGTCTCTGGGAAGCAGTTGATTCCTTCTTTTTCAAATATGTACCTGGCTTTTCCCAAAGCCTTTTCCAGCAGGTAATGACTAATTATCAAAACCATGGATTTTGGTATGTCTTTTCAGCTGGATTTACGCCAATTCCTTATAAGGTTTTCACTATTGCTTCTGGTGTATTCAAGCTTAATTTTTTCCTTTTCCTTCTGGCCTCAGCTCTCAGTCGCTCTCTCCGCTTTTTTGCGGTAGCTGCTCTGTTCAGAAAATTTGGACCAGGAATAAGAATTTTTATCGATAAATATTTCAACTGGCTGGCTGTTCTGTTTTTAATTCTTCTTTTGGGTGGCTTCTTGGTGGTTAAACTTATAATTAAATGATTAATTGATAAAAAATAAAATGAAAATTCTATTTACTTGCAAAGAATTTCCTCATGCCAAAGTTATAGGTGGCCCTATTATTATCTATAATCGGATAAAATACCTCTCACGCCGTCATTTAGTATCCTTGGCCGCTTTCTATCGAGAAGGAGAAGAGAAATTTATACCGACTGTTAAACCTTTCTGCCACCATCTGAAGCTAATTCCTATTCCAAAGAAAAAAGCAAATCCATTGAAATCATTTTGGGATTTTTTCACCTCACCTGTACCTCCTTATTTCCGAAAAACCTATGGTTCAAGCAAGATGGCTGAAGAAATCACTCACATGGTTAAGCGGGATGGCTACGATTTTGTTATAGCTGAATACTCAGTCATGGGACAGTTTATCCACCACAACCGCCTTCTTCCGCCAGTGAGGAGGATAATTTCTGTTCACGAGTGTTATTATCTTGCCCGACTGAAAGCATTTCGCCTCCATAAGATTGGTTTCAATAAATTCAAAGAAGCTCTTAATTTAAAAGGCTTGAAAAAATATGAATTTGATATGTACCGCCAGGCAGATAAAGTACTAACTCTAACTCCAGAGGGCAAAGAAGAATTGCTAAGAATTTGTCCTGACCTGGATGTGGCCATTGTCCCTCATGGAGTTAATGTCGATTTCTACGCTTTCTCACCCCTTGAAGAAAGTGAAAAAAGTATTGTTTTCATTGGTAACTACCTTCATTATCCAAACGTTGATGCAGTTCTCTATTTCACTCACGAAATCTGGCCCCAGATTAAAGTCACTCTTGGAGACATTAAATTTTACGTAGTAGGTCAGGCTCCACCGCCAGAAATTAAAAGTCTCTCTCAGGACAAGAACATTATTGTTACAGGTAAAGTAGATGATGTCCGGCCTTATCTTAGAAAAGGTCGTATTTTCATCTGTCCAGTCAGATTAGGAGGCGGGTTTAGGGGAAAAATTCTGGAAGCAATGGCTGTAGGCAGACCAATTGTCTCTACCTCTTTGGGAGCAGAAGGAATTCCCGCTTCTCATGGAGAAAACATCATTATTGGGGATACCCCTTCGAAGTTTGCAGCAGGAATAATAAATTTGATTCAGAATAAGGAGCTGATGGAAAAAATAAGAAGAAATGGACGGCGTCTGGTCGAAGAAAAATATGCTTGGGAAAAAGGAGTTGATGTTCTGGAAGGAATCCTGAAAAATATGATGGCTGAAATTCCTTTGAACCGTCCTACATCCCCAGGAGGATAAAATGAAAACAACCATGATTATACCTTCTTATTGGGGGAGAAAAAAAGTTGAGGGCTGGAAGGAAATAGATGCTGTCTATGATCATCCCACTCCTTTGGATGAGGAGGGTACCTTAGCTCGGATTCTATCAAGCTTGTCCATCCTCCGCCAGCAGGATTTTAACCTGGTAGTAATCGGAGTTGCGACTGCTCCGGACATCCAAGAAGAAGTGGAGGCGAAAATATCTTCTATAATTAAGGAAGTAAGGAGTAACGTTCCCATCTTCTTTTTTTCTCATTCCCATTTAGCTAAAGTCCATCAATATTTGAAAAAGAAAAACCAGAAGAGATTTATTCCTATGTTAAAGCTGAGGGGCTATTCTAATGTTAGAAATCTCTGTCTTTTTTTGGCCCATCTTTTTGGCTCAGAAGCAGCTGTGCTCATCGATGATGACGAAATCTTCGAAGATCCACTTTTTATGGATAAAGCTCTTCAACACGTGGGTCGTTTCTGGCAAAAAGAAAGAGTTTTAGCTGTAGCCGGATACTACATCAATCCTGATGACAATTTTCTCCTTAAGAAAAAAATCTCCCCCTGGATGACCTATTGGAACACAGTCGAGACCATGAACCGTGCTTTCCAGAAAATCATTGTTGAAGGTCCGCGTCTTAAGATTACGCCTTTCGCTTTTGGAGGCAATATGGTTATCCACCGCCATCTATATACTCTCATTCCTTTTGATCCCTTTATAACAAGAGGAGAAGATATAGATTTTCTGATCAACGCCAGACTATTTGGTTATAAAATTTATCTCGATAATAAACTGGCCATCAAGCATGCTGCCCCTCCCAAAAGCCAGCCTCTCTGGCGGCAGTTGAGAGAAGATGTTTTCCGTTTCATCTATGAAAAAAGTAAATTAGAAGCGCAGCAGCCTTCCCTTGGCTTGCAGAAAGTGAGGCCGGAAGACTTAGATCCTTACCCCGGGGAATTTCTCAAAGAAGATTTAAATGAGAAGATTTATCGTTCTCACCTAATGCTGGCTGTAGACTATCTTTCTCAGGGAGACAAACAAGGGGCAATAGAATGCATGAAAAATATCTATCTAGCCGAGACCAAAGCCAAGCCTCGAGTAAATCCCCTCGACCATCTAATTAAGTTGCAAAAAAATTGGCAAGAATTGATGGCTTTTTTTGCTTCAGAAAAAGAGGGAGCTAATGTCTGTAAACTTCTTGGCTATTTAAAATAAGAAAAGAAAAAAATCGTCAGCTTTGGGGAATAATTTAAGTCAATAAATCTTAGACCGAGGTAATCTTTCAGCTGGAATACCCAGACCAGAAGCTAGCTCATGCAACTTGCCTTGGATAATCCTCACATTTTCCGGTCCCATGCGCAATAAATGCTTCTGGGCTTCGCTCAGACTTTCCAGCCTAGGATCGGCCATCTGGTAAGTAACTACTTTCTTCTTCAATAAAATATCCCCCTCCACAATTGGTACCTTAAGCAGCTCTGCTATAGCTCTAATCAGGGTGGGCTGAAAATCCTGATGGGGATAACCTAAATCACTGTAAGCAGCTTGGATGAGAGGTTTAAGCTGCCGGTAGAGAGTTAGGCAGTAATCAGTATCAAGAGAAAGGAAAACATCAGCCACCTGATCATAGCGGTGATAGCTCTGAGGATCCAAATAATAGCTTCGGCCTTTTTTTATAACCTTAAAATCTCCTGGAGGATAAAAAAATTCAATCTGAGGGCGAGGACTCAAGCCATGGGCAATATTATCAACAGCCGCTGTGAATTTACGGATTAAGTCATTGGTCTTCAGCCAAGAAGCCAGCTGAGGGTGAGCTGAAAGGTCCATGGCCAGCTTACGGACAACATCATCACTTTGATCCAGTTCAACCTGAGAAGCCTCTTTAAGGGCTTCCTCTCTGGCCTTTAAGGATTCTTCCAGGGGAACCTCCACCGCTGGCTTTTCAGAAACCTTCTTAGCTGGAGCAACTTCTTTAGTTTTTTCTACAAAAAGAAAATAAATGGCTAAAGCAGCACCTATCAAGATAACTATAACTATTCCTGTTAAAATAACTCTTTTATTTTCTTCCATATTTTCCTCCCCTTAATTTCATCTTCTTTATATCGCTGACTACATTATACGAAATTTAAAGGTTCCAATTCCAATTAAAAAAGGTAAGAATTTCTAAAACGGTGATAACTAATAACAAACAAAGTTGTTTTTAAAGACATTCATTTCTTTTCATCCTATACCCATAGCCAGCAGCGGAAGAAGATGAATAGGTTCTTAAATATTCATATTCTTATACATTTTCTGGCTGTATTCTGAAAAATATTTTATTACTTTTTCATAAAGTTGAGGGTCATTTTCCCTTAAAGGCTTCAGCTGATGAGGGTTTATAAACAGCTCCAAGTCAGTGTTAGCCTTAAAAGCTTTAACAAAAAATTCTCTAACTTCCTTTTCTTTGGCTGGAATGAACTTTAACAGGGCTCGAAGATGTTTCTGTTTCTGTTTAATTATTTTATCCTTAGCAGCCTTGAACCTAGAATAAAGTCGCGGTCCTAAACAATCTTTAGCAGCCGGACACCAGCTGGCACAACCAAAATCTTGGAGGAGCCTTTCATCACTTTTTTCTAATTTGGTCTTACAGCCTGGACAAATCCTGAATTTATCATCAAAAAAGAATTCAACTTTATATCCACAATTGGGGCAGGTTATCTCATAAACAATATCTTCCAAACGTTTTCTGCTTAAATCTTGCCCTGGGCATTTTTTGTAAATCATAACTTTTTTTAATTCTTACATTTTCTTTCATTTAAGACAATAGAAAAGCAGATTAAATTAAAAAAATTAAGGTAAATAAGAAAGGAAGTAATTTTTCCAATCTAAAATCTTAAGGGACTCACTGTTTATACATAACCTTACCGCCAACTATAGTATAGAGGACTTTAGCCTTCAAAATTTCATCTTCGGGAACAGTCATTATATCTCGAGAAAGAACGGTAATATCAGCAAATTTACCCGGAGTTAAAGAACCAAACTTGTCTTCAGCAAAAGCAGCATAAGCTCCATTAAGAGTATATGAACAGAGAGCTTCCTTTCGAGTCATTTTTTGATCTAGGTAAAAATAGGTTCCATCTTTTAATTTCCTGGTAACTGAGGCATAAAAGCAAGCAATAGGATCTACATCTTCAACTGGTGTATCAGTGCCATTGCAAATAATTGCTCCTGATTTTATTAATTTCTGCCAGACATAGGCTCCCTCTTTAGCTCTTTCTTCGCCCAAGCGCTTAATGACCCAAGGCCCATCTGAGGTACAATGGATAGCTTGCATAGAGGCAACCACGCCTAATTGGCCAAAACGAGGAATATCGCTCGGATTAAGATGTTGAGCATGTTCAACTCGCCAGCGTAAATCTTTCTTCTCTGGATGAGCTTTAAATGTCTCCTCATAAATATTGAGAATTTCTCGATTGGCACGGTCACCAATGGCATGGGTACAGAGCTGAAAACCGTTGTTAATGGCTATTTCCGCTGTTTCTTTAATAATCTCAACTGGAGTTGTATTTAAGCCTGTACTGGAAGGAAGATCCGTATAAGGATCCAACAGCCAGGCTCCATGAGAGCCCAAGGCTCCATCCATAAAACGTTTAATGGCTCTAACTGTCAAATGATAATTGCCGAAGCCGATAATTTTATATTGAGCTAAATGGTCTTTCAACTGCTTATTATTCTCATTAATCATAACCCAGAGCCGGATTCCTAATTTCCCTTCTCCAGCTAATTTCTTGAATAAGTCTACAGTTTTAAATGAAGAGCTAGCATCATAAAAACTGGTTACTCCTTTGGCTAAACATTCCTGGACAGCCAGGTCAATTGCCTGCCGATTTCGAGCCTCAATCTGCTCAGGTGATAGCTTGGCCATATATTCTCCTAAAGATCTACTAACCAATCGCTGGGCAGTTTCCCGAAAGGCTCCAACAGGATTTCCTTGAGAGTCTCGGACAATTTCTCCTCCTTCTGGATTAGGTGTCTTAGCTGTTATGCCGGCTAATTTCATAGCTTTAGAATTGGCCAAGCAGGAATGTCCACTGGCATGAGTGAGAAGAACTGGATTATCTGGAGAAACCTGACTTAATTTATGATGAAAAGGCAACCCATCTATATTGGGCTCAGGTATTTTATCCCATTTCTCTTGATGCCAGCCTCCTCCTAATATCCATTCACCAGGCTTGGCTTTTTTTACTGCCTCAGCGACCATGGCCACGATCTCATCCCAGTTCTTGGCCTGCCTTAAGTCCAGCTCCATCTTCGACTCACCTAAGCTGAGAAAATGTCCATGAGAATCCATAAAACCAGGAATGGCCAGCTTTCCTTCCAAGTCAATAACTTGAGTTTTGTCAGATATATATGCCTTTATCTCCTGGTTAGTACCGACAGCTACAATTTTATCACCCCTGACAGCTAAGGCTTCAGCTTCAGGCTGGGCTTCATCTACAGTAACAATCTTACCATTGATTAAGGCCAAGTCAGCCGGTTCCTTCTTCTGTTGGCAGGTTGCAAAGAAAAAAAGACCGAAAACAATTAAAGAAACCACTAACAATTTGAAAGATAAGGATTTTTTCATAATAATACTCCTCCTTTGATGGCAAAAAAAAACAATAATATTTTTAATTTTCACTAATTACCCATCAGGCAAAAATATCATATTTTTTTTAAAAAGAGAATTCAAGTTTTTAGAAAAGATCTTTATTGTTGGTTTATTTTCTTCAACTCTATAGAAGAAGAGCTGCCATCTTCCAGCTCCCAATAACCGCTCAGACTGTCTTCTGAATCAATTGTCAAATTCATAAAAACCCGCATATACTCTGCTCCATCGAAAATAGCAAAACTAAAAGAAAAATTATTGTCTTCAAATTCAATATCTTCTATTTCTTCATTCTGGGCAAATCCAAATGAATCAGAAATGGTGCCCTTATAAACTTCAGCAGTTCTAGTCAGAATTAGGGTTATCTCATCTACATCCTGAAGATCAGGTATTTCTGTTGTGCCTTTCCAGGTTCCACTCAAATCTACTCCCTGAGATAAGCCACGCAAAAAAGATAGAGTAAAAAGAAAAACAAAAATTGCCAAAATGGAAAATGCCTTTTTCATCCCAACTCCTTCCTTATTAAACTAATTAGATTAAAATTTTACCTCTTTCTTCAGAGGAATCTAATAATAATTTCATCTATAATTACGAAAATAATGAGAAAAGGTTCGTTAATGTCTTAGATTCTTCTCCTGAAATTTTGTCTTTCCTAAAGTTTAGAGGCTGATAACCTACCTTTTTTCTTTATCACAGTCAAACCACTAACCGATCCATTCCTATCAAAATTGAATTTAATAAACAAGTTGAAAGCCATTTCTATTTGATAGCCAGCAAATTCATTATTTCCAACTGACATTAAAAGGGAGTTTGAGGTTTGGAGCTCCAGGAGAGGGGCCAATCCCAACATTTTTCTTACCTTGCCAATAAAGTTCAAAATAAAGGTTCCTTCTTTTTCCTTTAAGTTTCAAGTAGACAACCGTTGTCTCCTTTCCCCTGAAATTAGAAGGCAGCACTTCTTCAACCAAAATATCCCTAATTTCCCCTTCTCTCTTTCTAAATTCAGCTAAGCGCTGGCCAACAAGAGCTCTAACAGCCGCTAATCTCTTATCTCTGTTATAAAGAACCTCAGCAAGAGGCGTATAATTATTTTCTAAGGCAGCCCGAAAGGCAGAAAGGGAGAGCGCACTAATTTCTTTCAGATAATTTTGATCAGTTTTTTCAGAAAAATAAAGGGCAGTAACCGCAGCCTGATTTTCTGGAGTAACCAACAGCTGGCCGTCAGCAGCTCTGATTCTAAGATGACCTCCCCTCTTAAATTTGTATTCTCCTTCAAATTTAGCCAGTTCCTTTGGGGTTAGGAGATTAACTTTTGGAGGAATACTAACTTCTCCTCCAAAAACCAAAGTTTCAATTTTATCTCTAACAACTTCAAAAAGAGGCTTGTGATCAAAGCTCTGATTGCAAAAAAGAATGGTAACTATTTTGGCTTCTAAATAGCGGCGCATTTCGGCACTGTTTCCCAACATACTGCCTCCATCGTGCTGGATAAGAAGCCCATGGTCTGTTTTTAAAACATCCCAGCCATAGCCGTAATTGTTTAAGTAAGGTGTAAATATTTTTTTCTTGGCTTGCTCAGAAAGGACTTTATGGCCGAGAAGAGCCAGGTGCCACCGGTACATATCTGCCGTTGTCGTTAAAATACCGCCATTTCCCAAAAGATTCCAATAGGGATAAGCTTTTTCTAAAGGGGTGCCATTATCTTTGTCTCCAACATACCAATGGGCCACAACTTTTTTACTCCAATCCGGGATTATATAGCCAGTAAATTTCATACTGGCTGGCTGGAATAAATTTTGGTGAAGAAATTGTTCATAGCTTTGACCTGATACTTTTTCAATCACAGCGGCTAACAAACTGTAGCCCGCGTTAGAATAATGAAAGCGCTGGCCTGGTTTAAAAAGAAGAGGGGCCTCCAGAATTTTTTTGACAGTTTCTTCCCGTCTGGCTTTTTCATAGTCCAAACCAGTGTAATTTATGACTCCAGCCGTATGAGTCAGCAGATGATGAAGAGTAATCTGGCCCTTATCTGGAGGAATATCTTTAAAAAATTTCGTAAGCGAGTCTTCTGTTTTTAGCTTGCCCATCATTTTCAGCTTCATAATTCCAGCGGCCGTAAATTGTTTGGTGAGAGAGCCGGTGCTAAAGACAGTTTCTGAAGTATTGGGAATATGGGAAGACCTGATGGCCCAACCATATCCCTTATTAAGGATTACATGGCCATCTTTGGCCACCAGTAAAGCACCCGAAAAGCCAAAAGGGGTTATTCTTTTCAAATATAAATCAATTTTCTGAGCCAGCTCTCCCCTGACAGTTTCTTCTGGAATCGAGGTTTCCTGAAATATTTCAGTAGCTAAAATTAAGCTCGAAACTGAAGCAAGCAAAAAGACAATAATTATTGATAGATAATGTTTTGCATTGTATTTTTTATCCAATCTGGATTCTTCTCTCATTTCATTCCACCCTATCAAAATTTTTAAGGACAAAAAGTGAATTAATCAATATCACTTTTTTATAAAAAAACTTTTGCCAGAAAAATGTAAGATAATATGATGATTTGATGCAAGTACTTTCTATAGCCCCTCCTTCCTCCTTTACCTTTTTTTAGGTCTTGTAGACCACTCTATTAGAAATTGTATATTAATAAACTAAACATCTAAATAAAAGTTGCTAATAAAATATTTCAGTTCATTTTCATGTTTCCGATTTGACTTCTTTCTCTTTAATAGTATATAGGTTACAAAGAAACAAAAACAAACTGAATTAAAAATATTTTGAGCCAAGGAGGTTTAATGGTGGCTTTAAAACGATTAAAAAATCTATTCATTCTAGCCTTTTTCCTCATTTTACCCCTATTTTTGATTAGCTGCCAAGCAAAGAAAGAAAAAGTTGAAGAATCTTTTTCCTTTGGCATTTCCTTTAGCCAAGAACTTTCCTCTGAAGCTCTGGATGGAAGAGTGCTCCTTCTGATCTCAACTGACAGCAGCAGAGAGCCGCGTTTTCAAATAAGCGATGGTCCTAATACTCAGCTTGTCTTTGGAATTGATGTCGAAAATCTAAAACCCGGAGAAATAGCTGTTATCGACCGGCATGTTTTTGGTTACCCTTTAACCAGTATCGGCAAGATTCCATCTGGTAAATACTGGGTTCAGGCTCTTCTCCACCGCTATGAAACCTTTCACCGTTCTGACGGGCATACAGTTAAATTACCCATGGACCGAGGAGAAGGCCAGCACTGGAATCGGGCTCCGGGCAATCTTTATAGTACTCCCCGCCAATTAAAGATCGACCCCTCCCAAAGCAAAATGATTAAAATCAGGCTCGATAAAAAAATCCCTCCCATCCCTGAACCAAAAGAAACAAAATATATCAAGCATGTAAAAATCCAAAGTAAATTGCTCTCAGAATTCTGGGGACGGCCTATGTATCTCGGGGCTCACGTCCTTTTACCTGAAGGCTTCGATGAACATCCAGAAGCACACTATCCCCTGGTTATTGATCATGGCCACTTTCCCTACACTTTCAGTGGCTTCCGTGAGACTCCGCCTGATCCCAACCTTAAACCTATTTTCAGCCCAAGATTTAACTGGCAAGCTTATAATAGAACCGTCCAAGAATATGCTTATAAGTTTTATCAGTACTGGATAGCAGCCAACACCCCCAGAATGATTATCATCAAAATTCAACATGCCAATCCTTATTATGACGATTCCTATGCTGTCAATTCAGCCAATTTAGGTCCCTATGGAGATGCCATTACTTATGAACTTATTCCTTACATAGAGAAAAAATTCAGAGGCATAGGTCAAGGCTGGGCCAGGTTCCTTTACGGCGGCTCTACAGGTGGCTGGGAAACATTGGCTGCTCAAATTTTCTACCCTGATGAATATAACGGGTGTTTTGCTGCCTGTCCTGATCCCATTGATTTCAGAGCTTATGCTGTAGTTAACATTTATCAGGATAAAAATGCTTACTACATAGAGTCTCAGTGGAAACATACCCCTCGACCCGGACACCGCAATTGGCTGGGCCATATTAATTGCACTATAGAAGACATGAACCATAAAGAGCTAGCTTTAGGCACTAAAGCCCGCTCTGGCGACCAGTGGGACATCTGGCAGGCAGTTTACGGTCCTGTCGGCAGGGATGGCTATCCCCAGCCAATTTGGGATAAATTAACAGGCGAAATTGATCACACCGTAGCTGAATACTGGCGGAATCACTATGATCTCCGCTATATATTAGAAAGAGATTGGTCAAAACTTGGTCCCAAGCTTAAAGGAAAAATACATATTTATTGTGGGGATATGGATAATTATTATTTAAATAATGCTGTTTATCTAATGGAAAAATTTTTAGAAAGTACTAAAGATCCTTATTATGAAGGAGAAGTGGATTATGGAGATAGGGCCGAACACTGCTGGAATGGAGATCACACCCGTCCTAATGCTATCTCTCGCTTAAGATATCATCAGATGTTTGCTCCTAAAATTGTCAAACGCATATTAAAAACAGCTCCAGCTGGGGCTGATCTCAAAAGCTGGCGGTATTAGCTTAATCTTTATCTTGATTTTTCTACTTCTCTGACTGCTTCCTCGAATATCTCAATGCCTTTGATAGCCAGTTCCTCTGTTAGGACTAAGGGAGGCAGAAAGCGGACTACATTAAAATAGTGTCCTCCAATTTCAACCAGCAGACCCCGGCGATGGCATAATCTTCTCACTTCCTTGGCTAAAGAAGGACCAGGTTCTCGGGACGATTTATCTTTAACCATCTCTATACCCATCATTAATCCCTTTCCTCTCACCTCCCCAATAATTTCAGATTCTTTTTCAACCTCTTTTAGCCAGGAAAGCATGGTTTGGCCTAAATTATAAGCGTGTTCAGCCAGTCTGTTTTTGAGCATAAACTTCAAAGCTGCCTGGCCTGCTGCGTAAGCCATGACATTTCCTCTAAAAGTACCTATATGTTTTCCTGGGAGCCATTTATCCAAATCTTCTCTAAAAGCAAGACAAGCAATGGGAAAGCCTACTCCTCCCAAAGCTTTGCTCATGGTTACCATATCGGGAATGGTCGAAGTGTGCTCAAAAGCAAACATCTTGCCAGTCCGACAAAGGCCAGCCTGAACCTCATCTATGATCATTAAAATGCCATGACGGCTGCAAATTTCTCTAATTTTGGGCAGAAATTTGGGAGGAGGAATAATCGTCCCCCCTTCTCCTTGAATAGCCTCAATTATCACTGCTGCCGGTTCATTAACTCCAGAATGAGGGTCCTCAAGAACATGTTCAAAATACTGGGCACAATCAAGACTACAGGTCTCCCTTTGTTGACCAAAGGCACATCGATAGCAGTAAGCATATGGAACATAATGAACTTCAGGAACAAGGGGCAATAAGCCTTCTTTAAAACTCCGGCCACTGGAAAGTGAAAGGGCTCCTGCGCTCATACCGTGATAAGAACCCTCAAAGGCAATAATAGGAATGCGGTGGGTATTATATTTAGCCAATTTAACAGCTGCTTCTACAGCATCAGAACCGCTTGGTCCACCAAAAAAGACCCGATTTAAAGAGGGCGGTAAAAGACTAAGGAGTATTTCTATAAGAGCTTTACGTGGAGCATGAGGAAAGTCAAGGGCATGAGTAAGCTCCCCCAGTTGTTTTTCAGCTGCTTTTAATACCTCTGGATTAGAATGTCCAACATTCATCACTCCCGCCCCACCGAAAAAATCAATATAGATGTTACCATCTACATCTTCAACTGTAGCTCCTTTGGCTCGTTTGATGGCCATCGGTATTCCCTTTGGATAGGAAACAGCAGAACTTTCATGGAGAGATTGATAATTAAGATATTCCTGGGAGAGAGGACCAGGAGGAAGAGTTCTAATTAAAGGCGCTTCTAAAAAGGATAAGTGACGGAAATCCATAATTAACCTCCTTTAACCATAGCTCTTTCTATAATAAATTGCTCAGACTGGACTTGCAATCTTTAAAATAAATAAAAATTTTTTCTTTAATTACCTAAAGATAAAAGAAGCTATCAAACAATCTCTTTTTTTGAGGCGTAATTAAACTCTTCAGCTCTTTTCAGGCGTTCCCCAATAGGAGGATGAGAATAATATAGAATTTTAATCCACCATTTGGGATAAGCATTAGCTAAGTTCCGGTCAGCCAGCCCTGCCAAAGCAGTCATAAAATATCTCTTATTCTGAATCATCTTTAAAGCATAAGTATCCGCCTGCTTCTCGAACAATCTGGAAAGAGCATTAGTTAGAGGGCCGAAAATAAACCCTGACATAACTCCTCCCGCTATTATCAGCAGAGGAAAAAGGTTCAAATTCCAATTGGGAGAAGATAAAAATTGAGGAAAAACCAATCTCATAAATCTATCCAAAATAAAAAATATTACCAGCTGCTCAATTGTTCCAAGACCAATATTGAGCCATAAATGTTTGTAACGAAAATGGCCAACTTCATGAGCAATGATGGATTCTATTTCAGGGACTGTCATCTTTTCCAGTAAATTATCAGCCAGAACAACACGCCTCGTCTTGCCCAATCCAGCCAAGAAAGCATTTTCCTTTTTTGTCTGGCGGCTGCTATCCTCTTTAAAAAAGCCGCTGCTTTTGAGGCCTCCCTTAGCCAGAATATCCGCCAAAGCTTTGGTTAACTTTTTGTCTTCGATAGGCGTATATTTATTAAAAATAGGAAATATGACTACAGGAAAAAGAGTGGCCAAAATTACGCTAACCCCAGCCATAGCTAAGCCGGCTATTAACCACCAATAACCAGGAAATTGGTCCATGATCCAGAGCAACAATCCGGCCACCAGCCAAATAACAACCAATCCAACTATGAAAGATTTAATCTGATACCAAAACCAGCTCCTAAAACTTTGGTTAGAAAAC
>Ga0190349_1000206_pt1 | contig 20415 bp, 17 predicted proteins | sample 48721378_MG_FD_179798 | JGI IMG/M metagenome (GOLD analysis project Ga0190349, IMG submission 179798) | Hydrothermal vent microbial mat bacterial communities from Southern Trench, Guaymas Basin, Mexico - 4872-13-7-8_MG | ecosystem: Environmental > Aquatic > Marine > Hydrothermal vents >...
AAAATACCCAATCAACAATTCTTCCGGTTCTGAATTTCTTTTAAGTCTATATCCTTCATTTAATATTTCATATAAACAGTTAAGAGAGTCGATATATTTTTTTCCTTGCCAGTATATCTCAGAAAGCTCTAGTAGCACCTTTGCTTTAAGCTGGTTGTCTTTGGAATCTTCCAAAATATTTTTATAATAAATTACCGCAGAGGCTATATCATTTAATTCGCGATAATTTTGGGCTGTCTGGTAATTGGTCTCTGGAATAATCAGACTTTGAGGGAAATTTTCTATTATCTGCTGGTAAACGGCTGTAGATTCACGATATTCACCTTTAAGTCTATAGATTTCAGCCAGATGAAAGAGAGAATAATCAGTCAAAATTGGGTCATCTATCACTAAATTTTTATACACTTCTATCGCTCTATCCCAATCTTCAATTTTTCTATAACAATCTCCCAATATATATTGAGACTTAATATAAAGGGGTAAATTCAAGGTGGAATATTTTATCTTTAACAATTCGGAAATGGCTTGCTGGTAATCACCCTGTTGATATAATTCTAATCCTGCCTTATAGTTTTTTATGTCTTCTTTTAACTTAGTATTTGAAGGCTGTTCTTCTACTACTTTAGAAAGCCTTAATATCTTCATTTGCTGAACCTCAAGCTCAGTCAATTCATCATTATCAGCCAAAGTAATATTTACTCCGAATAAACTGATAGCTAAAATCATTATCAAAAAAAATATCATTGAAGTTTTCATTTTATCCACTCTTATTTTTATTTTAATTTTTCTCTGGTGATTCACCACGGTGTGCCATCTAATCTTTATTACTCTTATCCTCTAATGTAATAATACCATGAAAATGATTAGGCACAACAATATATTCATCTAATTTTACTTTTTTAGGTAATTGTGTGGTCTTTACCCATTCATCAAGGATTTTCTATATAAACTGGCAGCCTTTAAATTAAGTGACCAAATAATATTTTCATTCCGATACCAATTAATATTAGACCGCCGATTATTTCAACTTTCCTTTCAAAATAATGGCCAAATCGATTACCAAAATAAACCCCTAAAATCGATAGTAAAAAGGTTACAACTCCAATTATTATTGCCGGGAGTGCAATAGAAACGTTTAAGAATGACAGGCTTAGACCAACGGCCAAAGCATCTATACTTGTTGCAATGGATAACATCAGTAAAACATAAACATTCAATGGATCTATTTTCTTGTTATTTCCTTCCATTTTAAATGATTCATAAATCATTTTACAACCTATCATGCATAGAAGTCCAAAAGCTATCCAATGGTCAATACCTGAAATAAAATTTCGAAAACCCAGTCCTGCTAACCACCCGATTAAGGGCATAATGGCCTGAAATGACCCAAAAAATATGGCGATCTTTAAGGCATTATTAATTCTTAAATGTTTTATGGCTAATCCGCTGGTGATAGATACAGCAAAAGCATCCATTGCTAATCCGAATGCTATAAAAATAATTGAAATAATATCCATTTACACCTCTTAAAAAATAGGTCCCTATTTTAACCTATTTTTACTATTTTCCTTATTTTTGTATTTCACCTCAATACTCCGAGGTACTACGATTCAAATTTAAAACCTTTTTCCTTAAAAAGCTTAAGACAGGTATCCACCACTTCCGGGTCAAAAAGAATATTTTTATTCTTGGAAATTTCAGTCAAAGCTTCATCAATGCTAAGAGCCGGCCGGTAAGATTTATAGGAAGTCATTGCCTCAACCACATTTGCTACTCCTAATATTTTTGCCTCTATACAAATTTCGTTGCCTTTTAGCCCTCTGGGATAACCTGAACCATCTATCTTTTCCTGATGCTGAAAAACAATTTCGGCAATAGGCCAGGGGAAATCTACTTTCCTTAAAATATCGTAACCTACTCTGGGATAATTCTTAACTAAATTAAATTCCACTTCGATTAATTTATCGGGTTTACTTATAATTTCAGTGGGTAAATTGACCTTTCCAATATCATGAACCAAGGAAGCAATCTTGGTCCCCTTAATCTTTTCCTGAGTAAGCTTCATTTCCTGAGCTATAGCTGTAGCAAGTTTAGAGACTTTTTGTTGGTGGCCTATGGTGTAGGGGTCTCTTGTTTCAACTACTTTAGTAATAATATTGGCAGTGCCTTCTATAATTTTTTGTAGCTTTTTAAAACTCTGCTTAAGTTTTTTATCCACCTGCTTATACTCAAGTTTTACTTCTTCTAAGCCGGCAACTTTTTCGCGCATTTTTTGTAATTCTTTAATAAGCTGGTCTTTTGCCTTTTCCTCATCTCTCATTTTTAAAATTACACCTCCGTAAAAATTGATATTTATTTTTATACAGATATTAAAAAATATGATTTTTATGATGTGGTTATTCCCCAAAAAGCTAAAAAATATTTAAAAGTAAAGTATATACACCTGTATCGTATAAAATTTTATAATAATTTTGGATTTACTGGTTATAACTCGGTTGTAGGGGCACAATAAATTGTGCCCTCGCCATATTATTACCTGATTTTTTCTGTGGGCACGATTCATCGTGCCTCTACATTACTATTTTTTTACTTTTTGGGTTGTAATAATAATATGAGTATCACTAAAATATTTACTCCCTATAATTTAAATATTCTACATTATCTCAAAAAATCCTCTTTTTTAGCTCAAATTTTTTAATAATAACCTATTTTTAAATTATCTCACCCGTTTTCTCTACTTCTATTTAGATATATAAAGAATGAGATTACAATTTAAAACAAAAAGAGATAAAGGGAACGAAGGGAATTTTTAATATTTGAGAAGAGAAGGGATAGGTGGTTAAAATAACTTAAAAATTTTCGTAGATGTATTCTATTATCCTGTTTTCAAAAATTTTGGGGTCGTTTTCATCTTCTATAAAGATAAAATTATTTTCTATAAAACAGAAGACTATCCATCTCTTGTTTTTGGTCTCTAACAAGCCGGCCAGTGCTGAGGCTGAGGACAAAGTACCGGTCTTACCCCATACCTGAAAAGGCAGACGCTCTTTTAAAGTCCCCTTCTCTTTGGTGCTGGCAAAATAATCTAGTATTTTAAAATCGTATTTCCGGTAAAGGTAAGTAATTGCTTTGACCAGATGGGCGGGGGTTGTAAGGTTATATTCAGATAGCCCGCAGCCGTCCACCAAGATATAATCCTTTCCCCATTTTAAACCCAGAGTTGTATCAATAACTTCTTCTAAGGAGGAGATAGCTCGGGTAATAGTAGATACTTCATCAGGATTACCTATTAAGGCCAGAGTGCGAAAAATATTTTCAGCACTCTGATTATCACTCTTTTTCATCATATAAGCCAACATTTTCTCCAGAGTATCAGAATAATAGATATATTTTACCCGTAGACCTTCTTGGGCTTTCCTAATCCGAACATTTCCTTCTATTTTAACTCCTTTTTTAGATAGCTCCTGAGAAAAAATCTTCCCCCAGAGAAGAGGCATAGTATTAAAATAAGAATTTTGTTTTTCCTTGATTTTATAACCTGTTACAGTTAATGCTCCAATTAGGGGATTTTTATCATCCCACATCCATCCCCTTCCTAAAAACTCTTCGGGTAAGAACTTTGAATTATCTAAAACAATATCTCCAGAGATATACCTGATGCCGTATTTTTGCACCAGAGCATCTGCGATCTTTCTGATTACATCCGGGGATTGAGTTGGGTCTCCGCTGCCTACTACATACAGGTCTCCGTTTATCTCTCCGGGAGTAGTACTGGAAAAGTAGAAGGAAGTGGGATAAGCGTACTGCTCCTCATCAAAGGTTTCCAGAGCTACCAGCAGAGTAAATATTTTAGTAAGAGATGCCGGGGTAAAAAGTTTATCTTCATTATGAGAAAATAGTACTTCCTGAGTGTTTAAGTCTTTTATCAGGATTCCTGAAAATCCCGAAAATTTATCCACCTCTTCCTGGATACCTGTACCTATACCAGCAACAGCTATATCCATTAAAAAAAGAAAAGTAAATATCAAAAAGAATAATAAAAAAATAATTATCTTACATCTTAACTTCAAAATCAGCTCCTTTCTTGTATCTTAAATAATATAGTTTTTTCCCAAAAAGCTAAAAATATTTTCAATAGGTTATGTATATGGTACATTGCAGGTAATTTTATAACAAATTATGACTTTTTAGTTATAATTGTGTTGTCGGGGCACAATGGATTGTGCCCTCACTATATTATTATATATAATTTCTCCCATGAGCACGATGCATCGTGCCCACTACATTACTATTTTGTTTACTTTTTGAGTTACAATCATAATATTCTACAAAACTTTTAAAAACCCTCTTTTTTAAGAGTAAATTTTATGAGCTCGCAAATATAGTTACCTTCAGGCTGTAACCAGCTTAGAAGTACAGTATGGGCAGCGTGTTGCTTTAATTGGAACATGAGATAGGCAATACGGGCAATCTTTAGTGGTTGGTTCCGTGGGTAGGGTTTCTTCTTGAGCTTTTATTTTATTAATTACTCGAATGAGAAGAAACAAGGCAAAGGCAACTATGAGGAAATTAACAATTGTATTCGCAAATACACCATAGTTTACGGTAACCGCCCCGGCTTCCTTAGCACTGGCAAGAGAAACATACGGTCCGGCAATTTTACCCTCTTTTAAAATTATAAAAAGATTGGCGAAATCCACTCTGCCTAATATCATACCAATAGGAGGCATGATGATATCAGAGACAAGCGATTTTACAATTACCCCAAAGGTTGTTCCGATAACAATTCCCACAGCCATATCAATTACATTTCCCCGCATGGCAAATTTTTTAAATTCCTTCCACATTTTTTATTCCTTCCTTTCCAAATATTTAAATGTGATATCTACATTTTTAAATATTTTTTATAGATAAAAAACTTCTATAACATGAATGCTAAATTTTTTTAAAAGACTTATTTATATATAAAAAAGGATAAGTTATTCTTTCCAAAATTTATCTGCAGTGAGGGAGTTTTCAGTATTAAAAAAGGGGCAAACAGTGATACATTGAGAACAGTCACTGGTGTTTTCTGCCCAGAACTCAAAACATTTTTCCGGGTTGATATAATATTTTCTTACTCCCGGATTATTGGAAATGGTTTCACCTTGAAAATCCGGTTCCGATTTAAAAGAAATTGCTTTAGTCTCGCAAACTTCAGCACATTGATAACATTTTTTACAAAAATTAGAAAGCTTAGAAATAAAATTAAGGTTCGGTTCATCTGAAACTAAAGGTAAATCAGTAAAAACTTTACAAATCCTGACTCCCGAACCATATTCCGGGGTAACCAGCAATCCATTTCGCCCTAATGCACCCAGACCAGCATCAATAGCCAAAGGAATACTTAAGGCTGTATCATTCCCACATTGAATAGCCTGGTAGCCTAAATTTCTGATAAATTCCCCCAAGCAGGAAATAATAAAAGCCATCTTGGAGTAGCCCAATCCGGTGGCGGCACAGGCAGGTAAAGCCGGGGTAGTAGATAACCCCGAAGAGTCCATTTCTATAGCCATAACTATTGCCCCGTTGATACCCTTGGGTAAATTTATAGGATAAGAACCTAAAAATTGCCCATTTGATCTCTTACCTGCATTTTTATAAATCCATTTTTCATTAATTTTAGTTATCCCCACTAGAGAAGCACCGTAAAATCTCGCTACTTTTTTTAATTTAGCGGTAAATTCTTCCAGGTCTTTAATTTGGTATTTTTGTTCCCTTAATTTATAACCATACCAATCTTCTTCAAAGGAGGTATCACCTTCCCGGGAAAAGGCAAAGGGAAATCGATTATATACTGCCCAGGAAGCCTTAGAAAAAGCATAATCAAAATGGGTATAACCTTCGTTATCCTCTTTAATATTCTTTAGCATATCACCCGCAAAATTATTTTGGTAAGTTTTCAGCTCTTTATCCCATAGATAACGGCAAAACATTTCATTTTTCTGGTCGAATCTCTGATAAATATTCTCATCAATTTCGTAATATTTTTTTTCCATAGCCCACACCTTTCCTTAACTTCCTTCCTTAATTAGAAAACAATACTCTGCATTATTTTTTTACAATCAATAAATCTTTTTACTCTACACAACTGAACATAGATTTATTTTGCTTGTTTCTTGCTCTCTCTTACCTTAATCGGTTCTATATGGATAGTAGTCTCAATATTCATCTTCTCTCTTATCTTCTTTTCTACTTCTTCGGTAATTTCGTGAGCATCTTCCAATCTCATATCTGCTGGTAGCCTGATATGAAAGGTTAATTCTTTATTATCTCCATATTTGTGAGAATGGAAGTGGTGTAATTTAACATCACGTGATACGCTATTATTTACAATTTTTCTAATCTCTGTTTCAAAATCCTTAGAAGGTTCTTCCCCGATTAAGGTGCTAACTGACACTTTTAAAATGGAGTAGGTGGTATAAAATATAACTAAAGAAACCACAATACCCATAATGCTATCCACCCACCAGAAATACTCTCCAATAAAGATACCGACTAAAATCATAAGAGACACCAAGGCATCACTTCTGTGGTGCCAGCCATCTGCAATAAGGGACTGAGAATTAATTCTCTTTCCAGCGCGAATAGAAAACTGAGCCAGCCCTTCTTTTACTATCACCGAAATTATAAATATTATTATGGCTAAGTTTCCGTAGGAAGCAAATTGATGATTTATAAATCTCTGAATCGAGGCAATTAAAAAATTAACACCTACCATAGCCAATAATGTTCCAATAATTACCGAACTAATTATCTCTGCCCGACCGTGACCGAAAGGGTGTTTTTCATCAGCGGGTTTGGATGAAATCTTAAAACCTATAATCACCACCAAGGAAGTAAGCGAGTCAGAAAGGGTATGCCAGGCATCCGCAATTATAGCTATGGAAAAAGTCTCGATTCCCACCCAGTATTTCAAAGCAAAAAGAAGGGTATTCAGAATAATTGATATTGTTCCTTCTAAATACCCTATATGTGTTTTATATTCTTTTGTAATTTGTTTTTTCGAGTTAATTTTCATTTTTTTTCTTGCTCTTATCTTCATACATCTTCTGGTCTGCCAGGTGGATTAACCTTTCTATTGTTTGCGGATTAGCCGGGTCGTACACAGAAAAACCGATACTGAAATCTATTTTACAAGGTCGATTTAGGGTCTGGTTTAGCTTCTCTAAATTTTTATTTAATCTTTTTTTAATTATGGGAATCTCATCGGGAGAGTTTTCCGGGAAGATGAGCAGGAATTCATCTCCTCCAAGACGGCAAATGATATCCACTTCTCTTAGAGTAGATTTAAAGAGTTTAACTGCTTCTTTTAAGACCTTATCCCCTTCTTGATGCCCAAAGGTATCATTAATATATTTAAAATTATCTACATCAAGGTAGAGTAAAAGGATGGGAGTCTTCTTTCTTTTAGCATTTTTAATCTGCTGTTCAAGCAGGCTTAGACCATAACCTCTACTACAACATCCGGTAAGGGCGTCAAAATGGGCAAGTTTTTTTAATTTTTCTTCCAATTTTTTACGTTCGACTATTTCTTTATTTAGTTCGTCTCGAGATGCAGTAGCTTCTTTTAAGCTAACTATCGCCTGATTAAAAGCAGAGGCAAAATCACCAAGCTCATCCTTGCTTACAATTTCAATCTGATGTTCAAAATTTCCTTTACTCACTATCTCAATTCCTTGTTTTAGTTTATTCAATGGTTTTGAGATGCTTCTAGAAACAAGAAACAATAAGATTATTATGCTCAAAATAAAAAAAATCATTATCATAAAAGTTATAATTGTAGAAAGTTTACTAATTTTCACCGCTCTATTATGTGCATTTTCTGCCAGTAATGCGCATTCAGAGAATATCGAGTGAGATTTTATTAATAACTGAGTTACTAACTCTTTTTCTATCAGTAGAGCTGAATTAATCTCCCTCTCGGAAGCTTCTTCCTGAATTAACTTTTGTTTTTTTTCGTAATTTTCGATTACCTGTGAAAATTTATTACCAAAAACAACTAAATCTGCTTTTATTGATTTTACTGCTTCTTCTTTTTCTGCTGCATTAATTAAATTCATCAGTGATTTATATTTCATATTCCATTGCTGTTCCATTCGTTTTTCATGGTGTAACAAATAATCATATTTAATAAGATCAAGTTCTGTTACACCTTTGTATATTTCGTGAAACAATAGATGTGTTCTATTTTCTTTGGTTATCGTATTTGAATTAGTTAAAATGACCGCAAAGAGAATTGTTACTGCAATAAATAAGATTACAATGATAAGGTTAAGTCTATTTATTATTTTCATTTTTGATTTAATCCTTGTAATTAATGTATTATTCCGACCGCCTCAGGTTTAACCGCTTCCAAGGCATCCCAGTAAATATAATCAAGATAATTTGGAATCTCTGTTACGGAAGTCAGTTTGTTTTTTATGAACCACCTGGCCTCACCTTCCAGTGTTATAAGAAAAGCCTGCGTGAGAGAGACTCTGAATTCATACATGCCCCATAGTTTATCTATAATTTCTCTATCTGTTTTTAGGCGTGCTGCAATGATATCTACAGACTCCTCTCGATTATCTTTAGTAAATTCTTCTGCTTTTATTAAAGCTTTGAGTATTCTTTTTAGTAATTGTTGGTTATTTTCAATAAAATCATTCTTGGAAACCAGATTAAATGTTGCCAGGTATCCAACGTCGCTAGGTAAAATAACTCCATTATCTCCAAGGTCTTTTTCTGCATGATATATGTTTGGCTCCCAGGTAAAGATCGCATCAACGTTGCCCTTTACAATCGCTTCGACCATTTCTGTAGGATTCAAATCAACTATTTCAACATCCTCTAAATCTAATCCATTAAATATAAAAAATGTAGCCATAAAATAATGCGCTGTTGTTCCTATGGTTGTTGCAACTTTTTTACCAATTAAATCCTGGGGGGTGCTAATGTTTCTATCTTTTCTGGCAAGACATTTTGTATGTTCAGCATCTTGCAAAATAGTACCAAAAACAGTAAAATCATTTCGCTTAAAACTATTGGATACAACAGGCATATCCGCTACTGTACACATATCAACTTCTCCCTTAAATGTGGCTTCCAGTGCTTTTTTTCCCGTTGGGTAACCTTTAATTTCCATATCGATACCTTCCTCCAGGAAATAACCCTTTTCCTTTGCGATATGTACCAAAGAAGGGAGCAGGCTGGTAGCGCTAATACCTATAGATACTTTCTCAACGGGTCCTGAGTATTTTTGGGACTGTTTCCATGTGGTAAAATAAAGTATGCTGATACCCAGCAGAACAATAACAATTACAGTAATAATGCCTTTCGATTTCATATTTTAATTCCTTCCTTTTAAGTATGTATCCCTTTTTCTAAGCAGCCAAAAGAATTTTTTTAATTTTTTCCAAGATAGCGCCTTGCTATTCTTCTTTTAGACCCACTCTGTAACATATTCTTTTAAATGTTTAGTTTGATTCAGTTGTAGCAGACAATATCCTCTGCCTTCTTTATAAGAAAGAAGACTGTAAGATGCGGTATCCAGATGAATCCTCCAAAAATAGGGTGAAGCGATATTCAGGCAGGCAGCAATAAGCGGTTTGAGTACTGCCCGGTGGGAAACTACCGTTAAAACCTCTCCAGTATGCTTAGAAACTAAACTATCCAGACAGGCTTTAGTCCTTTTTTGCACATCATAAAGAGTCTCCATATTTTTCACTCGAAGCTTTTCCGGATTGTTTACCCAGAGCTCCCATTCTTTGGGATAGAGTTCGGCAATCTCTTTTTTAAATCGCCCTTCCCAATTTCCTAATTCAATATTATTAAATTGTTCTTCTACTTTAACTTCTATTCCACATTCTTGGCTAATCGCTTCCGCGGTCTGCCTGGCTCGAGACAGAGGACTGGTAAAAATATGCTTAAGAGAAAATTTTTTCAGCTCTTGTGCCAAATCCCGGGCTTGAATAAGCCCCCTTTCGTTTAAAGGGAAATCCGTCCTCCCTCTAAACATCTCCTTAATATTCCCTTCACATTCTCCGTGTCTTACCATTATTATCATTGTTCCCTTAAAATCTTTAAACATACTTACCTCCCATCTTATAAAATGTAACCAAAAGGTGCCTGGCACCTTTTGGTTACATTTTTCCTTTCCATTCTTTAAAAAATTCTTTTAAGTAAAGATTTAGAAAACGGTGTCTCCTTTTGGCCATCTTTCTGCCGAAAGAAGTGTACATCATATCTTTAAGTTTTAATAATTTTTCGTAAAAATGATTAATAGATGGTGCTTCGGTAGTTTTATATTCTTCTTTAGTTATAAATTTGTTCACTTTAATGGCCGGATCGTAAATTGGACGATTAAAAAATCCCCCATAAGTAAAAGCCCGGGCGATACCGATTGCTCCCATGGCATCCAGACGGTCGGCATCAGTCACAGCCATTAATTCTTTGGAGATTGCCGCAGCAGAAGAATTTTTCTTGCCTTTTCTCTTGCCCTTATCGGGTAAAGTATGCATAAAGGAAATCTGAGAAGTAATCTCCACAATCTTATCGATAAGCGAAGGAGAAATCTCCAGAGAAGAGAGCCACTCCCTTACTTTTTCTTCCCCGGCTTCTTCATCCCCCTGGAAGAATTTATAATCCCCAATGTCATGTAAAAGAGCTGCTAATTCTACAATAAAGATATCCGCTCCTTCGTGCTGAGCAATCCGTTTAGCCAAATTCCTTACCCGATGAACATGCCACCAGTCATGTCCGGTACTATCTTTACTTAAGGTTTTTTTTACAAAGGTTTCAGTTTTTTTAATTATCTCTTGCTTATCCATATTTGCTACCAGGGGACGGTTCTCTGGCAGGTTTTTTTAGCCTATCAAAGAAACGTTTATTTTTCCATATTGTCTTATTTTAATCAATTGAAACTATCAAAGCAAATTATTTATTTGCCAAAAGTAAATCTTTAATAAATCATTTCGTATTAAAGAACAAAGTACCTGTTTTACTGCTTAAATCACCTTGCCGATAACCAACAGGCTCTTCTTTGTGAGCTTTCCACACATAGATTAATAAACTTAACACCTCTTGCGCCATCTTCAAAGGTAGGGAAATCGACTTCCTTCTGATACTGATAAGGGCTTCCTGCCTTTTTGGCCAGTAAGGCATCGGAAAAATTAGAATAGATATTAGCAAAAGCCTCATATACGCCCTCGGGATGCCCTCCGGGAAGTCGAGAGGCTCTCAAGGCCAGAGGATATAAATTATCCCTTCCTTGAGATAAAATCTGAACTGGCCGACCGTAAAAAGCAACTTTCAAACAACCGGGATTTTCCTGTTCCCATTCTACAGACCCCTTTTCTCCCAATATACGAAATTTTAAACCATTGTTATGCCCGATAGCCACCTGTGAACACCAGTAAATTCCTCGAGCCCCGCTGGTATATTTGACCAAAATTTCTGCATTATCATCAAGTGCTCTTCCCTCAACAAAAATATCTAAATTAGCACAAAGAGTTTCTATTTCCAAACCGCTTATATAAGAGATAATATTTTCGATATGGCTTCCGATATCTGCCACACAATTAGAGTTTCCGGAATATCTGGGGTCAGTTCGCCAGGATGCCTGCTTGTTCCTTCCCTCTTTCTCTACCGACATAGCCAGCCATTCCTGGAGATATTCTCCCATTACCATCCGAATCTTCCCAATCTCACCCCTGCTAATTATTTCCCGAGCATGTTTTACCATGGGATAACCTGAATAGGTATAAGTTACACAACAAAGTAAATCTCTTTTCCTGGCTAAATTTGTTAATTTTTCAGCCTCTTCAACTTTTAAGGTCAAAGGTTTATCGCAAACAACATTAATACCTTTTTCTAAAAAAGCTCTGGCTATCTCAAAATGTGAATTATTAGGAGTCACAATGATAACAAAATCAATTTTATCCTCTTTTCCCCCTTCTTTCTCAGCCATTTCCCTAAAATTTTTGTAGAGTTGCCCAGGATTCAAGCCCAGTTTTTTCCCTGTAGATAAAGTATTATCATAATTTCTGGAAAAACATCCGGCAACTAATTTTGCTTTACGGTCAAAGGAAGCAGCTTTACGATGAACTTCGCCGATTAAAGAGCCGCTTCCACCACCTACCATACCAAAACTTAAAACTTCGTTCATTTTATTTACCTCTTTTTCTTTAATTCAATCTTTTTAAAATCTTGAAGGCAAAATATTTAACTTATAGATTAATATTCTGCAAAATATTAAAAAATCCTCTTTTTTTAAAAATAAAATATTAATATTTTAAAAAATATTGTAAAAGGAATAAAAAATATTTTTGTAAAAAGAGAAAGAATATACTAAAATTTAGTCAATTAAAACAAAAAGGAACTTTAATGAATAAATACAATGAAAACGCAAAAGGTATTATTATAAATATAAAACATGGTACTTCAAAAGAAGGCCCGGGATGGAGAAGTATTATTTATTTTAAAGGCTGTAATTTTTCTTGCCCCTGGTGTGGCAGCCCAGAAAGTATACCCTTCGGAAAGACTGAATTAACCTACGAGGATGGCTCTAAAGAAATTGTTGGTAAAGAAATTACCGTAAAAGAAGTTATTCAAGAAATCTTACCTTACCAAAGATTTTCCAAAGATAATCTTCCCTATGGAGTAACTCTTTCCGGAGGTGAACCTACCGCCCAATGGAATTTCTATTTTGAACTTCTTAAAGGCCTAAAATATTTTAATTTTCCTACTGCAGTTGAAACCAACGGCTCATCTCCCCAATTTATTAAATCTCTCCCCTATTTGGATTTAGTTTTCTGTGATATAAAACATATGAATCCAACAACACATAAGAAATTGGTAGGGAAAGAAAACAAACAAGTATTGTATAACATTAAAAAAACTTATGAGGCTGGGAAAGATTTATGGATAGAAATTCCTGTTATCCCGGGATGTAATGATTCGGAAGAAAATTTTCAAGATATTGCTGATTATCTTTTTCCCATGAAAGACGGGCTCAAAGTAGAGTTGTTAAAATACGGAAGACACGGGATCTACAAATGGAAAGCTTTAGGAAAAGATTACCCTTTATTACATCTTATCCCTCCTTCTAATCGAAAGATGATAGCTTTAGCTAAGATAATAAAAAACAAAGGAATTAAAGTAGATATTTCTTAAAAAGAGACTGATCCCGGATCCAAGCGGGGAATAATATCCTTTTTCAAAATATCAGGAGATAATTTTCGGGCATCACCATATTGGCCGTGAATTCGTACTATAACCGGATAAGGATATTTCTCGGGGTGTTCAGCTACATCTAATAATTGTTCAGAAGAAAACACATTAAAATATACATATCCCAAACCATTCCCTTCTGCTTTAGAATTATAACTAAATACTGCAGAAATAATATCTTTTAAATATTGTGCCTTCTCTTTTAAAGTCAGTCCTTTGACGCTCTCCGGACTAATACTCATCGCAACTGCCGAACCACCGGTCATAATTTTATAATCTAATTTTGATTGAGAAAGAATTCTGGTTAAAAGACCGCTTGTAGCCATCCCTGTAGAAGGGTCAAGCCCAAAGCTTAAATCTTCACGAGCTCCTCTTCCATCGGGTGTAGCTCCTGTCCAGTATCCGTAGAGCAGATTAGTGCTGGGGCTGCTCCAGTCAGCAGCAAAATTTTTACCGAAAGGATTTTTTTGTCGATTGATTTTTTCACTAACTATCTTCTCTAATTCTACTGCTTCTTTATCGGCGTAGGAAACATTATTACCAAATTTGGAAACTTTTTGGATAAGATTTCGTAATTCTTCAAATCCTTCAAAATTTTTCTTCAGGGCAGTGATCAAATCATCTAATGAAAATTCTAATTTGGATTCTGAATCAAAGAGATATTTAATAACAGTTAAGGAATCGGCAGTGGTCCCTAAACCATGAATCAAGCAGCCGGACGCATTATACTTTGTCCCCAGACCGCTATTACAATCCCTCATATCGATTCCGGTCTCTCCTCCTCCCATAAAAAAAGAAGCAAAAGGAACCGGCAATAAAGAAAGAGCTTCGGTACATTCATTGGCTGCTCTTATCATCTTCTCAATAAAATAATCCAGATAACGGTAATAAATTTTTTTAGTTTCCGCAAAAGAACTAAAAGGATTTTCTTTTAGGCCCAATTCTTCATAAGAAGGACCCAACTTTTCCCCGGTAATTAATGAATACCCATTATTTAAAGCAATTTCTAAAACTTTAGCCAGATTCAACCAACTATTAGTAGTATTCCCATTTTCTTTGCCTTTAATTAATGGTTCCTGACAGCCGGCAATGGCGTATTCCTTTAAATCTTCTTCGGCCACACCTTTCTTCTTTAATTCAGAGAACACCACCACATCATTAAGAAAAGAAGGAGAACTATGTCCAAAATTATACATAAATTTTGATATTGCTTGATATAATTTAAATGGTGTATGGGGGTGAACTTTAACTGATAAGTTTGGCTGAGGTCGATTAGACTGGTGATATGCTTCTAATATAATATAAGTCATATCACTGGATAAATCATTGCCTTCAACATCTGAGCCACCTACCATAATATTCTGAGAAATAGCCCAGTCTCTATCTCCTACTTCAAAAAACACCAAAAAATGGCGTATTAATTGTAGAGCTAATTTTTTAGAGATTTTATTTCTTTTATAATAGGGTTGCATTATCCTATCTAGATTCCCTACAGAAAAGGCATAAGGATTGGGAATCTGCTCTAAATTCATCACCTGCCAGAGCAGAATATAAGATTGTAAGGCTTCATATAAATTTTCTGCACCTTGACGAGGAACTTTACGACAGGTTTTAGCTATTAAGTGTAATTCTTTTTTTCTTACAGGATCATCTTCTTGTTCATATTTTTGCCAGGATAATTTGCTATAGCGTTCAGCTAAAATTACCGCCGCTTCTAAAGTCTTTATCATACTGTTAAAATAATCACTTTTAGCAGGAAATTTCTTTTTTTGTTGTCTTAATTCTGTAATTTTGTATTCTAATCCTTCCTCCAGAGCATCCTCAAAACCAGGTATGGTATGACCGGTAACTCTTTCTACAAAATACACTGCTTCTTTAGTCTGGTTTCCTGTTTCTTTATATATATCTTTTATCTTCTCTACTGAAGGATGTTTACTCCAGAACTTTCGGTTATCTTCAACCATCTGCGCCGTGACTTTAATATCACCCATCTTGTCTCCGGGTTTTACATCATCATAAAAGGCCATTTCATCATTATATCCCTCAAAACTCTCAATTCGAAAAGCAGGATTAATCAAGGCATAACTTGCTGAAAAAGCATCTTCTTCTGTTCCGGCAAAAATCTGTCCCGGTTCAATAAAAATTGGCAGCTGTTCACAGACTGATTCAAGTAAAATGGCCTGAGTCATAGATAGAGAATACTTATCACCAATTTCTAACAATTTCCTTCTCTGAATATCTTTGGCTAATACCCAGCCGATAAGGTTCTGTTTTTCCGCATTCCTCTTTATGATTAAATCTAAATATCCTTTTAATCTTTCAACATCCAAAATTTCTTCTAACGCCATTCTACACTGCCTTCCCTTCCAATCTCTTAAAATCTCCTTTTAAATCCCGATATAAAGATTTATAAATCTTGAATTGTTTATGGTAAATATCGACATTTTCAGGAATTGGTTTTATTTTTTCTTCTTTTAATTTTACTACTTTTTTACATCCATTTTCCACGTCTTTATATATTCCTACTCCTACCCCGGCTAATATGGCAGCTCCCATTGCCGCTTGTTCTGTGGATTGGGCCATGAATAACTCTTTGTGAAAAATATCGGCTTGCATCTGTCTCCAGACCCTACTTTTTGCCCCTCCTCCAGAGACAATTACCTGCTCAATTTTAATCCCTAACTCTTCAAAGACCTCCAGACAATCCCTTAAAGCAAAAACTACTCCTTCCATAACTGCTCTAATCATATGAGCTCGGTGATGTTTTAGACTGAGCCCGAAAAATACTCCTTTGGCCTGGGGGTTCATATAAGGAGACCTCTCTCCTAAAAGATAAGGAAGAAAAATTATGTCTTCACTCCCCGCACTAATTTTTTCCACTTCCTCATCAAATATACGATAAGAATCGGGGGTATATAGTATATTCTCCCTCAACCATTTTAAAGATAACCCTGCGGAAAGAATGGCCCCCAACAAGTGATAGCTATCAGGTATAGCATGACAAAAAGTATGAATTCTTAACTTGGAATCATAGGTGAACTTATCCACAGTAATAAATAGTTGCCCGCCTGTCCCGATAGTAGAAGAGAGAATTCCCGGTCTGATTATTCCGTTACCGACTGCCTGCATCGATTGATCTCCACCCCCATAAACTACCGGGATTCCTTCTAATAATCCGGTATCTCTTGCTGCCTCTGCGAGCAGATAACCAGCCACTTCTTGAGATTCATGAACTTCTTCCGAAAGAATGTCAAGCGGAAGACCAAGAATATCCAACAACTCTTCTGACCAGCATCTTCTTTTTATATCCAGTAACAGAGTGCTAGAGGCATCAGTAACCTCTACTCCTAAATTTCCGGTTAATTTATAGCGGATATAATCTTTAGCTAAAATTACTTTATATATTTGATTAAATTCTTCCGGCTGATTCTCTTTCATCCACAAAAGAGTGCTGCACATAAACCCGGTAGCTATCGGGCTCCCGGTCAGCTCAGCCAATCGCTCTTTCCCGATTTTACGATAAATAGATTCACATTGAGAGCTGCTCCTCTGGTCTGCCCAGATGATAGCCGGACGAAAAGGTTGTAAATTCTTATCCAAAAAGACAGTGCCATGCATCTGTCCTGACAGTCCTATCCCCCTAATCTGTTGGGGGTTAACCTCTGATTTTTTTAATACTTCTCTTATTACCCGAGTAGTTGCTTCCCACCACATTTTAGGGTCCTGTTCTGCCCAGCCCGGCTGAGGTATATCTATTGAATATTCTCTTCCTGCCCGGGTAAAAATTTTACCTTCTCTGTCCATAAGCACTCCCTTGGTTCCGGAAGTGCCGATATCTATACCTAACAGATAATCCATCTTTATTCCCTTCACACACTAATCTTTAATTTTATCATTCCGCTATTATAGATTATATTTTTATCTATTTTAATTAAACTGCCAACTTCTAAAATGATGGCTTTTAAGGTTTTGAAGTATTAAGAATATATTCGAAAACTTTTACATTATTCTTGCTAATTTATATAAGTTAACCTTTTAAGGAACCTTGCATCAAACCCCTCAAGAAGAACTTTCCCAAGAATATGTAAACCAATATTGGAGGCAAAGCGGTAAGAAGTGCACCGGCTATTTGAACATTCCACTGGACAATATAACTTCCTGCTAAATTATTTAAGGCTACAGTGATGGGTTGGGATGCCGGATTAGGTGTTACAATCAAACCGAAAAGAAAATCATTCCAGATAGAAGTGAACTGCCAGATCATGGCCACGGCAAAACCAGGTGTAGATAAAGGAAAAATTACCCATCTGTATATACCGAAAAAATTTGCCCCATCTATCTTAGAGGCTTCTATCATTTCTGTGGGAACTGTAATGTAGTAATTACGAAAGATTAAGGTGCTTATAGGTATTCCGTAGATCACGTGGACTAAAATTAATCCGGGAATTGTCCCATAAACATGTAATTTCTGCAGAGTAAGTACCAAGGGAATAACAATGCTTTGATAAGGGATAAACATCCCGAATAAAATCATAGTAAAGATTAAATCCGAACCATAGAATCGCCATTTGGTTAAAACATAACCATTTAACGAACCAAACAGAGCTGAAATTATAGTAGCCGGTATCACCAACAGCACACTGTTAAAAAAACTTCCCGAAAGACCACGAAATCCTTGTTTTATGCTCCCTACCCAGGCAAGGGAAAAGCTATTAAAATTCAAACTAAGGGGCAGATTCCACATAGTATCAAGACTAACCTCGGCAAAACTCTTCATTCCGGTTGCAATCATTATATACATTGGAATAATATAAAAAATGGTAAATATAGCTAATATAATATAGATTAAAAGACGGGTTACGGATATTTTCATCTCTATGCCTCTTTACGGAATGTGGTTATAAGATAAGGAATAATTAGTAAAGATACTAATAGTAACAATATAATGGCAATACTTGCTCCTTGAGCAAAGTGATTTCCTCTAAAAGTTGTGTCATACATAAAGAAAGCCGGGACATCAGAAGAAAAAGCCGGACCACTTCCAGTCATAGCTACTATTAAATCAAATATCTTAAGGGAAATATGTCCCAAAATAATAATAGCTCCAAAAGTAATAGGCCTAAGAAAAGGGAGAGTAATATAATAAAATATTTTCCATTTACTGGCGCCATCTATTGCTGCTGCTTCTCGTAATTCCAAAGGTATGCCTTTTAATCCGGCGAGATACAAAGCCATGGTATAGCCAGAAAACTGCCAGATAGCAGCAATAGCAACAGCTTTAATCCCTATATTGGGATCAGTATACCAGCCACAGATAAGAAAATTCAGTCCTACCTTTTCAAATAACTGATTAACTCCGATATTGCCCATTTGAATGCTTCCCGGATTAAAAAGCCAGTGCCAGATTACTCCGCTAACGATAAATGAAAGTGCCATAGGCAATAAGAATAGATTACGAAATATACCTTCACCCTTAATACGCTGATCAATTAGCACAGCCAATAACAAGCCAATTAGCAAACAAGAGGTAACAAAAATAACTGTAAAGACGAGGGTGTTATGAAGGTCTATCTGAAAGCGCATATTGGCAAATAATTTTCGATAATTTTCAAATCCTACCAGGGTATAGTCGGGAAGAACATTATTCCATTTAGTAAAAGATATAAAGCTAGTCCACCCTATAAAACCATAAATAAAAATACCAATTGCCACTATAGAAGGGGTAATAAATAAGATGGGCGTCCACTTATCTCCTTTTATTTGCATAGGCTATTTCTCCTCTAATTAATTCAGTCTTTCAGGAGCACTAAAAAATGCTCCTGAAAGACCTACTACTATTCATCTATTTTTTAAGATACTCTTCAGCAGCTGTTACAAGTACTTTCTGAGTATAGGAAACATCCGGTCTTGATACAAACAAGCTTATTGTATCTTTATACTCTGTGGTCCAACCTTCACTGGCTGCTGCTCCATGCATTACACTGGGGGAAATAGCATCCCTTTGCCAATCTCTCGCAGCTGATTTCAGGTAATCATTGTAATCACTAATATCTACATCTGTTCTTGCTGGAATTGAGCCTTTGGCTTTATTAAAACTGTATTGCCCTTCTTTGGAACCAAGAACTTTGAGCCAGGCTATAACATTTTCTTGATTTTTACAGCCTTTAGGCAAAGCAAAACTATCAGAAAGAGCTAAAAAGATACCTTCGGTATTAGGAGGAGGAGCCCAGCCATAATCTTCAAACCCAACTGACATAAACCAACCATTAGTCCAGTCTCCCATAATCATCATTGCACCTTTCTCTTTTAGTAAGTACTGTCCGGCCTCATCCCAAGTAAGAGCAGAATGGTCAGTATTTAAGTAAGAGACCATTTTAGCAAATGTTTCCAATGCATCGGTGACTCTGGGGTCTGACCACTTCACTTCCCCGGTCCACAAGCCATTATAATCATTTGCCCCAAGTTTTCCTAACAGGATAGATTCGAATACATGGCCAGCTTCCCAACCACCTTTTGTACCCATAACAAAAGGAACTACCCCTTTTGTTTTTAATTCATCACATACATCAAAGAATTGATTAAAGGTACGAGGGGGGGTAATCTTGTACTTATCAAATATACTCTTATTGAACCATAGTACATTAGAACGATGGATATTTACCGGGACAGACCAATAATCTCCCTGATAAGAAACGATATCCAGTACACCTTGAGGCATAGCTTCGGTCCAGCCCTCGGATTTATAAATATCAGTTAATGGCTGCATATACCCTGGCACAACCCAGGTATCGATTAATTCATGTCCGGCATGAACCTGAAAAGTATCCGGTGGATCTCCACCGAGCATCCGGGTTTTAAAAACAGCTTTAGCATTTGTTCCTGCTCCACCGGCTACCGTAGCATTGATAACCTCTACATCGGGATATTTAGCCCTATAGATTTCAAATAAAGCATTCAGACCTTCTGCCTCACCACCTGCTGTCCACCAGCTGTTAATCTCCAGAACACCCTTAAGATTATTAGCAAAGGTAGGGATTGCAAAAAATACACTTACCATAAAAATCAAGACCGTAATTACAAAAATTCTACGAAACATATCGTAATACCTCCTTTTGATTAAAATATTTATTCTCTTAGAAATTTAGAAATATCTTTTATTTAAAA
>Ga0190349_1000207_pt1 | contig 20297 bp, 17 predicted proteins | sample 48721378_MG_FD_179798 | JGI IMG/M metagenome (GOLD analysis project Ga0190349, IMG submission 179798) | Hydrothermal vent microbial mat bacterial communities from Southern Trench, Guaymas Basin, Mexico - 4872-13-7-8_MG | ecosystem: Environmental > Aquatic > Marine > Hydrothermal vents >...
CCTTTGGGCAAGCCGATCTTGCTGCATCTTGTGCGTTGCAGCGCATTCGTGGTGGAGAACCACAGCTTCATACGCTGCGCCTTGCATCTGCACCAACCTCGACTCGTGAATAATCCAGGTTAGTTAATAAAGTTTTCAAAATCCTTAAGTTAACAACCCAAAAGCTGGGCATAAAAATCAAAGTCTGCTATAATTTTATATTATAAATGGAGGAAAAGCTGATGAAGAACAAAATACTGGTGAGATTTATTTTGTTATTATTTCTAGTTTCATCTTTTTCTTTAGTGAGCTTGGCCAAAGAGAAGGAAGTTATGAGTAGTTGGGCTGTTAGTCCTCTAAGAATAGATGGTGTCAATAATGACTGGAATCAGGCTGTTCTAAATACAGAGAAAAAAGTTAAGGTTGATTATGGTTTCAAAAATGATAAAGAAAATATTTACGTTTTGTTTATTTTCAAGGATAAAAAATACTTAAGTTCAATCGGAACTACAGGCATGACTATCTGGTTCAGCTCTACTAAGAAAAAGAAAAAGAATTATGGTATTAAATTTATCCAAAGAGAGATTCTAGCCGAGGCTTTAATTGCCCGCCTAGAAAGGGAAAGTGGTCCCTTATCTGAGGAAAAGAAAAAAGAAATCAGGTCAAGTAAATCTTATGTCATGTATAATGCAGAGGAGATAAAAGAAGAGAAAAAACCTGCTTCAGCTCCTGCAAAAAGTGCTAAAAAAGCAAGTTTCAGGTTTTTGAAACAGCAAAATGCTTTTGTTTTCGAATTTAAAATTCCTCTGGAGATGATTATCAACAATGTTCCCGAGGTAAAAGGGCAGCCTTTCCAAAAGATAAAAGTAGGTTTTGAGTGGGGTGGATTGACCAAGGAAATGAAGGCAGCTCTGAGGCGAAGGCAGGCTGCTTTAAATAGGACCAGAACTACCGGAGCTGAGCCTGATAGCAATATAGCCGGAGCTGGGGCTTTCAACTCTGTTCCCATCGGAGCCTTGACCGGTCCAAAAAAATATGAATTATGGTTAAACCTTAACTTAGCTCAGCTTCAATGAATAAAGGGGAAAAAGTCCCTATTTTTACAGGAAAAACGGCAGTATTTCCTATATTTCTGAGCTGAAGACAGAGCTTATTTGTAAATCTCAGAAGCGAGAATAATCTCACGTTTTGGTAAAAAAATAGTAATATGGGAAAATTAAAAGAGAGGGCCCGGCAGCTTATAAAGGCTTTTAAAGGAAATGATTATATTTTTGGGCCAGACTGTTTGGATAAAATCGGCTATCTTGCCAGCTTTTTAGGTAAAAGAACCCTTTTAATCACCAATCTCGGCCAGCGAAGCCCTGAAGATTTATCACTCATTGTTGATTCTTTAAATAAGCAGGGGATAGAAGTCATGGGGCCTGTTCCCAGCGCCAGGCCTAATGCTCCTCGGGAAGATGTTTTGAGGTTGGCAGAAGCCGTTAGAAGTTCTGGTGTCGATAATCTTATTGTGGTGGCCGGAGGGTCTGGCATAGATGCAGCTAAGGCAGCTTTAGTCCTGGCCACTTTAGGGGGCGAGGTAGAACATTATTTTGGGGTAGGGAAAGTGACTGAGGAGATAGCTAAAACAGGCAAAAAGCTAATCCCCCTGATGGCCGTCCAAACTGCGGCTGGTTCGGCTGCCCATCTAACCAAATATTCGAATATTACTGACCTTCAGACCTCACAAAAGAAATTAATAGTTGATGAAGCTATAATTCCCCCCAAAGCCCTTTTCGACTATAGACTTACTTTCTCTGCTCCTTTGGCCCTGACTTTAGATGGTGCTTTTGATGGTTTGGCTCATTGCCTTGAAGTTTTTTATGGGGCTTCTTCAGTCAATTTTAAGAAAATAAGAGAGATTGTTGAGGTAGGGATTGAACTGCTGGTGGCAAATTTGCCCAAGGTTTTGGCTGATCAGGAAGATATAAAGAGCAGAGAAGCTATAGGATTAGGAACTGACCTGGGAGGATATGCTATTATGATTGGTGGTACTAATGGCCCCCATCTTAACAGCTTTTCTCTGGTAGATGTTTTAAGTCACGGCCGGGCCTGTGCCATTTTAGTTCCTTATTACACTATTTTCTTTTTTCCCGCTATTCAACCTCAGCTTAAAATATTAAGTCAGATTTTTGCTAAATATGGATTTATTGATGCTCATGCTTCTAAGCTTAAAGGAAGAGCCTTGGCGGAGGCAGTAGCCGAGGCTATGTGGAAAATGGCCAGGAAGGTAACCTTTCCAATTTCTTTTCAAGAGGTAAATGGTTTTGAGCAGGCTCATATAGAAAGAGCACTGATTGCAGCCAAAAACCCTCAGTTAGAAATGAAACTGAAAAACATGCCAATACCCTTGAGTAAAGAGATGATTGACAATTATATGAGACCCATTCTTGAGGCAGCTTATAGGGGAGATTTTTCTATAATTAGGACTGTAAAAGGTCATTGAAACAGATTTTTTTTAAAAAAAATTTAATTAAAATATTGACTTATTTTGTCGTTTTAGTATAATAGAGTCAACCTTGTTTGGCTGGCTGGGCAAGGTTTTCTGAAACCCTCCTTCATTATCCCCTTTTTGCTTATTTTCCCCATACCCAAAACAGCCAGCACCTCTATTAACCAAAAATTTTCTTTACCATGAATTCTAGATTTAATACACTAAAAGGCTAAAAATAAATTAAGACTTGGTTAAATTAAAGATAAAATGGAAAGAAGCCAAAATATAAAATCTATCTGGAATAAAGATTTCTTGATTGCGCTTCTCGGTTATTTTTTCCTCTTTATGAGCATTACCCTCTTTTTTATCTTTCCCCTTTTTTTTAAACAGTTCAATGCCCCTAAAAGCCGCATTGGCCTGATCATGGGCGTCCACAGCTTACTGTCTATATTTGTTCGTCCTATCATTGGCAGGTTAGTTGATATAAAAGGCAGAAGGAAAATTTCCTTAGCGGGCATAGCCTTTTTGATTTTGGTTCTGCCTGCTTACCATTTAATTAATGATGCAGGCTTCCTGCCTATTCTGCTTAGAGCTTTGACTGGCATCGGTTGGGGAGTGAGCATGACAGCCACTATCACCATTTGTTCAGATTTAGCTCCAGTGGAGAGATTAGCTCATTCAATGGGCATCATTGGCGTGGCTGGGCTTCTTTCCAGTGCTTTAGGCCCTGCCTTAGCTGAAGAGCTTGTTAATATCTTTGGATTTGGAGCTCTTTTTAATACCAGCTTTGTCTTTCTTATTCTTGCCTTTGTCTGTATTTTTCTGACAAAAGAAGTAATCCGAATCAATAATTCCCCTCGTTTAGCCAAACCAAAATCTTTAATAAATGTATCCATCATGGCTGTCTTGGCTATATCTTTTTTACCAGTAATCCATGGCGCAGTGAGGGGCGCGGTTGTCTATTTTATTGCCCTCTTTGCTAAATCTATTCCTTTGGAGAGAGTAGGGCCTTTTTTCATAGCATTTTCAGGGGCAGCAATTTTAACCCGACTCTGGATGGGTGATCTATCAGATCGCTACGGCCGCAAAAGAGTGATTTTCCCGTCTGTCTGCATTATTGTTTTTAATATCTTCCTAATCTCTCAGGTTAGACATTTTTGGATGCTGGTCCTCACTGGCTTTATTGGTGGGTTTGGTCAGGGACTTATTTTCCCCGCCCTCAGCACTTATATGATTGATATTTTTGGAAAGGATAATAAAGGTTTAGCTATCAGCCTTTATCTGACTCTTTTTGATGTGGGCATGGGGTTTGGTTCCTATTTTTTTGGCTGGATTTCAGACTTTTGTGGTTACCGAAAAATGTATCTTTTAGCTGGGGCTATATTTTTGCTGGTTAGCCTCATTTTTACCTGGAAAGCTCCTTCTCCTCATCCAGAAAAGCAATAATCTTTTTTCATAATTTCCTTAAATGGGTTGAAAGAGGCTTATTTATTTTTCTCTCCGGATTCTCTCAAAACCAGAGACACTGACAAATTCCAATTTTTCTTCTTTCTCAAGCTGGTCAAAAAGAAGATTTAAACCCAGAGAATCACTGGCAATATGACCGGCAATAACCACATTTAAATTGGCTTTTTTGGCTTTTTCCAGATGATCTTCGCTCAGGTGCATACAAACCAAAGTACTGACTCCGCTGGCAGCATATTTTTCAAAAATTTCTTTAGATCCTTCTGTACCTCCCGTCATATCGACGAATATTTTACCGCATTTATTGTCCTCGGAGCCGCTGACTATTTTGGGTGGAACCTGGAGCTTTGAGGTTTTCTTGTATTCAGGAATATTTTTTAGAATTTTCATAATGTCTTTGAGTTTATATGGTTTTTTGGTCTCGAATAATTTTTTCAGGTAGCTGGTTACACAGTTATCAGCCGGAGTATGAATGCACATCATTGGAAGACCCAATATTCTGGCTGCATCTACAGCTCGATTGTGGTTAATGGGCATTAATCTTCTCTGAATTTCACTTATTCTTTTTTCCAAAAGCTGTTCGGCTACACTGATGCTGATACCGTAATTGGCTAATAAATCTGCCTGGAGTTTCATTACATCATAAAGTCGGGCCAGAGCATAGCCCTCAGGATGATGAGCTATGATTAAGTCAATTTTTTTATCCAGATCCTTGTTGAGAAGATAAGCGAGTAAGATTTCTCCTATTTCCATGTCAATGCCCACAATTACTTTTTTTACTTCAAGCTCAAGATCACCGTTTAAGACTCTGGTATCTGAAAAGGGATTAAAAAGTCTGTCCTGATCGAAATAGGCGGCTTCTTCTTTCTGAAGTTTGCTATATTTTTCCTTTTCTTCCTGGAGGATTTTTTTTATTTCCTTTTTGCCTCTTAAATCGTTGGCAATTCCTATCTCCACTGCTTTGTGGTAAAGTGTTCCAAGTTTCATCATTAGTTCTCCTTATCTTTGGATCGGATGTTTTTTATTTCGTTATTTGGATGCCCAAGAAGAGCTTTTATTTTGGCCATTAATTCTTTAGTATCAACTGGTTTTTCGACAAAAGCTTCAGCTCCCGATTCCTGAGCTTCATGGCGGAAAGGAATACCTTTATAGACAGCCGTCATTACAATCACTTTGGTCTTGGCCAATTCAGGTGATTCCTTTATCTTTTTACATAAACTTAGCCCATCTATTTTGGGAATAAGCATATCAGTTATTAAAATATCTGGATGCAGTTTTTGGACTAATTTTAAGCCGGCCTGACCGTTTTCAGCTGTAATAACCTCGAAGCCCTGTTTGAGAAGGATCATCTGAAGCATAGTAAGAGTGACTCTATCGTCGTCAACCAAGACAATTTTTCTCTTTGTTTCAGCCATCAAGCAAAAGTATAGTTAAATTTTAGGTCTCTGACAAATGAAAATTCTATTTTTTTCGTGGCAGCCAGACAGCCATCTCTCCCACACCTCTATGAGACCAAACATAATAGGGAACAGCTGTTAAACTCGCAGTTTTAGATTTGTTTTTGAGGACATTAATCCCCCCAAGAAGCTGAGGATAGAATTTTACTTCAAAATTCAGATCATCAGGAATCGTCTGATTTAAAACCTGTCCTCCGTTATCTACACCCTCTAAACAGTACACAAGGGGTCCCCTCTCCAGGGCCACTTTGCCCAGATCTTCTTTTACTTTTTTATTGGCTATTACCCGCCTGATGGGCATAGGCAGGTTTAGTTCGATTACATCTCCGGGTTGCCAGCTCCGCCGCAAGCAGACGAAGCCTTTATCCAGGGTAAGAGGCTGGCTTTGGGCATTAATTTTTATAATCGGCTGCTGATTGTCAGGTTTAAGGAAAGAATAAAGATCGCTGGGCAGAGGCCTGTTGCGGACCCAGCCTGGGATCCGGACATAGATAGCAAATTCTGTTGGCCTATTGGGATGGACAGTAATTTTTATTTTGCCGCCCCAGGGATAACGGGTTTGCTGAGAAAGCCTAACTTTATGAGGGCCAATTTTAACTTCAGCTTTACTTTGAATAAATAAGTTTACATAGAGGATATCATCCCGGGTGGCATAAATATAGCCAGGAATGGAAGGTATAAAGCGGCAGAGATTAACCGGACAGCAGGCACAGTCAAACCAGGGCTTACGAGTGGCTTCCCCCTGATTAAACTTGTATTTTCCATCTGATTGAAGAGGATTTGGGTAAAAGAATCTGTCGCCACTTAAGGAGATACCTGAAAGCAAGCCATTATAAAGTGTTCGTTCTAAGACATCGATGTATTTTGCCTGGCCATGGAGGAGAAAGAGGCGGTAATTCCAGAAAACATTGCCAATAGCGGCGCAGGTCTCATTGTAGGCAGTAGCATTGGGGAGCTCGTAGTTAGCCCCAAAAGCTTCGCCTTCTCGGCGGGCTCCGATTCCTCCTGTTATGTAAATTTTTTTAGAGACAACATTTTCCCAGATAGCATCAATAGCTTTTAGATAGTCCTTGTCTCCAGTGAGGGCAGCTATATCAGCCATAGCTGAGTACATATAAGTAGCTCGGACTGCATGCCCTACTGCTTCTCTCTGTTCAGTAACAGGCTTATGGGCCTGAAGGTACCAGGCCTGGTTATAAATAGAAAAAGGGGAGGAGTCTGAGAATTTCTTTTCATGCGGCTGGCGTCCCCGTTCATCCAGAAAAAATTTAGCCAATTTTAAATATTTTTCATTGCCGGTCACTCGATAAAGTTTAACTAATCCAATTTCTATTTCCTGATGTCCAGGGAAGCCGTGCCTTTTGCCTGGACCAAAAACACTGGCGATGAAATCGGCATTTTTAAGGGCAATATTTAAAAAGTTGCGCTTTCCGGTTGCCTGAAAGTAAGCTACTGCCGCCTCATACATATGGCCTACATTGTAAAGTTCATGGCTAGAACCAAGATTTGACCAGCGTTCTTTGCCAGCCCCTGGAGGAGGATTCTGAGGATCGATGGTCCGAGCTGTATAGAGGTAACCATCGTCTTCCTGGGCGGCCGCAATCTTAGCAATTAAGTCATCCATATATTTTTCCAGCTTAGGGTCAGGCTTAAGGCTCAGAGAATAGGCAGCTCCTTCCATCACTTTAAAAACGTCAGAATCATTATAGCGAAGGCCTTCAAATTTTCCCGGTATAAGACCTCCTGCTTTGGAGAAATTATCAATGCGGCCGGTTTCTTCACATTTTTTGAAGGCGAAAGGAATGGTTACTTGGCGATTAGTCTCGAGGCGTGGCTGCCAGAAAGAGTCGTTGATTTTAACTTGAGTAAAGGATACTGGCTTTAGAGGATAATCTTTAAAAATTTTTTTTGAGGCAGAGACATTAAAAATAGAAAATGCCACCAGCCCTATGGAGATAAGTTTGCCTTTCATCCTTGTCTCCGTTCTCTGGGATGCCTGTGGGAAGAATAATAAATATAATGCCGAAGAGGGGACTCGAACCCCTACGAGCATATACTGCTCACATGGCCCTCAACCATGCGTGTCTACCAAATTCCACCACTTCGGCATCGAGGCCAAAAAGGCCATCTTACGGTAATTTTATTTTCTTATTAAAAAGAAAACTTTAGATTTTCTATTCTTTCTTTTTTGTTGGCGCTGGTGGATTCTTTTTTTGCTCTTCTTTTTTTGGTTCGACTGCCTTAGCTTTACCTGGAGCTGTTTTTTCTTTTTGGGTTTCGGTTACAGCCGGCTTGGCTTTCTTGCCTGGCTCCTCTCCTTTAATAACGGATTTAGTGCCTCTGGCTGACATTATCCAAAGTCCCATAGAAGTAACCATAAACAAGACAGCACAAATAGTAGTAACTTTTGAGAGGATATTTCCTGCTCCTCGAGGACCAAACACTGTCTGACTGCCCATTCCGCCAAAGGCTCCGGCCAGATCAGCCGATTTTCCAGACTGGAGGAGGACAGCAATGATTAGAATGAAACATATAATGATATGAATTGCAGTAATTATAGCACCCACTTTTTTTCCTTATATGCTCTTATTCCTTCTTCAATAATTTTTATAAAGGAGTCAGCCTCAAGCGAAGCTCCTCCAACCAGAGCGCCGTTAATATCTTTTTCTTTGAGCAGTGCCCAGGTATTAGCTGGCTTAACTGAGCCGCCGTAGAGAATTATAGCACAGGAGGCAATTTCATTTCCATATTTTTCTTCGAGCTTCCCTCTAATAAAAGCATGAACTTCTTGAGCTTGAGAAGGAGTTGCCGTTAAACCAGTGCCAATAGCCCAAATAGGTTCATAAGCAATAATTATCTGTCTTACCTCTTTCAGGCTCAAACCTTCTAGACCTTCGTTTATTTGCCTGGCCACTTTTTCTATAGTCTGGTCCTTTTTTCTTTCTTCAAAGGATTCTCCAAGGCACACAATGGGGATTAGACTGTGATTAAGGGCCGCCTTGATTTTTTTATTGACTGTTTCATTTGTTTCGCCAAAATACTGACGCCTTTCTGAATGACCGACAACTACATATTGGCAACCAGCATCCTTTATCATAATCGGTGATATTTCTCCAGTAAAAGCTCCTTTCTCTTCCCAGAAGAGATTTTGGGCCCCAAGTTTAAGTTGGCTTCCTTCAATCTCTTGGCCGACAGCCTTCAAGGCTGTAAAAGGAGGGATAACTACCATTTCAGCCTCTTTAAGTTGAGGGCTCCTCTGAGCAAGGAATCTCACTAATTCTAAAGCTTCAGGAATGGTTTTGTTCATTTTCCAGTTACCGGCAATAAAGGGCTTTTTGTTGTTTAAATTCATGTTATTTCTCCCCTAAAACTTCAATTCCAGGCAGAGTTTCTTTAGCAATAAATTCTAAGGAAGCTCCACCTCCAGTGGATATATGGGATATTTTTTGGCTGACTCCTGCTTTATAGACAGCAGCTGCCGAGTCGCCCCCACCTACTATTGAAAGAGCCTCACTTTCGGCTACAGCTCGAGCCACAGCTATTGTTCCCTGAGCGAATTGGTCGATTTCAAAAACTCCCAAAGGACCATTCCAGAAGAGTGTACGGGCTTGGGAGATAAGCTTTTTATAATGCTCCCTCGTCTTTGGACCTATATCAAGGGCCATTAAATTTGGAGGAAAGGGAAAAGACTCCAAGACTTGTGCTTTTGCTTCAGCCGAGCACTCAGAGGTAACTACATGATCAAGCGGAAGATAAAAGCTGACTCCAGCCTCTTTAGCCTTAGCCAAAACCTGAAGAGCCAGGTCCTTCTTGTCTTCTTCTACCAAGGAACGACCGACATCATAGCCCTGGGCTTTAAAAAAAGTGTAAGCCATGGCTCCGCCGATAAGAAGGAAATCTGCTTTATTTAGAAGGTTGTTGATAACTGGAATCTTATCTGAGACTTTAGCCCCACCTAGAATAGCTATATAGGGTTTCTCCGGGGAGTGAATGGCTTTGCTTAAATATTCGATTTCTTTTTTGATTAAAAAACCAGCAGCTGCCTTTTGGACAAACTTAGTAATAGCCACCACTGAGGCATGACTTCGATGGCAGACACCAAAAGCATCGTTCACATAGTAGTCTATTTGACTGGCCAAGCGTTGAGCAAACTCAGGGTCATTGGCTTTCTCGCCTGGATAAAAACGAAGATTTTCAAGGAGAAGAACCTGATTTTCTTTCAGTTCTTTCTTCAGCTTTTCCACTTCCTCTCCGATGACGTCTGGCGCTAAAATAACCTGATTGGAGATTAGCTCTGCCAGGCGTTTAGCCACGGGTTTCAAACTGAGCTTAGGATTAAACTGACCTTTAGGGCGACCCAAATGAGAAGCAATAATCAATTTAGCTTTTTGTTTTAAGAGATAATCAATCGTAGGCAGGGCTGCTTTAATGCGGGTATCATCTCTTATTTGGCCCTCATCATCCAGTGGGACATTAAAATCAACACGAAGAAAAACTTTTTTCCCCTTGGCTTCTAGCTCATCAACTAAGAGCATAGCTTTGTTCATTGGCTGATGTATTTAATTAGGTCTCTAATGCGGCAGGAATAACCCCATTCATTATCGTACCAGGCCAGTACTTTTACCAGATTAGCGGCAGTCACCCGGGTGAAGAGGCCGTCAACTATGGCTGAATGAGGATTAGCCATGTAATCGACTGAAACAAGGGGTACCTCGGTGTAGTCCAGAATACCCTTTAATTTTCCTTGAGCCATGGTTTTAAAACGCTCATTGACTTCCTCGACTGTAACTTCTTTTTTGACCAAAGCCACCAAGTCAACTAAGGAAACATTAGGCGTTGGTACTCTAATGGCAATACCGTCAATTTTGCCTTGAAGTTCTGGAATAACGATACTAACAGCCTTAGCCGCTCCGGTTGTAGTCGGGATTTGAGAAACAGATGCTGCTCTAGCCCGGCGCAGATCTTTGTGGGGTAGATCAAGGATTCTCTGGTCAGTGGTGTAGGCATGGATGGTGGTCATGAAAGCTTTGACAATACCAAATTCCTGATGAAGGACTTTAACTACCGGGGCCAGACAATTGGTGGTGCAGGAGGCATTGGAAATAATATGATGGCCTTGGGGATCATAGATTTCTTCATTGACACCCAAGACTATAGTTATATCTGGTTCTGTAGCCGGGGCAGAGATAATAACCTTAGAGGCTCCTCCTTGGGCTATATGTTTGATAGCATCCTCTCTTTTGCGGAAGAGACCAGTTGACTCGACCACTATCTCTACACCAAGGTCTTTCCAGGGAAGACGGCCCGGATCTTTTTCAGATAAAACTTTTATTTTTTTATCATTAACTATTATTTCTTCTTCTGTATAGTTTATCTCAGCTTCTAAAATCCCCAGCACAGAATCATATTTAAGAAGATGAGCCAGGGTTTTAGGATCACAGATGTCGTTGACAGCCACAATATCGAATTCAGGATCTTGGTAAGAAGCTCGGAAGAAATTCCTGCCTATGCGGCCAAAGCCATTAATTCCTATCTTAAGAGCCATATTAAACCTCCTTTTATTTTTTTTATTTCTCTCTATTAACATAAATATGACTTAAAATCAATTTGAACCAGGCTATTTAAATAAAGCTATTTTCCAATAATTTGGTTAAAAGTTGAAATCAGAAGTTAAAATAGCTGAAATACGTACATAGAAGAAGCACTGAGGAGAGCTACACTGAAATTGTCATTTATTCTTAAGGGAAGTAACTCTATGAAAGAAGCTACTAGTGCCCCAGTCAGGTAAATATAAATGGGTATTGAAATAAATTGGAGAAAGATATAACCAGATAGCAGACAAGCTGTAAAATGGCCTAAACTTCCTTCTAGTGTTTTTTCAAAAAACTGGTGGCGGCCGTAGTGAAGGCCAAAAAATTTGCTGAAAAAATCTCCAAAAATAAGATAAGAAACAGATAAGACAGCAATATTTTGATCAAAAAGAAGAATAGTCAGGAAGATGGCAAATAAAAAGAGGGTGATAGAAGAGAATTTTTTATATTCTTTGGATTTGTAGATAGCTTTTACTTTGTTGAAGAAAAAAAGATTTATTTTTTTAGATAAAAGTCGGATTAAATCCAAAACAAGAAAAAGGAGGGTAATGACTCCAATTAAAACCAAAGTGTCTTTTTTGTCTCTATGGAGATAATTAATAACCAGGAGGATAGCTAAAGGCCTTAAATAAAGACGCCAGTTTATCTCTTTTTTCATTTTTTTGGTGGTGGAACGCAATAAATTGTGAGCTCGGATATTGACAAGGTTAATGAAAAGAATAAAAGCAATGATTGAGATAATGTATAACTTTGAGCTCAGGGGAGCAGAAAAAACCAGAATGAAAGCGGTTAAAACCGGCAGAATAACCACGCCCACCACTTCACCTTTTTTGGAGATATAAATAAAAGAAGCTACACAGAAAGCAAGAAAAAGGAGAGAATCTGAGGGCAGCCAGCTATTTTTATAAAATATAATTAAATAATAGATTAAAATAGCTGTAGCCGTGGCCACTCCCTGGCCGCCTTTGAACTTGAGGTAAAAAGGGAAAATGTGGCCAAAAATAGCAGCAAATCCTACCATATGAGTAAGAGTGGGGCCAGCTCCTGCCAAGTGAGCTAAATACATAGAGGTTAGTCCTTTGGCCAGATCAAAGGTGGCGGTGATTACGGCTGGAGCCAAGCCCAGGACTTTATAGGAATTAACAGTTCCAGCATTTTTAGTTTCATAGAGGCGAATATCAATTTTTTTTAAAAGTTTGCCCAGGATATAAGAAGGGGAGACAGAGCCAAGAAGATAACCCATAAGGAGGAGAGAAAAAATAAATAAAAGGTACATTGTTGGCTTTTGAAATATATTAAATTGCTATTCAAATTGTCAAATTTGTGAGTAAGCATCCTCAAAAGCATGATAGCTAATAATGACGAAGGTCATACTACTTATAGGAGAGGATTTTCCTCCATCCGAGCCCATAGTAGGGGGTAGGGGAGTTTTGGCGAGGGTGGACGGAAATCGATGCCAAATTTCATTTCTTGGTGAGCAATTTAACCCCTCATGGTCTTGGGATTCTTTCAATTTGTGGCTCTTAAAATTCAAAAAAAAAGAATAAATTAAGCGCTTTTTATGGTAAAATTTTGTCAAAGATTTTAGTTCTGCAATTATATAAAAAAGAGAGGACATGAAAGTTCTAACTTCAACCCAGATGAAAGCCATAGACAGACAGGCAATTGAAGATTTGGGAATTATAGGTCCTATTCTTATGGAAAACGCTGGTCTGCAGATCTTTTATGAGATAAAAACCCGTTTTCCTAACCTTCAGGAGAAAAGAATTATAATAGTAGCCGGCAAAGGAAATAACGGAGGAGATGGTCTGGTCATAGCCCGTCATATTTTTAATCAGGGATGTCGGCCTCAGGTTTTTCTTCTGGCCCATAAAGAAGAAGTAAAGGGAGATGCTGCCTTGAATCTGGGTATTGATCAAAAGATCGGAATTCAAATCTTAGAGATAACATCTCTTGGAGAATGGGAAAAATTTAAGAATGAGCTTTTTCAAGCAGATATTGTTGTCGATGCAATTTTTGGGACAGGTCTTACTAAGCCTGCTGCTGGTCTTCAAGCCATAGTGATTGAAGATATAAATAAAACCAAGGCCTTTAAAGTAGCTGTAGATATTCCTTCAGGCCTTTCCTCCGACACTTTTCAAATAATTGGACCCTGTGTCAAAGCTCAATTAACCATAACTTTGGCCGCTCCCAAAATTGCTCATATTTTTCCTCCTGCTGAGGAATACGTGGGCCAGCTAATTATTGCTGATATCAGTCTGCCTTCTTTTCTTCTGGAAAACGGTGATTTGAAATTAGAACTTATCGAGAAAAAGAAACTTTTACCCTATTTCAGGCAGCGGAAAAACGACACGCATAAGGGAACATATGGTCATCTCTTTATTGTTTCTGGCTCTCTCGGAAAGACAGGAGCGGCAGCTATGGCTGGCAAAGCTGCTTTGAAAATGGGAGCAGGCTTGGTCACAGTCGGGACCCCTGAGAGCTGTCTGCCAATTGTGGCTCGTTCCATGGTAGAGTTAATGACCGAGCCTTTGCCTGAAACAGAAAAAAGAACCCTGTCATTTGAAGGCTTGGAGAGAATTCTGTCTCTTGTCGAAGGAAAGGATGCTCTTTTAATTGGACCGGGAATTACTACTCATCCTTCAACTACACAGCTGGTTCTTTCCCTTTTGCCCCAAATCAAGATTCCAATGGTTATTGATGCTGATGCCTTAAATATCTTGGCCACCAATCCAGATCTTCTCCACTCACTCCAAGCCCCAGCAGTGCTTACTCCTCATCCTGGTGAATTTGCCCGCCTTCTCCATCTATCGACTCGAGAAGTTGGGGCCAATAAATTAGAACTTGTCCCTCAATTTGCTCAAAAATATGGAGCTTATCTGGTGCTGAAAGGTTACAGGACTCTAATTGCTAATCCTCAAGGATTTGTTTTTATCAACCCTACTGGCAACCCAGGTATGGCTACAGCCGGAGCAGGAGATGTCCTGGGAGGGATGATAGCTGCTATGATTATTCAGGAAAAGAAGCTATTAGAAGCAATCTTAGGCACTGTCTATGTCCACGGGCTAAGTGGAGATATAGGGGCCGAAAAGTTAGGAGAGAGAGTTTTGACTGCAGGCAGTATAATAACCTATCTCCCCTCAGCCTTGAAGAAAATGAGCTCTCTCTAAAGAAAACAAAGGCTTAGCCTAATTGAGAAATATAGATAACCTTAAAATTTTGCCTCAAACAATGGAATATATAACTAATTCTGAAAGAGAAACTTTTCTCCTGGCCAAAAAATTAGCGTCCAGTTTCAAAGGGAATGAAGTGGTCCTCCTTGAGGGAGAACTGGGATCCGGTAAAACCATTTTTGCCAAAGGAATAGCTGCCGGACTTGGTTTAAAGGATGTTAATCAAGTCTGCAGCCCTTCATATACATTAGTCAATATTTATCAGGCCAAGTATCCGATCTTTCATATCGACCTCTACCGCTTAGACCAGGACGCGGAAATTTTGGACTTGGGCTGGGAGGATTATTTAGAGCGAGGAGTGGTTATAATTGAATGGGCTGAAAAAATTAATTTTGAGTTAGATGGCCTTAGGGTTGTCCTTGAAATTGAAGATGGAGATAAGAGAAAAATTAAGATCACCGCTTTAGAATTGCCATAAAAGTGCAATTCAGGTATAAATCTAAATGCTCAAGAAAAGTGTTGAGGAGAAATTAAAATGAAGATCTTTAATGAAATAATAAGCTTCATTTTTGCCAATATTTATTTGAAATTTTTGATGATTGTCGTCATAAGTTTTGCCCTGGCTTTGCTGGCTAGACTTATTGTCAGAAAAGTTCTCAAACCCCTGGCCAGGAAAACGAAAACCAAGATTGATGATTTAATCGTAAAAAGCCTAGCTTCGCTCATTTTTTACATAATCTTTCTTTTGGGACTTAAAGTCAGCATTCAGCACTTTGAATTTAAAACAACTATTTTCCAGAGCCTGATAGATAGCTTTCTTATTTTCATCGTTTGTCTGCTTCTAATCAGAATTATAAATGAATTTGCAGCTCAATGGATGAAAGAGTGGAAAGCTAAAACCAGAACGACGGCTGATGAGAGGCTGATCCCCTTTCTTCAAAAAATAATAAAAACGGTAATTATTATTCTGGCTGTCATCTTTATTTTTAATGCTTGGAAGATAAATATTAGCCCCCTGCTGGCCACAGCTGGAATCGCCGGTCTGGCTATCGGTCTGGCCGTCAAGGATTCTCTATCAAATATTCTGGGGGGACTGCAGCTTGTCCTGGATAGAACGTTTAAAGTTGGTGATAAGGTCCAGCTTGACTCCGGCGAAATAGGAGTTATCCTGGATATTGGATTGAGAAGCACCAAGTTAAAGACTTATGATAATGAAGTAATTTATATACCCAACGGCTATCTGGCCAATGCTAAGATCAAGAATTTTACCCAGCCTGATTTGTCAGTTAGGGTTAATGTTAATTTCGGAGTCGAATATGGTTCTGATCCAGAAAGAGTCAAAAAAGTAGTCTTGGAAGCTGTTAAGAAAATAGAAACAGTTCTTGAAGAACCAGAACCACAGGTTGTTTTTTTAAAGATGTCTGATTTTTCTCTTGATTTTGTGGCCAGAGCTTGGGTCAAGGACTATACCCAGGCCTATTCTACCTTTCTCAAGATGACCGATGTTATCTACGAAGCTCTTACTAGGGCTAAAATTGGTATTCCTTTTCCCACCAGCACAATCTTCACCAAATCCATCGATTAAGGGAACTGTAAACCGTAAAATGTTGTTATAGGCTTCTTCTGGACAGGAATCGTTTTTAAATCTTATTGGATGTTGTTTGTATTCGTACCCTGCTCTTGGCGCAGGTGGTAAATCAAGGAATGTTTATTTTATGGCTATAGCTGAAATTTCTATTTTAGCACCTCTGGCTAGCTTAGCTACCTGAACAGTGGCCCTGGTCGGGGGGTCTTTAGGAAACATTTTTTTAAAAGCTGTATTGAATTCAGCAAATTCATTGAAATCCGTTATAAATACTGTGGTCTTAGCTACATGAGAGAGATCCATACCTGCCTTTTTTAAAAGAATTTCTATATTTTTGATAATACGTTCAGTCTGTTCGGCCATAGTCCCTCCCAGAAATCTTCCTGAAATAGGATCCACAGCCAGTTGCCCAGAGATAAACAGAGTGTCTTTAACCAGGATAGCCGGGCTAAAAGGAAGGTCAATTGGCTTTTCTGTCAAGAAAATAGCCTTTCTGGGAGAGGTATTTTGGGGAGAAAAAGAATTGCCAGCCATACAGAGAAGAAGTAGAAATGAAATAATAAGGAGTGTAGTAATAATTTTATTTTTCATTAGGCCTCCTTTTAACCTTAGGGTTTGTAAGCAGTCTATCAAAAATTTCCTGTAAATTGAATGCTTTCTTTCTTTTATTCTAGTCTTATTATATTAATTTGGCAAAATTGCTCCACGATTAAATCATTAGTTGCATATCTTGTAGAGGATGTTCTCTGTTTATTTCACCTTACTCCTTATTCTTCACTCCTTACTTTCTAGGTAGAGCTTCCCATATTTATTTGAAAATGTGAATATAAGAATTGTTTTCTCTTTTCTTTGTTTCATAGAAGGAAGGGACTTACAGCCTGTATTGACAAGCCTCTCTTTTTATTTTTAAATTAAAACACCTTAGGAAAAGGCAGGATGATGATAAATAAGATTAAAGATAAAATATATGAAGTTAAGGATTATCCTAAACCAGGGATTGGATTTAAGGATATTACTCCTTTAATTGAAGATGCTGATTGTTATCGTTATGTAATCGAAAAAATTGCTTCTTGGGCCATCAACAGAGAACCAGAATTAGTAACCGGGATTGAATCAAGAGGATTTCTTTTTGCTGCTCCCATCGCTCATCAATTGAAATTAGGTTTAGCTATTATCCGTAAAAAGGGTAAACTTCCGAGACCAACTATCTGTGTTCGTGCTCCTAATGAATATGCAATAGAATATTTTGAAATTCATAAAGATAGTGTTAAGCCTGGGCAACGAGTGCTTATCGTTGATGACCTTATAGCTACCGGTTCTTCATCCATCAGTGCTATTGATTTGGTAAAAAAGTTAAAAGGAGAAGTTGTTGGCTTTGCGGCTGTAATTGAGCTTGTATTCCTTAAAGGAAGAGATAATATCAGAAATGCTTATCCTGAAATAGATGTTTTTAGTCTGATAAAATTTGAAAAGTAGAGAATGAAGAAGATCCTGGAACGCTTCTTTCGCCTCGAACAAAATAAGACTAATTTTCGCCTGGAATTGTCAGGGGGTGTAACCACTTTTATGACTATGTCCTACATTATTTTTGTCCAGCCCGCCATTCTGGCCGTAGCCGGCATGGATAAAGGGGCGGTCATGGTGGCTACTTGTCTTTCCAGTGCTTTAGCTACTCTTCTCATGGGGCTTTTGGCTAAATACCCGATAGCCCTGGCCCCAGCTATGGGACATAATATCTTTTTTGCAGTTATTGTCTGCGGGACCATGGGTTATTCTTGGCAGGTTGCCCTTGGGGCTGTATTTATTTCAGGTACAATTTTTATCATCCTTTCTGCTCTTGGGGTATGGGGAGACTTGGTGGCGGCTGTACCTGATTCCTTGAAAAGTGCTATTGCTGTTGGTATTGGACTCTTGATCGCCTTTATCGGTCTTGAATATGGTGGTTTGGTGGTTGATACGCCTGGAGTCTTAGTAGGTATTGGTGATCTAACCAGTAAACCAGTTCTTTTAGTTTTATTAGGGATAGCCCTCATAGCTGGCCTTATGGCTCTTAAGGTCCGTGGCGCGGTTCTAATTGGTATACTGGCCACAGCCATTGTCGGTATTCCTTTAGGGATTGTAAAATATCATGGAGTGCTGGCCGCTCCTCCCAGTATTTCAGCTACTCTCTTTAAATTAAATATATTAGGTGCTCTCAAAACAGGCTTGATTTCGGTTATTTTTATTTTTTTCTTCCTTGATCTTTTTGATACTATGGGTACCTTAATTGGGGTCAGCGAGCCTGCCGGATTTTTGAAGAAAGGCAGGCTGCCCCGGGCCAACCAGGCTATGCTGGCTGATGCTATCGGCACTGTCAGTGGAGCTCTTCTCGGAACTTCCACAGTTACTAGCTACATTGAAAGCGCTACTGGCATTGCCCAAGGAGCCAGAACAGGGCTGGCCAATATCTTTACCTCATTTCTTTTTCTTATTGCCCTCTTTTTCAGTCCTTTGGCTGAGATGATTGGAGGTGAATATGTATATAAGGGTTTAACTCTCCATCCAGTTATAGCCCCTCCTTTGATTATTGTTGGTTATTTGATGATGAAATGTGTGACCCGTATAAATTGGGATGATTTAACTGAGGCTGTTCCTTCCTTTTTAACTATTATTATTATGCCCCTTACAGTTAGTATTACCGAAGGCATTGCCTTTGGCTTTATTTCTTTATCTTTTTTAAAGCTGATTTCAGGCCGAGGAAAAGAAGTCCACTGGCTTATCTATTTTATATCTATTCTTTTTATTGTTAGGTATATAATTAAATAAGAAATTTTTTTAAAAAGGAGATTGCCTTTGATATTTAATTCACAAAAAATGAAAAGCAAAATCCCTAACTACAGCTATTTTTTAGAGTATTAACAATGAATATTAGAAAAACAATTCTTAGCGCCTTGGCTTTTTTTTCTCTGTTAATTGGCTACAGCTGTGCTCCTGTTTCTTACAAAATTGGTCTTTCTTTCGGGCTTGCTGAAGCCAAATGGGTGAATAAGACTTTAAACAAATTGACACTGAAAGAGAAAATTGGTCAGATGATTGTCTGTTCCTGTTCTGGCCGTTTTTTCAATAGAGAAAGCGAGGAGCGGCAAAGATTAAAATCACTGGTTACCAACAGCAAAATCGGGGGCTTGATTCTTTTCGGCGGGGATGTCTATGAAACAGCCCTTTTAACCAACTCTTTACAGAAACTGGCTAAGGTACCGCTGCTGGTCGCCTCAGATTTAGAAAGAGGTTTGGGCAATCAGATTGAAGGAGCCACTCAGTTTCCGCCTTTGATGGCTCTGGGAGCCATTGATTCTGAAGAGCAGGCTTTTCTCATGGGTAAAGTAACGGCCATAGAGGCCAGGGCCTGTGGTATTCATCTAACTTATGCTCCGGTTGTAGATGTCAATATTAATCCTCTTAACCCCATAATTAATACTCGCTCTTTTGGTGAGAAACCAGAGCTGGTAAGCTACTTGGCCACTGCCTTTATTAGAGGCTGTCAGGAAAATGGCCTGCTGGCCACAGCCAAACATTTTCCAGGGCATGGAGATACAGATTTGGATTCTCACAGCCTGCTGCCAACAGTAAAAGCGGACCTCAACCGCCTGGAAAAAGTTGAACTCTTTCCTTTTCGCCAAGCTATAAAAGCAGGGGTCTCGGCTATAATGACTGCTCACCTCCAGCTTCCAGCTCTTGATTTTACTCCCAATCTCCCGGCTACTCTTTCGCGGAAAATAATAACTGAAATCCTCAGAGGGAAACTTGGTTTTAAAGGCTTGATTGTCACCGACGCTATGGACATGGGCGGGATTACTACTCTTTATTCTTCCCAGGAAGCAGCTCTAAAAGCCATTCTGGCTGGGGTAGACATGGTCCTCCTCCCTCCTCAGCCAGAAGAAGTGATAGAATCATTGATTCAAGCTGCTCGTAGAGGAGATATTCCAATTAAAAGGATTAATTCCTCAGTGAGGAGAATTCTGGAAGCCAAGGCAAAAGTTGGCCTTCACCGGCAAAAATTAGTCGATATTAATGAGCTGGATATAAAAATAGGAGCGCCTCCTCATTTGGAGCTGGCCCAGCTTATGTTTGAGAATGCAATTACTCTGGTTAAAAATACGAATCAGCTCTTACCTCTTACTCCTTCAAAGCAGAAAGTAGCTGTGTTTTCCTTGAGCAGTGATCCAGGAGGCTATTTTGCTGGCAAGATATTTGCCTTGGAAGTAGAAAAAAGATCTCCTGATACTTTAAGCTTTTTTGCAGATGCCTATACAGGCGAAAAATTTCTTAGCCAGGATTTTAGTCAAGCTCAACAAGCAGATGTTATAATTTTCGCCTTATTTTCATTTCTTCGAGCCAGAAAAGGAAGTGTTGATCTTTGTCCAAGGCATATTGATCTTATTCGCCAAGCAGCTTCAAGCTCAATTCCAGTAGTCGTAATTTCCTTCGGTAGCCCTTATTTTTTACGACATTTTCCAGGGGTTAATAGCTGCCTCTGTGCTTACCGCCCCAGCCCTGAGGCTCAAATAGCAGGGGCTAAAGCCATCTTTGGAGAAA
>Ga0190349_1000209_pt1 | contig 20107 bp, 21 predicted proteins | sample 48721378_MG_FD_179798 | JGI IMG/M metagenome (GOLD analysis project Ga0190349, IMG submission 179798) | Hydrothermal vent microbial mat bacterial communities from Southern Trench, Guaymas Basin, Mexico - 4872-13-7-8_MG | ecosystem: Environmental > Aquatic > Marine > Hydrothermal vents >...
GAGAAGGAGATCAGCTTGTCTTCCGGAGAGCGGTAAAAAGCCCAGGGGAAATAGAGGTAAACAGATTTTTTAAAAAAGCAAAAAAAGATGAGAAAAACAAAATTCAGACCAAACTTATCGAAGTTTCCTTAGATTGTAATCAGAAAACACCTCTTGAAACAAAGGAAAATCTGTTTAAGGGCCTTAAAATCTCTGCTTTTTCAGAGGATGAAGATGCTTTTTTCTTAAAAATAGTAGACTTCCCTCAGGCATTAGAAAGAAGAGAACTAACTAGTCTTAAAGCTAGAAATTATTTTCGAGCCAGGCCGTTTTTGGCCTTAAGGGCAGCTAGCCAAGAAAAAGAGGTTATAGAGAAAGAGACTAAGATCCTTCCTTCATCATCAGGCCCGGTTGAGCATTTTTCTGCCGAGAAATTCAAAGAAGAAAAAGATTTTTTCCCTTTTCCTCAAAATAGGAAGAGAGGAAAAAAAGCTAATCAACCAATCATCCAGAAAAAATTACATCCTTTCGCAGTTAAAATTAATAAAAAAAAGTATTACCCTTTTTCCTTAGGAATAGGATATGGGCAGTCTCAAGGCGGCCTAGGAATCTTTATCCAATTCAATACTAAAAGAGGAATTTCTATTCATGGTGGAGCCGGTTATTATCCCAGTTCTTTTATTTATTCCTCTTCCAACTGGGTAAAAAGTGTTGTTCTTTTTAGTGGAGGGATTAAGTATTATTTACCTTTAAAAATGGATCCAATAGCTTTCTATTTTGATCTCCAGCTTGGTGGCTTAGGTGTCGAAGCAGCTCAGATCTTCAAAGAGATATGGTATTACAGTTTTGTTTATGATTACAGACAAAAAACTCTTTGGGGAGTAGCTATCTTAAGCGGAGCTGAATTGAGATTGGGTAGAGTTGGCCTAAATGGAGCTCTGGGTTTAGCTCACAATTTAAACCGGGTGGAGTGGCTACAGCAGAATATATTTTTAACCATTGATTTTGGCTTTCTTTTTTATTTTTAAAAAGATGAAAATTGAAAATTATCTTTTTCAGTTTTGACCCGGATTTTATAAGTATTTATTATTTTTTGCAGTATTTCTTTTTCACCAATATCTAATGATAATAGACTAATTTTGGCTGGAGTTAACTCTTCTCTCCAGTCTGCCACCATTTTTTGTGTATCTTTTCTTTTTCCTCGAAAATAGGTAGAAAGAATCAGATAGGCTTTAGCTTCAGTTATTTTTATTTCATCAAATTTGACTCTTTGAGATATATTTAACATTTTGGCAAAAGCCTGTTGGGCTTCTTTATATTTTCTGTCCTTAAATTCAATTTTTCCAAGTAAATAATAACTATTAATTTCTGCAGGATTTTTCTTGGCTAAGTCTTTGAGGACTTTTTTGGCTTCTTTTATATTATTTTGATCGAGGTAAATTTGATAGAGCTCGTAATGGAGAGATATATTCCGAGGATCTGCTTTTATACCTCTTCTAAGCTCTTCAATTCTGGTGGCTGTTTCTCTTTTAGCTTTTTCTTCTCTTCCAGAAGTCTTGGTAACTGAATTCAATGAACTGACCTTTTTTTCGGCATTAATTTTTTGCTTTTCCGTTAGCTGGAAAGAATTTACCAGATTGTTAAATTCAATAATAAGGGTTTCATCTATATTTAATTGTTGTGGATCAGCTTGGCCCAAGCATTTTTTGGCTTTAATTAGGTATTTTTTGCTTTTAGCCAGATCTCTTAAATTATAATAGCTTAAACCTAAATAAACATAGGCTTTAGCTCTTAATAAATTTTCTTCTAGAAGCCCGAAGGCAGCAATTTCCAGCTCTTTAATGGCTTGTTTATAATTACCAGCTGAGAATGATTTTTCTCCTTGATTTAAAAGATTAAGATAAAAAGGATCTATTTCCTGGCTTTTTAAATTCAAACTGCTGGCCAGCCACATGAACAGTAAGATTAATATCCAATTTAATGGCTTGCGATGCATAGCCTTTTACCCCCGATCAATAATTTTTAGCCTTAATTCCTGGGACATTATATTTATACTTAACCTTGAATTTTTTGTCAAAAAATAAAGAGTTTTTGTAAGCTTCTTTATTTCTGGCATAAATGAGAAGATCAATTGCCTCCAGGTAGGTAAGGCGGAATCGATAGTCATCCAGCCAAAACCTGGCGCAGTAATTGATGAGGCTATTTGGCGAGGATGAATGGAAACCGACTCCTTTAAGAAGAATTCTCTAAATATTAAGAATTCTTGATTTTAGCTTGAATAGAATGAGGCTAGGAGCAAAACTTGGTCTAAAATTTTTTTTCGGAAGGAAAAGATGGAAAGTTTACCCTATTAAAAAACGCCAATAAATCATATTTTAGGCGAATTAGATTGAATTTTATAGGTTCGATCCAGTTGGACAGAGATGAGCTGCTTCTTTTTTGATTTTGATTCAGCCTTAACATAGACAACTGTACCCGATAGAAGAAGTCTAAGCTTATTTTCAAGAATAAGGGTTTTGGGAATTTCAAGAGAAAGGTTCAGTTTGGAGCCTATAGTAACTCCTGAATTAAGCCAAAAAGTTGCTTCTTGGGAACTTATTGAACATAGATCTGTTCTTTCTTGAAAGGAATTACCATAAGAATCAATGCCCGAAACCAAAGTTGGAAGAGAGAGCTTAAAAGCACGCTCTCTCCTCGTCACTTTGGCGACACCTTGGATGGAGGATTTATCAGGCATTCTTATCAGTTTCATCACTGGAAGGCATTGTCCCATAGCTAATTCCTTCATTCAATCCCTTTTAGAGATGAATTAAAGGGTGAATTTTTTCCGTTTTTTATCATCTAAGATGGTTAAAACAATGACTAATTATCTTCAATTTTCATTTTTTAATACATTAATATATTAAGACGTCTCAACAACTTATTTTTCTCAAGAATAATGACTTTATTCTTCAGCTTGAATGATATATTTATTTTCAAACCGAAGTGAAATTCTCTGCCTTAAATCTTTACTGTTAGTGGCTTCAATAAAGGCCACTTTTCCTTTTATTTTAAGCTTGAGTTGCTTTCCTTCGGAAAGGGTGGGCGGGAGATCAATGCTTAATTTTAATTCGTGGCCGAGAGCCACATTGTTAATTAACCAAAAAGAACATCCCTGATGACTTATATAAGATAAGGTTGTTTTTTCTTTAAAAGGAGTTCCAAATTTGTTAGTGCCTTCGATAATAGCAGGCAGGGGAAGTTTAAAACCTTTTTCCGATTGTTTGTTTAGACTAATATCTTCGGTAGAGATTTTGTCTGGCATGACCGCTTCCTTTTCCATTTTTTTTGAAATGATAAAATTGCATTTTTTTTTTGCTTGGTCAATCACCTTTTTGGATGAAATAAGGGGTGAATTTGAATTGGAGAGCATAAATTTTCTTGTAAATTTTAATTTCTCAGTTTGTGATGCTGACAATGGCCGGGATAAATACCCTCCTTTTCTTGACAAAAAAATCAGCTGTCGATAGAATGACCGAGAATCTGATTTAGGAATAAAAAGTTGAAGGAAAAACAGCGATATGTAAAAAAGCTTACTCCCAAGAGTGAGGATTTTTCAAAATGGTATGTTGAGCTTATCCGCAAAGCAGAGCTTGCTGATTATGCCCCGATCAAGGGGATGATGGTTATAAGACCTTATGGCTACGCTATCTGGGAGAATATTCAATCATTACTTGATAAAAGAATAAAAGAAAGCGGCCATTCTAACGCTTATTTCCCTCTCTTTATTCCTGAAAGTTTTTTAAAAAAAGAAACCGAACATTTAGAAGGATTTTCACCGGAAGTAGCCTGGGTTACTCATGGAGGGAAAGAAGAATTGGAAGAAAGACTGGCTGTTAGGCCTACTTCAGAGGCAATAATTGGCAACATGTATTCTAAATGGGTAAAATCCTGGCGGGATTTGCCTCTTTTGATTAATCAATGGGCTAACATTGTTCGCTGGGAAAAAGTGACCAGGCCATTTTTAAGAACAACTGAGTTTTTGTGGCAGGAAGGTCATACTGCACACGAAACCTATGAAGAAGCCCAAAAAGAGACATTGATGATCTTAGAACTATATAAAGAATTTGTCGAAACAGAATTGGCCATTCCAGTTATCTCAGGCAAAAAGAGTGAAAGAGAGAAATTCGCTGGGGCTTTAGAGACATATTCTATAGAAGCTTTGATGGCTGATGGCAAAGCTCTTCAGATGGGAACTTCCCATAATCTGGGGCAGCATTTTTCTAAAGTCTTTAATATTCGATTTGAAGATAGAGATCAGAATCTTCAGTATGTCTGGCAAACATCATGGGGAGTTTCCACTCGCTTGATCGGAGCCTTGATTATGTCTCATGGAGATGATTCTGGACTTAAATTCCCCCCCAGGGTTGCTCCGCTTCAAGTAGTGATTATTCCTATTTCTATCGGTAATTGGAAAGAAAGCGTTTTGCCTGTAGCTCAAAAAATTAAGAAAAAGTTACTAAAGGCAGGCCTTAGAGTTAAATTAGATGAAAGAGAAGAATTTACTCCTGGCTGGAAATTCTCGGAGTGGGAGATGAGGGGGGTTCCTTTAAGAATTGAAGTGGGGCCTAGAGATATCAAGGAAAATCAAGCAGTCTTGGTTCGACGAGACACCTTAGCCAAGCAAACGGTCAAGCTTGATCATCTGCAAAAAAAGACGCGGCAGGTTTTAGAGCAAGTTCAAGAAAATTTATTTAATCAAGCTTTAGAATTTTTGCAAGCTAATACCCACGAAGCTCGAAACTACCAGGAACTTAAAACTTTGATTGAATCAAAAAGAGGGTTTGTTAAGGCATTTTGGTGTGGTCAGCAAAGATGTGAAGAAAAGATAAAAGAGGAAACAATGGCTACCATCAGAGCCATCATCTTATCTGATAATAAGCCTCAATCAACTGGAGAGTGTGTTTTTTGTAAGAAAAAAGCTGAAAATTTTGTCTATTTTGCTCGGGCTTACTAAATCAGAAAGAATCCTTTTTTATTAAGAAGGCGGGATGACAAAGAATTTCAGCCGAGAAAGAGAAAAAATGGTAGAATCACAGATAAAAAATAGAGGCGTAAAAGATGAAAAAGTCCTAGAAGCCATGAAAAAAGTTCCCCGTCACCTGTTTGTCAGCAAAGAAATGCTTCCATATGCTTATAGTGATGAGCCCCTCCCAATAGGTTATGGTCAGACTATTTCCCAGCCCTATATTGTGGCTTATATGACTGAGGTTCTTCAGCTGACAGGAAGGGAGAGAGTCTTAGAAGTAGGAACCGGTTCTGGATATCAAGCGGCTGTCCTGGCTGAAATAGCTGAAGAGGTTTATACTATTGAGATTTTAGGGGAACTTTCTTTAAGGGCTCAAAAAATATTAAGTCAACTGGGGTATAAAAATATTAATTTTAAAATCGGAGATGGCACTTTAGGCTGGCCAGAATATGCCCCTTATGATGGCATTATAGTTACAGCTGCTCCTTCTAAAGTTCCCGAAGGCCTCAAGAAACAGCTGAGGATATCAGGCAGAATGATTATTCCAGTTGGCTCTACTTTCCAAGAATTAGTGCTTATTACCAGAGACAAGAAAAAATTTAAGAAAAAAAAATTGTTACCTGTTAGATTTGTGCCTTTAGTCTCTATTCATTGAAACCATGACCCGAAAAGCAACTAAAAGAAATAATAACCAATTAAGAGCGCCTCATTCGCTGCCTGTTTTGTTCCTTTTTTTAATTTTAAGTCTAATTTTTATCTCTGTCGAAGGGGGTAAAAAAGGCTATATCAGAGTTTTTTTTCCTAATGGCTTCTCGGTAACAGCTGAGTTGGCAAGAACTGAGGAAGAAAGAGCTCTGGGGCTTATGTTTCGGGAAAAAATTAATGAAGATCAAGGGATGCTCTTTATTTTCGAAAAAGGGGGTATTTATCCTTTCTGGATGAAAAACATGAAATTTTCTATCGATATCCTCTGGCTGGACAAGGAAAAAAGAATTATACACCTCGAAGAAAATGTTCCTCCTTGTCTGAAGGAACCTTGTCCCACCTATTCTTCTCAATTGCCAGCTACTTATGTATTGGAATTAAAGGCAGGCAGTGTAGCCAAGAATCAGCTTAAATTATTAGATAAGCTGGAATTTATTATCCCCTCCAACTAAATAAAGATTAAAATCTTAATAGCTTTTCTAATTCTTGGGCAGCTGTTAAGGAAGTCTGACCTTTGTTTAATGTTTTTTTTAGGTGAGAAAAGTTTTCCACCATCCTTGATTTTATCAGTTCTGATCCCAGGATTTTTTTTGTCTCCTGGAAGATATTTTCAGGCGTAAAGTTGTGCTGGATTAACTCAGGGATGATTTTTTCCCCGGCAAGAATGTTGACTATACTGTAGTTTTTAATCTTAATTAATTTTATGCCAAAAAGATAAGTAAGAGGAAAAATTCGATAGAAAGCAATGAGGGGAGTGCCTAAAAGAGCTGCTTCTAGGTTAGACGTGCCACAGGCGGCCAGGACAAGATGGGCGTAAGCTAAAGCTTCATATTTATTGTTATTTAATATCTTCAAGTTGCTTTTTGCATTTTTTAAATATTTTTCTAAAAGGTCGGCTTCGATGTTTTCTGCTTTGAGAAGAAGAAATTGAACTGGAAATTCAGCCTTTATTTTGACCATGGCTTTAAGTAAGACTGGTAGATGAAATTTTAGTTCGCTCTGGCGGCTGCCTGGCATTAGGGCTATTATTTTTTGGCCAGGGTACAGCTCATATTTTTGGTAAAATTCTTCTTTGGTCAGAGAAAGATTAATGATTTCTGAAAGAGGATGGCCAATATATTTAGCTGGAATTTCATGATTTTTATAAATTTTTTCTTCAAATGGAAATATTAGAAGCATTTTTGAGACAGTTTTTTTGATGACTTTTAGTCTTTTTTTCCTCCAGGCCCAGACCGTAGGACTTACATAATAAAGGATAGGGATTGAGTATTTTTTAAGTTTTTTAGCCAGACGGAGGTTAAAATCGGGTGAATCAATGAGAACAGCAGCTGAGGGTTTTTTACTGCGAATCTCTCTTTGGAGATGATTGAATATTTTTATAAGCCTGGGGAAGTGGCTTACAACCTCAAGGCCACCAACTATTCCCATGTCTTGGATAGAATAAAGAAGGTTAACCCCTTCTTCTTTCATACGGCAGCCACCAATGCCAAAAAATTGGAAAGAGGGATTTAATCTTTTAAATTCGTGGACAAGCCGAGCTCCATATTTTTCTCCTGAATTTTCGCCGGCAACGATAAGAATAAAAGCCATTACTTTTGTTCGGCTTGACCATAACGGATAATTTCAGGCATTCGCTGCGGGTCTTGTCCATAAAAGAAAAGCCATTTATCATAGGACGTCTGCCCATTGTATATTTTTATGGATTTTTGTGGGGATGAGCTTACCACTCCCAAGATTTGGGGATTGTCCAAGGAAGAAAGCACTCTTTGGGGAGCTATCATCACCTTTTGGGGCGATTGTCCTCTTTGACGAGAGACTCCCTGATAAAGGAGGATTACATCCCAGAGGCCATCCTTAGTCATCGGCTCTTTGTAAAGTCTGCGGATACATTTTTCTCCCAAGAGTTCTTTGAGAGAATGAGGAAAGCGGCCTGGATATTTTAATTGATAGAGGCGAACAGCCTCTACGTATTGATGGCCGCGAAAGATTAACTCAGCTTCTTTTTCTCGTTGAATTTGCGTTTTCCAGACAGGAATAGCTATTAATAAGCCCACACTCATGACTGCAATAGCGATCAAAAGGATAATTAAAGTATAGCCTTTTTCGCCAGTAGAAAATTTCATCTTCAGAGATTACCAAGTGTTATAAGGAGTGCCATCCAGTCCTTTTTTATCGGAACCAGAAAGAACATCTATGACTCCAGGTTCTTGGCCAGCCATTATTTCTTCATCAGTCAATGTTTTTCTAACTTCAACCCATGTTTCTGAAGATTTAGTGATGGGATCTATGGGTATTTTTTGTAAATATTCTTCATCAACTAAAGCCTGGAGTGAAGGCGGATATTTTCCCTTATCCGCATAATACTGATTGATGAGTTTTCTCATTTGGAATAAATTTTCTCTTAGAACTGACTCTCTTGCTCTTTTAACGGCATATTTATATTGAGGAATGCCTAGACCAACCAGGATACCAATGAGGGTAAAAACGATTATCATTTCAATTAGAGTAAATCCTTGTTGTCTGGAGGAAAGTAATTTCTTCTTCATTTTCTTACCAATCTTTATACTTGGTTCCATCAAGAGCTTTAGCCTGGCTTTTAGTATAAACATCATAAACGTTTTGTCCTCCCCAGACCTCAGAATCAGGTTCATCTTGATAAGAGCGTAGTCCCCAATCATAAGAGTTAGTCATAGGGTCTTTGGGGATTCTTCTTAAAAACTTAATGATTTTTGTTACTTCTTTTTTGCCTTGTATTTCAGCTTTAACTTCGACTCCCTTAACCAGGGTTTCTAAATCAGGAGGATAACCTTCTGTTTCTTCTTCAACTTTAATCTTTTTTTCATCGGCTAATTTTTTATAGGCGTCGATTGCTTCCCTTATCATCCTTAAGCTTCTTCTCAATTCAATTTCTTTTTCTCTCTTTACGGCTGTTTTTGCTAAGGGTAGAATGGCTGAGGCCATAATAGCTAGGATGGTGAGAGTCACCAGCATTTCTACTAGAGTGAAACCTTTATTATAACCAGATTTGACTCTCATCAGCTTGGCTGATTAAATTTATCAGAATTTTTTCTTATCATAACGAGATTTACCATAACGATTATGATAAGAGTAAGGCTTTTTATGTTGGGGGCGGTTGAAGGGTGAAGGCCGGTGCTCATTTTGTTCAAGAACTTTTTTACTTAATCTTATTTTATGGTCTTCATCAATTGAGATGACTTTAACCCGAACAGTCTGGCCAATTTTCAGGATATCTCTAATGTTTCTGATGTGACGGTGGGAGATTTCAGAAATGTGAAGAAGGCCAACAATGTTGGGCAGAATTTCGACAAAAGCTCCGTAATCTTCTATACGGACAACCTTGCCTGTATAGACTTTTCCGACTTCAGCTTCTATGGTAATTTCCCTGATCATTTCTCTTGCTTTTTCAGCTGATTGAATATCAGAGGCAGCTATAGTGATTTTACCGCTCTCTTCGATATCTATTTTGGCTTTTGTTTGAGCGATAATCTTTTTAATTACCTTTCCCGCAGGGCCAATAACTTCGCTTGCTTTTTCTGGATTAATAACAAGATTAATGATGCGCGGAGCATAAGGTGAAATATCAGGACGAGGTGCAGGCAAGACTTCCTTCATTTTTTCTAAGACCTTGATTCGAGCTTCTTTGGCTTTAAGCAGGCCTTCTTTTAAAATTTCGAGGGAAATGGCCGGAATCTTAAGATCAAGCTGGATAGCTGTTATTCCTTTTTCGGTGCCGGCTACTTTAAGGTCCATATCACCAAAATGATCTTCGAGCCCAGCAATGTCAGTTAGAAGTGCATAGTTCTTGTCTTCTTTAACCAGACCAACAGCGATTCCAGCTATAACCATAGACAGGGGAACGCCGGCATCCATTAAAGACAGGACTCCGCCACAGACAGTAGCCATGGAAGAGGATCCGTTGGATTCTAAGATATCTGAGACTATTCGAATTGTATAAGGAAATTTTTCTTCATCTGGGATAGAAGGCAGGATGGATTTTTCAGCCAGGGCCCCGTGTCCTATTTCCCGTCGGCCTGGTGCCCTTAAAAAAGAGACTTCACCGACACAGAAAGGAGGAAAGTTATAATGAAGCATAAATCTTTTTTCAGCTTCTTCCCCTAAACCATCTAGTCGCTGCACATCCTCAAAAGTGCCAAGAGTAACAGTGGCTAAACATTGCGTCTCTCCCCTTGTAAAAAGGGCTGAACCATGAGTTCGGGGCAGGATGCCCACTTCAATAGAGATGGGCCTTATGTCATCAAAACTTCTGCCGTCAGTTCTTTTCTTCTGATTGAGAATTAAATTTCTTACTAATTTTTTTTGGATTTGATAAAAAATTTCTTTAGTTTCGCTAATTTCTTCTTCATTTTCTTCAGGAATTGCCTGGAGGAGATTGTCTAATATTTTTTTAGTTGCTTCTTCTCTTTCTTTTTTTTGTTTTAGTTGGATAGCTTCCAAAAGGGGAGAAGAGATTTCTTTCTCGATTTTTAGGAGTCTATCTGAATTTATTTGCCTGGGTAGGAATTCTCTTTTTTTAATGTTTGATTTTTCGTATAAATCTTTCTGAGCTTGGATGATTTTTTGGATGGAGTCATAAGCTAAAGAAACGCCTTTTATAATTTTTTGTTCTTCAACTTCCTTTCCACCAGCTTCTATCATTATAATCCCTTCTTCAGTTCCCACTACGACCATATTGAGAGAACTTTTATCAAGTTGGCTAACGGTTGGATTAAGAATAAATTCATTATCGATAAGGCCAACCTTAACAGCGCCAAGAGGAGAAGTAAAAGGAATATCAGAAAAATAAAGGGCAGTAGATGCCCCTATTATTCCTAAGGTATCCGGCTCATTTTCTAAGTCGGCTGAAAGCAAAAGAGCAACTATTTGCGTATCATAAAAATAACCTTCGGGAAAGAGAGGCCGTATTGGCCGGTCAATTAACCGGCTGACCAAAATTTCTCTTTCAGAAGGTTTACCTTCCCTTTTAAAAAAACCTCCCGGTATTTTTCCAGCAGCATAAGTATTTTCTCTGTAATCAACAATCAAAGGTAAAAAAGGCTTTTCTTCCTTTACTTCTTTTTTAGAGGTAGCAGAGATAAGCATGATGGTGTCTCCATAGCGGAGAAAGGCAGTACCGTCTGCTTGCTTTCCAATTTTGCTGATGTCGATAGTAAGGAGACGATTGCTTATTTCCAGATTTATTTTAAGGCCTGACATTTTGTAAAAACCCGGAACTTTGCCTATTTTCTAAGCTTGAGTTTCTTAATTAGAGTTTCATACCTTTTAACATCCTGTGATTTTAGGTACTCCAGCAGTCTCTTTCTGCGGCCGACCAATTTCATAAGGCCAGTCCGGGAATGAAAATCTTTCTTGTGAATTAAGAAATGTTTAGTTAAGTAATTTATTCTATTAGTAATAAGAGCAATCTGAACTTCTGGTGAACCAGTATCTCCAGCATGAGTTTTATAGTTTCCAATTATTTTTGATTTTTCTTCTTTATTTAGCACTTTTGTCGTCTCCTTTTATTGGTAAAATATAATATCAAAAAACTTATCAGATGTAAATCTATCTGTGTATCTTATTTTTTTATACTTTTTATTATTGGCTTGATACTGCTTTTTTTCTGGAATTAAAAAATATTTTGCCGGGAAGGGTGATTTTTCAATTTTATAAATCTATAACCGTAATTAAGCTTTCTCTGTTCTGTTTTCAATTGATGATTTCTTAAATTTAATTTAATATTTAGAATAGGCTATAGGCTCGAACAAAATGATAAAAAAAGCCCCACTTTTTCTTTTAGCGGCTAATATTTTGCTGCTTGTTGCCGGCTGGATTATGGCCATCTATGCTTATCCTCGACTTCCCTTAAAAATACCTTTATGGATCAATTTCTTTAACCAGCGTACTTTATATGGGCAGAAATCTCTTCTTTTTTTCATCTATCCTTTAGCTCAAACTCTTTTCTTTTTTTCTTTTTGGCTTGTCTCAAGGATTAAATTCAAAGAACTTAGAGATGTTAAGCTGTTAGTGGGCGCTATTGACAATCTCTCTGAGAATAAACGCTCCCTTCTAATAAAAATAAGACAAGAATTTATTTATTTGGTTCTTATTTTCTTTAATCTTATTTTTATTCACCTTCAAAGGAGCCTGATTCTTGTTGCTCACAGAATAGAAAAGGGTATAAGTAGTTATTATTTCTACTCTCTTTTTGGTATTATTTTAATTCTTATTCCTTATTACCGGATTAGGATGAAGCTTGTTATGAAAAAAAGATAGCTAAGATGAGATGAAAAATAGATGTTTGGTTATTTTAGAGAATGTAAATAGTCTCTTCTTATAAGCAACTGACGGCCATACTTAGAGTGGAGTCCGCCCATTTTATTTTTAACCTCTTCGATTTTAGCTTCTATTTCTTCGAGGCTCATTTTGTTTATTTTTTTTCGCTTAGGAGCAGTGACCGGAGCTGGTTCTGCTTTCTTTTCAGAAGGTTTTTCTTCTTTGACAGCTTCCTTTTTTACTTCTTTTTTAGGTTCTTTTTTGGTTTCAGAATTTTCAGCCTTTTTTTCTTCTTTCTCTTCTTCTATATTTTTTTTCTCTTTTTCTTCCTCGGGCTTACTTTCGACAGATTTATCTTTTTCCTTGGCTGAAGACTGTTTTGTTTCAAGAGGTTTTTTTTGAGTTTTAGGTTTTTCTTCGTTGGTCATTATAATTCCTTTCAGTCCTGTTCAATTATTTGAATCTGAAATGCCTGGGCTTTTAGCTTACCAAAAGATAGCTGCAACTGGCAATCTTTTTTTGAAATTGCTGCCTCTAAATATAACTTTATTGATTATTAGCTATCGCGGTTCTTCTCTTATCTTGCACAAAGAAAACTAATTTAGTATAGTCTTCAAAGTGTATATTTTCTATTCTACCCTGCTATTTTTATCTTTAATTGTTTTAATCCCTATTTATTTTGTTCGCTTAAAATTAAAGGGAGATAATCTAAATCTTCGAGAAAGGCTAGGGTTTAATCTCTGGCCTCCCAGCTTGCCTTCTAAATCGATCTGGATTCATGCTGTTTCGGTTGGCGAAGTGCTTTCTCTGCGGAATTTAGTCAAGGAATTTAAAAAAAGACATCCTGATTATTTTGTTCATTTTTCCGCCTTAACTAGTACTGGGCTCCAGATAGCTAAAGAAAAATTAGAGGGGATAGATAATTTCTTTTTTGTTCCTCTTGATTTTAAATGGGTAGTAAAAAAGTTTTTTAGGGTGTTGAAACCAGAAGCTTTTATCTTGGCTGAGTCTGAATTTTGGCCTAATCTGATAAAAGAAGCACGGAAACAAACTCGGGGGGTAATATTAGTCAATGGTAGAATTTCTAATCGATCTTTTAAGAGATATAAAAAGGTAAAAAGGATCATAAAAAATGTTTTGGAGAATATTAGCTTTTTTTTAATGCAAACAGAAAAGGATAAGCAATACTTAGAAAGATTGGGGATAAATACGGCTAAGATTGAGGTAGCCGGAAATTTAAAAGCAGAAATTCGCCTGCCGGTTTTAACTGAAAGCGAGCTTTTAAAATTAAAAGAGAGTTTAGGTATTGAAAAAGGCTGCTCAGTAATTGTGGCCGGCAGTACGAGAAAAGGTGAAGAGGCTAAAATCCTAAGAGCCTACGCTAGTGCTTTAAGAATTAAGAAAAATATTTTATTGATTCTAGTTCCTCGTCATCCAGAAAGAGCTGAAGAAATAGAGAAAACAGCTAAAAATTATGGTTTTAAGGTGCAAAGAAGAACCTCTTTTTCACTTTATCGATCTTGGGATGTATTGATTGTTGATACTATTGGAGAATTGCCTAAATTTTATGCCCTTTCGGATGTAGCCTTTATTGGGGGGAGTTTAATACCGTGGGGAGGACATAATCTCCTGGAACCAGCTTTTTATGGCAAACCGATTTACTTCGGACCTCATATGGAAAATTTCTCTTATTTAGCTCAGAAATTTCTCCAGGAGAAAGCAGCCAAACAAATAAAAAGCGATCAAGATTTAATGAACATATTTTTGGCTGGAAACCAAGAAAGGGTGGAAAGAATGGGACAAAGAGCTAAAGAAATTCTTACTAATCTTCAAGGTGCTACTGAGGTGAGCCTTAAAATTATTGAAAGTTTCTTGGATGAATGATGAGGAAAAAAATAGGAAAGGAAGTTGTTCTTATCTAGAAATTCAAAGCTTATAAAGAGCATTGTTATAGTTTTTTTATATTTTTCTGTTGTTCAAAGTGCTGTTTATGGGAAAGAGCATACTTTAAATTATAGGCTGAATAAAGAATATTTCCGATATTATTTAAATGATTTTAAAGATATAGTAGTTTCTCCCGGCCATTGGCAGAGAAGCGATCTTCTGGAATTTTCGGCTATCCTTGGTAGCAGCCTTCTTTTATTTACCGTGGACGAAAACATAAATAGCTGGGTTTTGAAACATCAAAATTCTGGGGCTTCCAATCTTTCTCGAGCCTTTTCTATATTGGGTAGCGGGTATTTTTTGGGAAGCGCCTTGGCTGGATTGTATCTTTCAGGGGAGATTGGGAAAGACAATAATATCAGGAAAATCGCTCTTATCAGTTTAGAAAGCTGGTTGCTGACGGGAGCAATTGTTTCCTCGGCAAAATTCATTTTGGGCCGAGCCCGGCCTTATAAAGATGAAGGAAGCCTGTCTTTTCATCCTTTTTCCCTGAAATCTGGTTTCTACTCTTTTCCTTCTGGCCATGCTGCTTCTGCTTTTGCCGTAGCTACAGTAGTTGCCCAGCAAAGCCAGAGATTTTATATTGATTTTTTGGCTTATAGTTTAGCCACCTTGGCTTCTTTATCCAGAGTTTATGGTAATAAACACTGGGCTTCAGATGTCTTTTTGGGGGGAGTGGCCGGTTATGTAGTAGCTCAAAAAATACTGGGTTTACATAAACAAAGGCAAGAAAAGAAGCTAAGGGTTTATTTTGAATTTTCATCGCAGCAGCAATCAATCATTTTTTGCTTTGATTTTTAAATATTTCAAATAGAGAGTAAAAAAATAATAAGGAGAGAATAATGGATGAAATAAATGATCAAGAATTGAACAAAGCTTTCAGGTTAGCTGTAGTCATAGGAGCTTCTGTTATCGGAAGCCTTGTTATTTATGTCATTGTTGTGGAGTATGTAAAAGCTTATCATCAATCTTGGGTAGGCTTTATTCCTTTAGGGGAAATGAAGAGTTTAAGGTATGTTTTTTATGCTCTTTCTATTATCCATGTTTTTCTTTTAAGGATAATAAAGGGATTCCTTTTAAAAAGGTTACCTACTGCTGACCGCCTAAAATTAATTAATAGGCTCAGTCAAGCATCGATTATCTCCACTGTTTTAAGTGAAGGTCCTGCTCTTTATGGCTTGATTTTCTTTTTTTTAAGTGGAATTTCCAGAGATTTTTATCTACTCCTTATTGTTTCGGCAATTCTTCTTTTTATGTATTTTCCTCGAATAAAGAATTGGCAATATTGGCTATCAACTATTGGTAGCTAATAATTATAAATTATAAAGGTTTATATTGAAGAAGAGGTTTATTATGAAACCAGAAGTAGTTGATAAATTTGCAGATTTGATGACAGCCATGATAGGCACTTTCGCTTTTTTTCTAACTTTCTCCAGATTCTAACCTAAATGATCAAGATTTAACTCAAGCCAGGGATCGTATCTTGAAAATTTCGGTTTTAACTGGAGGAGAACAGATGGTTTTTTGGCTTCTCTCTTTTTTTAGAAAATAAAGTTGGGCTTATACCCGACAACAATAGAAAATCTCTTCTGCTTATTTTCATCGTCATTCCTTAGTTAAAATTTAATTTATTTTATCATAAAATCATGAAGAGGAGATTGTTTTTCGGCCGAAATAAGAATAATTCTCCTTTTGGAGAGTAGATTTCTTATTATTTATTTTATATATTAACTTTGAATTTGGTGACTGAGGAGATAATTATGAAAAGGAAAATATCTCGCCGGCATTTTTTAAAAAAAAGTAGCCAGATAATAGCCATTGCTGGGTTTGGAAGTAGCAGCTTTTTACTAAAAGGTTGTAAAACTAATAAGGATTTTGATCTTGTTCTGAAAGAAGGAGAAGTTTTCGATGGTTTAGGTCACGAGGGAATTGAAGCAGATATAGGTATCCTTGGAGATTCAATTAAAGAAATAGGTAAGATCTCAAGCTCCAAGGCAAAAACAGTTATTGAAGCAAAAGGGCTGGCTGTTTGTTCAGGGTTCATAGATGTCCATGATCATACAGATATTAGCCTTTTGGTTAATCCCAAAGCAGAAAGTTCGATTCGACAGGGAATTACGACCCTCATCAGTGGCAATTGTGGATATTCTCCTTTTCCCCCTAGATCAAACAAAATTTGAAGAGATGAAGGAGGATTTAAAACAACAGTTCGACCTTGAGTATGTGATAGTTAATGGTCGGGTAGTCATAAATCGGGGCCAACATACAGGAAATTTACCAGGTAGGATTCTCAAAAAGCAAATAAAAGCTTGAATTATTTTTGTTGAGAATGGAGACATTTTTTATTAAGGTCAATGGCTACAAGATTAGATGCGCAGCCAGGGGCAAGGGGCCCCATTTAGTCCTAATTCATGGCTTGGGTGGCTCTCTCGAATGGTGGAGATTTAATTTTAACTATCTTTCCCATAAATATCACGTTATAGCCTTTGATTTCTTGGGTTTTGGTTATTCAGCCAAACCCCAGATAGAGTTCAGTCTTGATTTGGCCTCAAATTTCATGCGTTCTTTTCTGGAGAGTCTTAAGCTTCGTTCGGTTTCTTTGATTGGAAATTCTCTTGGTGGCCTTATCGCCCTTTATACTGCTTCTGAATTAGGCCAAAGAATTGAAAGACTTATCTTGGTAGATAACGCTGGTTTTGGACGAGAACTTTCTTTTTTATTAAGGCTTGGTACCCTTTATCCTTTGGGGGAAATTACTTTTTATCTGCGGCATTTTATAATTACTAAACTATTCCTTTCTAGATTATTCTATGACCGCCAAAAATTGCCGGCCGAATTGGTTAGCTGTGTCCTAAAGATGTTTGAATCTCCCTTGGCCAGAAAAGTCTGCCTTCGGATTTTGCGCAGAGGAGTTAATCTGGGTGGGCTGAAAAAAGATATTTTAGATCCGATAATGGAAAGGGCTAGCCTTTTAAACCAGCCCACACTTATTATTTGGGGGAGAAACGATAGGATCATTCCCGTAGTTCAAGCCTACCGGGGAAAGAATTTAATTAAGAACTCTAAGTTGGTTGTCTTTGATAAATGTGGGCATCTTCCCCAGGTGGAGAAGTGGCCAGAAGTCAATCAGATAATTCTTAAATTTTTAGGTTAAAAAAATGAGAAAATTAACTTTTATATTTTTTGTCTTTTTTCTTTTTAGTCAGAGTTGTCTTTTTTCTTTTCAGAATGAAAAGTGGCTTAGCCCTTCTGGAATAGCCGTTGGCGTTAGCTATAGAACTCTTCAGCCAGGAGAGGTTATTGCTTTAAAGATTGAAAAGCAACAGGGGATAGAAGCGGCCAAGGTTATATTTTTAGGAAAAGAATACAGAATGGGTAAAGACAGTCAAGGATTAAAGCTAATGGCTTTTATAGGATTAGATCTTTCTCTTCAGCCGGGAGAATATCCTATTAAAATTTTCTTGGAGGATAAAAATGGATTGTGGCAAATGTTTGAGCGAAAAATCGTTATCTCTCCTAAACAATTCCCGTTAATTAAATTATGGGTTGAGCAAAAATATGTAACTCCTCCACCAGAGGTGAGGCAAAGGATAAAAAGAGAAGCAGAAATTCTAAAAACCATATATTCTATGTTTAGTTCCCAATGGTGGAGCGATGGAGCCTTTATCATGCCTGTCTCTGGCAGAATAACCGCTCAATTCGGCGAGAGAAGAGTATATAACAATCAACCTCGATCCTCCCATAGTGGCTTGGATATAGCTGCTTCTGCTGGAACGCCCGTCAGGGCTTCAAACTCAGGACAGGTGGTTTTGGCCGCAGAATTATATTTTTCCGGAAAGACAGTCATCATTAATCATGGTTTAGGAGTTTTTACTATTTACTGTCATTTTTCAAAAATCAGAGTAAAAAGAGGGCAACAAGTAAGAAAAGGAGAAACTATTGGAGAAGTAGGTGCTACTGGCCGGGTAACCGGTCCTCATCTCCATTGGGGGGTAAAAATTTTTGGAAGCAGAGTAGATCCCTCAGCTCTATTAAGTTTCAGATAAATCCTTTAATTATTGGATATCCAAGAAAAAAGGAAGTTGCCATTGTCTAATTTTGCCCTGAGTAAGTTGACAACCTTTATCTTCATTTCTATAGTATAGGCCTGATATTAGAAGGATAAGGAGATAAATGTGATTAATTCATCGTTGGTTAAAGCCATTAAAAGCGCCTATCAAGCAGGTGAAGAAGACGAAAACTTAGACCCAATAGTAGCGGTGGATAAAAATAATCATCCCTTAGGTAGGATAAAAAAGGGAGATTCTGTTATTTTTTACGACATTAGAGGTGAGAGGGAAATTGAGTTGACCAGAGCCTTAACTGAGAGAAATTTTAAACATTTTCCAGTTGTTCCTGACTTGGATCTCAGGTTTGTGACAATGATCGAGTATCATCCCTCTCTTAAGGCCAAGGTAGCTTTCCCTTCCCCTGGAGAAATTAAGAATACTTTAACTGAGGTGGTAACTAAAAGTGGCCTAAAAGTTCTGAAAATCGCTGAGTCTGAAAAGGCAGTTCACGTTGGATTTTTTATGAATGGCAAAAATAATAAAATTTTTCCGGGTGAAGAAAGAATAATCATTGATTCACCTTCTGGAATACCTACCTATAATCTCCAGCCTGAAATGAGTGCCAAAGAAGTAGCCGTCTCCTTATCTTTAAAAATAAAAGATCCTTCTTATTCATTAATAATAGCCAATTTTGCCAATGTAGATGTAGTCGGCCATACCGGAGATAGACAGGCCGTCCTTAAAGCAGTGGAAACAGTTGACTTCCAACTGGGAAAAGTTATTGAGGCCTGCCGCCAAGAAGGAGTGACTTTAATTGTTACTTCAGATCATGGTACCGTTGAGGAATGGTTTTATGAAGATGGTTCTATCAATACTGGTCATACAAAAAATCCTGTGCCTTTTATTTTAGCTGATTATGCTAATTTTGGATCTAAAAAATGGTTGTTAAAGGAAAGGGGAGAGCTGGCCGATGTTACCCCTACTATTATCAATCTTCTTAATTTAAATCAACCATCTGAAATAACTGGAAAAACTCTTCTTCTTAATTCTCAGGAAGAAGCTCATACCCAGCGACGGGTTGTCCTCCTTATCCTCGATGGCTGGGGGTTAAAAGAGAAAGGGCCTGGCAATCTTCTTTATGTTGCCAGAACTCCTTACTTTGATAAGCTATGGTCAGAATTTCCTCACTGTCAGCTTCAAGCTTCAGGAGAAGCAGTGGGGATGCCAGCTCATACGGTTGGTAATTCTGAAGCAGGACATCTTCACCTTGGGGCGGGAAGGCGAGTTTTTTTGGATAGAGTAAGAATAGATAAAGCCATTGAAGATGGCCTTTTTTTTCAGAATACTGCTTTTTTGTGGGCTATGGAAGGAGCTAAAAAAGAGAAAAAGTCCCTTCATCTTTTAGGTATTGTTTCCCATTACAGTTCTCATGGAACTATAAAGCATCTCTATCAACTCCTGAGGCTTGCCCAACAGATAGGGATCAATAAAGTGTTTGTTCATGCTCTAATCGGAAGGAGAGGGGAAAAACCGGAAAGTGGAGCTGTTTATGTAAATAAAGTGGAGCAGATGTGCAGGGAATTGACTGTAGGTCAAGTGGTGACAGTTATGGGTAGATTCTGGGCTTTGGACAGGGAAGAAAACTGGGATAGAGTAGAAAAAGCCTACAGGGCCCTGGTTCTCGGAGAGGGAAAGAAAGTTCCTGTTAAAGATTTTTAGGGGAGCTGAGAGAAACCTTTTTTTAAAGAATAACGTATCATAAAAAGAAAGCTTAAGATCTGTAATGAGTGTCGAAGTCAAGAATCTTTATTTTAACTACGGCCGCATTAGAGCTCTGGCCGGGATAGACCTCAGTTTGCCCCCAGGAGCTGTGGGACTTTTAGGGCCCAATGGAGCTGGAAAAAGCACTCTTTTGAGAATATTGCTGGGCTTTCTTCCAGTGGAAAAAGGGGAGGGGACAGTACTCGGCTATAATATAAAAAGGCAACAGTCAATGATCCGCCGGCTTGTTGGTTATTTACCTGAGGATGATTGTTATCTTCCAGGGATGGATGCTGTTTCTTTTACTTCCTATCTTGGTGAGCTTTCAGGCATGCCCCATCAGGAAGCCATGAAACGGGCTCATGAA
>Ga0190349_1000210_pt1 | contig 20066 bp, 26 predicted proteins | sample 48721378_MG_FD_179798 | JGI IMG/M metagenome (GOLD analysis project Ga0190349, IMG submission 179798) | Hydrothermal vent microbial mat bacterial communities from Southern Trench, Guaymas Basin, Mexico - 4872-13-7-8_MG | ecosystem: Environmental > Aquatic > Marine > Hydrothermal vents >...
ATGGTTGGTTTACTCATAAACCCGAAAATTGGCCCCCATCCCCTGATATAGAGCCTCTTTTTATTTCATTTCATATTACTCCCTCTGCTGCGCACCAATTAACTTCTCCACAATCTATCAAATACTTTAAACAACATGAGCCTATCGGATGTAGGGATTATTACACAGTAAATTTGTTAAAGAAGAAGGGTGTATATGCGTATTTCTCCGGCTGTTTAACACTAACGCTACAGAATACTATTAAAAAACGCTCAAATGAGATTTTACTCGTTGACATAGATCTAGAGGATAAAGACATCATAGAGTACCTCCCACGACAATTAATTCAGGAGGCATCTTTTATTACTCGTTCTAGCGTTTCTCCTAATGTCAAAAAGATGAGAGAACTGCTTCAATACAAATATAGAATGCTTTATCACATTATCAGAAGAGTACATGTAAATTATGCAGCTTTGAGATTTTTGGCTTTCTTAGCCAAAATGAGGTATGGTGAAAAAAAGCTCCAAGAAGCAGAAGAACTCCTCAAAAGATATATGCAAGCAAAGCTGGTAATAACCTCACGGCTTCATGGTGCTCTTTCGTGCTTGGCTTTCGGCACTCCTGTCATTTTTGTCCGCAAAGACCTAAATGATCCACGATTTAAGGGATATATAGAATACCTACAAGAATATTCTTTGGATGAATTCAAGCAGAAATGCTATGAAATAAAGTGGGATAGCAAATTTTAAAATCCTAACAGTGGGAAATTAGAGTATCTAAAAAAGGATATGATACGAAGAGTTAAAGCTTTTGTCAAAGACGAGCCCATCCAATAAATTACAATTTATCTATACCTTTTTCTTCTATTGGAATGGTGGGATAAAAAGATAAAATAAATGGGGAAGCTACAACCTCAGAAGTATATACTTACTCTGAGGATAGAAGTATTGCTTTTGTCGAAGGCAAGAGATGCCCATTATTTGCAGTGAATAAGATATTATCAGCAAGGGAATGGCTGCCGTTGAGGGGAATCACACTTCCATCTACAATGATCCCTGGCGAATCCCTCGCTCTGATAAAAAGGAAGTATCAATCGAAGAAGCCGTAGAACTGGTAACCGAAAGGATTAACCCCCTCCACCAACCATTCATAAAAATCATCATATCACTCTCCAATCGATCAAAAGTGAAGCTATAACGATGCTGAAGGTCGTGATACTCGCAATGTGCTTTGAAGGTGATATAACTTTCGTAATAAGCGAATTAAAGGCTAAAGCATCGTTAAGGGAGTTTAGAGGCTTCTAAGCAGGTTTACAGTCGATCAGTTTGTAGATATGGCGTTGAGAACCGTAAACGCAGTTTGCGGAAAGCGAAAGAGCGGAAAAACGATAATAATTGGAGATAAACTTGTTTTAGCCATAGAATACCACCCTTTAAGGCCGTTGGCTTTAGATTTACTCTGTCCTCTGTGACAAAGATCACTTCTCCTGGTGTCGTTTTGATTGGCATTGCCATTTCTTTGGGTTTCAGGGATAAAGGAAGCCTACAAAGGCTTGCTGAATGGTGACATTTTGGAGGGGGTTAATAATAGTATGCTAAAGAGATTCATTGGCATCTTCATTGCTATACTTCTCGTTGTCTTTAGGCTTACTCTTTCGCTTTCAAAGCAAATCACTAACCCCCTCGTGGCACTCAAAAGGGGTTCCGAAGCCATTGGCGGTGGGGACCTTGACCATAGGGTCGAAGTAAAGACCGGCGATGAGCTGGAAGACCTTGCGAATTCATTCAATAAAATGGCTTCTAACTTGAAGAGGTAGAGGTACACGAAGGAACTCGTGGAGAAGGAGACGAGGATAAGAGAACTCGAGATTGAACGGTTGGAGAAATACAGCAGAAATTTGGAGCGGAAAGTAAAAATGCTTGAGATTGAGATAAAGAGAGAGAAGACGAAGAAGGCAGTTTCTGAGATATCAGAGACTGGAATATTTTAAAAAATTGCGTGAAGAGGCAATGGATATTAGAGAGAAGAAGAAAAAAGTATGAACGTAGCTAATTCCGTGGGGTGCAATCCATCGTGGTGAAATGGAAGAAGGAATACTTTAAGGACCCGGAAAATGCCTTTAGTGGCAATAGAAGAGTATATAAGGAGCAAGCAAGGATGGCAGAACTTGAAAGGCTGGTTGGGTGCTATTGGAATACCATACGATTACCGGTGCTTCCGGGAGAGAGACAGCCAGAACCGCTGGTGTATGTTCCTTGCAAGAAACTCTCTTATTTTAGGTGCAAGGCAAATATCAGGTATCACTCTTTTCTACTACTATACGCTTTATCAATCAGGTCGTATATCCGTTTTACTTCTTCTTTTGGTTCTCCTGCTTTGTATATTGCTCTTCCAACAATGACAAAATCAGCACCTGCTTCAACCGCTGTATCAGGCCCCCCACCTTGAGGCCCCACACCCGGAGAAAGAATTTTTATCACTTCGCGTTTCTTCTTAGCGATATTCTTATAAAGTTTCAGCCGTTCTGGCTTATTTGCTGGAGCAACAAAACTCCTCACACCTAAATCAATGCTCTTCTCTAATATCCTCTCTGCAGCATCTCTTGATAAAAACGCACTGAACTCCGGATGCGTCATTTCTAAGACCACAATAGGGACTATTTGGTATTCTTTGCAGGCATCAACAAAAGCGGTAAGCGTCGCCGAGCCAGCGCCTTGTGGTGCTGCAATAAAAGCATCAACTCCAGCATTAGCAACCACTTTTGCTTGTTTTCTCACTATATCTGGAATATCCGTGCATGCTTTCTGCGCATCAAATATCACTGGGAAATCGCACACCTTTTTTAACTCTCCCACCACCTTTGGTAAGCCGTGCTGCCAGCAGAGAATTGAACCTATCTTTAATCCCGCAATTTCTTTCTTCAAACCTTTGACAGCTTCTGCTATCTTTTTCGCTTTCTGTATGTCTACATCCAAGGCGGGGATGATTCCTAGTTGGTAGTTAAACATCTTATCTTACTCCTTCATTGACATACTATGCCTTTAGTTCTTTTAATATTTATCATCACCTCTTTGAATTTTTTAAAAATAGCGTTATATTCCTCCTCTGACTCTACGGCTTTTACAAAGGTTTGTATGTTCTCCATTATTCTCTTTGTAGATAACTTAATGCACGTTTCACCGTAGTTCGGGGTTGTTTCGGCACTATGCTTTTTGAATAATTTTTCTAAGCCCTTATTTAGATAGTAATCGTCTTTCAGAAGAGCATTAACTACCTTACTACTTAATTCGTACTTATCGTGAAAATGAAACACCCCTTGAATTCGCATTAACTGATTGAATGGTGTTGCTTCTTCCAATAACTTGTCTCTGGTGTTCTCACGTATACAAGGTATAATCACCTTCCCTAATCTTTTCGCCAGATTAACTTCTCTTCTTACCTCGTCAGAGAATAATGCTACATTATCTATAATTGCTACAAAATGCTTGCAGTTCTCAATGACGTCATCCCTATAGGGCTCCCATTCCTCGCCTTTAGGGATATCTAGCTCTGCAACAAATGCTTTAATATTAACTATTCTTAATGATTCTCTCAGATTTACCGCAAGATCAAACTCCGATGTCGTCTCATAACAAATAAATACTTCATACTGAGACTGTGTCATTTTTCTTTTACTTCCGCCAACTCCGTAGACTGGAGTACACTAAGTCTTGTACTTACTGTCATAGATGTTAACATATTTCTGATATATCTTTTATTCTCTTCGTTAATTTCAGCATCTTTTTTATTCTTTAGGATTTTCTCAGCAAGATAATCAAAAAGGCTTTTCCCCAAACCTGTCTCCTCTTCTGATAGACATATTGCTTTACTTAGCTCAAGCAGAAGATCTTTTTGTCTAAGGTCTTCCTCACTTGGCATTGCAAATCCTAATGTTAATAGTTCGTCCCTCGTATAATAAGAAAATAGTTTTGCACCTTTCTCTTCTATCCTCTCTTTTCCCGTTTTACCTTTATCCTTTGCTTTCCTGTCAAGTATAGCAACGACTGCAACAACTTTCGCACCCGGCTCCTCTATAATATTAATTGCATCCAACACCGTTCCTCCGGTAGTAACAACATCAGTCACGATTACCACTCTATCATCATTGAAAAGAGGGGGTTCTACGCTACCTTTAATTCGTAATTTTCTCTTGCATAACTGGCATGAGCATGATACTTTCGTTCTAATAACCACGATTTCTAAATTTTCCCTTGAAGAGAGTTGAGAAGCTATTGTCATAGGACCGATTGTTCTTTCTATGAACGCTAATTTATTGAACTTCAAACCCTCTCTTTTAGCTTCTTCAAGCAACTCCACATACATTTCAACTACAGCCCCAGACGTCTTTGGCGAAAGAGTCAGTTTACTAAGGTCAAAGAAGTCATACCCTGTATACCCTGCGGTGTAAACGAACTCGTTCTTGTTCATAATAGCCGGTCGCTTTACTAAGACTTCATAATTCTTCTTTTTAGTATTTACGTTCATCTCCTTCTTCCCTCCCTTTGTTTAATTCCTTTAGATAATCAGAAACAAGTTTTACCAAGGCAGTATATATTTCTTTTTTATCATATGCCATTAAACTTTCAACTAAGTAATCTAAACCATCTCTGACCTTTGTCACAATACCTTGTGTTTCTGAATCGGTCATTTTTAATGATGCATCCCCAGCTATGTGCGCCCATAAGTGATATCTGAAATTACTATAAAAAAACATAAGGAATAATGCATCAGGAGAGGTGCTATACACTTTTTCAACTAACTGTTTTATACTCTTATCAGCATCTTTCAATACATATACTTGCATTGGATTTTCTTTCAGCTTATCTATCGCTTTTTTAAGTTCTTTTGCAATTTCATTTGCCGCTTCCTTATCTTTATTATTTTCCACCATTCTTCATCCCCTCTACCCTTGTACATCATGATATAAAAATATTCTCCATTTTTTCTTCTCCTCTTCCCCTTTCCCCCTCCCCCTCTCTTTCACTCTCGTCCTTCCTCTCTTAATGCTGCATAAAGAAGTTTTTTTGCGAAATCTGTGCAACTTATTTTTCTTTCCCCGCTTTCTTCTCTCTGTGCATCAAGTTTTGCTTTGGCTTGAATGAATTGTTTATACAGTTTCTCCTCTTCTTTAAAGCGAATTGTTATACTTTTGCAGCCTTCCATGTTATCACCTTCATATTGCGATATTGCGCCTTGCAATATTGCACTTCAACATGCTAAGTAGTTTTGCATCTATATAAGCTTTTCGGTATTTTACAATAATTTATAGCGATTCACAAAATGTAAAGCTATGGCGGAGACTTATCCATAATATTCTTATTTGAGAGATAAGTCTTGTCGCGGTTATTAAAGCTCATCGAAAATGCCCCCAATACCAAACTTAGAATCATTTTTGTGATTATCTACAGAGTTATGCTATTTTATCTTACATTTATATCCATTTTTCATCGGACTGTAAGTAGAAAGATAGAATAAGAGGGGAGCATCGGTTACGATGTAACAACTGTAATATCGTTTCTCGCTTCAATGCTTGAATTCCACTCCGATGACCATATTTTTCAATATACCTCTCCACCATACTGCCTGAAATACTGCTTGAAATCGTGCATCATCCCGTCATCCACATACACCTTACCATCTATCTCGCGATTATAGAGGAACTCAAATATCTCTGTTATCTTGAGTATAGAATACAACCTCAACTGATACCTCGCAAGCATCTTCTTATCGGCATCACTCGTCTCTTCGCGGTCAACCGCCACCAGAATGCCCGCGGATTTCACATCCCTGCGCATACTCGCCAGTTTCAACCACGACTCCACTTTCGTTGCCCCTGTGGTGATGACATCATCTACAATCAATACATTATCGCCATCCCGGAGCTCACCGACAATTGCTCCTTCCTCACCATGCCGCTTCTCCTCCTTGCGGTCATACCCCCATCGCTTATTTATTCTCCATTCCGAAAGTCTCATAGCTACAAGAGCTGCAAGTGGAATGCCCTTATACGCAGCACCATGGATATAATCAAACTCTATGTCAAGTTCCTTTATGCGTGCGGCGTAAGCATTCGCGACCTTCACCGCATCACTACCCGTTCGCATCGCATCTGCGATATTGATGAAATAAGGCGACAGGCGTCCACTCTTCAGTCTGAACGACCCAAACCTTATCGCGCCCGTCCCCACCAAATGCAACAGGAATTCGCGTTTGTAGTCATTCAACGTCATCCAGTCTACCCATCACCTCGCTATAAATCGTCTCTGCGGCGAGCTTCGGCTCCTCTGCATTGTAAATCGCCCTACCCACAACCTCATAATCCGCGCCATTAAGAATCGCATCTCCTAGACTCGCACCCTGCGCTTTTATCCCCGGTGCGATGATATAGATATATGCATTCTCGCGCTGCACAATTCTTGCAAGATCCTTCACCCTTTTCGGCTTGGTCGCCGGTAGAACAACTCCTTCCAGACCCATTCGCGCCACCATCATCGCTATTCGTTCAGCTGCGGGCTGAACGAACTCGTTACTACCCGGATGTGTCATCTCAACTATCGCTATCACGTCGCCCTTACCCAGAGCCTTCACCGCGCTCACTACGTCAGAACCCACAAAACCATGTACTATCACAGCATCCGCACCCGCATCATACGCGTTTGATGTTATTTTCTGACTTATGTATGGTATATCCGCGATTTTACCATCATATATTATTGGTAGCCCACTCGCATCTTTTATTTGTGCTAAAATCCCTATTCCAGCCTGCATCTCCAGTGGTCTCCCCACTTTAATCACGAAATTACCACTCGCACCCCTTAAATCCCATGCTAACTCCAATGCAAATTCCGTATCCTCCATGTCAAATGCGACAATTATACCCTTCTCCTTCTTCAATCGCATACTAACTAAAACTAAGAACCAAGAGTGATTAAAAGACAACTCCGCCGGAAATATAGAGGTGTGCGCGATAGCGTACTGAAACAGCCGAACTTTGCATCCCTCGGTGCATATCAAGTTTCAGCCCCATGCATTCGAGCACCTCGATTAACAATCCCAACCTAAGTATTTTAGCCTTTGCCGCCCTTTCCGCCATATCCTGACGGATTTAAGGCTATTGGCAATCGCACTTCTCCCAGTTCGAAGCAATATCCATCATATTATATAGCCCTATAATATTCCCTGTTTGTAGAATGCGTAAACTCAATCGTTGTGCTGCTCTTCAAAAACAGCGCTTTTGCCTCTACCGTGGCAGTTCCCTGGGCTTTTGAGGATGTTAAAGTCGTAGTAACGGAAGCTCTACCAGCAGGTATTTTTACCGGGCTCTCTACCGTTAGTATCTCCGTCACCAAAGTCCCAATGGTAAGAAACAATGTAACCATCTTGGTCGCCAGATGCTTCCGCACTGAACGACACACTTTCGCTTTCTAACATTACAAGACTCCGTACTCCAAATAGATCCATTAGCTTCAAAAGCATTCCCCATACACCCGGCACCGCAGAAATTTCGCCACCGGCATCCACTGCACTCATCTATCTTTGAAGGTCTTGCCATCAGAGACTAGGAATTAAAAATCCTGGCTGTTCGCCTTGTCAATCGTGGGGAAATATATCCCATCCAATAAACCCTCTTAAGAGGGTGAACCCTACTCTTGACCGGTCTGAACAGGAAGTCCTTATACCGTTCTTTGCTCCAGTGGTCCACAGTGGAGCGTTGCCGGGTGAACCCGGAGCAGGACAAGTCTCTCCACAGACAGTAAACGTGAAAGGGCCACAGAGGCAGAGTTGTTCTCCTTCTCGGTCCGGTATCTTGGATTTATCCTGTTTCGCATTTATCCTGCATACAACCGTAGCATCGGCTTGCAGACCTAGACCGGGGATGATCCCACGCCAATAGCTATTCACATAGGTATTGTACTGCCAGTTGCACACTATATTCTTCCATGACCCGCTATTAACCCTATATTCTATCCATACGCTTTGACCAGGTTCTATTGGCCATGTGCCAATTCAGATCTCCATTAACTTCTTTGCCTGCACTTCGTATAGTACCTTGGGCGAGTCCCCACCATTTTCGGTATGCCATACTGCACACAACATTTTTACATAAACTTTGTTAATTATTTGATGATCCTCGCGGTATATAAATATAAGCGGCTCACATATTTACTATTTTAATGTATACTCCGTTCCTTATAATAATTGGCTGTACGGTAATAGAATATAGGTACAAAATGAAGCGAATATTTCACCTCGCGGACACGCACATAGGTTATTCAGCCTATCGGAAGATAGACGAAGCGACAGGTCTGAACCAACGAGAAGTAGACACCTACGAAGCGTTCAAGCAATTTGTAGACCATGCGTTGGAAGACAAGCCAGATGTAATACTGCACGCAGGCGACTTGTTCGATTCTGTACGCCCGACAAACCGCGCTATTTCTTTCGTTCTTGGTCAATTAATAAAATTGAGTGAAGCGGGCATACCTTTCGTGGTGATCTCGGGCAATCACGAGACTCCCAGATTGAAGGAGACAGGTAGTGTCTTCAGTCTATTTGAGCATATCCCTGAGGTGTATGTCGCGTATGGGAACAAATATGTGTCCATTGAACTGGATGATATAACTGTTCACGCAATCCCGCATTGTGATGATATAGAAGGGGAGAAGGACAAGATAAATCTTGATAAGGATAGCTTTAACCTGGCAATGCTGCATGCCAGTATCCAGGTTAGTGGCAAGCCAGTATTCATGATGGGCGAAATAAACGAGCAAATTGTCAGTATTGACAATCTGACAGGACTTGATTACATCGCTCTGGGGCATTATCACCGATGCACGAGAGTGCGTGAAGATGCTTACTATGCGGGCTCCACCGAGAGATTCAGTTTCGGCGAGGTGGGGGATAATAAAGGGTATTTAGAAGTTAGATTGTTGGATGACGGTACCAGAAAGGTTATATTTCACCAGCTCCATATAAGAGATATGCTGGACCTCGAGCCGGTTGTTTGTGATGGTCTTGATGCAGAGGGGATAAGAGGGATGATAAGGAATCGAATTCTTGATTGCAATCCAGATGATAAGATAGTGAGATTACGGGTTCAGGGGATACCACTCCATGTGTACCACTCGTTGGATTTTGATGAATTTAAGCGCTTGACGAAGCATGCAGTTCATTTCGAGATGAGATACGAATTCGAGCGCGAGAATGGTGAACCATTCTCATACTCGTCAGCCAGCCAGAGCGCTTTTCATTCACTACATACCGAATTTGAGAAATTCATTGATGAATACCCCGGCACCTTGCATATAGACAAAAGGCGATTGAAGGAGCTGGGATTGGAATACATGCGCAACTGGATGCAGAATGAAGAATAAGAAGATGAAGATTTAAATTATATATTCCCTTGCATTAAAATAAAAGATGGCAAATACACCTCAAACCAGGATCACAGTCTCAGCAGCGGAGAAGATAGGTCTGGCGCTTGCTTTGCTCATTGCAGTTATTCTGATTGGCATCGCCCTATTCTCCCTCCTTGTTGATCTGATATTGAAATTTAATATATATGGCATCCTGCTGGATTTGATAGTCTTGGGAATAGGCATCTTGCTGGCTTATTTCACCATACGAATATACAAGAAATCGGCATATTATGAGAGTTTGGTGAATACCGCATTTGACCGTGGGATATATGAGCGCCTGGAGCCAGTGTTGAGGAAAGTAGCGGAGACGCATGTGGAGATGGAATCACTTGGTAGTCGCCTGAATAAGATTGACCGTATGGTTCAAACATTAATAGACGAGCAGCTAAAGATGGAGCACCCGCAGGTGGAGGGGGTAGAGAAAGCTATTGCACCCGGGACCTCAGTAGGATTCATCGCAAAAGTAATCCTTATGACTGTTCTATCCATGTCTGCTTTTGTACTCATGATAGAGACCTCATTTAGTATGGCACATTTCGCTACGCTATTCCTCTTCATACTATGGTGGTTGGTCATAACTGCCGAGTTCGATGTCTTTGATAAGAACACTGCATGGGTCGCACTCTTCCTGCCTATCATTCTCGTACCTTTTAGTTTCCTGTTCCTCAGTATTGCCGGGATATTGGGATTGAATAATCTGCTCGGTATTTTCTATGCCTGTTTAGCGCTATACGCGTTCCTCTACTACACGTGGGCGGTATATGAGACGAGGGGTACACTTCCGCTTAAACTGGATTATATACGGAGGATTAAGCATAAGTGAAAATGAGAATGAAAAAGAAGACGAAGGGGGATGATGGCAGAGAAAGAGACAGAGAAAGAGAAGGCGAATATCATCGCAGTGGCGGGTAAAGGTGGTACCGGTAAGACTGTTATTGCATCGCTCCTGCTTAGATTCCTGGCTGAAGATAGGAGAGTGCTTGTGATAGATGCTGACCCTGCTGCTTCCCTGCCCAGCACATTGGGTGTAAAGGTGGAACGAACGATAGGGGACATAAGAGAGGAGATAGCCTCTCCAAGCAGTGTCTACTTCTCCGAGAATATGCCCACTGACGTTCTGATAGAGTACATGATAGATGAGATAATGGTAAACACACCGCGGTTCTCCCTACTGGTAATGGGTCGTTCCGAGGGTCCAGGCTGCTATTGCCTGATAAACGACATGCTGCGTCATTTTATTGATAGGCTCTCATTACGGTATTCTACAATTCTGATAGATTGTGAGGCAGGACTGGAGCATCTCAGTCGCAGGACGATGAGGGATGTGAATACAATGCTTGTGGTGAGTGATGCAACAAAACGGGGTATAGATACCGCATCGTCAATAAAGAATCTTGCAGCCAGTTTGCATATTGATTTCGGGCAGATATTTCTCGTACTTAATAAAATAACAGAGAATGTGAAACTGATGCTTGAACCAGCAGTAGAGGAGAGTGGTCTCGAGCTCATAGGAACTGTGCCAGAAGATGAGAATATAAGAGCTTTTGATTTGATAGGTAAGCCACTGATAGAACTTCCTGAGGATTCAAAAGCGGTTGTCGCAGTGAAGGAGATATACGAAAAGATTAAGATTATTCACTCCCCATTGCCATAGCCATAACCATAACAGTTAATACCGCTGAATTTCTTTCTGTACGCTTCTAAGAGTGGTGTAAGCTCTCTATGTGGCGGTTTCACGTGCTTCAGCCTATCTTTCAGCTCGGATTCGCTCAACCGAACATTTAAACTCCGACGTGGTACATCTATCTCGATCACGTCACCATCTCTTATCGCGCCGATTGCACCCCCATTGTATGCTTCCATCTCCACATGCCCAATGCAGAGCCCGGAGGTCGCACCTGAGAATCTACCATCGGTGATTAGAGCAACATGTTTAAAGCCCGCACCCTTTATCGCATCGGTCGGAGTAAGCATCTCTGGCATACCGGGAGCACCAGCAGGACCCTGAAATGGAAGCACAACTACATCACCCTCCTTTATTATCTTATCTCCCTTACCTTCTATCGCATCTAACAGGTCCTTCTCGCTCATAAACACCTTTGCAGGTCCCGAATGTACCATCATGTCTTCATCAACTGCGGTCTGTTTTAGTACCGCGCTGTTTGCAAGGTTACCGCTCAGTACCGCTATCCCGCCTTCAGGGAAATACGGGTTGTCTAAGCTTCTGATAACTTCTTCGTCCAGAACCCTGCCTTCATCCGCTATCTCCTTTATCGTTCGTCCATTCACCGTTGCAGAATCTTTGAGCATCGTACGCAAGCGGTGAAGAACAGCAGGTATGCCACCTGCCCGGTCTAAATCAGCCATTTCGTGCGTTCCCGCGGGTATCAACCTGCATATATTTGGCGTCTCGCGTGATATCGTATCGAATATGCTCACATTGAGCTCAATACCTGCTTCTTTTGCTATCATTGGTATATGTAATACGGCATTCGTGGAGCCGCCAAGTGCCATATCCACCCTGATGGCATTCTCGAAAGCGTCTCTCACCATTATATCACGCGGCTTTATATCCTCTTTAACCAGTTCAACGATTCGTCTGCCCGTTTCATACGCCTGCCGCTTCTTCTCAGGGTCTATTGCCAGCGTAGTTGCGCATCCGGTGAGTGACATGCCCAGCACTTCTGTGACAATAGCCATTGTATTCGCAGTATAGAGCCCAACGCAGGAGCCAGCACCACAAGCCATCACAGGTAGCATAGCTCTCGCTTCTTCCTCGGTCATCAAACCGCCTTTCACACGACCTACGATGCTGAAGCCTTCAATCGGATGATGCTTCTCGCCATCACTGCGATTCGCTTTCATCGCTCCACCAGTGAGTATGATAGCAGGCAAATTGAGACGTCCAGCAGCCATCAGCATCCCGGGTGTTATTTTGTCACAGTTCGTTACACCGACCCAGCCATCCAGAGAGTGCGATAGAACCATTATCTCGATATTATCAGCGATATTCTCTCTGCTTGGAAGTGAGAGTCGCATCTCTACATACATCGCTATACCATCACATACGCCAGGCACACCCCATTCAAAAGGTACGCCACCTGCATCTCTTATTCCCCGCTTCACCTCGTTCGTAAGTTCGTTCAGGTGAATATGCCCGGGAATAATGTTATTGTAGCTATTAGCAATGCCGATGAAGGGTTTATCCGACTCGAAATCCGACTGTTTCACACCCGCAGACATCAATAGTGCACGATGCGGTAAAGTCTCTATATCCCGCTTCAATGTATCGGAACGCATATAGATAGCAAAGCTTTCTTTTTAAAAGAAATTTTCTATTAGTAACTTAGCAATGGATACAAAGAGTTTGAAGACGGAGTTGCTATGTCTGGGTGCGAGAGTGTCAGGTTCTGGTGTGGACAAAGGCAGGAAAGGCGGGGCAGGACCCGCAGCAGGTGGTATGTTCATGTTTGGGGGCACTGTGGTGAACGTTCCCACCCGGAGCTGGTTTGTCTCTCAGTCGCCGTACCGCGTTTATGGTGAAGAGGGGCGATACGTATTGGAGAGGAATGGAGAGCGAATAACCGAGGTTACGTTTCCTGCTGCGCGATTCCAGCATTTGAAGACGCGCGATGGCATACCCTATTATAAAATCGCACTACTGCACGGTGCAGATTGTTTGGCTACGACTACAATACAGACCTGTGTGTACTGGGACACGCCAAAGAGGTGTAAGTTCTGTGCAATCGAGCTGTCATTGAAAAGTGGTGCGACGATAGCGAAGAAGACACCGGAGCAGCTTGCGGAGGTGGCAGAGGCGGCGAAGAGGCTGGACCACGTCACTCACGTGACGCTCACCACAGGTACAACAGCCACACCCGACAAAGGTATATATTATCTCGCAGAGACTGCGAGAGCGATAAAGAATGCAACTGGTCTGCCGATACATGTGCAATTCGAGCCGCCAAAAGAGCTAAATATGATTGATGCCCTCTCCGATGCTGTGGACACGGTGGGGATACATGTGGAGAGCTTTGACCGTGGTGTGTTGCAAAGAATGGCGGAATGCAAGGCAGAGATATCTTTTGAGCGATATGTGGATGCATGGAAACGGAGTGTAGCGCTCTTTGGTGATACTCAGGTCAGCAGTTATGTGATTACCGGATTGGGTGAGAGTGATGAGTCTATAATAAGGGGTAGTCAAACGATGGTAGAGCTCGGCGTGTATCCATTCGTAGTGCCTCTGCGTCCTATACCGGGCTCGATGCTGGAGAATGAGAGACCACCAGCTCCAGAGAGGATGCATCGGTTATATGAGAAAGTTGCGGAGGTATTGCATGCCGGGGGGATGAACTGGCGTAAGAACAAGGCGGGTTGTGTACGGTGCAGGGCGTGTTCCGCGTTGCCAGATTTCGAGTATTAGTAAGAGTAACAGACAATGTATTCTTGTAGATGATCTACACGCTTTATCCGGGTACGATAGCACCGGAGTGAAGGATAGCGAAGCGTGGTGTGTGTGGGAGAGGAGAGGCCGCTCAAAGCTCCATTTATTCATCTCCTATCTCCTTTAAGTCTTGCAAGCTCTCTTCTTATGGCAATCTTCTGTAATTCTTCCTTTGAGTTGGTTGATACTCAACGAAACTACTATCCCTATCCCTACCCTCTGATCAGCTTATATTTATGGGTCGTACTGCGGAGGGGACTAAATATATTTCCTTTTATTTACATACTATTTGTTCTATATACCAAAATTCCGAAAAATTTATATAACTTCTTATTTTTTACATATTCGAGGTGAAAGAAAAAATGGGAAAGGGAAAAACTTTGGTGGTTGTGTCTATAAGTGCGTGCGTCATGGCGGCAGTTGTAGTTGCTGGTGCATATATGACCGGCATCTTTGGATTTGAAACAAAGGAACCTGAGAGACAGCCGCTGAGGGTAGGCATAATTCCGGGAGAGGATACGCTGGAAATGTGGAAGTCTTTTGAAGTGCTTGAGGGATATCTGGAGAAGGAACTTGATGTTGAGATAAAACCTTTCATTGCAACCGATTATACGTGCGTAATTGAGGCGATGGCTGCGGGGAAGATTGATCTCGCATACTTCGGACCTTTCTCTTATGTGTTAGCAGCGAAGCGAGCAGGTGCAGAAGCTATTGCCGCTGGTGGTACGAAAGAAGGAAAACTGGCAACTTATCGCAGTATACTACTGGCACATCCGGGCTCGGGGATAAAAAGCATAGACGTCCTGAAAAGAGAGGCAAAGGAGATAGACTTTGCCTTCGTCGATCCGGCATCAACATCCGGGTATCTGATTCCAAGGGCGGCTCTTCTTGATAAGGGGATCAACCCGGATAATGACTTCAAAGAGGTAATATTTGCTGGTGGGCATGATGCAGTTCACCTTGCTGTGAAAGCGGGGCATGTGGATGTGGGTGCAAGTTCGGACAGTACATATAAAAGAATGATCAAAAGCGGTGCGATCTCGGAGGATGATGTCGTGATAATATGGGAATCCGATCCCATTCCGCCGTCACCATGGGCGGTCAGAAGAGATTTAGACCCGGAACTCAAGGAGAAAATAAGAGATGCGCTTATAAGCGCTCATGAAAGAGACCCGGAGGTCATTGAGGCGTTCAAAGGATGGGGGATGAAAGACGCTTTTGTTAAAGTCAGTGATGCTGATTACGAGTACATAAGAGGGTTGGCGGAAGCAATGGGATATATTTAAGGCAGGGGGATAGTCATGTTAGTACTCAATAACGTCTCTAAGAGACTTTCGGATGGAAGATTGCTGCTGAGAGACATAAGTTTCAGCGTAGGTAGAGGTGAGCTGGTGGCAGTGCTTGGCTTGAGCGGTGTAGGAAAAACGGTCCTTTTGCGCTGCATAAACAGGCTGACGACGCCAGATAGTGGAAACATTGTACTGAATGGCGATGGCAATCCTGTTGATATTACAAACTGCAATATTCAGGAACTCAGAACGGTCAGACGACGTATTGGCATGATATTCCAGAATTTCAGTCTTATTAAGCGGCTTTCTGTGCTTGAAAACGTCTTAACCGGAAGATTGGGATACACCGATACTCTTCACAACTTGTTTTTTGGGTTCTCTGCTGAAGATGTGGACAGGGCGCTAAATGTTCTCGACAGAGTTGGGATTGCAGATTTGGCGTATAGGAGGGCTGGAACGTTAAGTGGCGGAGAGATGCAGCGTGTTGCTATTGCAAGAGCGCTCTTGCAGGAGCCCTATCTACTGCTCGCAGACGAACCAATTGCAAATCTCGACCCAAATACATCGGAACGCATCGTGGAGCTTCTGAGAGAGATAACCATTTCAGAGGGGATAGGAACATTAGTGGTTCTCCACCAGCCAGAAATCGCAAGGAAGCATGCAACTCGAGTGATCGGGATAAAAAACGGTGTTGTTTGTTACGATGGCGAGCCGAATATATCAGAAGAAGACCTGGCAACGATATATGGAAGAACAACAGGGTAATTTAGAGAGATTTTACCGGAATAAATATCTCTTCCCGTTATTCCTATTTTTATTTTTTATATGGAGTGTTATAGCCACAGATTTCAATCCAAAGACACTTGTCGAAGGTTTCCCAAATCTCGTTGATTTCGTTCTGCGTATGTTCCCACCGGATTTCGATGCTTTTCCCTCTCTGATCAAGCCTGCAATAGAAACGATACAGATGGCATTCCTGGGAACCCTTTTTGCCTCTTTGATCTCGTTTCCACTCTCAATTCTCGCCTCGAACAACATCTCTACATCGGGATTAGCACGTAATACTTCAAAGAGCATAATCGCATTTACAAGAACAGTGCCAGATATCGTATTTGCACTCATATTTGTCTCAGCAGTCGGCTTAGGTCCGTTTCCAGGAACATTGGCATTAGCTATTCATTCAATAGGTATGCTTGGGAAGCTATACAGAGAAGCCATAGAGGTGATTGACCCACAACCTCTTGAAGCGCTGGAGGCCGTGGGTGCAAACAAGATACAAAGTATAAGGTATGCAGTAATTCCGCAGGTTTTACCATCCTTTGTGGCAAATACACTATACCGATTCGATGTTAACGTCAGAGCATCCGTAGTGTTGGGGTTGGTGGGTGCGGGAGGAATCGGTTTTGAATTGATTATGGCGATGAGACTTTTCAAATACCGGGAATTGGCGTCCATCCTTGTCATCACTTTTATAATTATCATACTATCGGAAAGGATCTCGGATGCGCTCAGGAAGAGAATAATCGGGGAGGATGTGTTGAAATGAACAGAGAGGAGAGATTTGAGATTATTGCAGTCTCGGAAAAAGCGGGTATTTGCGAGCTTGCAGAAGAAGTTCTGAAAGATACCGAAGTGAGAATACTAAAAGAGCAAACAGGAATAATAATGGCTCGTGCACGCGATTCTGTCGCAGGAACTGTATTCAATCTTGGGGAAGTGCTCGTTACCGAGGCGGAAGTAGAAATCGAAGGCGAAAAAGGATATGCGATGGTGCTTGGCATGGAGCCAGAAAAGGCACGTGCCGGTGCGATACTGGATGCAGCGGTTGAGACAAACCATCCACTTAAAAATAAGATATTAGAAACGCTTGAAGAAGAGAGGCAAAAGACGGAAGGGAGAAAACGCAAGCTCTGGGCGCTCGTAAAAACGACAAAAGTAGAGTTTGAGGTGATGAAATGAGATGATAAGCATTTTCGATGCCCAATTGGTCTTCAGAAAGGTTCTGGATGCAATGGCGCGACCGGGAAAAGTTGCGAAATTGCCAGACATACCTTTAAATCCACCTGCTGAGAACAAATATCCATTTCTCATACTTTTCACGCTCTTGGACCATGAAGTCGGGTTTGAAGTGCTCGGTGCAAAAAATAATGCAGAGGAAATATCCCGGTATATCGCCTCAAATACCGGAAGTAGTGAATCCTCGCTCGAAAACGCTGATTTCGTTTTGATTTATGGTGGTTCTTCGGGAGGAAGAATACATGAAATGAAACAAGGGACGCTTGAATACCCGGATGAGAGTGTTACGTTGATTTACGATGTTGAGAGAATTGGAACCGGCATGCTTTTAATGATTTCAGGACCCGGAATACGGGCTGAGCGTAAAGTGGCAATTGAGGGGATTGAAGAGGAGGAGATAAGAGACATGGTCAGGGTAAATAGCGAATTTCCACTTGGGGTGGATGCCATCTTCTCAGACCGATGTGGAAATATCCTTGCTATGCCACGTTCAACAAAGGTGAGGTGGTAAAATGGGATACGTAGCAGTCAAAGGCGGTGAAGATTCGATTAAGAATGCGAAAAAATTGATTGAGATATTCAGACGGGAGAATAGGCTGGCTGTTGACCAAGTGATGGGGGAAGGAAGCTTATACGCACCAAAACTCGCAGAACTTGCGGTAAAACAGGCAGAGGGCGATTTGATGGAGGCATCTTTCTTAATTCGCGCTTACAGGTCTACACTTCCAAGGATTGGCTATTCTGAACCGATCGATACGCGTGATATGTTTGTTATCAGGCGGATCTCATCAACATTCAAAGATATACCCGGCGGTCAGATATTAGGGGCTACGAGAGACTATACGCAAAGATTGCTGGAGTTTGAACCTTCAGAAGAAGTAGAGGATGAGGGAGAGGAGAGCAGCGATGCATCTGAGTATCCACCTAAGTTTGAAAAGGTAGTGGATGTGATGAGAAAGGACGGGCTGATTGCAGACCCTTCAGAAAAACCCGAAGAGCCGTTTGACATAACAAGGGATTCTTTACAGTTTCCTTTACCAAGATCTGCACGGCTTCAGGCACTTGCAAGGGGAGAAAGCGGTGCGATGCTTGCTCTCGCATACTCCTCTCTCAGGGGTTATGGTTCAGTCCATCCAACAATTGCAGAATTGCGTGTTGGATATGTGAAGGTAAAGATAAAGCACCCTTACACGAAGAAAGAAGTGAGCATTGGAGAGATACTCGTAACAGAATGTGAAGGGATTTTGTCAGGTGTGGGCGTTACGACGTTGAGTGAAGATGTGAAGTTCTCTATCGGGTATGGGCTTGTTTTCGGACAGAATGAGCGAAAAGCGATTTCCATGGCGATATTGGATGGAACCACAAACATAAAAGAGCCAAAAGCGCCATCAGAAGATCAGGAATTCGTTTTTTATCACATTGATGGAGTGGATGCGATGGGTTTCGTTGAGCACCTGAAACTTCCGCATTATGTTACATTTCAATCGAGTCTGGACAGAGCGAAGAAGGCGAAGGAGGTAAAAAATGAAGGGCTATAGCTATGCATTTCTTGATGAATACACGAAGCGAGAGATAAGGAGGAAGATATTGAAGGCTGTTGCGATACCCGGGTATCAGGTGCCATTTGCTTCGAGAGAGATGCCCATCGCAAAGGGGTGGGGGACCGGTGGATTACAGGTGACACTAAGCTTGATAGGAGATTCAGACGTGCTTAAAGTGATAGACCAAGGCTCAGATGATAGTGTCAATGCGATAAATATAAAGAGGCTGGTGCAACGTACAACGGACGTAAAACTGACGAAAGATACAAAAGAGGCAACCATCATACAAACACGACACAGAATACCGGAGGAAGACCTCAATGAGGACCAGATAATCGTATTTCAGGTCCCATTTCCTGAGCCATTACGCACGGTCGAGCCGAGCGAGCAGCTAACAAGGAGAATGCATGCTGAGAAGGATTACAGCAAAATCTGGCTCTATCTCTATGAGAATATCGTCCAATACGGGGATATAACATTCGGTGCAAGATATCCCGTGATGGTGAACGACCGTTATCTCATGGACCCGAGTCCTATCCCGAGATGGGATATCCCAAGACTGCATAATGCTGCTTTTCTATCTTTATTCTGCGCCGGAAGGGAGAAGAGAGTATATGCAATCCCGCCGTATACGAAGGTAGAGCCACTGGAGTTCGAGGATTACAAGTTTGAGGTAGAGAACTTTGATGGAAAGGTATGCGCGATGTGTGGAAGTGATGATACATTCCTTACTAAATCTGTAGATGAGAGAGGGAATGAGATATGGCTCTGTTCAGATACGAGTTTTTGTGAAAAGAGGAGGAGGGAAGATGGATTGTGATTGTTTGTTGAGAGTGGTTGATATGGCAAAAATATTTGGAGATGGATGCCCGTACTGCCTGGAGCTTACTGACGATGAGCACAACATCTGTCCAAGATGCGGTTCGATCGTTGGATGTGCAGAAATATCATTTGAGATTATGCCAAATGAAATACTTGGAATCGTGGGAGAGAGTGGTTCGGGAAAGAGCACAATCCTCAAAACCCTATATTTTGATTTAGAGCCAACAAAAGGGGCTGCATACTTAAATTGTTACGAAGGGGACATATTCAAAGCGAATTCGCAGGATAAAAGGTGGTTGCGGAATTTTAAAATAGGGATGGTGTATCAAAATCCAGAGCCTGGTCTTGTCATGGATATTACAGCAGGAGGGAATATTGCCGAGAAACTCCTTGCGGCGGGGTGGAGAGATGTAGGAAAAATCAGGGAGCGGGCATCCGGTTTATTGAAGCGGATGGAGATTCCTGTTGTGCGCATGGATGAAATCACACGCAATTTCAGTGGTGGAATGCAGCAGAG
>Ga0190349_1000212_pt1 | contig 19978 bp, 17 predicted proteins | sample 48721378_MG_FD_179798 | JGI IMG/M metagenome (GOLD analysis project Ga0190349, IMG submission 179798) | Hydrothermal vent microbial mat bacterial communities from Southern Trench, Guaymas Basin, Mexico - 4872-13-7-8_MG | ecosystem: Environmental > Aquatic > Marine > Hydrothermal vents >...
GACAACATTAAACTATATATGATGTCCTCCCATTTTGAAATAACTTCTTATAAGTTGTGCGATATTTTGTCTTCCTTCTTTTGTTGCAAGAAATGCAGGTGTGAATTTCTGGTTTAGGAGTGTCCCGCCGATCCGAACATGGTCTAGTTTTGTTGCGGATTTCAGTACTGCTGTTGGATCTTTTATGTCTACCCCTTGCACAGGTGAGATGCCTTCAGAAAGAGGCTCAAATGCCTTCCGACCATCAGGTGTAGCAACAATTACAGAACCAAAATAAACATGAACAGTTGTAGGGAGTAGATTGATCCGGTAGTGTCCTCCTTTTGTGTTAGGTCGTCCATCTATTGCAGAAAAGTATAATTCGAAAATCTTTCGAGTAATACTATCAGCAAAGTCTTCATCATTTCCATATTTTGGTGTTTCATATACGAGTTTATACCGGAACTCTTCATGCCCTTCGAAATTTTTCTCTAATGCCTTGAGGAACTCTACCATTGTAATGCTCTTCTTATCGAAAACGTGATATTTCAATGCTGTTAAAGAATCAGTTAAAGTGCCAATTCCAACACCTTGGATGTAGCCTTCTCTAACAATCATCTTGCGCCCAATGATTTCTTTTACTATTAGTTCTTTATTATCGCTCATCTTCACTTTTTTCTCGATCTGTTCGATGGAAGGTTTTTGGCTTTCAGAGTTATGACACCACCAACAACTCATTGGACAACCTTTTAAAAAAAAACCGTTGTGCGAATTCCGGGCCCATCATGTATAGCATAATGTTTAATGTCAAAGATGATGCCTATTCTATCCACAAAAAAACCCTTCTTTGGATTGTATTAAATTTAGTGTCCTCTTTGAGGTTCTATTCCTTCCAAGTATGACGAGCTACAATAACAAGCTTTGGACTTGTTTTTTTACTTTTTTCAAGCAATTATTTCAGCCATTTTTTCTCACCATTTTTTTTAACAAGTCTACTTTTAATTAATGACTTGCGAAGTGGGAGCCCACATAAACTTTTTTTATGATTGTTACCTCTTCTACTAAGTTCAATACGAGGATTGTGAGTGTTGGTATGGCGAGTATCTGGCTCGGAACAGTTATGATTCTTCTTCCGTTTATTGCAGCGTTGCTTCTCTTGATTATTGCCAAATGGAAAGCAGATACAACTGGTTTTGTGATGTGGGTTTTTGTAGTGATAATGGCTTTAACGTATTTCAAAACTGATGCTGGAGTGGTGTTCTTAGCCTCTATTGCCGGTTTTATTAAATCCTATCCCATTGCCTTAATGGTTTGCACGAGTATTTTTATGATAACTTATATGCAAAAAACCGGTGCTCTTGATAGGATTATTGTTGCCTTTAAAACTCTTGGGGGCGAAGGTAAAGAGCCTTTTCAAATTATGTTTATTAATATTGGTCTTGGCTGTTTTTTAGTTTCAATCGGGGCAACCCCCGTAACTATGCTTCCGCCGATAATGGTTGCCCTCGGTTATTCTTCAATGGCCGCGGTTGCCCTCCCGGCAATTGGCTATGACCCCTTGACAACCTTCGCCTTACTTGCTATTCCGGCTGTTATATTTCAAAGCGTGATTTCCAAACTTTTTGGAGGGGCTTTTCCAACACTAGCAGAGAGCGGGTTTATCTTTTCGCTTTTTATGCCGATTGTTACCACGGGCATTGCTTTTGGCATGATGTTTATCGCAGGTGGTAAGAAATTATTATTCCAAAAGAATTCGCTTCTTTTTGCCAGTGTTGGGGGCTTAACTACTGGGGGGACGGCTATCCTTGTTAATGGCCTGGCAAAACTCTTGAAAAATGATGGTTTTGTACAATTAACCGGCTTAATAGCTGGTTTGTTTACTTGCTTTGCAATGCTTCTTTTAGCGAAAATCAAAGGTTATAAGATCTTCGATGAAAGTAATCTTACTGACGCAGATTTAGAAATTAAAAAGAAGATGCCATTATGGAAAGCCTTCCTACCTTGGATTATTCTAGTTGTTCTCGGAGCGGTTATTAACTTCGTGCCACAAATTCATAACTTTTTCTTTTCGGAGTTGGCAATGAGCATCAAAATAGGTGGCACAAATCCCATTGCCCTCAAAGTATTCTGGAATGCCTGGTTCTTAGTTATTGTTGCTACCATTATATCAATGCCATTTTTAGGAGTGAAAAATGGCGTTCTCTTAGATTCATTACGGACCTGGGCCAAACGTGCTATTCGCCCGGTATTCTCTGCGGCTATCTTTTTTTCTGTCGCTTTTGTCATGAATTGGTCTGGTGCCACAGGAGCAATAAATAGTGAGACAGGCAAATGGATAATAGTGCCGGAAAACAATATGATCTCAATTTTAGCGGATGTAAGTGCAATCATTTTCGGCAATTTTTATCCGATGGTAGTTCCTTTCATTGGACTTTTAGGGGGATTTGTCAGTGGAAGCGAAACTTCAGCAATTGTAATGTTTACACAATATCAATTCACTACCGGGAAAAATCTCGGTTTATTGGACCAGAGCATTGTTGTTATGGGAGCAGCAAATGGTGTTGGGGGTGGGCTTGCAAGTGTCTTGAGTCCTGCAAAGATACAAAATGCTACTGCAGTTATTGATAAACAGGGAATCGAAGGAGAAGTTATCAAAAAGACTGCACCAATTGCATTGCTAATGACTATTTCTGTTGCAGTACTCACTCTTTGCTGGGTGAATCGCTATCCATGGTACTATTGGATTGCTGCTTTTGCTGCAGAAATCTGTCTTTTATTAATATTTTATTTACTTGTTATGGCGATTCAAAAACTAATCAAGAAACGAGCTGCCCGCAAACAAACCGAACAGACCACAGGGGAAGAGAAAAAGGAGGAAGAAAGCAAATGATAGCGGAGATTCTTGCCTATATATCCGTCGGGATCATCACACTTGCATGGATTATTGTTGTTATACTATCAATTGTAAAAACTTTAATGGCTAAAAGGAAAACAAAACGAACTACTAGTGGTGATGAACTTGAATGAGATTGCAACTTTGGCAGTAACAATTGTAGGGATTAGTATTATTTTGGTGACAGTTGGGATTATGTTTTTCTTTATCATTGAAGATTTGATTAACACATTAATTAAAAGACCAAGAAAAATAGCCGGTGAGAAAAAAAAGAGGGAAGAAGGTTAAGAAAACGAGAACGAAGTTCACCATTTTTCACTAATTTCTCTGATCCAAATAGTTGATGCTTTTTCGGCTGCAATTCTAAACGTTTCATTATCACCCTGTGTGCCACTATCTATGGCATTCACAAGCTCTTTTGAGATAGTAAAAAGTGACTGAATCACAGGATTAATCTGCTCTGGCAAGTTTTCAGATGTCAAGAGTACTTCTAATTTCTCAAGTAATTTTGCATTTAGCTCTCGTGTCATATCAAAATCGCGTTCGAGTATTGCACTAAGTGCTTGTTGTGTTTCTTGGATTAATTGAATAAACACTTGTTGCATTTCCGGCTCGAGTTTTGTGATTAATTGTTCTATAGAATCTACTTGTATCTGTTCTTTTGATACTTCTTGAATTATTGGTACCTCTTCGTCAGCCATTGGTAAAGGTTGTTGCTGTAGTTCCTCTTCGCTTACTGGTTGTTGTTGATAACTTTCTTCAGTTGTTGTGGTATACTCTTGTGTTGGAGGTTGATTTTCTTGCTGGGTGGGATAATCTGTAAATTCAGATGATAAATCTACATCTTCATATTCACATTCATCAATAAGCTCCATTGTGTCACTAATGCCAAAGTGGACCTGTACTAAGATGTTCGCTCCAGGGAAGGTGTTGGGTGTAATTAGCAAGTCCTCTTGCTGAAGGATATCACCATAATCATGTTCAAAGGCTTTAGTGAATTCCAAAATCTTCTGTTTATGGATTGGTTTTATCTTGTTGACCATTAATACTGAATCACCATAATTTCCGGGACAAATGAGCACTTTTTTGTCGCCGATGTCCACGCTTTGGATTTTCATCTTCGACTTTTCTCCTGTTATCTCTTCCAGCACACCTCGGATACCGGTCATTGCCCCGCCAAATAGCAAGTCGTCCTTAACTAATTCGGGTTTGTTCATCATATAAACACATGGTAGACCATTTAAAATATAGGCTATGGTAATGATTTCATTCTTCCATCCCAAATTCACCACGTGTTTTCTGATAGTGACACTTAGGACAATAATTAGAATGATGATAAGACCAACTCCGGCAGCAATGTAAATAAGATTGTTTCCTTGCAGAATCCATGGAATAATTGTTTTTTCAGTTAAAGTAACTTGATAATTATGAATTAATATGTTACCTGCCAGGTCGCTTACGACTACTTGTATTGTATAATCAGCCAAAGGGATTTGGACAAAATTAAAAGTAATTTCATAAACACCTAATGTTGGCGTGCTTGTATTTGTTGGTGTAAGGAGATAACTTCTGTTAATCTCATTATTCATAATTCGAATTGAAACGGTTTGCAAACCAACATTATCATTAACTGTGATTGTTATAGTAAAGTTTGTTGCATCAGGCTCAAATTCGATTTTTACCGGCTCACTACCACCATTATTAAGTGCTTGGTCATTAATTAGAATAGCAAGAACATTTGGTGTTTGAGCATCGATAATGATTGTTTGTTCTTGAAGAGCTTCTCTTTTTTGAGAATCTTCTACAACAATAATTAAGGTGTGAGTTCCTTCGCTTGCAGTATAGTGTGTTGCTGTCAGGATAACAAACTCGAGTGTAAATGGTTGGGTTTGTATGTTTGCAGAGTAATCAAAAGTGTAAATTTTCGCCCCATCAATAAAAATGGTTACTCCTCGGATACCGATCTGTGGTTCTGAAATTGTTAATTCCACACCAAACGAACCGGTATTCGTATAGTAGGGATTGGAGAGATTGACTGAAAAGGTTGGTAGTAAGAGATACATTTGGAGCACGATTTGTTCTTGAGCGATGTTTGTGGTAAAATCTTCAGCTTGAATAGTGATTGTTACTAATGTTTCTGTTGTGTTTAAGAACAGATATTGTTCTGTTTGACTGCTTGTCCAATTATAGTACGCAACACCATCAATAATTATTGTAAATCTTTTAACACCACTTCCGGAGTCGCTGCCTGTCCAAACAAGATGAATAGTTGAATCATAAATCATTGAATTGTTTACCGGATTGCTTATCGTAATTATCGGTCCTTGCTGATCGATTGTTATCCAACACATAGCAGAATAATTGACCCCTGAGGTGATTGCCATAACAGTCAAGTTATATAATGGATACTCATCTAGGGGGATGGCACCAAAACTGACCAATTGATTGGTAGTCGTATTATCATTTATTGTATAATTGATTGTGCCATTAATGTAAACGATAAACCCTTGCAAATTGGTGAGGTCATTCCAATCCCAGCTGATTTTTACATCTGTCGTGGAAGAAAAATAATGATCAGAAACAGGGAAAGTAATAATTAATTGAGCCAATGAAGCGACTCTGTTTACAAAGATAGTGTCACTTGTTGTATGATTTAACAGGTCGAGTGCCCGAACAGTAATAGTATAACTCTTCACAGACGGGAGTGTAATTGTTGCATATGTTTGCTCTTCATTTGTAATAGTCACTTGAAGAGTTCCATCAACGTAAATTTGGTACTCATGTAAGCCAGCTCCGGCATCATAACTTTCCCAATAAAGATTTACATAATTGAAGCTAGTATTGTAATTATTTACTGGCTTTAAGATATTGACATACGGGCCCACACGATCAACAATTAAAGTTATGATGTCTTCCTTACTATTTCCGGCAAGGTCAAAAGCTGTCGCCGAAATTACCTTATAACCATCATCCACAAGATCAACAACTGCAGAGGTATCCAACCCAGAGTAAGCAGGTGCACCATTAACAGTTATCTCAACATGATCTATTCCTGTGCCATCAAAATTATCTGCCATTGACCATTCCAAAAGGATATTTGTCATTTCGATAACAGCGAAATCTAAATGTGAGGTTATCTCAATTGTTGGAGCAATGGAATCCTTTGTTATTGTTATTGTTGCAGAGTTGCTATTTCCAGCGCGGTCAAACGCCCAAACTGTAATTATATAATCTGCGTCTATACCAAGATTAACAGTAAATGAACTGGAAGATGTTGTTCCATTAAGAACACCATTAAGGAATATTTGATAATAGTCAATGCCACTTAAAGCATCACTTCCAGACCACTGTACTTGAACTGGTGCCAGTTTAACAGCTGCACCATCCAAAGGAGTGATAATAGTAATTGTAGGGTTAGTGAGGTCTCGAATAATGAAAATCGTATCTCTTCCCGTGTTAAGTGCCAAGTCAACCGCAATAACAGTAATATTAAAAATCCCTTCATCTAAGCCAAGAGCAACAAAATCAATTACTTGGCTATTAGTAGAAGTGGTATATACAGGAAAAGAACTATTAATATAAATATCATAATGATCAAAATCGCCATTTTTATCTGAATAGGTGAGCAGCAGAGTAACTGTGTCTTTATTCGTTACATAATTGTTGCTCGGTTGAAGTATAGTTACTTCTGGTGAAGCAAGATTAATGGTAACAGTAATTGCATCGGTATCGAACTTGCCGGTAATTCCTGTTCCATTAACAAGAATAGTGTTCTGCCCTTCTAACAAGGGCAAGAGAATTCCTCTTTGCGCTCCTCCTGTACGGGCATAAAATGTTCCGTTAATATAAATATCAAAATGATGGAGGGCATAACTATCAACAGCGGACCATTGAACAAAGACTTTTGGATCCTTTTTAACTGAACCATCACTTGGAGATGTAATGGTTACTACTGGTGAAACGGATTTTCCAAGGCTGATAATTTGCCCATAGGTATCACCAGCGAAGAGTTCTGTTTCGCCATCTTTATCTAAATCGACTAACTGGAGGGCCCCTCTCTTTCCAACGGTATCGCCAATGTCGCCGGACCATTCAATAGTGTAAGAAAGATTATCAGAGCCTGTGTCTGTGACGTTCATTATATAGAGGGTTCCATTACTTGCACCAAAAATTAATTCATTTGCACCATCGCCGTCGATATCACCAATTGCAGCACCGCCGCCCATGATCGGTTTATTGGTATTATTTATGAGAAATTCAATGGGGGGGTTAGCATTAGAAAAGGTATTGTTCCTAAATACCCGCAAATAATTTCTACCTACAAAAACACTTTCATTTACCCCGTTGTTGTCAACATCTCCTACTAGAATTGTATGGATAAATTGATCCTTAGTTGTGGTTGATGACCCTCCAGAGAGGTCATCTTGTTGATTGTCTTCAAATATTGAAAAAAAACCGCTATTTTCGAAAATTTGTACTCCTACTAAGGATAAATTATCTCTATTATCATATTGTGCTGCTGTTAAAAGTTCCAATTTGTTGTCATTATCCATATCACCAATTTGCACAGCATGATACCCTGAAGCTTTGCTTCCAAAAATGTTGGGCAGATCATTGGCAGTTAAACTGTCTTGCAAGCTAAAAGTATCAGAAGCACTATCATAATTAATAATAAATATGCACGCATCTACAAATGTGGTCCGGTGGGCACTAACAACAATTTGAGGTTCATTGCCTAAGTTTAAGATATCGCCTATGGCTATAAAGCCCATGAGATTTCTAGCAGCAGTAAAAATATATTCAGAAGTATCGAAATCTTGAGTTGTAGCATTCCAATCCGTAAACCGAAGTATTCGATGGGTATTACTTACAATATAGATTTCATCTTCACCGTTGCCATCGAAATCATAGGTGGCAATTCCTAGGGGTTTGATCATTTTCGATTGATGAGCTGTTGTCCAGGACGCCCATATGCGAGTAAATTCATTACTTATATAATCATAAATTGCCAGAAGATTCTCACTTCCGGTGACGGTGCTATTTGACCCCACAATTAATTCTTGATCGCCATTCCCATCAATATCTCCCAATGCAAGAAAAGTTGCATTATTCCACCCAAGAACACCATCTTTAATGTTCGTATTTTCTTCAATTATATATTGGGTATATGCTGTTTCTTCCCCAAGATAGAGGTCACCCCATTTGTTCGCCTCTTCCCGGATTTCTGAAGGGCTGCTACTAACAAAGGGCCAAGTAATTGTTGCAGAAAGACTTAAGAAATTATCAAATCCTTCACAAGCGAAGCCTAATATTTCACCCGGAGACTTTAATAGTAAACTTAAAGGAAACCTAATCTCGTATTGTCGATGATTCGCGCTGTTAAAATAAGAGGAACCAAAAGCGCTATTGATAAGGATTTTTGAATTTGTTAGGGGGGTACCGAGAACACCATTTTCCAATTCGTTCCATTGTCTCGAGGATTCAGAATAGCCTTTTAGTAAAACAAATTGCCCTGTGTTCCCAGTGAGCGAGGTATTGTCAATAAATAGTATTTGTCGGTCACCTGTAGTTAAAATACCATTATGATCTAAATCAAAATAAAGTGCCATTCCCCAAGGATTAGCTGGTGTCTGAACAAGGTAATCGGTCATGTCTAACCCAAAAAAGAAGTAGCTATTATTATTTTGAATGAGTAATTTACCCGTTACAGTTTGTGTGTTATCATACAATGAATAAACAGCTGCTCCGGACCACTCGGCTGCAATATTTGTTAGATTAAAGTTAATCAACCCATCAATTACTGGAGCAGTATTATTCCACAACGAGAATAGCTCCAGTGGTTCGGCATTTTTTGAATGGGCATCACCAAAATTACTCGGTGAGGTATAAATTAAAATAGTAAAAATAGTTGAAATGCAAATTACTGCAAGAATTAATGAACTCTTTATTTGATATTTTTTAAATAATAATTTTCCGGTGGTCATTGGAAATTCTCCGGTTTCTATATTGGAATTTTTTACTTTAAATAGAAACAAATTCAAAATTATTTTGTTCTTTCTTTATGTAAGCTTTTCTATGAATAATTAATACCTTTTTGGTAGACGCAAAAAAGTAAAAAAGAGCAAATTGCCATCCATAATAATCAAGTCCCATTTATACGCAGAATTTATTTCAGCAATCATCTTTCGTTGATAAGGGGATGAATGCAACTCACGCATATATTCGTAACCATCTCGTGGAACGAGGGTTGTGGCATTTTTTAATGAGAGGGTGAAGTGTCCACCATACATGTGTGTTTTTAGGCAACAGGTTTCTATCACACATTCGGCTTCTCTATAGATCTTTGCGAATAAGAAACCATCCTTCCAATGGCTCCCCTCTGGTACAACTTTAATGAATGCGTCTCTTTGCAATGAAGAAAGGTCTACAATTTCAAAATCAAGTTCTTTAGCAAGGTCATAAATACCTTTCTTTTTAAAGGTCTCAGCCGTTTTAGCAGGGCCGCTTCTTTCAGCTAAAGTAATTGCTTTTGCGCTCATCTTTTTTAGTTTGCTAATTATTTGCCGATAGTTTCAATATGTGATGATGCTGATGAGGGATCAGCTGTATTGAAATTTGGCTTAAAGACAACTTTTTTTCCTTTCACAGGATTAATAGCCAAAAGTTCTATAGATTTCTTCACACCATAAACGCGGTCATTTGTTGAAATAACAACTACTTTGGTAATTTTTTTCACCAAAAAGTCTGTAGCTTAAAATACTGTCAGTATAGTATAAATTTTTATTAAACTCGAGTCTTATTCCTATGAGTGCGGGGATTTCTACAACAAACTATTTATTGCTTAAAACTGCTATTAATAGTACTAAAGCTTTGTAGCTTTGAAGAAGTGATTTAATGAAAAAAATTTTTGTGAGAATTATTTTTGGTACTCTTCTTTTGGGTCTTTTCTTTTCCTCCATAACTATTTCTGCTATAAATAATGTTGGCCCCCTTTACACTTGCCCTGCAAATCCGGATCCAATTGTTGACGGTTCGATAGATAAAATTGTTGAATGGAAGACAGGAGTACCATTAACAGTAGTGCTGTTTGATCTAACCAATCAAGCTAATAAAATTGTTATTGAGATTATGTCAGTGTACGGCAAGGATTATATTCTCTATTGGGCTGTAACTATTCCCGATACAGCTATTAATCCCGAGGATTATTTCTTCATTGTTATTCGTACGCATGAAGTGAACCCCATTGTCGTGGACCCCACGCCTAATGGGAAATTTGGCGCTGAACATGATATTAAATTCATGTGGCTACATAATAACGATACAATGGATGCCTTTACTTCCGGTGTGGCTTTCACTTGGAAAGATGACATTAGTAATCTCGGAACGAATGATTGCGTCGGGAAAGCACGAAATAATCGAACACATACTACCATCGAAATGAGTACGCCATTCAATTCCGGTGATGCAAATGGTTATGATTTCAATACTTATGTGAATGGCACAATTGATATTTTCTTATGGTATCATGATGAAGATAACCATGTGGATTATACCCAAATTAGAGAATCAGATGTTGATTGGGATTATATTGAACAAAAAATTCAATGTACTAAAACATCACCAATTTCCATTTATGCAATTTTCTTAAGCCTTCTTTCCACGGCAGTTTTTGTAATTCTGGTACGTAAGAGAAAAAGATGACTTTTTTTCTCTTTCCTTTTTTTTCTCAAGTCTCGATTTTTTCTTCTTGAATTAGTCCGTCTGATTGTTTGAAAGTATTTGTCAGATTTTCCTCAACCTCAGCTAATTCAAGGGATGATCCATTCTCAACTTTACGTTCTCTTTCCAAAGCTTCTCTTTCTTTTCCAACGAGAGGTATTAAAAGGATAATTGGAACTAAGCCAAGAATGTAAATAAAGGTCGTTATTGAAAAGCAGAGATTATAGTTATTGTCACCAACTAAGAACCCTCCAACAAGAGCTGAGACATTCCAAAACAGCCCCCAAGCAATCGCTTCGATTGAATTCCATTTTCCTCGATTGTGTTTTGGAATGATATCCATCAAAATTGACCTGCTTAAAGGTTGAGCTGCATTCATAAACGACCCTCGGATAATGAAAATCGGTATTAATACCCCTAAAGGTGGATAAATAGCAATAACAAGTAAAGAAGCTGTTGCCAAGTATTGTGCTAGAAAAATCGTTTGCACACGACCAATTTTCAACGAAGCTTTTTGTGACGCTACTGCCAATAGGCCGGTTGCAAGAGAGGTTCCCCCCATAATCCCTTGAATGGCTATCGGTGAAATGAGGTAAATGTCCTTAAAGAAAATGGGGAAATATTTGATAGTCATCCCCGCACCAATACCAATAATAACATTACCAGTAATTAATAAATAAGGAATCAATTTAGCAGCTTTTTTCGAATCCAACTGAGTAAGGCGCCCAAGTTTTATTTCTTGATTGACAGCAGCAACCTCTTCAGCTATAGCTTCACTTTCTTTTCCCAAAGCACGATCATCTTTGAATAAAAAGAGAAGGATAATAGAGACAAAACTGAGAGCAAAGCCGATCCCCATCACTTTCCGGAGGACAGAGAGATTGTAATTATTCCCAATAATGGCAAAAAGACCGATATTAAGAAAAGGGCCTATCGCCATTGCAACTTCTCGAATGAGATGTGCCCAAGAATAGATTTTAGAGCGATAACCTGATTCAACTGAATCCGCGAAAATGGACTCAAGTGTGGGTCTAACAAAGGCATTAAATAACCCCCAAAGAAGCATCGAAACCAAAATAAAAACAATTGACTTCCCGAGAATTAAGAATAACAAACCGGCAACGCCAATAAATGTTGAAAGGCGCAAAATACTATCTCGTCGAAACTTGTCAGCAAAATATCCTGCCGGAAAGACGAATAAAGTCATGGTGATTCCTGACGCTGCAGAGGTTATACCTAAAATCTCATTTTCTGACAGCCCAAAAAAATCGCTACCACTAGCAAAAATGTTAATGTACAAACTAAGAACAGACCCCATCCACATGCTCCTGCTTAAGGAACTTATTGCATAAAAGCTAAAAGTTAATTTTACATTATAATTCATCGAACGAATTACTTCTTTCACGGTGATCCTCGAGTTCATTTTTTGGGTCATAAAGGCACGCCAATTCAATTTGTATTGAACGATAAAGTTTGATTAAATGTTTTTAAAATATAGGGAAACTATTAAAATTTACTGCTTGCGGATTTTAAATTTCTTCTAGTGAAAATTCATTATTCATTGCTTTACAATTAATCGTCTGAAATGAGGGAATATATTTTGAAAGGAACAGACTTTTTACAAGAATCTCCTTTTTATAGTAAATATGTAAAAAACATGAATTTCATGAAAACAAGAGTAGCTTTTAAAAAGAGGAAAAACAACACCAATCCTATTAGGGTGAAATTAATTGACATTAAAATGCATGTGCCTTGTAAGTTTTGATGAAAACAAAAAACCCCTCACAGCTTTTGTTTATCCCCATGTTCTCAATCCTTCTCTTATTAGAAAAATCACTTTAAATTGTTTTCCGGCATCTCTCACAGGCACCCACTATTTTCACATATCCAAGTATAAGCGGTTTCACCTCTCCAGTTTCTTTTTTCTTGCACCTGTAGAGGAGACCATCCGAACATGTGCATTAATTGCCATTTATGATAAACCTATTTCCTCAACGATTGATCAGCAAGAAATCCTTCAAAGAGCTGTTAACGATCTTCTCCACAAAAACAAAGATGAGAGTTGTAAATATACTGAAATTCTTCCGAAAATTTACAAAAATTTGAAAATGGACCAGGTAACTACCAAAGTTTCCGGAAGCGTAACTATTGAGATTAGCACAGAACGCCCTAAGAAAAAACAAAGAGATGAAATGGCTATTTTTAAGGATGTTTGGATAGAGAAAGAGGAAAGTAAAAAAGAAGAAGAAAACAACCAAGAATCTCTCTCATAAGTAAAATTGTTTTTCTAGTACAAAAAACCACTTAAAAATCGATGAACAATCCTTTTATTCTTCTAATTATATTTTTTTTTCAATAATTGGTGGGATGATTTATCGAATGGCTTTTGAAAAATATGTAATTACCGGGAAAAAATCAAATGATGAGCCAATCTCATTTACAGTACGGGGAAACGAGTATGTGCTTCAATTAAGTGAAAAGGACTTGAAAGAAATTGATTTAAACGTGCTTGCAAATGTTAAGAAGCTCATGCATTTGGAACTAAATAAAAACAGTTTAACTGAAATAGATCTTTCTCCTCTCACTGATTTAACAAATCTTAATGCACTCATACTCAGTAACAACCAACTAGCAGCAATCGATCTTACTAATTTGCAAAATTGTAACAAGTTAACATTATTGCATTTAACCAACAATAATATCCGAGAACTTGACCTTTCTCCCCTTCAAAATTTTCCAAACCTTGAAACTTTATCTATTGGGGGTAACCCTTTAACAAAGATTGATTTATCACCTTTAACAGCATGTACTAAACTTCAGAATTTATATTTGGACAATTGTCAAATTGAAAGCATAGATTTAACGCCATTAAGTGGTCTGACAAATTTACAAACTTTACACCTTTCAGGAAATCGGTTAACTAAGGTTGATTTATCACCATTAAGTAGCCTTACGAAGTTGCAATACTTCTTTCTTTCGGGGAACCAGTTAACTGAGGTTGATTTATCGCCTTTAGCTTCTTGGACCAACCTTGAAAGATTGGAACTGAACAAGAATAGCCTGAAAAAACTAGACCTTTCACCGTTAGCTCACTGTAAAAACCTGCGAATGTTGATTCTCGAGAACAATCAGCTTTCTGAGCTTGATCTTTCACCTCTCAAAGAAAACAAAAAAATCACAACGGTAACTCTTACCAACAATAAACTGAAGCAAATCGATGTTACACCTATGCTAAATTGGCCAGAATTCCTTCTGTTAAAAGTTGATGAGAAAGTTGTTCCCCTTATCACTTCCGTAGACTTTCCTAAAAAGAAAAAACTCCCCAAAGGCTTGCAGAATTACTATAAAAAACTGAAGCATATAACTAAGGCTTGATTGGTTCCTTATGCTATCTTTTTTTTGTTATTTTTTTTAAGATGATTTTTTTATTTAAAGTGTACATCACTCTTTCTTACATATAACAAAAAAATTAATAAGGATTTTAGAACTTACAAAACTGATTGAAATGGTGACTTCTGAAAAGGGATTTCGGGCTTATAATGTTGTTAGTGTGCAGGTTGAGCGAGGGTTATCCCTTTTTGGTGTAGGCCTTTTTATTTTCGGTATTAATTTTCTTCTGAAAATCATTTCTGATGCGATTGCTGTTTCCTTTCTTTTATCGGAAATCTTTGAAAGGCCTTTGGTTGGGTTTGAAGAGATTATTTTTCAAATAGGTTTTAGTTACTTAGAACCTTTGATAGGTTTAACCGGGAGCATTATTGCTATTACTGGCTTATCGATACTAACCGGTCAATTACAAGGCCAACACCTCTTGCCTTTTTTACGGTTGAAAAAGTTGTTTATTATCAGTATTGTCCTTGAAGTTGTTTTAACGCTCTCTACGCCCACCCTATTTTTATTCTTGTTGTTTAATGTAAATGCTCAATCCTTACGAATTATTTTTGTTATTTTTGAAGTTCTCTCGAGTTACGGTCAGTATATTCTTTTTCTCTTTTTGTTTATTTTTCTTTATCAGGCCATGCTCACTATTGATAAAATTTCTAATTCAGACCTTACTTCGAAAAAAGGTTTTATTGCTATTTTCGTTCTCACCGGCATTCAAATTGTCCTTTATGCTATTAGCGTTTTAAATCGCTTGTCTGAATTACAACTCTTTTTAGGTGTTGCTATTAGTATCTCTTACTTGATTAGTACCATTTATCAAGTAGTTTTCAACTTAATTTTAAGCATTTATTTTATGAGTTATGCTAATTGGTTCCGTAATGTGCTTCTCTTTCCTAATATTCTTCATTTACCTCCTGATCCGAGTGTGAAGGAATAACTCCTGGCAACATATTATCGTAGCGAGATGATTTTTTATTCTTACTCCATTGGTTCTTCTTTAAACAGCTGCATTTCTTTCCTGTAATTTATTAGTAGGGTAAAATAGTAAATTAGCCAGATGAAATACATTATTGCCCCAAGAGACGCGGCGAAACTCAGAACATAGCCGGCTGTGTTTTCCAAGAAATAACCTATTTTTCCCAGGGCTAAAACACCTGTTAAAATCCCTAGCCATGAAATGTTTGGCTTCACTGCATTGGTTTTTATTGTAAGGATACTGGTCATCCCTGCACCTAAAGTATAAACCAAGATATAAACTATAACTGAAAGAATATCAGAAATCCTAGTAAGAGAGAGGAAGTAGTTCAGAATTGGTTCTTTATTCGTTGCTGCCATATAGTTTGTTGCTACAGAAAAGATGAGGTAGAATTTCAAACTATAAAGGCCAACAACTAAAAGAGCACCTATGATTGTAGCAATCAATGGGAAGAAGAGAAGGGGTTTGATCTTTCCGCCAATTTCTTCTCGCAAAAAAAAGAATATGCCTAAAAAAGCTGGGAAAAGGGTGACTCCCATGAACAAATTAATCATTGTTTCTGCAGAATGGATCCAACGATTGGTTGCAAAACTGATCAATACTTCTTCGTAAGATGTCAACTGATACCGGTAGCTCAGAATATAGCTCAAAATGATAGTTAATATTGAGCAAAGAACAACTGCACCTATTGAAATAATGCTTAGAATAGTTATTTTTCGTTTGAAAGTCACGCGAACCAGTCCTCAAATATTGCCATTATTATTTTCTTTTCCTTTATTAATCTCTTGTTTTTTCTTTACAATTCGAACAATTAAGTGGTTCGTGAAAGGCGATATATTCCTTTTACCAAATAATTCTTTCTCGGAACCTTTTTTAAAGAAACCCTTTTAAAAATCGTAAAAATTAATTAACTAAGAATTCTTTTACCACAAGAAAAACAACGCGAGGGTAAAATTTGAAAGCAACAGCCTTAGCCCATTCGAATACAGCGCTAATCAAATATTTGGGGAAAAAGGATGAACAATTAATCATCCCTATGAATAATAGTATATCTATTACCATAGATGCACTAAGTACAATAACCACAGTTGAATTTTCCCCTCAATACACAGAGGATGTCTTTATTCTCAACGATAAAAAAGCAACTGGACAAGCTTATCAGAGAGTAGTAAAACATCTTGACTTACTCCGGCAAGAAGCACAGAGGAAACTTAAAGCGAAGGTTGTTTCAAAGAATAATTTTCCAACAGCTATGGGGCTTGCCTCTTCTGCGTCAGGTTTTGCGGCTCTAACAGTGGCAGTTTGTGCGGCTTTAGGTTTGAAAAAAACCCCTCAAGAGCTTTCAATGCTATCCCGGCAGGGCTCCGGTTCTTCTTGCAGGTCGATTTTTGGTGGTTTTGTTGAATGGGTTAAAGATGATGGCACAGGCAAGTCTTACGCCATTCAATTAGCCGATGAGGATTGGTGGGACTTGCGAGATATTGTACTTATCCTCGAGGAGAAGGAACAACGTCAATATAGCACCCGTGAAGCAATGCGACTCTCAATGAAAACCAGCCCATTTTTTGCTGCTCGTTTGGCCGCCACTGAAAGTAATCTCGACAAAATGCGGCGAGCAATTAAAAAGCGAGATTTTACGTTATTGGGGACTGTTGCTGAACATGACTGCTTATTGATGCATGCTGTTGCTTTAACTTCTAATCCTTGGCAACTCTTTTGGACAAGTGCGACAGTTAAAATGATGAAGCTTGTTCCACAACTACGTGAGAAAGGGCTCCCGTGTTATTTCACAATCGATTCTGGAGCAAATATGCACCTCTTGACTCTTCCGGAGCATCAAGAAAGCATTTTAGCTGAGCTTGAAAAGCATCATTTCATAAAAAAGATTGTTTGTGCCCGTCTAGCAGGAGGAGCAACGATTATTTCTGACCACCTCTTTTAAGATGTGTCTTAAGGGTCCACACAAAAAATGTTTTACTGTTCCTTAGTGAAAAAGGCAAGATTTACTGAAATTTTATTGCTCATACCATAAGCTTCTTTCTTAACTAAGCCTTTAACTACCAGACGATTTACACAGCGAGAAATGGTTGATTTCGATAATTGTGTTCGACGGCAGATTTCTGCTTGACTTATTCCATTACTTTTGCATATTTCTTCAAAAATAAGAAATTCTTTTCGAGTGAGAATTTCTCTCCATTTCGAGAGGTCAATTTCCTCCAAAGTTCTTGTGGTGTTCTCTGGCTTTGCCTGTTCCTTGCTCTTTATCTTAGAAGTTTTACTTGCAATCTTTCCTTTTTTAGTTAAAATAGTTAGAGTGATTATTGCTGCCATTAAAATAAATGTCCCGAATGTTATAAGAAGAAGGACTTTTACATCAAATTGCGGGACGATCTGCCCTGTCACTTTAATTGTAACAGGATCAGCATTTAAAGTACTTTGGAGGGTTATATTACCTTTGATTTCGCCGGTTGTTTTCGGATGAATGACTGCTTTGAAGTAAAGCTGTTCTCCAACGGCAAGAGACCAATGACTGATATTCAATTCGATCCAGTCGGGGGCAGAAATGCTTCCTTCGAGAAAAGAATTTTCATTATTTACTATTTGAAACACTTGCTCAATCACCATATTTCGACGTATTGTCCCCAAAGACCATGTTGACGGTGTAATAATTAAGTTATCTAAAGTAATTGGTGCGGAAAAATCAATTTTTACAGAAAAACTCAGTCTGTTCACCTCAAACCACGAAAGAACTAAACGGTCGCCTATCGAAGAGATCACATGTGGTTTTGGCATAGAATTAATAAGTGAAAGCCCCTTATCAAAAATCACTCTTGCTTTTTGAGAACCTATGCGCCTTAACCAATCGACTCCTAATTCATAATAAAACAGTGTATCTACCTGTGTTGTTTCCTGAATGAAATTGATGCGAACATTTCGACTGAATCCTATGGGGAGGGGTTTTGTAAGTGCGAATTGAATTTTTGTGCTTCCATTCAAGTCTATTTCTGTATGTTGAAGAGTATAATTATTTGCTTCGATAATTGTCACCTCTCGAACCGCTCCTGCAACAATAATTGACTCGAGGGTAGTGTTCTCACTTTCTCGCTCTTCCTTAGAAGTGAAAAGGGAATTATTCGTAGTATTTGTTCCAACAAATTCGATATTTATTTGGATATGAGCTGTTTTTCGATGAAGAAAACAAATAATTTCTCCTGTGGAAATATCATTCTGGTTTTCAATTCGAGAATCATTAGAAGCCAATACTGGTCTAAATGACTGAGAGAAGAGATTCTCATGTTTTTGATAAGGAGAGGAAGAAAGATATGGTTCAATACTAGCTTGGGAATTTCCCATCTGAAAAGCATTCTGATAATTAAGGGTAGAGAATAATGATGTAAAAAGAAACACCCCAAGTAAGAATACGGCGGGCATCCATAGCAATCGTCGTTGACTCATAGTTTTTTCTCCATGTCGTGACATTTAAATAAATAATCACAAATATTTATTGTGATTTGTCAAGTTCTTGCTTACTTGATAAATTCTGTAGATAAAAGATAAGAGTTGAACTGCAGTCATCTTGACTTACAGTTCAACCTTATTTATGCTTGTTTTTGGGAAAGGTTGTAGGATTAACTGTCAGTGAGGATCTCAAAGTAAGTTACTTCGCCGGTTGCATCATTTATCTCCACGAATGCAGAATTCATCCAGTTATTGTTGTCCCAGAAATTAACATACCAGTTGCCTGTAAAGGGATCAAACCAAACTGACGTTTCATAACTTGTTAAGCTTGCTAAGAATGTTTGAATCTCCGGGATTGCTTCTGCTATGGCTAAAACTTCCTCAGCTGTTAAAGTTGGTTCCAACGTTTGTTCGATTGCTAACACTTCACCTGTGGTGTCATCAATAGTTACTCCGAGCCATTTGCACCAATAAGAGTCGTTGTCCCAGGCCCAAAAGTCGACGTACCAAAGGCTTTCATTTACACCAAAGAAGACATCAAATGAGTCATCAAAGATTTCAGTAAAGTTTTCAAGATCAATCGACTCGTCCCAATAAGTTGAGCTCATATAAGTGACCGTCATTTCGTAATCGGGGTTCTCTGCAATCCAGGCTTGGACTTCCGGCAACGCTTCTACAATGGCGACTATCTCGTCTTTTGTATGTGTTGCACCAGCATATGGATAATAGATATCATAATAGTCTACTGAACCATCTTTATCGGAAATAACCACCCATGCCCAGCTTTCAGACGCGTAGTAGTCTACAAACCAGTATTCATAGCCATCGAACCACACAAACGTTTCCATGTCTGTTTGCTCGTCCAACCAAGCAGCAATCTCTGGGATTGCACCGGCAATCGAGAGTATCTCACTTTCAGTATAGTTTGGTTCAACTTGTTCGAATACTTCGTAGTAAAGAACTTCACCTGTAGTGGCATCAATTTCTACGTAAGCATAGTTAAATCCGTAGTAAAAAGTATCGTCAAAATTAAATGACATCGCAATGAATTCGACAACCCAAAAACTATCATAGAAGTAAGCATCGATAGTGGTATTTGGGTGATTTTCCAGAAATGTTGCCACCTCAGGAATGGCGCTGGCAATGGCAATTGCTTCTTGTTCATCGATCGTCTCTGCTGTAGTGTATCCATCTTGATCTTTAACCGTTAAAGTTCCTGCTAAAGATGCAGAACCAATTAAAAGAGAGCCAAAGATAAGCATTCCGATGAGAAGTATTTTCCCTCGTTTTGATAGTAGCGTTTTTTTCATTGCTTCAACTCCAAGTTTCTATGTTTTGTACATTTGAATAGTAACTATAATTCCCATGAAACAACCTAAAAACCTAGTGTTATAAAATGGTTCCATTTTTTTGAACCATATAGAAGAGTGAAAAATTATTAAGGAAAAGAAGTATTAATCATTTGTTTTCTTTGCTTGCAAGGAAAATCTTTCGAAAAATAATCGCTTAGAGATAATAACGAGAAATTAACTTTTGGATGGACATGAAAATGGTTAAAGTAATAAGTT